>Ga0315298_1003798_pt1 | contig 23442 bp, 19 predicted proteins | sample WHS_1_MG_FD_203077 | JGI IMG/M metagenome (GOLD analysis project Ga0315298, IMG submission 203077) | Extremophilic microbial mat communities from Washburn Hot Springs, YNP, Wyoming, USA - WHS_1_MG | ecosystem: Environmental > Aquatic > Thermal springs > Hot (42-90C) | place: USA: Wyoming...
GCGAGATATTGACGAGATATTGAACCGGTTTACGCGCTTGGGCTTCCGCGGTTTGAGTGGGTATAGTCAACGGACCGCTCCGCAGCCGAGTCGAGAAGCAGTTTCCTCGCCTCGGATCCTTTCAGTTCAAAGGGAATTAGTCAACAAGGCCGGCTACGCCCGCCTCTCAGTGGGGCTTTCCCTCGTCGAGACCTGTGCCCTGTTTGCGATTCCGTCGCTTCTCCGTTCCCAAAGCATTAAGATCGTTTCCCATTCCCTGGCCCTGCGCACTACCTCCACGATGCCGACAACGAAGACCAACGCCGACGCAATGAACATCCCGGCCACGAGAATGGCGACGACAACAAAACCTGGGAAGATACCCGTTGGCTCCAACGGCTGGCACAACACGGTGAACAACTGGCCTGCGGGCACTCCGCGCTCATGCAGGTGCCTGACAAGTAGAATCATGCAAAAAACGGCAAATGCAACTTGCAGCGCAGCGCACATAGCCAACAAGAGTATGTTTCTACCCTTCCAGCGCAAATGCCAACGCGCTCGACTGATCAGCCGAGTGGTGCGGAGGCCAACGTCCGAAGCCATGCAGCGTCTCCTCGCGGCCAGACCGGATTCTTGCAGTCGCAGTACCGAGCCGCTGCGGCGTTTGCCGCCTCAAGGATTTTGGTAGCCGTGGACAAGTCATACAACCCCTTCAGGTCTATCAGTATCCCGACTCCAATGAAAGCCCAGCCCCACGGGGTGCCCAACTTGATGAGCATATAAGCACCGCCTGCCCCAGTGGCAGAGCCAATTATCTCCTCCCCAAGGCCAGTCACCTGTGTTCCGCCTGCCAACTGTCCGGCGCGTACAAGGATTGCTTGTGGGCACTTCAACTCGGCGGCGACCGCGTCCCGCTGGCAATCTGAACACTTCACGCCGAGGTCTCGGTAGTCGCTCTCCCAGGTTCCCCCGTGCTCCTTATGTGAAAGTGCCCCCTCCACGGCGCTCAGTACCTTCCACGGCGTCCCTAGCCCCCAGCCGCGTGCATAGCGCTGGCACGCCTGCGCCGCCGTTTCTCCGGTACTCGCTGCAATCGTCACGGACCACATCGTTTTGCCATCGTCGAAGGTGCACGTCACCTCACGGCTTGCCATGCCCGAGAAATCGTGCAGCGCCGTAACGCGGTTAGCGACGTATCGGTACAAATTGGCGTCGCCCGCGGCGAAGGTGATCGGGTCCTCGCTCAGCCAGCGGCCGACCGAAGGGTCGTACCAGCGGTTGAGGTTGTTTTGCAAGCCCGTGTCGGCGTCCAGCGGCCGGGCCGTGAAGAGGAAGAGACTCTCCACCGCGGAGTTCGTCTCCGACGTGACGTTCCCATAGGCGTCGTACACCAGGTGGTTGACCACGGTGGTCGTGTCGGTCTGCGAGTCGTACCGGGCAATGTCCCGCACGGTATTGAGGTGGTCCGTCAAGGTCCATTTGACCAGCTCCGGCGTGCCGCCGTCAACGTCCTCCTCCGCCAATATCTGGTCCACGGCCGGCCCCCACAAATACCGCTGCCGCAGGTGACCCACCTGCATGTCCTGCGAATTGGCGTGCGCCGTGTCCCACTGCTTGCCGGAAGGCAAGCAGTGCCATCCGCTGGTTCCCGCACTGCTTCTGGCGAAGCAGTGGCAGACGCGCCCCGAGCCGGGAGCGTCAGCTCCCGGTGCGAGACGGAGATCTCGGTTCCCCCAGTGCCGGCAACCCCTTGCCGTTACCGCGGCGCTATCCACCCCGGGCTTACGCCCGGGGCTCGCCGGCGTTGGGCAGAGGATATCGTGCGGATCGCTCACCCCGGGCTTACGCCCGTGGCTCGCCCCTCGCCGCCCGCCGCTCCCTCCTGAACCCAAAACTCATGTGGGGTGAACAATGCCCGCCACTTTTTGTTTGAGGGCACGGGCAGTCGTGCTCCATGGACCCACGTGGTCGAACCTCGCTGCAAGGAATCGGTGGGCGATGCCCACCCTACTTGGCTTTCATGCTATCTGAGTTATCGTGGCGAAAGTCGGGTTACGATTTCAACGCACGCGCCTGCACTATTGGCGTCCGCGGCGCGTAAAGGGGCTCCCTGCGGGTGGTCACTGGCGCTCTCGGTTCGCATCCCCGATTCGCGTCAACCACATCAAGAGATAGGGAAGGCCAACCAGTAACCCGCCCACTGTGCCCACGGCCGCGTGATATGACAAATACTGGAAGCGGTCCATCGGGTCGACATCGAAAACAGCACAATAGAGCACGTAGAAGAGGCCACCAAGCACCGGGCCGCCGATCAAGGACGCCAGTGAAACGAAAAGATACGCCCGCGTATCCTTGCATTTGGCCTCCCGGTTCTCCAACCGGATCGCTCCACGCCTGCCGACCCCCCTCAGCCTGTCCCATACCGACACGATGTCGCTGATGGTCCAGGCAGCGGCTCCGCATACGGCACCTGAAAACACCGCAAGTGGCGACATGCGGATGTTCAGTTGAAGGAGGTTAGCAGCAACAATGGCTCCGACCGTTCCGCCAGCGATGTAGACCACGCCTGTCATCACCCCATTCAAGTTACGCTGCCACGTCGCCCCAGCTAGGAAGGCTCCAAGGACAGCGAGCATGAGCAGCGGCAATGCGGACACCCCCTGCAATCGCAAGAAGGTGACCGCCACGGCACACACCGCGCTCGCCGTCACGAACAAGGATACGATGCGCGTGACAATAAGCATGACCGGACTCGCTGCTATTCCGGCGTGGCGTAGTTGGGGATGTCCCCCGGCAAGAATATGTGGTCGCGTCCTCCCCATGCACCATTATCCGCGTAGACGACCGAGCCATCGCACAACTCGATCTTGTAGGTGACATGCCTTGGTGACAGTCCGCCACCCTGTATTCTGAACGTCTGTATGCCAGCGTTCTTGATGCAGGGGTCGCCAAGACCGAAGTCCGGTAAGCGGCTTTCCAGGTCGAAGGCCCAGCGCTCACACGTGTTTGGCCCGACGGGCAGTCCACAGATGTTGAGAATCCAGGTGTCGTAGACGGCGTTCAGGAACTTCGCCATCGCCTTTTCGCAACAATGGGGTGAGCAGTCCTTGCATTTCGCTCCTATAGATGCGCAGATCCACTTAACGCTCGTCTGATCCGGTGTGGAACTAAGCACATGCCAGGGGAAGCCCAACTTCACCGTGCAAGGGTCACCACCGTTCCATGTGTCGGGAACCTGAATCCACTTGTCCAGCCCGGCGGGTATGTCGCCACAATGAACGAGCTTTAGCCCTCTCGGGTCCGTGGCGTTCGTTGGGTTGTTCGCTGCGTAGCGGTAGAGGTTGAAATCCTCTGCGTCGTACCCAATCGGATCCTCGCTCAGCCAGCGGCCGACCGAAGGGTCGTACCAGCGGTTGAGGTTGTTCTGCAAGCCCGTGTCGGGGTCCAGCGGCCGGGCGGTGAAGAGGAAGAGGCTGTCCACGGCGGAGTTCGTCTCCGACGTGACGTTGCCGTAGGCGTCGTACACCAGGTGGTTGACCACGGTGGTCGTGTCGGTCTCGGAGTCGTACCGGGCAATGTCCCGCACGCTATTCAAGTGGTCCGTCAAGGGGCAGTGTAGCAAATCCCTGGTAAGCCGGTCAACGGCCCGTACCCCCTGAACCGGGGAGGCCGCCCAGGAGCCGGGGGCGTGAGCCCCCGGTGTCAGCCGCGGAACTCGGTTGCGGCGGGGCCCACACGTTACCGCGGCGCTATCCACCCCGGGCTTACGCCCGGGGCTCGGCCGGCGTTGGGCAGAGGATACCGTGCGGATCGCTCACCCCGGGCTTACGCCCGGGGCTCGGCCGCCGTTGGGCAGAGGATATCGTGCGGATCGCTCACCCCGGGCTTGCGCCCGGGGCTCGGCCGTCGCCGCCCGCCGCTTCCTCCTGAACCCAAAACTCATGTGGGGTGGACAATGCCCGCCACTTTATGTTTGAGGCCACGGGCAATCGTGTTCCATGGACCCGCCTGGCCGAACCTCGCCGCAAGGAATCGGTGGGCGATGCCCACCATACTTGTCTACTTGGCTAGGGGCGTGCGTGGCCCTTTTGGCCGGCGTTGTCCGTGCATGTTTACCTCGTTATGTCTGCCCTTGATGGGTTGGCCCTGGTTGTCGTATAAGGGGAGTTTCCTGCCGGTGATAGTGGAGTCCCATGTGTCGTTCCATTGGCGATAGAAGGTTCCGTCCGTGCGTCTGCGTGCGCCTTTCCGGGTCATCGGGTCTCCTCTTGTTGGAGAGTGCAATTGGGAAGGCAACTCCGCACTCAGGACGTGGCAGATTAAGGAATTTTTGCGTGATTTGTAGAGTATGACCCTTTGGTCAATGGGGCCGGCCTTGGAAAACCGGAAAAATGTCGAATCCAGAGAAGCTGCACGGAGGCGCCAGTGACCGTTGGCACATACCTGTGGACGTATCTGCTCGCACTTGCCCCCCGAGTGGGTGCTGGGCTGGTCGTCTTTATTGCGTTCTGGATTGGCGGCGTACTGTTCGATCGGCTCATCCGGCGCGTTGGCAATGCCCGACGGGTGGACCCCGATATCAGTGGGCTATTGGCCCGGTCTGCCAAGATCGGAATGCTTCTGTTTGGGGCAGTCAGCGGGCTCGGCACGCTCGGTATCAACGTGACTGCCATGGTGGCCGGGCTGGGCCTGACGGGCATTGCTTTGGGCCTGGCACTTAAGGAAATCCTCTCGAACGCTTTGGCCGGCGTCTTGCTGCTGATCTACAAGCCCTTCAAACGGCACGACCTTATTACCGTGCAGAACTTCGAGGGGAGGGTGGCAGAAGTGAATCTCCGCTATACGCTTTTGGAGGCCGCCGGGCAGCGGGTGTACGTCCCCAACACCTTGCTGCTGACGAGCGCCGTGTGCGTCAAGGAACGGTAGCCAGCGCGACCGCCTGCCACGCCGTGACCGGGGCCTGAGGGCGGGTTCACCTTGGAGGCACTCGGCTTGGCCGCTACAATCGCCCTTCTGGATTGAACGCGACAAGTGTAGGCCATTAGAGAAGTTATGCCCCGCTATCAACCTGCCGTCATCGAACCGAAGTGGCAGAAATACTGGGAAGAGCATCGCACGTTTGCGACTCCGCGCCTGCCCCAAGGGGAAAAGCTGTACGTGCTGGACATGTTCCCCTATCCCAGTGGCGAGGGGCTCCATGTGGGCCATCCCGAGGGATACACTGCCACCGATATCGTATGCCGGTACTACCGGATGCGGGGGCGGAGCGTCATGCACCCCATGGGCTGGGATGCCTTCGGTCTTCCGGCCGAGCAGCACGCCAAGCGGACGGGCGAGCATCCCCGGTTGGCAACGCAGCGGAACATCGCCACGTTTCGGCGCCAGTTGAAGATGCTGGGCTTCAGCTACGACTGGGACCGGGAGTTGGCGACCACCGATCCGGCGTATTTCCGCTGGACGCAGTTTATCTTTTTGGTGTTGTTCGACACGTGGTTCGACCCGGTGCAGGAGCGTGGCCGGCCTATTGCCGAACTGCCTATTCCGCCGGAGGTTCAGGCGGCAGGTGCCGACGCGGTCCGCCGCTACCAGGACGAGCACCGTTTGGCTTACCAGTTGGAGGCGCCGGTCAACTGGTGTCCGGCGTTGGGCACGGTGCTGGCCAACGAAGAGGTGGTCGGGGGGGTGAGCGAGCGGGGCGGACACCCCGTGGTGCGCATCCCCATGCGTCAATGGATGCTGCGAATCACCGCTTATGCGGAGCGTCTGGAAAAAGACCTCGACCTGCTGGATTGGCCAGAAAGCATCAAACTGTTGCAGCGAAACTGGATTGGCCGCAGTACCGGGGCGGAGGTTGATTTCTTTATCGGTCCGCCGGAGGGCACAAGCGCGGTGCCAGCGGCTGAAGATTTCAACCAGTTCCTGGCCGATCGCCGGGCGACTGGCTTTCCGCGCAAGCCGGGTGCCGAGGTGCTTCGGGTGTACACGACCCGGCCCGATACGCTTTTCGGGGCGACCTACATGGTCATTGCTCCCGAGCACCCGTTTGTTCGCCGGTTGTGCCAGCCGGCATACGTCGAGGCAGTCGAAGCCTATTGCCGCAAGGCAGCTTCCAAGAGCGATCTGGATCGCACCGACCTGGCTCGGGAAAAAACGGGCGTGTTCACCGGCTCGTATGCCATCAACCCGGTCAACGGCGAGGCGATCCCCATTTGGGTGGCCGACTACGTGCTGGCCAGCTATGGCACCGGGGCCATCATGGCGGTTCCGGCACACGATACGCGCGACTTCGAGTTTGCCAAGCAGTACGGTCTGCCGATCGTTCCGGTGGTGGACCCGGGGCCCGAAGCCGGCCCGGTGCGCGAGGAGGTGATGGCCGGCCGATGCGCGTTCATCGCCGAGGGTACGGCGATCCATTCCGGGCGGTTCGACGGGCTTCCGACGGCCGAGTTCAAGCGGGCGATCGTCGAAGACCTTCAGGCCCGCGGCCTGGGCCGGCCGGCGGTGAACTATAAACTCCGCGACTGGCTGTTCAGCCGCCAGCATTTCTGGGGCGAGCCGTTCCCCATCCTCCACGAACTGGACGCCGCGGGCAACCCGACCGGCGTGGTCGTGGCGCTTTCGCCCGAGGAGTTGCCGCTGGATTTGCCGGAGACCATGCCGTTCGATGCCCGGCACGATACGCCCGAACCTCCACTGGAAAAAGCTCCGGCCGAATGGTTGTACGTTACGCGCAACGGCAAGCGCTACAAGCGCGAGACGAACACCATGCCTCAATGGGCTGGCTCGTGCTGGTACTATCTGCGTTTTCTGGACCCCCGTAACGACAAGGCCCTGGTCGATCCCGAAGTGGAACGCGCCTGGATGCCGGTGGACCTGTACGTGGGCGGGGCCGAACATGCAGTGCTGCACCTGTTGTATGCCCGCTTCTGGCACAAGGTGCTCTACGACCGGGGATACGTCAGCACGCCCGAACCCTTCCGGAAACTGGTCAATCAGGGGATGATCCTGGGCGAGACCGAATACACGGCGTATCGCACGGCGGCAGGGGCTTGGGTATCGGCCGAGGAAGTCGAGGAGGCCGAGGCCGGGCGCTACATGCACCGCGTTTCGGGCGAGCCGCTGGAAGCGGTCAAGCTCGATGCCGAGGCGGTCGAAAAGCGGGGCGACGTGTTCGTCCTTCGCCAGGCGCCTGGCGTGCGGATCGACGCCCGGGCCTACAAGATGTCCAAAAGCCGGGGCAATGTGGTCAATCCAGACCAGATCGTGCGCGACTACGGTGCTGACGCCCTGCGGCTGTACGAAATGTTCATGGGGCCGCTCGAAGCGGTAAAACCGTGGAGCATGAAAGGGGTGGATGGGGTGTGGAAGTTCCTCGACCGGGTGTGGCGGATGCTGATCGACGAGCGGGCAGAGACCGTACGGCTTTCGGCCGCTGTGCAAGATGTCGAGCCCACTGCCGAGCAGAACCGCATATTGCACAAGACCATCTACGCGGTCACTCGGGATATCGAGCAACTCAGTTTCAACACGGCCATCGCCCGGATGATGGAGTTCACCAACTATTTCCTCAATGCGGCGGTGCGTCCGCGGCGGGTGATGGAGCGCTTTGTGCTGTTGCTGTCGCCGTTCGCGCCCCACCTGGCCGAGGAGTTGTGGCAGGCCCTGGGACACCCCAACACGCTGGCCTACGAACCGTGGCCGCAGTACGACGAGGCCGCCTTGCGCGAAGATACGATCGAAATGCCGGTGCAAGTCAACGGTAAACTGCGGGCGGTGATCCGCGTGCCGGCCGAGGCGAATGCGGAGGCGATCGAGGCGGCGGCCCGCGCCGAAGCGAAAGTGGCCCAACACCTGGCCGGCAAGACGGTCACCAAAGTCGTTGTCGTGCCCCGGCGCATGGTGAACTTCGTGGTGCGCCCCGACGGGAAATAAGACCCGAGCACTATCAAGCCCTTGCATTCGGTTTCGCGGGTTTCTGCCACGTTGCATAGGCTTCGGGGCGCGCAAGTACCTGGTTTTGACTTGCCAAATCCTCGGCCCTACAATGAGGCGGGTCGGCCGCAGGCCGCGGGGCTTTCGCAGCGCTGCGAGCCGGTCCTTTCGCCATGGGTCTGGCTTGGTTGAAAACCACAAGGTGCTGATGCGTCTTCGCACAATATCGGTGTTGCTTCTCGCTGCCACGGCATGGCTGGCCATGCTGGTCCTCATGCCGGGCTGCGAGGGCGGTTCTGGACCGGGCACCGACAAACCCCTTGTGGTGTGCACCACGGGCCAGGTAGGCGATATGGTAAGCCGCATTGGGGGCGAGCACATCGCGGTCGAGACCCTGATGGGTCCGGGCGTAGATCCCCATTTGTACAAGGCCACGCCGCGTGACCGCCGGCTGCTGAACGCGGCCGCAGCAGTCTTTTATAACGGGCTGCACTTAGAGGGGCGGATGGCCGAGCTGTTAGAGAGCTTGAGCCGCCACAAGCCCGTGTTCGCCGTGACCGAGGTGCTCAAGGCCGAATGCCCGGAAAAGCTCCGCCGGCCCGAGGGTACCGAAGGCGTTTACGACCCCCATGTGTGGTTCGACGTGGCCCTGTGGGCGAGGTGCGCAGGCTATGCGGGCCAGAAACTCGGCCAGGTGGACCCCACCCATGCCGCGGACTACCAGCGTCGGGCTGCCGAGTATCAGGCGGAATTGGCCGCGTTGGATGCTGAGGTCCGCCAGCAGATCGGCAGCATTCCCAAGGCGCGGCGCGTGCTGGTTACCGCCCACGATGCGTTTCATTATTTTTCGCGGGCGTATGACATCGAGGTCTATTCCCTCCAGGGGATCAGCACGGTGGACGAGGCCGATCTGGGCACCGTCAACCGGCTGGTGGAGTTGCTTGTGGGCCGGCAGATCAAGGCAGTGTTTGTCGAAAGCAGCGTGCCCGCGCGAAACATCCAGGCATTGATTCAGGGGTGCCATGCGCGCGGGCATACGGTGCGCATCGGGGGCGAGCTGTATTCCGACGCCTTGGGTCCAGCCGGCACGCCGGAGGCCAGCTATGTGGGCGTGGTGCGGCATAATGTGCGATGCATTGTCGAGGCATTACGATGACCCGAGGGGCCCGCCGCCGCGGCCGACCCAGGCAAAAGGCCGGCGGCAGCGCGGCGGCCTGCACGTTAGACTGGAAAGTAAAACCCTGCGGGAATAACCTGGCCATGCCCTCTCCGCCATTGGAAATCCACGACATGACGGTAGCGTACCACCGCAAGCCGGTCCTGTGGGACATCGACCTGGTGTTGCCAGAGCGGAGCCTGGTGGGGGTCGTTGGACCCAATGGGGCGGGCAAGAGTACGCTGCTCAAAGCGGTGCTGGGGCTGGTGCCCCTGGCCAGCGGACGAGTGGAAATCTATGGCCAACCGTACGCCCGGCAACGCCATCTGGTGGGCTACGTGCCGCAGCGGGAATCGGTGGACTGGGATTTCCCGGTTACCGCGCGCGATGTGGTGCTGATGGGGACGTATGGGCGTTTGGGGTGGATTCGTCGGCCGGGGGCGGCCGAACGCCGCCTTGCCGAGGCCTGCCTCCGCCAAGTGGGCATGGAGGCCTTTGCCGACCGGCAGATCCGCCAGCTTTCCGGGGGGCAGCAGCAACGGGTGTTTTTGGCGCGGGCGTTGGCCCAGGACGCGCGGATCTATTTCATGGACGAACCGTTCGCCGGCGTGGACGCCGCCACCGAACAGGCTATCGTGCGCCTGCTCCAGGCCTTGCGCGAAGAAGGCAAGACCGCGGTCGTGGTGCATCACGATATCCAGACCGTGGCCGAGTATTTCGATCACGCCATTCTCCTCAACATGCGGTTGATCGCCTGCGGCCCGGTAGCCACGGTGCTGACCCGCGAGAACTTGCACAAGGCCTACGGCGGCAAGCTGACGCTTTTGGACGAGGCGGCCGAGGCGGTTCGGCGGGGGGCCCGGCCATGAGCTATCTCACTTGGGTTGTGCTTTTGGGCACCAGCCTGCTGGGGGCAGTCGCCGGAGTGCTCGGATGTTTTGCCGTGCTGCGACGCCGCGCGCTGGCCGGCGACGTCGTCTCTCATGCCGCCTTGCCTGGCCTCTGCCTGGCCTTCCTTCTGTTGGGCCGCCGCGAGTTCTGGAGCATGCTACTGGGCGCCCTGGCAACTGGGATTGCGGGAATCGGGCTGGCCACCTTCGTCTCCCGGGGCACCCGCACTAAGGAAGACGCCGCTTTGGGCATCGTGCTGAGCACCTTCTTCGGAGCGGGCGTGGTGCTCTCCTCGATCATCCAGAACCGGGTCGGCGGCGGGGCCAAAGCCGGCCTGGAAACGTATATCTATGGCCAGGCCGCAGGAATGGTTCGCGCCGACGTGATATGGATTGCCGTGCTGTCGGCAGGGGTGTTAGTGCTCGTGCTGCTACTGTACAAAGAGCTGAAACTGCTGAGCTTCGATCCCGAGTTCGCTCAGGTCCAGGGGTGGCCCACGCTTTGGCTGGACTTGGCGCTGATGGGCGTGCTGGCCCTGGTAACCGTTACCGGGCTTCCGGTGGTGGGGGTGATTCTGATGGCCGCGATGCTCATCCTGCCTGCTGCCGCCGCGCGTTTCTGGACCGAACGCCTGGGTCCGATGCTGCTTTTGGCAGGGCTTATGGGCGCGGTTCCCGGCATGGTGGGGACGCTGCTGTCGGCGGGGGTGGTGACGCGATGGCTGGGGTTCGATCCGTTGGCCTTCGGCCCCAACCCCTCGAACCTGCCCACCGGGCCGCTGATTGTCCTCTGCGGAACCGCGCTGTTTGTGGTCTCGGCCTTGGCGGCACCCCGGCGGGGAGCGATTTCCCGCGCCTTGGCCGCCCTGCGGCTCCGCCTTGCCACGGCCCGGGAAAACCTCCTCCGTTCGCTCTACGAACTCAGCGAACCCGCCGTGCGCCAGCGCCCTGCCATGAGGCTCGATGAACTCCTTGCGGCTCGGGCGTGGCGCACCTGGCAGGCGCGGTGGCTGGTACGCTGGGCCATATGGCGAGGATGGGTGGAGCCGGCCGGCAGCGGCATTCGCCTCACCCCCCTGGGACTCGAACAGGCCCGCCAGCTTGTCCGGGTCCACCGGCTGTGGGAGCGGTTCCTCATCGAGCGGGCCGACATCGCCCCCGACCATGTGGATCGCGATGCTGATACATTGGAGCACCTCCTTGGGCCCGAGGTGGTCGAGGAACTTCAACGCCGGATGGAATCCCCACTGGCAGCGGACGCCGTGCCGCAATCGCCCCACGATATCCCGCGCACGGCCCCCCCAGGGCCTGCACAGCCGTAACTGAACTTTGGGAAGCGAGGCCTGGGGCCCCTTCCGAGCCAGGACCGCCAGCGACCGCTGCGGTCCCGACGGAGCGTAGGCCGCCAAAACGCCTTCTCCCCAGAGGCGTCAGGGACAATTGCGGTTCACGCGCGGAGCGGCGGGGGGCAAGCACTCTCGCTGGGCGGGCGGAGCCGGCCTGCCGGGTCGGCCTGCCACACCCGTCCCGAGGGGACCTCCATCGCTGTCAACCACAGGCCGCAATAACAGCACGTATCGATGCACCGGAGATAGCCCCAATCCAGGATTTGCCCATTCCGCTGCGCCGTATGCCCCACGACGGCCACCTTGCCGGAAAAATGGGGCCCCGGCTGCCGGTGCCGCAGCGATTCCCAACGCAGATGATAGCGATCTTGCTGGTCCAGGGGCACGTCGGCCATGTAGTTGGCGTGCACGAAAAAGAATCGAGCGGTCTCGTAATAGGGCACGCACTGGGTTTCGAGGAAGGCAAGATGGGAGGGCGGCAGTTCCTCGGGATGGGTGCAATCGTAGGCCGCCAGGGTCTCGCGGCCACCGTAGGCCAGCCATTCGTCAAACCCCGGCAAACCGTCGCGAATGTCCAGCAGCATCTCGTCGTGGTTGCCCAGGATGGGAACCAGCCGGCAGCGCTGGGCCAAGGCCATCAGGGCTTCCAGCACCCCCGGCGTGTCAGGGCCGCGGTCCACGTAGTCGCCCAACGTGACCACGGTATCGTCCGCGTCGGGCGCAATGGCTTCCAGCAGCGCCTTAAGGGGAGCGGCATACCCGTGGATATCGCCGATAGCAATCAATCGGCCGGCCATAAGAAACCCCGGTTTCGGCGATTTTGGGCGTAGGACCGCTTCGCAGAGCAAGAGCCCGCGCAACCCGCCACCCCGGCCTAACGCTTTTCCGGGCGCGCGGTGATCTTGGCCCGCTCCGCCTCGTCGAACCGGCTATTGGTGATTGGGCCGGGTTCCCAGCACTGCTCCAAGGGGCTGGGACGTGGTTTGACCACGGGGATCACAAAGACCTCGCCCTGGGGGGTGTTCTCGATACGTCCGCCGGCCCGCACCACGGCCTGCCGGGCAACCTTTTCGCACGCCGCCAAGAGGCTTGGGAAGTTGTAGGCCGTGTGGCTGAACACGGTCTTCTGGTCCAGGGCCGAGACGAACGGCTCGGGCAGGCGGCTTCGCCCCAACGTTGTAAACAGCACGCCGGCTGCATTCGACGGGTTGCAATCCGAGTCCTGGCCGCAGCGAATTGAAATGACGATGGTCTTTTCCGGGTCGCGCTGCCCGTACAACAGGCCCATGACGATATAGGCGCCATTGAGTTTCGCGTCGATGTTGAACGCCCCCTTGTCGCACGAGAATCGGCGGTAGTGGGGATTGCGGTGGTACTTGGCGTCGATCCGCTGCCAGGTCTTTTCCCAATCTTTGGGTTCTTGGCGATACCAGGCCAGCACATCGCGGATGCACTCGGCATACTGGCTCTTTTCGGGGATGCAGGCCAGGCCGGCCTCGACGATCTTTACCGGGTCCTGCTCGAAAAACGCAGCCGAATACATCCCCCCGACGAATTGCCCCCCATACATGCCATCGCCGTAGTTCATCAGCCGGCCGAACTTCTCGCCCAATTCGATGGCCACGTTGGGCAGCCCCGGCGCCACCAGGCCCGAGAAATCGGCCTCGATCTGGTAGTCGATGTCGTCGGCGTGGGCATTGAAGCGTGGATGGCCCGAGTCAGGGGGGGCGATGCCTTTGCGGAGGTTGTCGCGACCGGCCCGGTTGGCGTGCCACAGCGGATAACCGCTGTTGGCAAAATCGATGCCCGCTTGCCGGATCGACACGTCCAGGCCGTACTGCTCCAAAGTCCGCAGGAAGGTCATCTCTACATATAGGTCGTCCTGACGGAACTGGTTGACCATGGCCGGCCGCCACTTCGGCACTTTCTCGGCGGGCATGATTTCGCCGCGGCTGTGGAATTCGGTCGGGCCGCCCCACCCTACGCCCACCATCTGGCCGATCCAGCCACCGGCCATCTTGTCGCGATACTCGGCCAGCGGCAGCCGGCGAAACTCGGCCGCACCCAGGGTACCGCACAACGTCGCTTGGCACATGGCCGCAACTGCCCAAAGAATGATGCGTCGCATGCTCATTTCCCAGCCTGCAAGGTATGCGCCAACAGAACGATGGCAAGCCTGAAGCCACCGAACATTCGCCAACCATCATAGTCGCGTGGGCCGGCCGATGGAAGTGGACTCTTGGCGCCAGCCGCGCTGCGTCCTGCCCGCCGAGCTATTCGCCTGTGCCGTGCCGGATGATACGGCCCTCGACCATGTAGATCACGTCCTCGGCGATATTGGTGGCGTGGTCGGCAATCCGTTCGAGGTTGCGCGAGACGGCCAGCAGGTTCAGCAATACGGGAATCTGCGCAGGATTTTCCTGCATCAGGCGCTCGGCGGTGCGGCGGTTTTCGTGCTTCAGTTGGTCCACCTCGTTATCCCGGGCACAGACGTCGTGGGCCAGCCGGGCATCCAGGTTCACCAGAGCATCCAGGCTGTCGCGGAGCATGCGCTGGGTCTTCTGCCACATGGCGGCCAGGTCGAAGGGGATGGCCATGGAAGCCTGGCCGGCCACGGTGACGGCCTTGTGCGCGATGTTGACGGCCAAGTCGCCGATCCGCTCCAGGTCGCTGTTCATCTTCATCGCCGACACGATGAACCGCAGGTCCGAGGCCACGGGCTGATGCAAAGCCAGAGCTTTGAGGCATTCTTCCTCCACCTCGACCTCGCGGTGGTCGATTTCCAGGTCGCGGTGTTCGACGCGGCGGGCCAGTTCCGGATCCCGTTCCAAAAGGGCCCGGACCGCCATTTGCACCTGCTCTTCCACCAGCGCGCAAAGGGCCAGCAAGTTCTTCTTCAGTCGCTCGATTTCGCGTTGAAGGTGCACAGACATGAGCGGTTCCCTCGCGATGGGACAGGCCAAGGCACCAGCCGCTTCGCGCGGCGGGCAATGGAATCTTATCCAAATCGGCCGGTGATGTAATCATCAGTTTCTTGGCGCTGCGGCCGGGTAAAAAGCTGTCGGGTAGGCCCGAATTCGATCAGTTCCCCCTCGTAGAGGAAGGCGGTGTAATCCGACACCCGGGCCGCCTGCTGCATGTTATGCGTAACGATGATGATCGTGTATTGCCGCCGCAGTTCGGCAATCAGGTCCTCGATCCGTGCCGTGGAACGGGGGTCCAGCTCCGAACAAGGCTCGTCCATGAGGATGATTTCAGGGTTGACCGCGATCGCCCGGGCAATACACAAACGCTGATGCTGGCCGCCGGAAAGCTCCAAGGCCGACCGGCCCAGGCGGTCTTTGACCTCCTCCCACAGACCCGCCCGGCGGAGGCTCTGCTCCACGCACTCGTCGAGGATCGAGCGGCGGCGTACGCCGCAGATCCGCAGCCCGTAAGCCACATTTTCGTAGATGGACTTCGGAAACGGCGCCGCACGCTGGAAGACCATGCCCACACGGCGGCGGAGTTCGATCACGTCCACGTCCGGGCCGTAAATGTCCTCTCCATCCAGCAAAACCTCGCCGACCAGCCGCACGCCGTCGATCAAATCGTTCATGCGGTTCAGGCAGCGGAGGAGAGTCGATTTGCCGCATCCCGAGGGCCCGATGACCGCCGTAACCTGCTTGCGCGGAAAGTCCAAGGTAATGTCGTGCAGGGCCTGGCGGCTCTGGTAATACACCGAAACGCCGCGGAGGCGCATCACAGGGTCGGCGATGGACACACAGGGCACCTCGGCGCCAGAGGCCGGCGCGGCCTGGCCGGCCCCAGCGGGTTTGGGCGTTTTCACGTCGGCGGTCGGTTCGAGGGAAGCCATAGACAACTCCGAATCAGGTCTGGCCTGCGGCGGGCTGGAGTGCGGAGCTTGCAGGCCGAGCGGATCGACAAACAGGCCCGAAGGTCTCAAAGCGATTTGGGGTGGTAGTACCGCCGCATCCGGTTTCGCAGGATCAAGGCACTGCCTGTCAGGCCCACCACCACCAGGACCAGAACCAGCGTGGTCAGGTACACCATAGGCTGGCTGGCGTCGACGTTGGGTGACTGAAAGCCGAGATCATAGATATGAAAACCCAGATGCATGAACTTCCGATCCAGATGCACGTAAGGGAAATCGCCGTCGATGGCCAGGTCGCTGACCAGTTTTACCGCGCCCGTCAGCATCAGCGGGGCGACCTCGCCAGCCGCCCGGGCAGTGGCCAGGATGAAGCCGGTCATAATGCCGGGCGAAGCCATGGGAAGCAGCACGTGAGTGAGGGTCTGCCACTGGGTAGCCCCCAGGGCGTACGAACCTTCGCGCATGACCCGCGGTATGGTCCGCAAGGCCTCTTCGGTAGCGACAATCACCACCGGTGCCGTCAGCAATCCCAGGGTCAAGGCGGCCCACAGCACCCCGCCGGTGCCGAAAACCGGCTGGCCCACCTCGGCCCATTCCGGAAATGCCACCCGATCCACCGCCTTTCCCACGGTATAGATGAAAAAGCCCAGCCCGAATATCCCGTACACGATCGAGGGGATGCCCGCCAGGTTGTTCACCGCCACGCGCACCACTCGTACCAGGGGACCCTGGCGGGCGTATTCGGCCAGATACACGCCGGCCACTACGCCCACGGGAAAGCACAGCACCGACATCACGAACACCAAAAGCACGGTGCCGAAGATGGCCGGGAATAACCCGCCTTCGGTATTGGATTCGCGCGGCCACTGGATCAAGAGGTCTTTAACGTGGGCAGCATACCAGGCCGCTTTTTGCGCCACACCCATTCGATTGGGCTGGCAGCCCCGCACGATATCCATCAGCGGTATGCGGCATGTCTGGCCCGGGCCGTGCTCGAAGATGGCCACATTGTGTCGGAGTTCGGCCACGCGGGCATTGTGCCGGTTCATCAGCTCCTGGCCTTGATGGGCCAGGTGTTCGGCTTGGGCCCGAAGGCGGTGGAGTTTCGCCTGCACCGGCGGGTGCAAGTGGGCATCGGTTGCGTCCGCGCGCTGAAGACGATACGCCGCTTTGCGCAACTGTGTTTTCAGGCCCCGCAGCCTTCGGGTACACTGGGCGACCTCGGCGGCCAGGGGAGCCACTTCCGAGGCCTCGGCCTGGCGGACCACTGCCAGCGCCGCCTGGAAGCGCGTCCAGGCGTCTTCGGACCCTTGGCCCAAGCCCGGTTCCACCAGCGGCCCTTCGACCTTCCGAAAGAAGCCGTAAAAGTTGCCGTTCTCGCGGCGTTCGAGTAGCACTGCTTCGGCCGGCCAGAGAATATCGGCGATCTGGTCTTCCGGCAGCCAGTGGAAGTCTTGACGCTGAGGGTCCCACTCGCGGTTTCCGGTTTTCCACAGCAGGCTTCGGGCACCGGTGGCGGGGTCGAGTTGCCGGCCTTGGAATTGGCCGAGAAACCAACGGCCATCGGCCAGCCGCACCTGGGCCACCGCCGTGGGCCAGAACACTTTCAAGCCCCCTTCCAGCACTACGCCCAGCGCGCCGAGGACCATGAGTATCAAGGTGGCCACCGCGGCGCTGGCCAGCCAAACGGCCGGTTCGCTCGCCCTTGGTCGCGAGCGCTTTGAAGTACCGGCGACTACAGCCGGCCGAACCGCCGGCGGAGTGCCTGGCGCACCAGTTCCGCCGCCGTGTTGAGCAGGAAGGTCATCAGGAACAACAGCACGGCACATAGGAATAACACTCGGTAAAGGCTTCCTCCTGCGGGGGCTTCCGGGATTTCGACCGCGATGTTGGCAGCCAGGGTCCGCATACCGTTGAAGGGGCTCCAGTCGAGGATGGGCGTGTTGCCGGCGGCCATCAGCACGATCATGGTTTCGCCCACGGCGCGGCCGAACCCGATCATCGTCGCCGCGAAAATACCGGGGCTGGCCGAAGGCAGCACCACGCGCCACACGGTCTGCCACCGCGTGGCCCCCAACGCCATCGAAGCCGCAGCCAGGCGCGGCGGCACGGCGGCCAGGGCATCCTCGGCCAGCGAGAACATAATCGGAATTACCGCGAATCCCAGTCCGAAACCCACCACGATCGCATTGCGGATGTCGTATTGCATCCCCAGGCGCTGATGCAGCCAAAGCTTGAAGTTGCCGCCGAAGAGCCAGTCTTCCACGGGGCCCGCCAGCCAGACTGCCAGGCTCCACCCCACCAAGACCACAGGGATCATCGGCAAGAACTCCGCCCCGCGATCCACGCGGCGAATGGCCCTTACGCGCGGCACCCAGTTCCACAGGGCCAAAAACAGCCCCATCACCAGGGGCAAGATGGCGGCAGCCACGAACACGGCCACGATCCATCGTTCGATCAAGGGGGCCAGCCACAACGCAGCCAGAAAACCCACCACGACCGAAGGCAGTGCCGCCATGATCTCTACCACTGGCTTGATCGCCCGGCGGAACCCGGGGGCCGCGAACTGGCTGGTATACACGGCGGCCAACAGGGCCAGCGGCAGCGCGAACAGCATGGCGTAGGTGGTGGCCTTCAGCGTGCCGAAAACCAGCGGTATTACGCTCAGCTTGGGCTCGTAGTCGTCGGTGCCCCCCGATTGCCACGTGAAACCGGGCTCGGAGTAGCCCTCGTAATGCACCCGGCCGAACAGGGCACGCCAGCTTGTCTCGGGGTGCGGTACCCGCAGATTCCACCCGTGCAGGGTCCCGGCATCGTCCAGCGCCACCGCCGCGTTCCCGCGGGGGGCAAGGTCCACCAGCCGAAGTCTCGTCTCGGCACTGCCCAGTTGCAGCAGGCGGCGCTCGGTGGTGGTGTGCAGCAGGCTGGCGCGGCCGTCGGTGCCCAGCGATAACAGCGATTTATCGCGGGCCGAAGCAACCAGGGCCATCACCGGCCCCTCATGGGGACTCAGCGTATGGACCGGTTGGAGCACCGGCCGGCCCTCCGGCGGCGCCACCGGAAACCAGATGCTCACATGGCCCTGGCTATCGCCGACCGCCACCGAGGTATCGCCAGCCACCAGCGCCAGGGAGGTGATGGTGCGGCCATCGTCGAACGCCGCCACCACCTCATGGAACACGGGGCGACCGTCGTCGCCCAGTTGCCAGCGGGCAAGCTCCCCACGCTCCGTCCCGGCGTACAGCCACTGGCCAGCCCGGTCCATGGTCAGTGCGGTGACCGGCCCCAACCCAGGGTCGTCGATCACGGCCGAGCGGCGCCGTTGGACCGCAGTTCCCAGAAGATTGCGTTCCTGAATCTTGCGCACGATTTCCAGCCGATTGCCGCCAATCAGGCGGGCAACCGTCAACTGCGCCGCGGTAGTCAAGCCGCGTTTTACTTCGGCCTGTCGGGCCACCGCCAGGCGCGCCCCGTGCGCCCCGGGCTCCGCCTGGCCACAGATTTCCAGCATCAACCCGCCGGCCGCCAGCCGCCAGGAATCCGCCTTTGCGCTGGAGTCGCGCTTTGGGCCGGGTGCCGGCCCCGGGGCGACCTCCACCAGACTGACCGCGCCGCTGCTCCATAACAGCGTGTATCGGCACGCCGCTTGGCGATCGGTATCGAGGCCCGCGGCGCCCTGGACGCGGCCTCCGGTGTGCCGTTCGATGCTTTGGATATACTCACCAGCGCGGGGCTGGGGGGGCGGGATCTTCTGCCGAACCGGCACCTCCTCGCCTTCAGGCTGGACAACCACCCAGCTTCCCTGGCGCGTGATGTACCAGATCCAAGGGCGCTGGTCGCCGGGCTGCCGCCACACGCCAAGTGCCAGCGGTGCATCGGGGCCTTGGCCCTCTGGCACGGCAAGCTCGGCCGTCAGAGTCGCCCGGCCTGGGAGAAACAAGGGCACGACTTGGCTGACGATAAACAGCACGATCCCCAACAAGGTGGCGATAACCAGCACGCCGCCAGCGGTGATAGCCCAACGGGCCAGGCGGTCGTGTCGTTTGCTCCGCCGCAGAGTGCGGGTGTCGGCTGCAACCATGTGCGGCGCCTCGAGGCTATTGGATCGCTTCAAGTTGCTGGGCAACGACCGAGGCCGGCAGCGGCCCGTAGCCGTCCTTGATGACGATCTCCTGCCCCTCTTTCGAGAGGACGAATCGCAAGAACTCGGCGACCAATGGTTGGAGCGGCTCGCCCGGTTTCTTGGCCACGTAGATGTACAGTGCCCGGGCCAGCGGATAGGTACCGTTCAGGGCGTTTTGGTAGGTCGGCTCGACCAAAGGCTCGGTGTGGCTGGCTGCCAGCGGGACGGCCCGGACTGCCGCCGTGCGGTAGCCGATCCCCGAGTACCCGATCCCCGCCCGGTCCTTGGCCACGCCGTTGACGACTGCTGCCGAGCCCGGTTGCTCCTTAACGGTATCTTTGAAGTCGCCCTTCAATAAGGCGTGTTCCTTGAAGAATCCGTACGTGCCGCTGGCGGCATTCCGGCCGTAAAGGCTGATGGGCAGATCGGCCCAGGGGCCGGTCAGCCCTACCTGTCCCCAGAGCGTGATTTCCCGGTACCCGCTCTTGCGCGTCTTGGAAAAAATGCAGTCCACCTGCTGCATGGTCAGTCCGCGGATGGGATTATCTTTGTGGACATAGATGGCCAGGGCATCGATGGCCACGGTTACCGGCAAGGGCCGAAAACCGTGTTTGCGCACGAAGGCCTCTTCCTCCTCTTCCTTCATAGGGCGCGACATGGGACCCAGTTGCGCCGTGCCTTCAATCAGCGCCGGCGGCGCCGTAGCCGATCCCTTCCCCTCCACTTGGATATTCACGTTGGGATACACCTTGCGGAACCCCTCGGCCCAGAGCGTCATAAGGTTGTTCAGCGTGTCGGAGCCGATGCTGTTGAGATTGCCAGAAATGCCGGAGACCGGCTTGTAGGGGGCCAGGGCGGGGTCCACTTCGACCGGGCCCTCTTCCGCGGTGAGGGCAACGCCGCCCAAAACCCACACGATCGCTACCCCCAGCCACGCGCAGAAATACCCAAGCCGGCAGAACCGTGGCCGGCGCCAAAGCAAGATGCTATTGCCAAGCATCGTCCTCTCCTTTTCATGATCGTCGTTGATCACCATTCGACCCGCCGCAAGCCCGCTGCTTGCGATCCGGTTTTGTCCGCACCGAGCGCGCAACCCCTAGCCTTACAGGCAGTGCGGCCGTGTCATTTTCACGGCCTGCACCGTGGCGGCCGACTTGTCCCATGGCTTGGCCCTTTAAGGTTTGAATCGATACCCCACGCCCCGCACCGTTTGGATGTAGCTGCCGGCCATGCCGAGTTTCTTGCGAAGCCCCACGATTTGCACATCCACCGCCCGCTCGGTCACAACGCAACTATCGCCGTACAGGCCGTCGAGTATCTGTTGTCGCGAGAAGACCCAGCCCGGCCGGCGCGCAAGGAAATGGAGGATGCGAAACTCCGTAGCCGTCAGCTCCGCGGGCTCGCCGGCCACCAGCACCTCGTGCCGGCCGACATGGATCTTCAAGTCATGGACCGCAATGCATTGGCTGTCGTCGGTTTCGGGCTCCGCGGTCGGCTGGCGGCTGGCCCGGCGCAATACCGCTTTGACCCGCGCCACCAGCACCCGGGGGCTGAACGGTTTAGCGATGTAATCGTCGGCCCCGACGGTCAAACCCGCCACGATATCGGTCTCTTCCCCTTTGGCCGTCAACAGGATCACCGCCACTCCGCGGGTACGGGGGTCCGTTTTCAATTGCCGGCATAAGGAAAGGCCATCGATGCCGGGCAAGAGGATGTCAAGCACAACCAGACTGGGGGTATTTTGCACCAAAAGGGCCTGCGCTTGCTCGCCGCTTCCTGCCGTCTGTACTCGGAACCCTTCCTTGGCCAAATGGAGGGCGACAAGTTCTCGAATCTCTTTTTCGTCTTCCACCACCAGGATTGACGCGCCTTCCATGCACCGAACTCTAAAGCGCCTAAATTAGAAAACTGTTAGCGTTGCGCAAAAAGTTCATGACCTGCGCAACTGGCAGCAGGAGGGGCAGACACCGGCATGGCCCCCATGCCGCTGGGCAAGCAGCGTGCTAGGTCGCGTGTCGAGAGGGGTTACTGCCCATCGGCCCGGCCGCCGGGAAAAACGTCGATATCCAGCGGCTCGAACAAACCGGCTTTGACCCGCTCGATGGCGATGGCCCCCATCACGGCGTTATCGGTGCACAGGGCGGGCGGCGCGATGAACAGGCGGATGCCGCGGCCCTGAGTTTCCTGGGCCAAGCGTTGGCGCAACCTGGCGTTGGCGGCCACCCCCCCACCAACGCACAGCGTTCGCAAGCCGGTCTGTTCCAAAGCCTGCATGCTCTTGCCCACCAGGCAGTCCACTACCGCCTCCTGAAAACTGGCGGCCAAGTCGGCCACCTGCTGAGGGGGAAGGCGGATTTCCTCGAACCGCACCCGGCCAGGACCCGCAATGAGGTATCGCACGGCGGTTTTCAACCCGCTGAAGCTGAAATCCAGGCGCGGGTGATTCAGTAGCGCCCGGGGTAGAGAGTAAGCCGAGGGGTTGCCCGCCTCGGCCGCTCGCTGGATCGCAGGGCCGCCAGGATAGCCCAGCCCCAACATGCCGGCCACCTTGTCGAACGCCTCGCCAGCGGCATCGTCGATGGTGGCCCCCAGAAGCTCGAAATCGGTCGGCCCCAGGCAGCGGTACAGGCTCGTATGGCCGCCGCTGACGATCAGCCCCACGCAAGGGAATACTTCCTCTTTGGCGGCGATGCGGCAGGCATAGACGTGGGCCTGGAGATGGTTGATGGCCACCAAAGGCAGCCCGGTGGCCACGCACAACGCCTTGGCGGCCGCCAGCCCCACCAGCAGCGATCCGGCCAGGCCGGGGCGATTGGCCACCGCCACTGCATCCAGATCGCCAAGGCCCAGGCCGGCCCGGCGGAGCGTTTCGTCCAGCACCGGCAGTATGCGTTCGACGTGGGCCCGCGAGGCGATCTCCGGCACCACCCCGCCAAACCGCTGGTGCAGGGCGTCTTGCGAGGCGACCACCGAGGCCAGCACCTCCAGCCGGTCGTTGACCAGCGCCGCCGCGGTCTCGTCGCAGGTGGTCTCGATGCAAAGCACGCGCATCAGCGATTCCGCCCAAGCTCGGCGCGAAGGTACTCCAAGGCCTTCTCGAGCTGGCGGTCGGCCACCTCCTCCGGTTCCTCGCCCGGTTCGCCGGAGGCGGATGGACCCGGGCGGTCGCCGCTGGTCGAGGGCTCCTTGGACTTTCCGGCAGATTCGCCGGAGGCGGGCAACACCCGCTCGCGGGCCTGCTGGGCAGCCACCAGGGCCAGCATCTCGCGGTCGCTCAGGCGGACCTCGAACCCCGGGTCGGGGCGAACGCCCCAGTCGTCGGTTTCTTTGGCCCCGGGGGCGCGGTCGATGTTCTTGCCGCTGGGCCGGCGGTAGCCGGCGGTGGTCAGCTTCAGCGCGCTATAGGCCCGGGCCGTGGAACCGGGCTTGCCCGGCCCCTCGGGGCGTTCCTCCAGCGGGATGACGTTCTGCACGCTCCCCTTCCCCCAGGTCCGCTCGCCTACAATCACCGCCCGCTTATGATCCTGCAAGCAGGCGGCGACGATCTCGCTGGCGCTGGCCGAATAGCGATTCACCAGCACCGCCATCCCAAAGCCGCCAAACGTGCCTTCTTTGTGGGCGTTCCAGACGCGTTCCGCCACGTTGCGGCCGGCCGTGCTGACGATCCGCCCCTCCGCAACGAACAAATCGCTCACCTCCACTGCGGAACTCAACAGGCCTCCCGGGTTGAACCGCAAATCCAGAATCAACCCCTTCATCCCCTCGTGAACCAGTCCGGTGAGGACCTTGCGCAACTCGTCGGCGGTGTCGCGGCTGAAGACCGTTACCCGCACGTAGGCGATGCGGGCCTGCGGGTCCACAAAAAACTCCCACGAATGGTCCGGCTTGCGATGGTACCCCAGCACCGTGGGCACATGGATGATCTGGCGGACCAGGGTGACAGTCCGCCGGCCGGGCCGGGCCGGATGAATCACCGTCAGCGTAACCGAAGTCCCTTCCTTGCCCTTCAGCCGGGCGATGGCCTGGTCAAGGGTCATGCCGGCTGTGCTCTGCCCGTCAATTTCTACAATGCGGTCGCCGGCAACGATTCCTGCCCGATAGGCCGGCGTGCCCACCAGCGGGCTGGTAACGATCAGTTGCCA
>Ga0315298_1003799_pt1 | contig 23440 bp, 28 predicted proteins | sample WHS_1_MG_FD_203077 | JGI IMG/M metagenome (GOLD analysis project Ga0315298, IMG submission 203077) | Extremophilic microbial mat communities from Washburn Hot Springs, YNP, Wyoming, USA - WHS_1_MG | ecosystem: Environmental > Aquatic > Thermal springs > Hot (42-90C) | place: USA: Wyoming...
CCTGGGGCACAACTATATTCTGAATATTCAGTGGGCCCTATAATTTCTGCCTGAAAAGATTTGTCATTATTAACCATGATGGTTTTTTCAATTTTCCTTTCAATCTCTTCTGACAGATTTTCTGGATCTGGCCAAGAATATGATTCTGGATCTAATCGCTCGCTCCAAGAATGGTATCCTTCCTCGGCTCTTTTGAATGGTCCACCTTCTCTGAGAAATATCTCAAACGTGTCGAACCAGCAACGTGCTCCAACGACATCCCCTATTTTTGCTTCCAATTCTGGATTTGCAAGCCAATAATACAAGGGGATACGGTTGGGCTTGCCCAAAAACGTTTTTAAGACCAACTTTTTTGACGTTATTTCATACATTTTCTCTTTTTTGAACATTTTTACTTTCTCTTTATTTTATTAAACTATTGGCATGTATTAAGACTTGTCCACCCCGCGTAAAATGCGTCTGTTTGGCAAGCCCCCACATTTACAGGTGTTTTTAGCCGTGTCTCATTTTCATCGGTTTCAGAAGATTAACTGGGTTAGAGAAACTTGATAAAACGAGTCAAAATGGCTTGAAGCGTGAAAACTTGGGCCTTTAAATAGTCGGTGAGCTTAAGACATAGGTTGTGCTTCGTTCTGTGGCATTGGTTCATGAAAAAGATCTAAAAAAAGCTCTTGAATTTAAAACCAATATAGCAGGACTCCGATTGTGGCGAGTCGATTTAAAAGCTTCTTTAAGAATTTGGAGCTTTTTGCGGGGATTTGTTGTTCTTTTACCTCACAATTAACGCAGAACTAGGTTGAGTAATGTTTAATTGCATTGCTGATAAACTTTCATTGTGCGGTGGTAGTCTAGCTTGGTTAGGGCGTTCAAAGGCCCCCAAAAAGGACACGGGCTTGCCAAGCCCGCAGCGCGGGTTCAAATCCCGCCCACCGCACCAGCTTGTTCATTAAAATCGTTTATTCAGTCTTTTCGGTGTATTATGACCAAGGACAGCCCCTAGATCCCCGGTTAACGGTGTATGTTATTTTGTCCTTTTCGTGTAACTGGGTTAATCAAATTGAGTCGCTGAGCGATGTTTCCTAAAAATCGGACTTTTCCTTGACGACAATCTGCAGCTTTTTCCTCAGCTGCTCCCTGATCTGGTTCATTATCATGGAGTCCATTTCGATCCTTTTCTGCACGGCCTGCATTTTTTTCTCAACCTTTTCCAGCTCCTCCATCTCCCTGCGGAGGTGTTCAATCGTGGAGCTTAACCGGGCCAAAACATGCAGCTGCTCGTAGGTGTCACCCGGGTTATTCAGTATTCCTCGTCTCGAGGCCTCCGCCATGTCGCCTGTTACCTGACTAATCATCCTTTCCATTTCACCGAGCCTGTCCCGATTTATCATGATTGACCTGAGCACCTCCAGCGTCTTTCTCCAGAGTTCAGCGGCCTCCTTTGTGCTCACCCGCGCACCCAGAGAGCAGACCGAGCCGCTCAAAAAAAGGGATTTTCTTATAGGAAACCTATCTAATTTCGACACAGAAATGGATATATAGCCAAGAGTGATTTATGTCCTGTTGTGGTGCTGTGTCCTCAGGCAATAAGCCAACTCCGACAGCTGTCGACATATTTTTAACGCCGGAAAAAGGAGAAATGACAAGCGATTCCGTCCAAGCCTCGGTCAAGGGCGAGCTGGAGTACCTGGTCTTGGCGCTGGTGTTGAAGCGGCCCATGTGCGGGACCGACATAATAAAGTCAATTCACGGAAAATTTGGCCTGCTGCTCAGCCCGGGCACGGTCTATCCTCTCCTGCATGATCTGGAGAGGAGAGGGCTGCTGCAACAAGAGCGCGGCGCAAAGGTGAAGAAGTACCGGCCCGCTCAGGGTGCCGAGGAAAAAATCCGGCGCAGGCTTGACGACTGGGTCGAGGCGAAGAAGATAATCATCCGTTTTCTCAAGTCTGGTGAGTGAGCAAAGGAAGCCGCGGTCTGTTTTTTAGAGAACTGTAGGGGTCGGCAAGAATATCAAGTTTTTTGAATCGACTCAAGCAGGTATCGCTGCGCGGCCACAAAATCCTTTATTCGGCTCTCAGCTAGGGCCCGTCCCTGCTCGGTCAGGGTGTAGAGCTTTGACCGCTGCGATTCCGCCTTGATCACTGTGACCAGGCCCTTGGACTCCAGCGTGTAGAGGAGGGAGTAGACCGTCCCCTGGCTCATCGAGGTGTAGTATCGCTGGTAGATCGTCTTGATGACATCGTAGCCGCACATCGGGTGCTCGCTCAGCATCGACAGCACTATGGTCTCCAAGTGCCGCTTGACGAAGTGCTCAAGCGATTTCTTCGGGGCCAGCTCGATCCCGGGCTCCAGCTGCCCCCGGCGGACCCTGAAGTTCAGCGCCAGGGTGGTGGTCCCGTCAAGCGAGGAGACCACCACGTTCCTGCTGATGCCTATCAGCGCCTTGATCTCCTCCTCGTCCAGTGATTCTAGGTTGAACGCCGTTATCGCCGTGCGTAAAAGCGGCTGTTTCCTCTTTTCTCGGGAGGTGAACTTTTCCCCTTTCTTTGAGATCAGGGTCTTCATGAATCTAACCGCCTTTTCAAAGCTGTGGCGGGTGACAAGCCCACCAAAGTCGACCAGGACCCTGGCAGGGCATTTGTCCGAGCGGGCGCGGGCGCACAAGTTCTTCAGCTCCTCGCTCAGCTCCTCAATCTCCTTCGGGAGGTACCCTCTACCGAGCGGGAACTTTAGTAGCTTTCCGTCGGCTATGGCCCCGCCGAACACTATGTCCAGCTGCAGCTTGTTGTTTGACTCGTCGTATGCGTAGAGGCAGGTCTCACCGTTCGCCAGCCCGTTATCGATGAACGAGCCGAATGAGCGCCAGATATCCACGCCCTGGCTGTACAGGAGCAGCGAGCAGTCGTCAATCAAAAAATCATTGAGCATGAGCACTTTCTTTTCAAGCGGCAGTGTGGCCGAGTTTCTAGGCGTCGCCATATCTTCCTACCTTCCCAAATTTTATTGTCGTCTGGGGCAGCATCCAGGCCACGCTTCTGTCTTTAAACACCCTTAATCTCCACCCACTTAAGCCAGATGAACTATCCATGGGGTTCAGCGCTCCTCTTCCTCCTCGACCTTGATTACCTCCATGTAGCGCCTTAACATCTCCAGCTGCCTGGTTTCGAGAGCTCCTGGGGCCACGGGGACGATGAGCCTGGCGCGGTTGATCACCGCCGTTTCCCTGATGTCGTGCAACAGTTTCAGCGTCAGGTCGAACCCGTTGGTTGTGATCAGGTACTCCAGGCCCTCCAGCATGACGACCGCGTTCTCGTTCTTGGAAACGAATGCCGATATCCGGTCGCGGAGGATACCGAGGTTCGATGGGGAAATGGCAAACTCAACCTCTATCTTTGAGAGCCAGAGAACGGTGATGCGTTCCGGAATGTTGTGTTCCTTCCTAACATGTGCTGGGTGGGAAGTCGTTATCAGCAGACCCGGGTTGCCGTAGCGCACCATGTCGGAGAACATCCTGAGCGCCCTTCTTGTGGTTCGTCCTTCTATGAGATAGCTCTTCCCCGCGACTAAGGGGCGGTAAGTGCCCGGAATCTGGACCCCCTCGGGTATGGCCTCCAGGATGTTGTAGTGTTGCAGGAAACCGCCGTGCCTACGGAGGAGGTCGCAGAATATTTCCGAGGCTATTTCCGACGCCTGTTTTGTGCCCAAGTCCTTTTTGGCAACGGAGTAGCAGGCGTCCATGAGGATGGAAAATACCCTTACCACCTCTCGCATGCCTTCCTCAATTTTCATTCCTGACAGGTGTTCGTAGAGCTTGCTTATGTCGAGCTTTCCGTCCTCAGTAAACCTGACTCTTTCGATGGCCGGGTTTTTCTTCGCTAACTCGCCTAGCTCTTTTTTCAGGTTGGTCTTTGATCGCTTGCAATTGCTCAGCAACCGCTCCAAGTATCGTTTGAAAAGAATGTACGCGAAGGTCTTAACTTTATCATCATCCGCGACGCCGTCCGGCAAGCCCACAAGAATTTCCCTTTCATAGACAGCTTCGCTGTATTTGCCCAGCGGAACTCCCGCCTTCCAAAGCGTTGCATCGCCCCTATAGATTTCGGCCTCTGTAGCGACCATATTGATCGCTTGGGTTGCTGAAGTAAGGGCAGCGTAGAGGTCTATTATTTTTGTGTTCAGGTCAGAAAAGGCGCTGAAGAGCTCTTTTGTCTTTTCAGTTTCGTGAATCCGGTTAATGTTTTTTATCAGCAGATCCACGTTGAGCATTCCATCCTCTACAAATTTGTTCTCCAGCAGAATGGGATGGTCCTCGGCACATTGGGCCAAGGCGTCCTCAATGCCTTTGGCACCGATTGCTGGAACGATGTGGGCTAGGAGCCTGTTTGTCAGGTTTGAATACGCTACGAGTGTTTGTTTATCGTCGTGAACCACTTGTATCTCTTTAAGTGTCTTTAAAGAAGACGTGCTCGCAGCTAAGTAGGATTTTCTTTCAGCGATCGTTAAGCAGGCAAATGCAAATGTCCAGATAGCTACGCTGCCTGCGCTGTACCAGCTCAACCCCTGCATTAATGACTGGTCAAAAGCTGTCAGATAAACTGGAACTCCAAAAATCAATGTCGCCGTGCCGACTAATAACCACTTTGAACTTGGGAGCTTCAACACGCCGCGCAAAGAACCGTGGACTTTTTTGAACACATTGATCCGCAAAACTTGCCCAACAAGGACAAAAAATACTCCGGCCCCCCAGCTAATTGCGGTGAAATACGTTAGGCCGCTAATAAATGGAACCAAGAAAATATTCACCGCTCCAATTATAACTGAGGCGAGAAAACAAAAAGCGCCGGACGCCATAAACTTTGAGGCGATTGGGTATCGAACGTGTCGTGCATTTTTTATTGTGTACATCGCGAAAACTAATGCGACGAACAAGAAAATAGTGCCCAACGAGAAGGTAAGAAATTCGGCGATGTTCATGTTTTGGAACCTCCAAACTCCTGCTCAAGTGCAGAAAGCTGCTCAGCGGTAAACGATCGTGGGTCAATTGAAACAACTAGGACTAATCTATTTTTTACGCACAAATCTATTATCTCCCTGAGGAAATCCACAGCTTTTTTAAACCCGTTTACGACCTTTATCTCCTTTAAACAGTCAAACAGAATAACCGATCCAGCGCCGGTGTTTGAGATCAGGAGCTTCAATTCGCCGAGTTTGTCCGGGCTTACCGTTTTTTCTTTTGTTTTTCTAAACGTCAGCCAAATGACCGTAACGTTCTTTAATCCGTATCTATACTTGACCTTACTTGGTTCAAGCTTGCTCACGCAAACCAACCTAAACCCATATCTTGTCGCCTCTTTAACCATCGCGTAACTTTCAGTTGGTTTTTCCTCTTTCAGTAAGTGGGTCGATCCGGGCCTCATCAGTTTAAAAATAGAAGGCAGATTTACTTCTCGTGAAAGTTTGTCCACGACGCCATAAGCGGAGAGAAGGCCCCCGTAATCACGCATTATCTGGCCTAGCCAAATATCGGCGGCAGGCTGTGAACTCGATCTAGTCTCCTCATAAGCGTCGATAAATAATTTGGCATAGAGATTTGATAGATTCGGCTCCATTTGATCTCCCAAATAACCCAGAATTTTTCTCACGACCTCTGGCAAATTTAGCGATGGCAACTCAGAAGGGTTAATTGACACTTCTCCTTTTTCGTCAATGAAGACAGCTTTGTTCAGCTCGACATCACGGATAAATCGGTCAAACACTATAATATTTTGGCCAAGTTCTTTGCCTGGCAAAGTTTTAAGGAGCCCGCTTAAAAACCCATGTAGACTTGATTTTATTTGCGACTCTGTTTCGGACCTTGTCAAGCAGATTACCTCAATTTAAACATCGCCGCTTATCTTTCTCGAATGTATTGGCAGGTTTGATTAGCTGACATGTTAGCATCAGCGTGGTTCAACTCCAACTATTGATGACCTAATTTTCTCTTTTGGCAGAATCATGGCGTAGGATATAATGAGAAATTCTATGGTCAAAAGGATTCCACCGAATTGTGGTACGCTAGGCGTTTTCCACATAAGCATGTTAAATGTAGCTAGAGGAATGAAGTAGATGATAGAACCAAATAGGATTATTTTATATTTTAACTTTAAGAACTGGTGGGGAGCTTTTTTGATGAGATAATACCCAACACCAATTATTGCTAAAAAGTATCCAAAGACAATAGGATATCCTATATTAGTTGCGATGGGTTGAAGAGAATATGCCCAACCATACTCGGTCCAAAACACATCGTAAAGTCCCATCCACGATGTAAATAATCCAAATATGATAGCAGGGATTAATGCTAGCAGATATTTCATCTTGCTACTGAAAATATTGGCGAGAGTCAAAAGTAGGAGAGGTTGGGTTAGATTAAAAAAAATTATTATAATTCTATATATTTCTCTGCTTATAGCTTCCGAAGGGGCATTTCTTCCTAGATAAACAGAAAACATCCATATACACGTAAAAATCCCATATGCTAAAAAACTTTTATAAGCTAGACTTTTTGGATTTTTCTTAAATACAAGATAAGTGATTAAAATTGATATTATCCCGCCTAATAGATATTGTAGATTCCATGCAGAAAAGTACCAACCCATTGTCATACACTCTCTAGCAAGTTAACAAGCTCACGTTTTTCGGGCCCTATTATTTTTGGGGGCTTAATCTGCCCAAACGGTACTCCTTCTTTAGCTTTTTTCATCGTATACCGCATGAAAGCACCTTTTCTCAAATATTTAACCTCTAAAACCTCTAAGGGATCTTTTATTTTATAATCCTTTATGTAACTCTCAAACTCTGGGTTAATCTTCCGCAAAGATTCAAAGATTAACCTAGCTGCTTGATTTTCAGGATAATCCCATCTCTTCTCCATCAAAATACAAACACGCTCTTTTGGGAGCAACTCTTGAGTTACAGCCCAATCGTCTGTAGCGGTGAGCCCCACATTGTTTAATGCCTCACGCATCATTGTTTCTGAAAGTCTAAAGTATCCATATATATCAATCATGTCTGCCGTCCGACTTTCGAAACGAAGTATCGGTGTGCCATCATCTTCAAAATCTGTTACTCTGAACAAATCTCCAATCCGTAGTCTTACTGTCATTGAACCGAAAGTTGTAACTACAAGCTCATACGTTTGGTTTTTCTTAAGTTCGTTGATCTTATTTATCTCGTTATCGTCCGCTAAAAACTCTAAGTATACAGTTTCCAGATTCGGGAAGAAATCCCATTTTCTATGCGGGCGGCCCATAAATGGTATGTGTGTATCCGAAGCTGCATACATGTTAAATGGCTCTATATTAAACTGGTCTCTAAGATATTCTCGATAAATTGTGCCGTCCCAAGCGGTGCATACTAATCCCTTCGCCGGCACCACCTCGCTTACTGTTTTATTTTTTTTCCCGCTCATTTTAGCCTGAAGATATTTTAGAAACAAAATAAGCTTGACCATGCCTGGCCTCATAGACTGGTACCGGTCTTTGTAAAGCTTATCTGGTTCTGTAAAATATTTTGAAACCATGCTTAATACAGATGCGGGACCGAATGCGAAATCTATCTTTTCTCCCCGCTCTATTGTTTTATACACAAGACTCATTTTCTTTCTCATATCCGTAATCTTTTCTACAACGTGTGTGGGTGGGGACGCTTTTAAAAAAGTTTCAAAAGTTCTCGTTCCTACGGAAGATCCATAGGGTGGAGGGGCAGCTAAATTCAGAAATTTATCACCTCTCCTTATCTTGGTAGTTCCCCACTCATCACTACATGCAAGAATAGCTATTTGAAATCCTGTTCGAACAGCTCTTTCCCAATAAGTCTTATCATATGCAAACCATTTGCTTTCGCCACTCGCTCCAGAGGTCTTTAGACAGAATGAATACTCGTCCGGCAACCACCCATCCAAAATCTTTGCAGCTTGCCCGCTTATCCTGACGTAATAATCCCACAAAAGTTCCCCTTTCATTTGAGGTATTGTTTCGCTCAATTGTTGTACCTTTGCCCCAAATTCTTGCAAAATCGGGTAATCATTATAAGTGGTTACGGGGACATCTTCCAACTTTTTAACTCCCTTTGGGCAAAGTTGTTTGGCTGTTTTTGTCTGCTTCCACTTCTCAAAATGTTCTTTCAATAAAGCTTCGTTATGCTCTACTTGCTCTGAGAACGGTTTATCAAAGAATGAGCAGTACTTGTTCCAGAGTTCCTCACCCTCACCCATATGAACCATATTTTTAGGTGATGGAGTATTTTTTAAGGTGATGTTTTAGGTTCCGAAAGTTCCCCTTTATAAACCCCAATTCTTGAAAAATGAGGCGAAAGCACAGATCCTGATTTAATATTTTGCCCCTGCAAACTTCAAAACTGGTGCCGCCTTAACCGGCTTTAAGGTGAGAAACGGTCTAGGGAATTGCTGGCAGATTCAAACGGGGCTATCTCTCATAGACCGGGCCGAGCACTTCCAGCCCGCCCTCGTTGACGACCAGCTGGTGCTTCTTCATGGAATGCCTGCAGGTGCGCATCTTCCTCACCTGAACGTAACGCGAGACGAGTTCAGGGGTCTCGATCACGCCCAGCTCGATAACACCGTCCGCCAGATAGGACTCCGGGATGTGCCTCCGTCCCTCACCCGTCACCTGGATCTCCTGGATTATGAAAGAAGTCAGCCCGCTGTCCCTCAGCAGGTTGAAGAAGTGGTAGCTCTCCCTCCGCAGGTTGTCCGTCTTGGCGAGGGTCTGGAGGGCGTTTAAGGAATCGAGGCAAAAGACCGTGAACTTGTCCCTCATCTCCTCCTTGTAGAACTTGACCACGTCCTCGGTTATGCTCACCATATCGAGCGAGGGCTCCTCCGTCCTCCACTCCTTGCGGATGTCCTGGTAGTCGAAAATCTGGAGGTGTTCTGGCTTTCGAATGCCCAGGCTCTCCATGTTCCTGAGGTGGCTTTCCCTGGATTCCTCGAGCGTCACGTAGACCCCGAACTCGTCACTGTGCCTGGCCAAGTGGCTGGAAAGAACGCTGTAAACGAAGCTGGATTTCATCGACCCGACTCCACCGGTCACCAGTACCACGTAGCCCCTAGGGATGTCGTTCTTCAAAACGTTGTCAAGACCCCTCACCGTGTCACGGAGCATGCGTTCGCCAGTTATGGCTTTTCGATGCTATTATAAACCTTTTTCTTTCATCTCCTGCAACAATGCTTAATAAGACCCATAGCTGGAGGCGTGGCTGGACCTCCTGCGTTTCCTGAGCCTCGCCCTTGCCGGCAATATCAACACTGCGCCGGCAATGAACCCGCCTATGTGCGCCCAGTAGGCGACCCCCTCCGTGAGCCCAGTCATCCAGGTTATCGAAGCCGAGAGCACCTGCAGCAGGAACCAAAACCCCAGAAAGAAGATTGCCGGGATCATGACTATCCGCCAGAAGAGATAGAACCCGACCGCAGTGTAGACCTTGGCTCTCGGATACAGCACGAGGTACGCCCCCAGCACTCCGGAGATGGCTCCAGAGGCGCCGATGGTCGGGATGTACGAGGTAGGGTCGGTTACGGCGTGGGCTAAGCTCGCAATCATGCCGGTGCCCAGGTAAAAGGCCAGAAACTTCCCGTGGCCGAGGACATCCTCGATGTTGTCGCCGAAGATATAAAGGTAAAGCATGTTCCCCAGGATGTGCAGGATCCCGCCGTGCAGGAACATCGAGATGAAAAGCGTTTCGAGCCTCTTTCCCGCGAGCACCTCGACCGGCCTCATCCCGTACAGATTGATGGTTTCCTCAAACGTCCCGTTGAGCAAGGTGAAGACGAAGACGGCTGTATTGACCGCGATGAGCAGGATGGTCAGGAACGGGAAGCGCTTGGTGGGATTTTCATCCTTGAGGGGAAACACTTGCGTTCACCGCTGGTTTTCTCCGGGATTCACAACTATTACCGCTTCCCTGAACTTTTGATTTGGGACGATTATCAGCCTGCCGTCTGCGGTTCTGAGCTTCGTGATCGTCAGCGACAGCTCCACAACCGTTCCCCTTTTCCCCTCTATTTCAACCTCGGTACCCACCCTGATGTTTTTGTCGCCTATCAGCGAGACACCGGCGAGGATGTTGGAGATCCAAACATCCTTCACGGCGAAGAGCAAGACGGCGCTGACGGTGCTGAAGGCCAGAAACAGTTCAACGATCGCCCTGATAATCCCCCACACGTTGAGGAGGTAGAGCAAAACCACCACTGCAAAAATTATGGAAAGTGAGTTTGACAATCGCTGGTGCCCCACCAGCCTCTTGAGCTTTCTCCTGAACAGGCTGCCCAGCGCTGCCCAGAAGACGAGGATTGCCACAACAACGATGAGGGTGATTGTAATCTGGGTCTCCAGCATTCTCTCCCACGAGTTTATTATCTATGTTAAATATAAATTGGTGGAAGTTTCTTTGTGTTTCAATGCTGAGTTTGGTTATCGCCGATGCCGAGGTCGAGCTGGTTCCAGAGGAGATAGCAAATCACCGCGTTATCAGATGGCACGCCAGGCGCAGGGGCAGACGTCCCACTGAGATTGTCTTGGACTCCGGCCTGCACCACGCGGCGATGAGGGGCCTTGTGGATGGGGACCGGCGCGGCAGGCCCGATATAGCTCACATGTGCCTGCTGCTGGCGCTGGACACACCGCTGAACCGCGAGGGGCTTCTCCGCGTCTACGTCCACACCCGACAAAACAGGCTCATAACGGTGGATCCCTCCACCCGCCTGCCGCGGGTGCTCAACCGGTTTGAGGGACTTCTGGAGCAGCTTTTCTTGACCGGCGAGGCTCCGTCGGGTGCGCCACTGCTCAGGCTGGAAAAGGCACCGCTGAAAGAGCTGATCGGCAGGCTGCAGCCCGAAAAGACGATAATCTTCAGCGATAAGGGCCAGCGGAAACTCATGGCAGATGTTTACGCTGGTCTCTCCAAGGATGATGATGTCTGTGTTGTGGTCGGGGGGTTTCCTAGCGGTGATTTTCTTTCAGATGTCGTCACGATTTCAGATGAGCAGGTGTGTATAGATCCGGAGCCGCTCACGGCTCCCACCGTCGTCGCGCGGGCGCTGTATGCCTATGAGGAAGCATTGGGAATAACCAGATTCAGGCTGGGTAGATGAAAATGTCGCACCGGAAAAGGAGCAGGAATCAGGCAGACGAGTTTAGGAGCTTGGCTTTAGAGCGCGCGGGGCGCCTGCTCGAGCTGGCCGATGGCATCTCCAAGGAACGCCCTGAGCTCGCCGACCGTTACGTTAGAGCCGCGTGGAAACTCAAGACCAGATACAACTTGAGGCTGCCCAGAAACCTCGGGCGGAGCTTTTGCCGTAAGTGCCTAACCTACTGGAGGCCGGGAGTGAGCTGCCGGGTTAGAGTTAAGTCAGGAAGTATAATTATTACTTGTCTGCGTTGCGGTCATGTCAGGCGTTTTCCCTTGGGCCGAGAAGGGCTCGAAAAAGTAGCCGGCCAGACCTCCGGGGAAAAGCGTTAATACGGCCTGCGACCAGAAATTAGAGGACTGTAGAAATTAGGTTGGCGTAAAAATGTTGGTTCAGGAAGTTCAACCCACCGCGCTGATCAAGCGGCTGAGCGATGAGCTTAAGAAGGTAGAGGCGATAAAGCCGCCCCAGTGGAGCTTGTTTGTTAAAACAGGCGCGCACAGGGAGCGCCCGCCAGAGCAACGGGATTGGTGGTATCTCAGAGCGGCCTCACTGTTGCGGCGGCTCTACTTGGATGGCCCGGTGGGGATAGCTCGTCTGCGCAGCTACTACGGTGGCCGGCAACACAGGGGGCAGGCCCCCGAGCACTTCAGAAAAGCCGGCGGTAAGATTATCCGCGTTGCGTTGCAGCAGCTCGAGAGGGCGGGGCTGGTGAGCAAGGCTGAGCACAGGGGCAGGAAGTTGACCAGCAAAGGCGTGAGCATGATCGAGGACTTGGCCCGGCAAATGAAGAATGAGACGAAGGTTTGATTTTTATGGAGGAAGACAGCGAGCTGGAGGCCCTGCGCAGGCGTAAGGCGCAGGAACTACAGGCCCAGTACGAGGAGCAGCAGCGCCAGGCCGAGCTGAGGCGGCAGTTCGAGATCCAGAAGAGGGCCGCCATCCTCCAAATATTAACTCCGGAGGCTAGGAGCAGATTGGCAAACATCCGCGCGGTAAAGCCGGAGTTCGCCGAGCAGCTGGAGATTCAGCTGATCCAGCTGGCCCAGGCGGGCAGAATCGGCGCCAAGATAACGGACTCACAGTTGAAGGAGATACTCGACAGGTTGCAGTCACGCAGGCGTGAGATCAGGATAAAGAGGATTTAAGATGGCCAGAAACAAGAAATTCCCGGTGAAAAGGAGGCTGGCTAGGGCCGCGAGGCGCACCAGGAGGGCCCCCGTCTGGGTGATGTCCAAGACCAAGGGAAAGGTACGCTCTAGTGTTAAGCGCCGGAGCTGGCGCAGGACGAGGATCAAGCCATAGGTGATGTCATGCCTGAGGAAAAAATATTCACCATACCATTAAATGAGGTCAAGGAGGTCCCCCACTACAGGCGCGCCCGCCGCGCGACAAAGGTGGTCAGGGAGTACCTGGCCCGGCACATGAAATCTGAGAGTATAAAACTGGACCCGAAGTTAAACGAGAAACTCTGGGAGCGCGGCCTGAAGAAACCCCCGTCTAAGATCAGGGTGAGGGCCGTTAAGGACGAGGACGGTCTGGTGAGCGCTACTCTGGTTGAGTGAACAAGGTGTGGGGATGGCAATAGTCAGGATGGGCTTCAACAGAAATCCATATCTGGGGGCATACTCCATGTGCACCGATAAAATCGCTTTATTGCCCGCGAACCTCCACTTCAGGGATAAAGATGTGGAGGCCGCTTTGGGGGTGCCGGTTGTGAGGACCGACGTTGACAGGAGCCCCCTGATCGGCATACTGGCGGCGGGAAACTCAAACGGTGTGATCTGTTCGGAGCTTTTCGAGATGGGGTGTGGTGAGAGGAGCGTGAGGCCGGGCATAAATGTGGTCCCGATCCCCGGGAGGTTTAACGCCTTTGGGAATATATTCCTGATAAACGACTACGGGGCAATAGCGAACCCCGACATGCCGGATGAAACATTGAAACTCGTCAGCGAGAAGCTGCGCGTGCCGGTTGAGCGGGGGACGATAGCCGGGATAAAAAATGTGGGGGCGGTCGGTGTGGCGACTAACCGAGGAGCTCTAGTTCATCCTGACGCTTCTAGGGAAGAGGTTAGGCTCATAGAAAAGACCCTCGAGGTGCCCGTGGATGTGGGCACGGCGTGCGCAGGGGTGAAGTTCGTTGGCCTCTGCATGGTGGCCAACTCCAACGGAGCGATAGTCGGCATGACCACCACCGGCCCTGAGCTGGGGCGCGTCGAAAGCGCGCTGGGCTTCATATGAGGTGATGGATTGCGGATATACAGGATAAGGGGTTGGTTCAAACAGGGGCTCTTCAAGCAGAAGTTCAAGCGTGAAGTAGCGGCGCTATCGAAGGAGCAGGCCTTGGAAAATGTTTACTCAGTGTTGGGGAGCAAGCACGGGCTCACGCGAAACAGGATTCATATAGAGGAAGTTACTGAGGTTAAACCTGAAGAGGTAACGGATCCGAGGGTCCTGGCGATGCTGGAGTGATGAAATGGAGACATTAAAGGCCGAGGACAGGGAGAAGCTGCAGCGGCTCCTTAGCGAGATGAACGACAGCCAGGCAGTGGTGGAGTTGCTGCGCCAGCAGATCTCGGCGTTGGCGGGTTCACTGTCGGAACTCTCGATGACGGTGGGCGCGATCAAGACCATCAAGGATTTGCAGCCAGCGACCGATATTTTAGTTCCCATGGGTTGTGACTCATTCATCTCAGCCAGGCTCTCCGCAACCGACAGGGTTCTGGTAGGCTTGGGCGCGGACGTGATGGTCGAGAGAAGTGCCGAAGAAACAATAAAGTTACTCGAGGCCAGGGCAGCCGATGTTGAAAAGGCCATCGAGCAGACCCGAGCCGAACTCGGCAAGCTTGAGGAACGGATCGAGGCCATCAGGCCCGAGGCCGAGCGATTGCTGGCCAGGGTGAAGGAAGCGCCCGGTAAATAGAGGCCGTCGCCGATGTTTGAGAAGCTTAAACAGAAGCTGAAGCAGGTCAAGGAGCGTATCACCAAAAGGGTCGCTGAAGAGGCTCCAGAGCCCGCGCTGGAGAAAGAGCCGGAAGTTTTATCGGAGGCCCCTGAGGAGACAAAGCCTGAATTGTTGCCTGGAGCCGAGAAGGTGGCCGAAAAGAGGGTTTCGCCCGAGGTTCCGGTGGAGAGAAAACCTGAGGCCCCGGTGGAAAAGCCGGAAGTTCTGCCCCAGGCACCGCGCAGGGCACCGAGAGATACAGGCGGGGTTGCCAGGCCGATAGCGGAGCTCCGGAAAGAGGCTCCGGCCCAGGTCATCCTTCCCGAGAAACCTAAGCGCAGCTTTATAAGGGCGGTCAAGCGCGTGGCGGGCAGGGAGTTGACCGCCAAGGACATCGATGATATAGTCTGGGATCTTCAGGTGGCCATGCTTGAGAGCGATGTCGCTGTCCCGGTCACCGACCAAATAGTCGAGAGGGTGAAAGCCGGTCTGGTTGGCAGGAGGATTGGGCTGAGAACAGATGTAAAGAAGATGGGTGACGAGATCCTCCGTGATGCCATAAAGGAGGTGCTGACGAGCGAGCACGAGGTTGACCTGCTCAAGATCATCAAGGATAAGCGTGCGAAGGGCGAACCAGCAGTCTTTGTCTTTGTGGGCATCAATGGCCACGGCAAGACGACCACCATCGCAAAGTTCGCCAGGTACCTGACCAAGCGCGGCTACAGAGTTGTCCTCGCGGCTGGCGACACCTTTCGCGCGGCCGGCATAGAGCAGCTCGAGATACATGCGAAGCGCTTGGGGGTCGACATCGTGAAGCAGAAGCGGGGATCTGATGCCGCCGCCGTCGCCTACGACGCGATAGCGCACGCGAGGGCTAGGGGGCTGGACGCGGTGCTGGTCGACACCGCCGGGCGGATGCAGACGGACGTCAACCTGATGGATGAGATGAAGAAGGTGGTGAGGGTGTCTAAACCCGACGCCGTTATTTTTGTCGGAGATGCCCTCACCGGGAATGATGCGGTCGAGCAGGCCAGGACGTTTGACCAGGCCGTCGGCATCACGGGGTCCATCCTTTGCAAGATGGACGCGGACGCGCGGGGCGGGGCTGCCCTGTCGATAACCCAAGTCACCGGTAAGCCCATCCTCTTCCTGGGAACAGGGCAGGGCTACGATGACCTCGTGGAGTTCAAGCCCGAGATCATTCTCAACGCGCTCTTTGGAGATTGAGTTTTTCTTTGTCGCCTCGGGTAAGGTTTATATGTTCATTTTGCAGACCGCTATTGATACTTGATGAAACGTGATGCGGGAGGAATCCGATTGGAAGAGAAGCCCGGTTTTGATGAACTCAATGAAATAGTTTTGAAGGGGCAGTGCGCCAGCTGCGGCGCCTGCGTGGCCGTTTGTCCCATAAACGTCCTCTCCTATGAGAAAGGGAAGCCAAATCTTGTCGGGAAATGCACCAGCTGCGGCATCTGCGTTCGAGTATGTCCGCGCTACAAATCTCCTTTCGCGGAGGCTGAGAATTTCGTCTTCGGCCGACAAAGGAAGCCCGAGGAGGAATTCGGGATATACAAAAAGGCCGTAGTCGCGAGAAGTGCCGATGCGGAGATATTGGAGAGATCTCAGGATGGTGGCGTTGTCACGACTCTGCTGGTGTCCGCTTTGGAGTCTGGGCTCATCGATGGGGCCATAGTCTCCGGGATAGATCCAAATAATCCTTGGAAGCCGTTGCCCCTGCTCGCGAGGACTAGGAGCGAGATAGTCTCGAGCGCTGGGACCAGATACTCTCTCTCCCCGGGCCTAACGCTGCTTAAGAGCGCCGTCGCGGCAGGTCTCAGCAAGATTGCTTTTGTCGGCACGCCGTGTCAAATCTTGGCAGTTCGAAGGATTCAAAAGTCCCTGCCAAAATATGCGAGGAGCATCGCGCTCACGATTGGCCTCTTTTGCACCGAGAACTTCTACTACGAAGGCCTGATGGTCGAGAAGATACAGAAGGAGCTCGGGATAAACCTTAACGATGTAAAAAAGGTCAACATCAAGGGAAAGTTCCTGGTGCTTCTGAAGAGCGGGGAAGTAAAGGAGATCTCGCTAAAAGATTTAGTCAGATTCACCATGCCCTCCTGCCACAATTGCGGTGACTTTTCTGCCGAGCTTGCGGACATATCCTGTGGCGGAGTTGGACTGGACGGTAAGACCTACACACTGATCAGGACGGATAAAGGCACCGCTGTCTTTGATGACGCGGTGAGAAAGGGCCTGCTCAAAGTGGAACCAGTTGAAAGCTTCCCGCTGCCCACGAAGATCTTGCTCAAACTATCTAGGGACAAAAGGAATCGAGTTACTTAGTTTTTAAAAGTTTTAGGGTAAATGGAGCGGTTCAGGACGCGATAGAAGCTGGCCCGAACCCAAAATTTTTATCTCGGCAGCTGTTATTTCTAAATGCCAATGATGTCACGACATCGTCTGAGAAAGTCGATGATTAGATGATGGGCGGTCTGAGGCATTTGAAATTAGACTTTGGTAAACAACGATTTTGTCCAATGTTTAGCCGGCATCGACTACCGCTTGCATGAAATGAGTTTATCGCCGTGCGCAGGGGCCAAGCTGAAGTTGAGGTTGACGTATGTTACCGATGAATAAAGTCTTAAAGCGGTGGCAAAATTGTATCAAATTCCGTAGGTGATTACCCGGGCACCGTGCGCGCAGTACTTCAGCTGTCTGCAGCCCCTGCAGAGCGCGTAAAGGCCCTCCATGTTCCCGCTTTTGCTCAGTTCCAGCGCAGGGTCGCAAGCGTCGGTCCTGAATTCTTTGCCAGTGCCGAAAGCCACCAGCGTCAGCGTCTTGGTTATGCCTTCGATCGTGTGAATTCTCTCCGGTATCACCTTGACCAGCTTTTCAAAGGAATCCGTCTCGACCTTAGCCACGATGGCGTAGGGTCCGGCCACCGAGTAGGCCTCGACAACCTCCTCGACACCGAGCAGCTCGTTGAGCACCTCCTCTATCCGTCCCGGCTTGGTCTCCACGAGTACGAACGCGACCGGCATCAGTATCACTACTCAAAGGCGAACATGGTCAACGTGTTTTTGACCCCGTCCACCGCCTGTATCTTTCTGGTCACGGCCTCGGCGACTTTCTCGAACTTGTCCGCCTGCAGCTTCACCACGATGTCGTGAGGACCGGCCACCGTGTAGGCCTCGACGACGCCCTCCGTTCGCTTAAGCGTGCTCAGTATGTCGCGAATCTTGCCGATGTCGGCGTCTATCATCACAAATGCTACCGGCATGAGTTCACCTCCATCAGACCCTTGGCACCCTTGCTATAGCCTCCTTGACCATCTTGTCCGGGTACTCATAGTCGACGAGCTTGCCGCGCAGGTAGGCGTCGTAAGCCGCCAGGTCGAAGTGCCCGTGCCCGCTGTTGTTGAACAGTATCACTTTTTCCTCCCCGGTTTCCTTGCATCTCAATGCTTCATCTATTACGGCCTTTATAGCGTGTGAGGTCTCGGGGGCGACCAGGAAGCCCTCAGTTTCCGCGAAGAGCTTGGCTGCCCTGAAGACTTCGGTCTGGTGGTAGGCTGCAGCCTCCATGTACCCATCGTGGGTAAGCTTGCAGAGCAGCGGAGCGTCACCATGATATCTCAAACCACCCGCGTGGATCGGCGGCGGCACGAAACTGTGGCCGAGGGTGTACATCTTGAGCAGGGGGGTCATGGCCGCAGTGTCACCGAAGTCATACATATAGGGGCCCTTGGTTAGGGTCGGGCACGCCATGGGCTCGCACGAAACGGCCCGCAGGCGGGGTTTCTTTCCCGAGAGCTTGTCGGCTAAGAACGGAAAGACGAGTCCCGAGAAATTACTTCCCCCGCCGACACAGCCCAGTATCACGTCGGGATAGTCGCCGGCGATTTCTAGCTGGCGCTTCGCTTCAAGGCCGACGACGGTCTGGTGCAGCAGCACGTGGTTAAGCACGCTGCCAAGGGAGTACTTCGTGTCCTCGTGAGTAGCGGCGTCCTCTATCGCCTCGGAAATCGCGATCCCCAGACTTCCCGGGTTCTTGGGGTCCTCCTTTAGCACCCTCCTGCCGTACTCGGTCCTGTTGCTCGGGCTTGGGATGCATTCTGCCCCCCAGGTCTCCATCATGATGCGGCGATAGGGCTTCTGATCATAGCTGACCCTGACCATGTAGACGGTGCATTTGAGGCCGAACAGCATCGTGCCGAAGGATAGTGCGCTGCCCCACTGCCCGGCCCCGGTTTCGGTGGCCAGCCTCTGTACGCCTTCCCTCATGTTGTAGTAGGCCTGAGCCACGGCGGTGTTCGGCTTGTGGCTTCCCGGCGGGCTGACCCCCTCCCACTTGTAGTAAATCTTTGCAGGTGTCTTCAGCGCCTTCTCCAGCCTGAGCGCGCGGTAAAGCGGCGTCGGGCGCCAGATTCTGTAAACGTCTCTGACCTCTTCAGGGATTGGTATCCACCGCTCCCGACTGACCTCCTGCTTTATCAGCTCCATGGGGAAAATCCGGGCCAGGTCCTGCGGCCCTATCGGCTCCTTGGTTGCCGGGTTAAGCGGCGGGTCTAGCGGCGTTGGCAGGTCTGCCTGGATGTTATACCAGGCCTTGGGAATCTCCTCCTCGTCCAGAAGGTACTTCATCCGCTTCATTTTTACGACCACCTCTAATAGTACCATGCCATTTATAAGCTTTGTGCTGTTAAGTTCATCAAGGTACAAAATGATACAAACACTCGTTCAGCTGCCAATCGGCTTCATCATAGGGCTCTCAGGGTCGCTCATCCCCGGCCCCCTGCTGGCCTACACCATGGTGAAATCTCCGACCTACGGCGCGCGCACAGGCCCCTTGGTCGTGGTCGGCCATGTGTTGGTTGAGTTAGTCATCCTCTCGCTAATAGCTCTGGGGCTAGGCGTAATCCTGCAGGCCAGGGTTTTTCAGGTTGGGTTCGGCCTCCTCGGCGGAGCACTGTTAATAGTTTTGGGAGTTGAGGGGATCTTGAAGATAAAAGGTAACCCCAGCCCCAAGAGGATGATGTCGACGAGGCACCACCCGGTTTTGGGCGGAGTCCTCTACAGCACGCTTTTGAATCCCACGGTCATCTTCTGGTGGGCCACGATAGGTGCGGCCACGATCATGGAGGCCTTTTTGGTTGCTTCATTGGCCGGCGTCGTTCTCTGGCTCATTGGCCACTTCCTGTCGGATTTTGTCTGGTTCTCCCTGGTTTCCCTGTCGGTCGTTAGGGGGAAGAAGGTACTGGGGTTCAGGGGCTACCGAGCGGTTCTTCTTTTCTGCACGCTGCTGCTGATCGTCTTGGGGATATATTTTCTCCTCAAGTACGGCCTGCTCTTATCCTGAGAGTGGAGAAACTGGCCTGTTTTGGTGCCGGGCCCCAAGATCTCCATTTTGAGCAGGTCCTCGGGCTCGTCGATGTCGAAAGCAACCGTCGTTGACCGGTAGATGCGTGGCCTGATTCCAGCCCGCATTGCCTCGGCCACATGCAGGGGGAAGCTTTCCCCGCCGAACTTTAGGTCCATGACATCGGGTGGCCTGAGAAAAAGAGCATTTGTCCCGTTTGCCTTAGAGGGAGCTATGACAACATCGCGAGCCGAGGTCGCCATTGATACTATGTTCTCGACGTCAGCTGCCCTCAGCAGCGGTATATCACCCGGCAATAACAACACCGCTGTAGCTCCCAATGTCATCGCGCGCTTTATCGCCATCTTGAGTGCCCCGTTGAGGCCCCGCTTCTGCTCCACCATGCCCACGGCCCCGTTGAGGCGGGCAAAATCAAGCACTCCCTTGTCCTGACAGACCACGGCCGTCCCGAATATTGAAGGGGCCTTTTTGACGGCACTAAGCATGTCGGCGAGCATCGCCAGCACCAGCCCACGACGGCCCTTTGGGTTCAAGGACTCGCTAAGGCTTGACTTCGCCTCGTTCAGGCGCTTCACGGGGATGATTGCCCAGGTGGTCATGGCAACAATCACATTTATGTTTTCCCTGCTTTATGGTTGTGTTCGAGGTGGAAGGAGTGCCATTTAAAAAGGAGATCAGCTACTCCCGCAACGTCTTCCTGCCTGTGACAAACATGTGCCGCAATTATTGCTCCTACTGCGGCTTCAGGCGTGACCCCGGGAGTGGCGCTTGGTTCATGTCGCCAGAGGAGGTTCTGGAGCTGGCCAAGCTTGGAAAGGACGCGGGCTGTTCCGAGGCACTCCTCACCCTGGGCGAGCTTCCAGAGGTTCATTCTCTGGCGAGGGAAAAGCTGGCCGAATTTGGCTACAGGAGCACGGTCGATTACCTCGTGGACCTATGCAAGCGGTTGCTGGAGATTGGATTGCTTCCCCATACAAACGCCGGGATACTTAAAGAGACGGAGTTGCAACGTCTCCGCCGCTACAACGCCAGCATGGGGCTGATGCTCGAAACCACCGCTGAGCTTCAGGCGCACCGAAGGAGCCCGGGAAAGGATCCAAGGTTAAGGCTTGAGACAATCGAGGCCGCCGGTAAACTTAGCATACCTTTCACCACGGGAATTTTAATTGGGATAGGTGAGACCCAGGAAGACCGTGTTCACTCGCTGATGAAGATCAGAGAGCTCCAGGAGCGGTATGGTCACATCCAAGAGGTGATAGTACAACCCTTTGACCCAAAGCCTGGCACCCAGATGCAGTCCTGTCGGAGGCCAGATGAGAGCACTCTATTGGGCACGGTGGCTCTCGCCCGCTCCATCATCCCGGACGTGAGCGTCCAGGTGCCACCAAACCTGTTGGGTCAAAACGGGGCGATGGCACAGCCGGGGAGCCCTGAGTTTGAAAGGGCGGTCGCGGAAGCTGTCCGGGCCGGTGCCTCAGATTTCGGTGGTATTTCATCGGTCACTCCCGACTTCATCAACATAGAGCACCCCTGGCCCAGCGCGGCCCAGCTTCGGGCCGCCATTGAGCACGCTGGGTACAAGCCAAGGGAGAGATTGCCCATTTACCCACGCTTCATAAAGGAGGAGAGGTTTATGTCAAAAGAGGTGAGAGAGCTTGTCAACGACCTTGCTGACGAGGAAGGCTATCGCGCTGAAACGCTCTAGGTTTGAGGAAATTCTGCAGCGTGCGCTGGCTGGTGAGGAACTCAGCGTGGAGGACGGGGAGCTGCTTCTCCAAGCCGAGGGTAAAAAGATGCAGGCGTTGGTGCAGACGGCCGACGAGATGAGAAGGTGTAAAGTCGGAGACATCGTCACCTACGTCAAGAATAGGAATATAAACTTCACGAATATATGCACGGGGAGTTGTAAGTTCTGCGCCTTCCGGCGTTCCCCCGGTGATCCCGAGGGGTATGTTCTTTCCCCCGAGCAGATTGAAGCAAAGGTCTTGGAGGCGCTTGAGTTCGGCGCCACAGAAGTCTGCGTTCAGGGCGGGCTGCACCCTGACTTCTGTCTGGAGGATTATCTTGAAATTCTCCGAACTATTAGGAGAGCAGCTCCAGACATCCACATACATGCCTTCTCCCCTTCGGAGATCAATCACATCGCAGAGCAAGAGAACATGACCTTGGATGAAGTGATCAAGGCCCTTAGAGGCGAGGGCCTGAATTCTGTCCCGGGCACTGCCGCCGAAATATTGGTCGACCGGGTCCGGTCGATAATATGTCCTCAGAAAATTACCACGGAGCAGTGGATAAAGACAATAAAGGCATGTCATCGCTTGGGCCTGCCCACGACCGCCACGGTGATGTACGGGCACGTCGAGACTCCGCTGGAGCTGGCCCAGCATATGGCCATAATTCGGGACATCCAAAGGGAGACCAGGGGTTTCACAGAGTTTGTCTTGCTTGGTTTTGTGTCCCGGAACACGCCGTTGGGACGGGAAATAAACGTAGGGCCTACACCGGATCTCGTTCAGAGCCTGCGTCTACATGCGGTGGCGAGGCTGATGCTCGCGGGCTACATAAACAACATTCAGGCCTCCTGGGTGAAGCTAGGAACTTTCGGAGCCCAGCTCATGCTCAACGCGGGTGCTAATGACTTGGGGGGGACGCTGATGGAGGAAAGCATAACCAAGGCCGCCGGGGGGGAGCTGTCCAGCATGAGCGCGGAGCAGCTGGAGCAGCTTATCCTAGAAATAGGGCGCATACCATGCCAGCGAACCACGACCTATGAGTTGGTCCAGCGCCACCGTGAATGTTGTTGAGGTGTCGATTGCAAATCCTCTCGTTGCTCAGCTGGTAAAATGTCACTTTCAAAATTACTGAACCAAGACCCACGATTGATCGTGCACAGACGGTCTATTTTGACGTTTCATGTCTTTTCACCCGTTCCCGTAAGCGCCAAGACCGTGCTGGCTAGTTTTACCCTGGAGGTGATGTCAGGCATGAACAGGTCAGTAGAGAATGTCTTTACCCCTATTTTCTTGATTTCAGGCGCGAGCCTCTCGTCACCTTTATCGATGACCAAGGTGTTAATGAAATTCCTGTAAATCTGCGCTACGCCCAACGGGCTGACCTCGTAGCCCAGCCCCTCCATCAAGACGCCCGCCGGCCCGCTTACCGGAGAACCGCCCACAATAGGTGAGACGGCGATGACCTTCTCCCGCGCCTTCTCAAGGGCTGATCTTATGTCCTTGATCGCCACGATTGGTCCAATGCTGGTGACCGGGTTGCTTGGGCCGATGATGATTGCCTCACTTTTTCTAATCGCGTCCAGAACTCCCGGAGCAGGCTTGGCAAATTCAACGCCTTCAAAGGTGACCGACTTCACTCGGTCGCGCGCCCGCCTCGCGACCCAGAACTCGTGAAAGCTCATGGGTCCGGCTTCAGTGTGGACGCGCGTCCTAACGCGGTCGTCAGTCATTGGCATGATGTTGGCAAGGACGTGAAAACTCCTGCAGAGTTCTTCGGTGATATCGGACAGTGACCTCCCCTCCTTCAGAAGGTCGGTGCGGCGTTTCTTCACCTCACGGTCAAGGTCACCTATGCGAAGCAGCTCTGGCTTCCCCTCGCGCTTCAATCGCTCGTGACCCTCGAAGGTGTCGCCGCGGATGCCATACCAGGTCTCCTCGTTGACAAGCCCAGCGAGCGTGTAGATAACTGTGTCGATGTCCGGGGAGATGTACAGTCCCGACATCTCCACATCCTCTCCGGTGTTGACGATGATTGATAATCTACCTTGCCCTACCAAGACCGCGAGCCCCTGGAGCAGCTTGGGGGTCCCGGTGCCGCCAGACAAAACTGTTAGCAAGCCATCACCTGAAGAGATCCAGTTCGGGTGGCCGGATAACTTCACGGATTGAGCCGTTCCCCCGCTCGTAATCCGCGCC
>Ga0315298_1003800_pt1 | contig 23425 bp, 19 predicted proteins | sample WHS_1_MG_FD_203077 | JGI IMG/M metagenome (GOLD analysis project Ga0315298, IMG submission 203077) | Extremophilic microbial mat communities from Washburn Hot Springs, YNP, Wyoming, USA - WHS_1_MG | ecosystem: Environmental > Aquatic > Thermal springs > Hot (42-90C) | place: USA: Wyoming...
CCTAGAACTCTCAAGGGAAAAGGAACAAATTTTTAATGAACTAGATATTGATAAAGGTAAATACTTTTTGGTTACTGTTCATAGACAAGAAAACGTCGACGATGAAAAAAGATTTAAGAATATCCTTATAGGTCTAGAAGAAGTTCAAAAAGAATTTAGCCTTCCAGTTGTTTATCCAATCCATCCAAGAGCTAGAAAGAAAATGGAAGAGTTTGGTCTTAAGGTTAACAATATAAAGATCGTTGAGCCTCTCGATTATTTAAGTTTCTTAAAGCTTGAAAGCAACGCTAGGCTTATCTTAACAGATTCTGGTGGTGTACAGGAAGAGGCATGTATTCTTAAAGTTCCATGCGTAACGCTTAGATATAGCACAGAACGTCCAGAAACCCTTGATGTAGGCTCTAATGTTTTGGCTGGTACAGAGCCTTCTGAAATCGTCAGTAAAACTAAGTATATGCTCAGCAAGAAAAACAGCTGGTCTAATCCATTTGGAGATGGAAGAGCAGCAGAAAGAATAGTAAGCGTACTAAATGAAGAAATTGAGTAAACTTTTTATTTACGAAAAATGAACTAAAGCCATGAAAAAAGTTCTTGTTACTGGTGGAAGAGGCTTCATAGGCTCGCATCTAGTAAGAGAACTTAAAAGACGTGGGCATGAAGTTTGGGTTTGTGATTTAATGCACAGTGAACTTGAAAACTACGTTCGTTGTGACGTAAGTAAGTACAGACAAGTTGAACGTATTTTTGATGAGCATGACTTTGACTACGTCTATCATGCTGCAGCAGAGTATGGAAGATGGAATGGAGAAGACTACTACGAAAACCTTTGGATGACGAACGCTGTTGGAACGAAGAACATTCTAAGGATGCAGGAGAAGAAGAGGTTTCGTATGATATTCTTTGGAAGCGCAGAAGTCTACGGAGACTACGATGGTGTTATGAGCGAAGACGTTATGGATAAAGTTCCAATTAAACAGATGAACGACTACGCCATATCAAAGTGGGTTAACGAACTACAGATAATAAACTCTGCAAAGATGTTTGGAACAGAAACGGTAAGAGTAAGGTTGTTCAACGTTTATGGTCCTGGAGAACATTACACACCTTATCGTGGGTGGATACCGAAGTTTATCTACAAAGCTTTAAAGGATGAACCATACACCGTCTACCTAGGACACAAGAGAACCCTAGAGTACGTTGAAGACATATGCAGAACACTTGTGAACATAATTGACAACTTTAAGCCTGGAGAAGTATACAACCTTGGAGGAGACAAACAGTACGAGATAAAGTACATTTCAGACCTAATACTTAAAACTTTAGGAAAAGACGATTCAAAGGTTACTTACAAGGAAGCTGAACCCTTTACAACAAGAATAAAGACGCCTAACTCAACAAAGGCTAAGAGAGACCTAAACTTTAAGCTTACAGTTCCAGTAGAGGAAGGCATAAGGAGAACAGTAGAATGGTTTAAAAAGGCGTACGGTGAAGAAAAGCCATGAATTCTGAAGAAGTCTTAGCCCACTACACTGGTAAGAGGATACTGATAACTGGAGGGTCGGGATGCATAGGCAGCAACTTAATAAAAGCTCTCCTAAAAGCGGAAGCAGAAAAAATTGTTGTTATAGATGACCTTTCAGCATCATACGAGTGGAACTTACCAAAAGACCCTAAAGTTATACTCATAAGAGGAAGTATATTAGACGAAGAAAAGATGAAGAGGGCCTTCAGCTACAAGCCACATTACGTTTTCCATTTGGCAGCACACTTCGCAAACCAGAACAGCGTAGACCATCCTGAGACGGACCTTCTTGTGAACGCTTTGGGGACATTAAAGACACTTGAGTACGCGAACCTTGTAGGTGTTGAAAGGTTTGTATTCGCATCTTCAGGATGCTCAGTATACGGAAGCCAAGCACCATTACCATTAAGAGAAGACTTTGTTTCGCTACACCTCGACACGCCATACCAGATAAACAAGCTTGTTGGCGAACTTTACTGCAACTACTTCCACGACTATTATAAGCTTCCAGTTGCGATAGCGAGATACTTTAATGTCTATGGCCCAGGCGAGGTTCCGGGAAGATATAGAAACGTTATACCAAACTTCTTCTGGTGGGCTATGCATGGGCAACCATTGCCAATAACTGGAACTGGAGAAGAGACGAGGGACTTCACGTTCGTAGAGGACATTGTTGATGGAACGCTAAGGATGGGGGTAATAGAGGAGGCTGTTGGAGAAGCGATTAATTTAGCTTCTGAAAGAGAGACAAAAGTCATAGACCTTGCGAACTGGATAAACGAGATGACTGGAAACAGGGCTGGAGTAGTATTCAAGTCAAGAAGAGATTGGGATAAGGCAATTAGAAGAAGAGCGTCGATAGAAAAAGCCAAGAAAATACTTGGATATGAGCCTAAAACAGACATGAAGACGGGACTAAGAAGGGTCTACGAGTGGATCAAGGAGAACAGAGAGAACATAGAGAGAGTAGTAACGTTCTAAGCGTTGGTAGAAAACATACTCTCTATAGATGTGGAAGAAGTATTTCACGGTGAATATACACGTCAATACAGACAGGGCTTATGCTACAGGACGCCTGATAATATTCCACCCATATTAAAGGTTCTGGAAGAATACAACACTAAGGCAACATTTTTCATAGTTGGGGAAATAGCAGAGAAATTCCCAGAAGTCATCAATATGATACTAGAGAAAGGACATGAAGTAGCCTTTCACGGATGGACGCATGAGCCATTGTGGAGATTAGCGCCTAAGCGATTTAGGGAAGAGGTTAAAGTCTTTAAGAAACTTCACCCTGATTGCATAGGCTTCAGAGCCCCATCTTTCTCTTTAAACAATAAGACGAAATGGGCTCTCGAAATATTACAGGAAGAAGGCTTCAAATACGATTCAAGCATATTCCCGGTATGGACCCCATTATATGGCACGTATAAAGCTCCAATACATCCATATCATCCATCTCTGGTAAACATAATAAAAGGAGATGGAAACTGCTCGATCATAGAGTTTCCCCTAGCCATATACAAATTATTCGGACTTAAAGTTCCTATAGCTGGGGGATTTTGGTTGCGCTTATGGAACCTGGATCTGATAAAGAGAGGAATTAGAAAAATTAATGAGAAAGGCTTTCCAGCAGTCATTTATATACATAACTGGGAGCTTGATGAGAAAACTCCTAAAGTTAATGCAGGCATTTTAGGTAGGTTTCAGGCTTATCACAATTTGAATAAGGCAAAGCAAAAACTAGCGTCCTTGTTGAGTGAGTTTAACTTCACTAATTTCGCTACTTACATTAAGAATACGCAGAACTCGTGGGCTTAGTCTTGGTTACTGATGCATCGGAAAGAGTTGCTTTAGCAGTCATCAGATCGCTTGGTAAAAAAGGCATAAAGGTAATAGTTGCTGATGCTACAAGATTTAATGCCGGATTCTTATCAAGATAGCGTATGTGTTTTGTACCTTCCTTTCAACTAAAGGACTTACCAACAGAATGGTTCTCTTTATAGCGTTCCTAATATCCTCCCTCTCTTTCCTGTTCATCATTAATAAATCTAATGTAGTCTTCATCTCTAACGTCAAGTCTTATGACAGTTTCCTACTAATTTATCGCGTTTTCTACAGATGTCCTATAATACTCAACATAGAGTTCTAAAGATAAAGCGGAATCGAGATTCAAATTGAAAATTCTAATAGAATAAGAAGTACTGGTGATTGTGTAACGGTTCAAAAGTGCGTATGTATTTAGATATTAGAACCATGAAGTTAAACGTAGAAGTTGCAGACGAATGCGATGCATATTTATGGAACAAGTTTGTTAAAATGAATCCTTATGCTACACCATACCACTTATGGGAATACGGCAAATCGCTCTCGTTAACATACGGCTACAAAAGATTTTACCTTGTTGCGAAAGAAAGCGAAGAAATAGTGGGTATCCTACCGCTAATTCAAGTGAAAAGCTTTTTATTTAACGATAAGCTAATTTCTTTGCCTTTTTGCGAGTATGGAGGTCAGCTTTCGAAATCTAATTATATCGCTAGATTATTGTGGAAAATAGCTATTAAGGTCGCTAGCAAACTTAAGGTAGACTATATAGAAATTAGAAATCCGAGTAATGTTCCTGATATCGATGAGTACTATAGAATTCGAAGGTACTTTACATTTGAAATCGACTTAACAAAAAATAAAGATATTTTATGGCTTAATCTTGATAAGAAAACAAGGAATGCGATAAAAAAAGCTATGAAGAATGGAGTCGAAGTAGAAGAGGTTAAAAATGAGAACGATCTAAAGCTTTATTATAGATTATATCTTAAGACACAAAAGCGACATGGTTCACCACCTAATAGTTTTAGATTGTTTTGTAACGTTTATCGACAGTTGCAACCAATGGGTATTATGAAAACATTACTAGCTAAATATCAAGGGGTGGCAATCGGTGGAATAATTACGTTCCAATTTAACGGTATTATTTATTGGTGGGGAAACGTGATGGCCCCAGATTATAGGTGGCTTAATCCGACAAACCTTCTTTTGTGGGAGATAATTAAGCAGGGAAATGAAAATGGCTTTAAAACGCTCGACCTTGGAAGAACCCGAAGGGGTACTTCGATTTACCATTTCAAGAGCGGATGGGGAGGAAAAGAAGCTGTTCTCCAAGATTACGTGTATTTCCTGAATGGCAATACGCATATGAACAGAAAAAAGCATGCGTTACCAGACCCATACCAAGGCAAATATCGGTTTCTGTCAAAGGTTTGGTCACTTTTACCCACAACGCTTGCTGAAAAAATAGGACCTAGGATTATAAGCGAAATAGGATTATAAAAAGATGATCCCACGGACGGCAGTTCCAATAAGCAATAGAGAGTTATTCTCATCGCTAATTGCCGCAGTACGCGCCGAGAAGGATGAAGTGACCGAATTTGAAAAAAGCATTGCAAGCTATTTAGGTACTAAAAAAGTCTATGGAGTAAATAGCGGAAGAACGGCCTTATATCTCGCTCTAAAATCGTTGAATTTAAAACCCGGAACAGGTGTTATAGTACCAGCTTATACATGTGCTATTGTTTTCGAAGTTATACTTAGATTGGGTTTAAAGCCAATTCTAGTTGATATAGACCCTAAGACTTACAATATTAATCCTGAATTGATCTCTGGTGCAATTACTTCGGAAACCAAAGTCATAATTCCTACACATTTATTCGGAAGACCTTGCGAAATATCTCAAATAATTGAGATTGCCAGCAAGTTTGATTTGTTTGTAATTGAAGACGCGGCTCAAGCTTTAGGAGCTGAATACAAAAGCAAAAAAGTGGGCACTTTTGGAGATTTAGCGATTTTCAGTTTCGGACCAGGAAAGAGTATTACTTCAGGAGAGGGAGGCGCGTTAGTTGTCAATAACAACGAGCTAATTGATAAAATAGAAAACTTATGGAATCGTTTACCAGAGCCAACTCCTTCGTGGCAATTTCATGTCATGAGGAACGTCATCGCCATGAAATTCTTCTCCAATCCTATATCTTACGATATTGTCAAAGGATTGGTAGAAGGTGAATTGAATAAGAGCGATTTAGAAGTAATGAAGAATTGCATCGCACTTATGAGTAGACAAGACGAATCTTTTACTAATAAGACAATCGAGCCAATGAAAATGCCATCTTTTTCAGCCAAAATGGCGAGAATGCAGCTCAGAAAAATAGACGACTTAAATAGAACCAGAATAACAAACGCTAGGTTTTTACTCACAGCGTTATCAAGCGTCACAAATTTCGTGCAACTTCCTGAAGCATCAAATGGTAATATCCTAAATACTTTCACGAGGTTCCCTATTAAGTTAAGAAAGAACCTTATTAAAAGAGTGGAAGAGGACCTTAGAAATAGAGGGATTGATGCTGAAAGACCATATTATTATCTCCCTTACATTCTAAGAAGTTATCAAAACAACCAATATATTTACACAGAAGAATTATCTAGATCTCTTATTACCATACCAAATCATCCTTGTCTAAATCAGCATGATATAGTTAAAATTTCACATTCCTTGATTCAGAGTATTCTTAGTGCATACTCCGTTTTTGGTACTATTCCGATATACAAAACATTTGGCCTGAATCTTTAGTAGAAGAAAAATACTTAAAAATGAATAGTTCTACATGTGTGAATATATAGCATACAAGTATACAAACAGAATAATCACTATAATCTATATCTGACTAACCGAATTATAAAAATACCATGGCATAAAGTTTAAAATGCATGTGCTAATACTCTCGCAAATATTTCCTCCGGACATGGGTGGAAGTGCGACAAGAGCATATAACGTTGCAAAAGGACTCGTGTTAAACAATGTGAAGGTCACGGTAATAGCGGGATTTCCACACTACCCAACGGGAAACGTTCCGAAGTCTTTGAGGAAGAAAGCACTCTCCATTGAATACATGGAGGGCTTTAAGGTTGTCAGGACTTTTGTGTCCCCACTCTCATCAAAGGGGCTCGTCAACAGGATGATCCTATTCGTATCATTTCTAGTATCCTCCCTCTTCCCCCTGTTCATTATTGATAAAGCCGACGTGGTCTTTGCATCGAATCCTCAAGTCCTAGTGATAGTCCCCTCGTTAATATACCGCGTTTTCCACAGATCCTCCATAGTACTCAACGTTGACGACCTTTGGCCTGAAGAAATGGACGTAGATGCGATAAGATCAGGGTTTATGAAAAAACTGCTTGAAGTCTTAGTGAAAAACTTAGCGAAAGTAGCCTACGTAATGGCGGATATGATAACGCCGATAAGCCCAGGCTACGTGAAGGTAATTAAAGGCAAATACGGAATTCCTGAGCGCAAAATTCATGTGGTCAGAGGTGGAGTGGACATCAGCAAATTTAAGCCGATGTCAAGCAAGAATGATGGAAAATTTACGGTTCTGTATAGTGGTGCTTTCTCGGTTGCGTACGATTTTGATCAAATGCTCAAAGCAGCAAAAATACTTGAAAAATATGAAGATGTAGAGATAATCTTGCAGGGTGGAGGAGAATTGCTCAATTATGTTAAACAGAAAGTTACAGAAATGAAGCTTAAAAATGTAAAAATAATTGACAAAATATTCAGTAGAGAAGATGTAGCGAAGTTAATGAGCGAAGCTGATGCACTAATTCTACCTTTAAGGGACTTTGGAAGGCCATACCTTGGAATATCCTCAAAACTGTATGAGTACCAGGCAGTAGGAAAGCCAATAATATGTTGCGCAGAAGGACAGCCAGCAGAATACGTGAAAGAAACAAGATCTGGTGTTGTGATTAAACCTGGAGACTACGAAGCCTTAGCTAAAGCTGTACTTTATTTAAAAGATAACTCTGATTTGGCTAGAGAGCTTGGAGATTCTGGAAGGCGTTACGTTGTGAAAAACCTGTCAATAAAAAGTATTGGCCAAGAAATGGTGAATGTGCTTCAACAGGTGATCAAAGGAGTTTAACAAGATGGAAACTTTACTACTTAAGTGTGCGCTAAGGACAAAAATACTTAAATATTTATTAGTTGATGGAAAAAAATGATAGCATGAAAAAACTCAAAGTTACAGTTGTAGGAGCTGGGTTTGTAGCTCAGAGGCGACATATTCCCGCCTTCCTTAGATTAAAGAAGTACGTTTCTTTAAGTGCTGTATGTGATTTAAACTATGAACTTGCAAGAAATGTAGCCGAAAGATTTAGCATACCAAACGCATATTCTAACGTTTCTGATATGCTTTCGAAGGAGCATCCAGATATAGTTGACGTGTGTACTCCGCCAAATGTCCATGCTCCTGTTGCCGTTGAAGCTATGGAACATGGTTCCAATGTATTGCTAGAAAAGCCGATGGCTTCCAGTGTAGCTGATTGCGATAAGATGATTGAAGTATCAAGAAAATACGGCGTAAAGCTTAGCGTTGTTCACAATCAAAGGTTCTATCCTCCTTTCTTGAAGGCTGAAGAGCTTGTTAAAAGTGGCGCTATTGGAGAACTAACTGGTATGAGAATACTATCGTTAACACCTAGAGAAGAATACTTGGTTCATGAGAAACACTGGATTCATAAACTACCCGGAGGAATAATTGGAGAGACAGGACCTCATGTTGTTTATATGTCACTAGCCTTTGTTAAAAACGTAAAAAACGTAGAAGTTTTTGCTAGGAAGATAAGCAATTATCCATGGGTATTGTATGATGATTATAGAATAGAGATTGAAGGAGAAAAAATTACTAGTTCTATAATAGTCTCGCATACGAACAATTACACAGCAAGCAAAGTTGAGCTTTTTGGAACAGAGTATTCGTTGGAAATGGACTTACAGAGTATGCTGTTACTACGATACAAGAGAAGTAACCTTAAACCAGTTAGCGTTGCGACAACCTCAATAAGTAATGCTTGGCAAACAATGAAAGGTATAGCTTCAAACACTCTTAAAACCATACTTGGTGAGCCAATGCTTGGCCATGATATCATGGTTGAAAAGTTCGTCAAAAGTATCATTAACAATCAGTCAGTACCAGTAACGCCAGAAGAAGGTAGAGAGGTTGTTAGAGTAATAGAAATGATTGCTAAGAAACTTGCTCAGAAATACACTGGTACTGCATCTTTTGAAAAGATGAATGCTCGATGAGTAAATGAAAATATTACAAGTATGTCCAAAATTTCATCATTCTATCGCCTCGGGTTCCACCAAAGTTGCGTACTCTGTTTCAAAGGAATTGGCTATAAGAGGACATTCGGTTACCGTGTACACTTCTGATATGAAGGATAAATACACTAGAATTGATCATGGAGTTGAAGAAAAAGATGGTGTAAGAGTATACCGCTTTCAAAGTATTGGCACAGTTATTACAAGAGAAATGAAAATTTTTGTAACTCCAACAATTATTCCGAGCCTTAAGAACGAAATACGCTCCTTTGATGTTATTCACGTTCACGAATATAGGAGCTTTCAAAACATTGTTGTTCATCATTATGCGAAAAAGTATGGTGTTGCATATATTTTACAGGCTCACGGTTCACTTCCTAGGATTATGACGAAGCAGAAGTTGAAGTTAGTTTATGATGTTTTGTTTGGTTACAGATTGTTAAGAGACGCTTCTAAGGTTATTGCCCTTACTCAGGTTGAGGCTGAGCAGTATAAGCGTATGAGTGTGCCTGAAGAGAAGATCGCCATTATACCCAACGGGATAGACCTTTCAGAGTACGCTGAACTGCCGCCTAAAGGCTCCTTCAAGAGAAAGTTTAACATACCTGAAGACAGGAAAATCATCCTTTATCTGGGCAGGATTCATAAGACCAAGGGCATAGACTTTCTCGTTAAGGCTTACGCTCATCTAATAAAGGAAACGAATTTCAGGGATGCCGTTTTAGTAATAGCTGGGCCAGATGACGGATATTTAAGCGAAGTAAAGTCTCTGGTGCATGATTTAAGCGTTTCAGATTCTGTATTATTTGCAGGACCATTGTATGGGGAGGACAAATTGGCGGCTTATGTTGACTCGGAGGTCTACGTTTTGCCTTCAAGATATGAAACCTTCCCCATGACGATTCTTGAGGCTTATGCTTGTGGGAAACCCATAGTTACTTCAAGAGTTGGCGGGTTAAAAGATTTAGTAAAAAATGGAGAGACAGGATTATTATTTGAGCCTGGAAATGTAAAGCAATTGGCGAGAAGCATTTTTAATCTATTAAATGATAATAATGCAGCTAAAGAAATAGGTTTAAAAGGTAAAAATTTCGTTAGGGAGACCTTTACCATAGAGAAAGTTGTAGAAAGATTGGAAAAAGTCTACGAAGAAGTAGCCAAAAGGTAGAGTGTTATGAAGGCTCTGATTACTGGTAAAAGGATTTATTGTTTCATATTAGTGCGCATCTAAAAATCGAAGTCGAGTTATGAAATTAAGGGTTCTTCAAACTCTTTACAAATAACGGATAAACTCGAAAAGTTCTCCTAATGAAGCAGTTACCAATAAGATATGAAGAACGTTAAAGTAATTCTTATACACAACACTATAGCTCCATACAGGCATCCATTATTCGAAGAGCTTTCCAAAAAGGTGGATTTAATGGTTTACTACTGCTCAGTAAAGCATAGTTTTCGCAAATGGGATTTATGGCCCAGAAATTATGACTACAAGTATAAGGTTCTTTCAAGAGTTTTCGTCAAGACAACTATCGGAGAGCTTAGTCTGAATCCATCTATTTTGAAAGAGGTGATAAGAAATAAACCAGATGTTATGGTAATTAGCGGTTACACTGACTTAACCACATGGTTTGCTTTCGCAGTTGCTAAATTATTAAAAATTCCAATAATTTATTGGACAGAAGGGATAAGGGAGCCTCGGTCAATTTTAGGGGTAATAACTAGACCTTTAAGGATCTTTTTCGTTGAGAGGTCAAATGCAATCATAGTTCCTGGAAAACTATCAAAAAGATATGTTATCAATTTGGGAGCCAATGTAGAAAAAGTGTTCATCGCTCCAAACGCGATAGATAATGATTTGTTCATCGAGGTTTCTCAACGATATTTACCATTAAAGGAAAAACTGAGGGATCAAATCAGGTTAAAAGACAAAATAGTTATCCTCTCTGTTGCTCAGCTTGTCAAAAGAAAGGGTATTGAATATCTTTTACATGCATATGCAAAACTTGAGCATGAATATGATAATCTTATGCTAATTGTCATAGGAAGTGGACCGTTAGAGTATCATCTAAAGAATCTTTCTAAATCTCTTGGGGTAAAGAACGCTAGGTTTATATCTTCTGGTATGAAATTGGATGAGTTAATAAAATTCTACTGCTTAGCAGATATATTCATGCTTCCTACTTTGGAGGACATTTGGGGCTTTGTGATAAATGAGGCGATGGCTTGCGGGTTACCTGTAATAAGCACGTACGCTTCTCAAGCTGCAATTGAAATGATACGCTCAGGGAAGAATGGTTACATTATTAAGGCATCAGATTCAGATCAATTATATGAGGCTCTTAAAAGTTTAATTCAAAATCCGATACTTAGAAGAGAAATGAGTGAAAAGTCGAGAGAAACTGTGGTACAAGAGGTTAGTGTATCAACTATGGCTGAAGGGTTTCTATCCGCTATAAAGTATTGCGTTAAAGGTGTGCGAAAATGATTTTAAGAAATGTGCTAACCTCAATTAAGCCTCCAACTTTGCTCTTTAAATATCTTCAAAGAGAAAGAAATCAGCTAGATTTTCTTTGGAGCTGAAAAAAGGCGAAGTAAAGGCATACTTGTTCGAAGCTAATCAAGTTACATATGAGCTTATTTTAAAACTTCCAAAAAATGCATGGCGCATTTGAGGAACGGAGGACTATTGTTATCGGATGATGCCCGTTAGAATAAAGCTTTTCTGGATTTTGTTAAAAATACTCGTCCGAAGCGATGGATTATTTTTGATGGATTGGGTGCTATCTTAAAGTAAGCGTTCTCTCGAAACTTCACTTGTAAAGGTTAAAAAGTGGCTGTAATGGTTTCAATATATCCCAAAGTCTTCATAATTATAGTCAACTGCAACGGTGTGCCCTTCTTGAGTAGGTTGTTCTCTTAGCGCGCGGATTTCTTCTAGGTTGAAAAAATCGAAGCAAAGGCATACTTGTCGAAAGCTGATCAAATTACAAATGAGCGTAGCGCACGTTCAAAGATAAGCAATTGATTGGCCTTATGCCCATTAGATTAGTATAGAGTATGTATGAGGTGTAGAATGTTAATATGAACATGTCATTATGCTATTATGGTGACGTGCATAGGATACTTGCCCGTCAAGATGGCGTAAGTAATCATATTTTCGAGTTGTCTCAAGCATTATCTAAATTAGGTATAAAGGTAACAATTATTGGGATGTCTCGCTCACGATTAGAGCTAAACTTGGGAAATCTTTCGATACTTGGAGTTCCAAATATTAATGTTAGAGTATTAGGAGTACTTCAGACTAGCTACATTATTTATAAAAGTCTGCAGGAAATGATCCGCCGAAACTCAATTGATGCTATCCAATTCCATGGTTTAACTGGTTTAGTTACGTATTTTAGAATGAGAAAATTGCCAATTCCAATGTGGACGAAATGTCATGGTATTAATGATCCTTATATTGCTAATTTAGATCTACACGGTAACTTAAAAACAGAGTCTTTTATTATCGATTCTACATTATCAAAAATGGCTAATCTCCTGAATTATAAGTTGAGTCCCCATATAATTGCAAATAGCAAAAATACAAAGCAAAAACTTATAGATAACTATAATATAGATTCTCAGAAAATTTCAGTAGTGTACAACGGAGTTAACCATGAACTTTTTAACACAAAGATAAGTGGCAATAATTTAAGAAGGAAGCTCGGTTTAAAAACTTCAACGGTTCTTCTATTTGTTGGAGATTTTAGCTTACTCAAAGGGGTACCTTATCTCATTTTCAGTATCAAAAAAGTTATTAAAGAACTTCCCAACGTATCTCTTCTTTTAGTAGGTGGTTATAATAAAGTTTCACGTATGAACGTGAGGAAGTTAATAAGTAAGCTTTACTTGACAACGCATGTTAAGGTAATAGAAGATGTATCACACAGGGAGTTGCCTCAGTATTATGCTTTAGCAGATGTATGCATAGTTCCATCGCTGTCTGAATCATTTGGGAACGTAGCTTTAGAAGCAATGGCATGTGGTAAACCTGTTATTGCTTCCAAAGTAGGAGGATTAACTGAAATAGTTAATGAGGAAGTAGGCATAACTGTAGAACCGGGATGCATTAAATGTCTAACTCAGGCAATCCTCACGTTATCGAAAAATGAGGAGCTTAGACAAGAATTAGGTCGAAAGGCTGCTAATCACGCAAGAAAGTTTAGTTGGGATGAAACCGCCCAAAAAACTTTAGATGTTTTTAAAAAGTTGAAAAGCAATGAGGTATAGCGTGTATACTGAGCAATTAATCCTTCCATTACTGGCATTTACCTTTAGTTTCTTAGCAATGAACATCGGCGTTTTTAATGATATCTTTAGGCTGTTTACATCAGTACTGGGCATCATTGGTCTATTTTTAATACCAGGTTACTGTATCGCTTCCTTTATCAGAGAAACGTGGGCATCAATTAACGACTGTATGGATGTCATAACTCTAAGTTTTATTTTAGGTTTTGCATTGCAAATGTTTAATACTTTGATTCTTTATTCGAGCGTTTCTATTTTCTATGCCTTAGACTTCAGATTAGCACTTCTATTTATGACTTTTTTAGAATGTATTGGAATCCAGATGGTGAATTACTTTAAATTAAGGTATAGCCAATACCAGCCTGAAAAATTTATAAAAGAAGGCTTTAGATTATTACCTCTTTTAGTTTTTATTTCAGCTTTTGTTATCAGACTCTATTACCAACAGTTTGTCCAAGGATTCACTACGGATGGTGCACTATATCTCGATCAGGCGAGGGCACTAGTTACGAGGGGGAACTTTACATCAAATGTAATAAATGACGGAACTGCTTATCCATTTGCAAACCAATTGGGTTTTAATGGTCATATTGGGGCATATTTTGCTATCGCGCTCTTCTTTGCTATCGGCGATGTTTCTTTATCTTCGGCAAAAATTATGGCTGCTTTTTCAGGTGCATTAATTGTTGTTTTGATCTACTGGCTTACATACTACTTTTCCAGAAATAAATTGGGTACAGCCTTCGCAACATTTTTAGCAATGTTTCATCCCACTTTAATTGCGATGTCGTGTCTTATTCAAGGTCCAGAGGTTGTCAGCGCCTTATTTACTTTAACCGCCTTCATTTTTTTGTTAAAATATCTTGAAAAATTGGAATTTTCTCTAGCCATTCTATTCGACATATTTATTTTCCTCGCAAACATATCTTGGACTCAAGATTTCTATATCTTCATGGTGTTTATTATATTTATGAGTATTATTTCGCTATCGCTTCTTAGGAAAGAATTTAAGGCAAGTTTATATGAGTTTATCGCATTAATCTTTTGCAGTTTTTATGTAGTTATATCTATACGCTTTAGTATCTATCCTGTAATCTATCTCTCAATGACTGGCTCTTTAGTAGTGGGTGCTCTATTTTTAAAGAGTTTTAGTAGGCGTTTGCTGAAAGGAGTAGGCAATATTCTTATACTTTCAGGTATAGTATTGATTTTTCTCTCTATTAGTTTCATTAGGTCATACGCTTTCCCACAAGTCCATTTAGCTACTGCCCCAAGTTTAGGGGCGCGATTAAAGGGCATTCTTCCCAAATCTTCTGTATTACCATATAATGTGCTTAATAACTATGTTCAATACTTAAAAGTATATGCTGGTGAACCCCTTATGTACATGGCTGTACTTTCATTATTCGTTACAAGTATTAATCGTAGACTTGCTATCCCGATTATCTTACTTGTATCATATTTATATTCTTCCATTTTCTCTTATCCTATTTTTACATATAGCGATGGTTTTCGATTTTTTATCGTACCGTCCAGTTTGGTGATAATTCTTGCTGCATCTTTCCTTAGTTTTCTTACTGAACAAACTGGGCAAAACATTATGTTTACTTTTAGATTTGCAAGTAGAAAACTTAAAGGCAGAGTAAACATTGCATGGATCATTGCTACATCAATACTGATCCTTACAGTCCTTCCGATATTTACTACTTTTTATGCTTCTTACTTGGAAATCTTTAATAATAAGCTATATATTAAAAACACAGCGGGGTGGACGGATTCGATGATCACGTGGATACATACCAACACGATGCCGAATGACATATTTGCTTCCAGAAAGCCTCGAGAATTAGCTTGGCTTGCGGATAGAGTTACAGTTGGTATATTAAAGTATGGTAAACCACAATCTGAATTAGATTTATTTGACCTTTGCGACATTATACGTGAGTTTAATGTCAGTTATCTTATTGTCGATAAACCGTTTTTAGACTCCTATCCTAAGCTTAATGTTCTTGCTTCTCCAGAAAACTCTATACCGGGATTCGAACTTGTCTTCAAAAACGAATCTCAAATAGGAAAATTATTGGTATATAACGTTTCGACTTTGAAGGCTTATCAATTAAGATACGTGGAGTTATCCGTTATTTCTTTCGATAACCTTGAAGGTTTACGTGTTCAGTTTGATACTAAGAATCAGGTTCCTCGTGGTTTTTTATCAATCGACTTTGAAGATAAGATGGAAGGGAAAGGTAGTTTAAAAGTGGAAAGTAATTGGCTTCCGTTAAGTAATATATACATAGCCAAATTCTACTTCGAAAATTCCAAGCCTTTTAGCATATCCAACTTTAGTGATATTAAATTCTTTATTAAAATAAATACTTCTATCACTAATCTGATGTACTTTCAACTATGGGATAGCGAAGGAAATTATAGAAGTTATCTGTTTCGTTATAAAATGTTAAGAGAATGGGACATTATAACTATCCCTGTTACCTCGTACAATCAACAATCAGAAACTCCTTTAAACTTGTCGGATGTAAAAACCATTATCTTTTGGTTTGAGTCTTCAAAACCATTTTCTTTAAAAGTAGATAATCTAAGAATAGGAGGCTGGATACTTCAACCATGAATATACTAATGATATATAATTATTTACCTCCGGTAGAAGGGGGTATTGAGGTTCATGTGCATAATTTACTTAAACATTTTCAATTTAGGAATAATGTATACTTTCTTACGCTATCGGATACTTTTGATCCAAAAGCTTATGGTAATGCAAAAATTCTTAAAATTAAAAAATCGAAATTTGTGATCCTTACCCTTTTGCGGTACATTATTACTGGACTGCGGCTGGCAAAAGACTTCAGACCACATGTAATACATGCTCACACCCTTGGTACCCCCGCTATTGTTGCTGTATTTTTAGGATTAATACTGCACTGTCCAATTGTAATTACTGTTCATGAAAGTGGTTTTATAATTAATGTTCGTTCTAAAAAAAAGCGTTCGATACTGATGTACCGCTTAATACTTAGGTTCTCGAGCAAGGTTATTACTACAAGTGACGAGCTGAAGACTTATGTTTTTAGTATGGGCAAAAATCCTGAGGATATTGTAGAGATACCAAATGGTATTGATCTAAACTTGTTTAGCCCAAAGGTAAATTACATTGATACTCGTCAGAACTATGGATTAAAATTAAATGAGAAAGTCGTACTATGTCCAAGACGGATAGTCCCTAAAAATGGAATCATCCACCTTATTGAAGCCTGTCCCTTAATCATAAAGGAGAGAAACGATGTTCGTTTCCTTTTCGTTGGTCCTTTCAGTGACAGAACCTATCAGAAATTAGTGGTAGAGAAAGTAAAAAAATTAGGCGTACAGAAGTATGTTATTTTTACAGGAGGCATTCCCTACAAACAAATGCCGAAATATTATGCTTTATCTGACATTGTAGTGATCCCTTCCCTGATTGAAGCAGTTAGCCTCTCAGCTTTAGAAGCTATGGCCTGCAAGAAACCTATTGTAGCTACCGCTGTCGGAGGACTTCGTGAAGTAATAAAAAATCAATACAACGGTATATTAGTTAAACCAATGGATAGCGAAGCCTTGGCAAAAGCGATTTTATTGCTTCTTAACGATAATGAACTGGCATCTAAGTGTGCTGAAAATGCTTACTTAACCGCACAACGATTCTCTTGGGAGCACGTGGCATCAAAAACACTGTTTGTTTATAAAGAGGCTATGATGATGTGAATGGGCTACATAAAAAATAAATCAAGAATTGCAAGCTTTTACGACATTAAATCGCTTCAAGCAGGTATAGCTAACGATCGACTCCATGCCATTTTAGAACTTATAGGGCCTCATCAAGACAAAAGCATTTTATATATAGGCTGCGGGAAAGGACATTTACTTAAACACTTAACAGGTCAATATAAGGTAGGGGTAGACATCAGTATAGAAGCCCTAAATGTCGCCAAAAATTATTGTGATAAAACATGTGTATTGAATATTGACGAAGACGGCCTCTCCATATTTCCTGATGAAAGTTTTGACATTATCGTTATGACCAAGCTTCTTGAGCATCTATTCTTCCCAGAATTCGCTTTAAAAGAGGCTCATCGTGCCTTAAAAATGGGGGGTTCATAATAGTTTCGGTACCCAACTCAGCTATGTTTGCTAATCGATTACGAATCCTCATCGGAAAATTTGAATTTCCTAATGAAGATGAACCCATAAGATTCTTTGATTTCAACAAAATAAAAAAACTAGTGTATAACTGTGGATTTAGGATTATAGGTTTCAGGTATGCTGTTAACATCCTTCTATTAAATTGATTTGTACTACTAGGGAAATAATCAATACTTGTGAGAGCAAGCTTTTATAATTGAGAGCTTAAAATTTATAAATAGCAAATAAAAATGTATGGGGGCATTAGATTTGAAGGTCTGCGTATTGGGTCTCGGTGAAGTTGGTCTTCCAACAGCCAAATATATTTTGAGTAGGGGCTTTGAAGTTTATGGCTACGACATATCCTCTGCTGCTATTAAAAGGGCTAAAAAGGAGGGAGTGCTAAAAGCCACAAACATCTGGGATGAAGTGCCACCCGTAGATATCTACGTCGTAAGTGTTTCTACGCTGCTGAAAGGTGATGCACCTGACCTCTCACCGGTTTTTGAAGTCTGTGAAAAGATATCACAGAAAGCCAACTTACATTCCTTGGTTTCCATCGAAAGCACGATAGTTCCAGGAACCTCCAGAAAAATCTACGAAAGCATATTTAATAAAAACATAAACTTGGTTCACGTACCACATAGATACTGGGCTGGCGATCCTGTAAAGCATGGTGTGAATCAGTTAAGACTCATCGGAGCCGTAAACCAGGAAAGCCTAGAAGCTGGCATAAAATTTTATGAGAATATGCTTAAAATACCACTGCATGTTTGTTCATCCATCGAAATAGCCGAGATGTCTAAAATTACTGAGAACGCTTATAGATACGTGCAGATAGCATTCGCCGAAGAGCTTAGAATGGCATGTGAAGAACTAGGTCTCGACTTTAATGAAGTAAGGGAAGCATGCAATACTAAATGGAATGTAGAAATACTTGAAGCGAAGGAAGGGATAGGAGGCCACTGTCTGCCAAAGGATATCCGATACCTATCCTCTTTAACAATTCGAAATACGTTATTAAAAGGTGCAATAAAAGCCGATGAAGAATATAGGAAATGGTTATCTGAAAAAAGACGAAAGCTGTGATTTCTTAGTAAAGCTATTGGAGAAGTAATAACTGAAATAGAAAAAAAATGCACTCTTAGGATTCTTAATGAGTATGCACGTTAGCCCAGAAAAAACAGAAGAATTCTTAAAGAAGTTTGAAGACCCTAAAGAAGTTGTAAAGAGTTTCAATAATTATTTTGCCTAACTTAACGAGGTTTTCTAATGAAGCCTCTGAAAGATGAGAATTCCAAGCCAAAGGAAACCATTGAAGAACGAAACGACATGTATTGTACTCCTGATGAACTAACTAAAGAGGCGGGTAAAGGTTTTTATTTCCTGAATGCTATTTAACTTTCACCGGTGATTTTAGAGGATGCTTGCTACTAGTGTTCGTATCGTGAGAAGGTTACTAATCCTGTTAACCTCCATAATCCTCTTAGCAGCACTCGGCTCCAACTCTGCGCTGGGTCAGCCCCTCACACCTTCTCTAACCCTTGTCTATACGCGTGCAAACGGCAGGATCGGCGACATTGCTTTAACATCCTCAGGCGAGGTTTTGTTCACTAATTACCCCTCTAAGCCAGGTAGGCTTTGGCTTTTAAGCGGTGGTTTTGAGAAGCTTGTCTACGAGGTTCCTAAGACTACTTACGATCTTTATGGTGTTGCTGTTTCGAAGGATGGTGATATTTATGTTTCATGTCCATATACCGGCGCGATTCTAGGGATTGCTCGGAGCGGCATCTTCACAGTCTATGTTAGGGCCAACAAGAACGTTGGCTCATTGGCCTTCGCTCCCAACGGCACTCTCTACTTCGCCGAGCTTATTCCTGCAGAAGGCTACCAGTCTGTTTTCAAGCTTGTTCCCCAGACAGTTATAACAGCTTCAGGTTCAATGGTTGCAGTCCCTGTTTTTACCTCGCCCATTACGATAGGCGGCATAGCCTTCAACAGCAAGGGTGAGCTCTTCTTTAGCGATGGCCCTAGAGGCAGGCTCTGGAAGCTTGTTAACGGTACGCCTGTGCTCTACGTTGACAGGAAGGGCTGGTCAACCATGTACGGTATTGTTTTCGACAAGTATGACAATCTATACTTCTGCGACTGGAGTAGCCCCGGAAACATCTATTATCTTGACTTTAGGCTCAACATTGTCTATAGGATTCTCGATAGTAATAATGCTCCCCTCGCAGGTGCAAGTGTTCTCATAACTATGCCTAATGGCTCGTCTAAGACGTTTACATCGAACTCTACTGGGCACGTGTCTCTTACTAAAGTATGGCCGGGAGCCTATGTGCTGAATGTTTCATGGTATGGTGTTCCAGTGGGCTCTTTCAGGTTCGAGGAGTCTACAAGTGGAAGTAGGAATTTAGCCTGCAAGGTTTTCGACGTGAAGCTCACTGCTAAGGATGATGCCGGCAGAGTTTTAAAGGATTGCATCCTCGAAGCTACTCTCCCTAACGGCACTACGGTTAGGCTTTCTTCACCTGCCTCCCTCTCCAGTATTCCCGCCGGACTTATGAACGTCCGTACTTTCTATAGGGGTGTTGAGGTTGCTGAGCCGCTTCAGGTGAACATTTCTTCCAACGTCGACGTTTCAATACCTTGCAGAGTCTACTCTCTTTCCATAAGCCTTCTCGACCCAGATGGTAACCCGCTTAAGGATGCTTGGATAAAGGTGAGTCTAGATGGTTCTACGCTTGTGAACCAAAGCTATCCTGAGAGTGGCATCATGCTTGACGGTCTCCTCAGCGGAAGTTGTCTGATTGAGGCAAACCTTAGGGGATTCATTGTCGCCAAGTCTTCCTTCGAGTTGAACAGTAGTCGTAGCGTTACTTTGACAGCTAATGTTTCCAGGCTTGTAGTTAAAGCTAGGGATTTGTTTGGGTTTCCGATGCAGGGTGTGCGCGTAGACTTGACGCTTCCAGACGGCTCCAATGCAAGCGGCTTCACAGACGTTAATGGCTCTTTTAGACTGAGTTGGTTGCCTGCTGGAAATGTTAATGTTGTTCTTAACTATGGTTTTGAGAAGAGAATTCTCAGTCTAGGTCTTGACAAGAGCTTGGTTGAGGCTTCGCAGGTTTTCATCTTTTCATGGGCAACAGTCTCCGTAGTCATAGTAGGCTTGTTGCTTGTTTTGGTCATAGCTCCACCTTCAAGGAGGCTTATTGCGAGGGCTTTTCCAATAGAGGTTTCAGTAGAGGGTCGCGGCGTTGCGGAGGCTTACATCGAATTTCTGTCTTCAAGAGGGCTTAGCGTGGAGGAGGCTTTGGAGTTTAAGAATGGTGTTGCAAGCATATTAGTTGGTGAGGCTAATGTTCTACCTCGCTTGGAGAGTGCTGTAAACCATGCCGTCTTCCTTATTTCAGACTCGTCAGTTATTCCTTCGAGGAAATAAATTCACATTCTGGTTGAGACCTCTAGGCCTGAGGATGTTAAAGTTGTCTCCAAGCTTGTTAAAGAGTATTCTGAAAAGACGAGTTTAAAGGTTGTTGGGATAATTGTCTGCGATGAAGTTACTGATGGTTTGCTAAGCCTTCTGAAGGAGTTAAAGGATGTAGAGATAGTTTTCACAACTAGGAGAATTCTAGGCGTTTAAGCTAACACTAGTTCTTTTTCCTCAGCTTTTTTAAAAAATTTCGGCTGGAAAGCTATAAGTATAAGCACAAATTCTGAGCATAGCAACAACTCGACGGGCTAATCGAACTGGTGGAATGGATCAAAACCACGAATGAAGCAGGTCTCTTCGAAAACGCATTAGAGAAATTGGAAGAAGGCATCTTGTTGTAAGCCTAAAGCAAGCTATTGAGCTATAATGTAAGGCTAAAATACTTCTATAATAGGATGTATAGGAGAACATGAAGCTAAGTGGTGTTGAGGGTCCTTATTTAATTAAAAATTAGATTGCGAAGGATGCGAATTGAGTATAAACAAGTAATTAGAGTATATGTCTAATGAACTACGAATACAATTGATAAAAGATCCTCTTCTTGGCAATCTAGGAAAAAAATAATTAAGTTCAAGAAGAAAGTCTAGTTTATTATAATTCCTTTAGAAGAACCTTATATGCTGTTTGTGCTACGCAAAGCTAAAATGAAACGACAAAGTTAAAGCTTAACAACTACTAACAATTCTTATAAAGCTCCTTAATCTTACAATAAGTTCTAAAGTGAGTACTTTGTCTAAAGATAGCAAGTTAGATGCAGTAGGCATTGTTTTAGGTTCTGTATACTTAACTTTACAGAACATAATCTCAACTACAATAGGTGTTTTTGGCTATGCTTTCATGGCAAGGATGATAACTCAAGAACAGATGGGAGTTGTTGCTGGTTTAACCCTTATAACTTCTCTCGTTCAGCTTTTGTCTGACTTTGGATTGAATGCTTCCATTGCAAAGTTTGTATCTGAGTTAAGGGGAAGGGAAGAAGATAGTTCAACGTATATTTTTTCTGCAATTTCATTTAGAGCAATCTTAATCTTACCTTTAGCTTCAGTACTATTTCTTTTTTCAGATGAAATTTCAATGTTTATCTTTAAATCTTCAATGTTCTCAAGCACGATTAAGCTGATAGCAGTAGACTCAGTTCTTGTTTCTTTTTCACCACTCTTGAACAACGTTTTATGGGGATATAGTATGCTGAAGAACATGGCAGTATATGGAATAACTTCTACTACAGTTCGATGGCTTACAATTGTATTTTTTCTAGTAAGGGGATATGGACTAAATGGCATAATAATAGGGTGGATAGTTGGAGATACTTTTTCCTTCTTCATGCTCAGCGTTACAACTTCAAGAATTGTTAAGTTTAGTAGAAGTATACTACGAAACTCTCTCAAGAATTTTCCAGAGTTACTTAAGTTCTCTTGGCCAATATACATTGCTTCAGTAGCTTCATTTCTTTATACTTGGTACGATAGAGCTTTAGTTCTTACTTACCTTTCTCTTGCTGAACTTGGAGTTTACAACGTTGCATATACAGCATTTTCTGTTCTTATTTCAGTAGCTTCGTCTTTGGGTTCAGCACTTTTTCCTTACTATGGAATGGCCTACGGTAGAAACGACCACAATAAAATTACACTTGGTATAAGAAAGGCAAGTAGGTATACGATGCTAGTACTTTTTCCACTTATAGTTGGCTTAGCTGTTACCTCTAGGCCTGTTATAACGCTTTTTGCTGGTCAAGAGTACGAAGAAGGTTGGATAGTTTTAGCTGTTCTTTCTCTTTTTGGTCTTGTTTATGGAATTTCTCCAGCCTTCAGCAATTTACTTTTAGTTTATGGAAAAACTAAAGTTATATTATTTTTAAACTTAGCCTCAATAGCAATAAGCATGATTTTTCTTCCCCTTGTTTGGTTTTTAAATTTAGCAGGACTTGCAATTGTGAGAGGAACTGCAAGCTTGATAACGTTCTTCCTTTCGCTTTACTTTTTGTCAAAAAATGTTAAGATAGAAATTGACTATAATATGGGCTTAAAAGCAATTTTTGCATCAGTTGTTATGGCTCTCGTAGTTTTAGTAGCTCAGCAAGTTGCATACAGTAAGTTTTTCTTACCTTTGTACGTTGCTTTAGGAGGCGTCACTTACATAACAACGATTAAACTATTAAGAGCATTAAATAGCGAAGATTTTCAGCTTGTTCAGCAAGTAGCTGGCGAAAAGTTAGCAGTATATGCAAAAAGGTTTTTTTGGCTTCAGTGAAGATGCAACTGAAAGTTGAACTTCTTAGTTAAACTAAGTTAGCAACAGATCTAAAACTATAGTTCAATAGAAGTAGTAGAACAAGAACAAAAGCTTTACCGCTACTTTTTTCTCCTAGTTTCTTCAAAAGTTCATAGAAACCTAAAGTTGAGTAAGCGTTCAAAGGTAGAAAGTAAATTAGTCTAGATTGAGTTGCTGCGTCAACGAATATAAATGGTGTTGCTACTATTGGTAATACTATAAATAAAACATCAAAGAAACTGTCTTCGTACTTTAGTAGCTGAGCTACTCCTAGAACAGAAAGTAAGAAAACTAAAACATTGGTAGTATAACCTCCAACGAAAACTTGAGTTAGAAAATTAAGGTTCCTACCCAAGATAAAGATGTTCGAGACCAAGAAAGCTCTCTTAGTAACACTGTAGTCTGCATAGGCTCCACTTAAAGAATTCAAAAAGTATTGTTTTAGTGCATCCAAAATTAAGTTAACTAAAAAGAAACTTCCTATAAGTAAAGATTCTTCTTTGCTGTAGGGCCTTCTTAAATTAAG
>Ga0315298_1003801_pt1 | contig 23423 bp, 28 predicted proteins | sample WHS_1_MG_FD_203077 | JGI IMG/M metagenome (GOLD analysis project Ga0315298, IMG submission 203077) | Extremophilic microbial mat communities from Washburn Hot Springs, YNP, Wyoming, USA - WHS_1_MG | ecosystem: Environmental > Aquatic > Thermal springs > Hot (42-90C) | place: USA: Wyoming...
CCCGCCGGGTCAGGCTCTGCATTCCTTCCCGGGAAATCTTGTCGAGGATCGGGTCAATCTCGTCGCGCATGAATTCCTCCGAATCGGAGTCGTCGCGCTCCGACCGGCGTTTGGGGCGGAGCTTGGCGATGAAATCCTGCCACCAAAGCAGCCAGCCCGGCACGCGGCCGTAGCCGAGATGTTTGATGTAGAGGTAGCCCATCGCGGCGCCGCCCAGGTGCGCCAGATGCGCGATGCCGGTGTGGGATGGCCCCAACAATGGCCACACGTCGAACGCGATCAGGATCATCGCGAGATACTTGGCCTTCAAGGTCACCGGCACGACGAAGAACACCAGAAACGTCACTTCCCGTTCCGGGAACAGCGTCGCGAAGGCGATCACACAGCCCAACACCGCCGCCGACGCGCCGAGCAGATAGCCGAAGCTGCCAAAGTTGAATGCCAACCACAACGCCGCGCCGGCCACGCCGCACAACAGGTAAAGACGGGAGAAGTATTTCGGCCCGATGTAGTATTCCACTTCCCGGCCCATGAACCAAAGGACGAGCAGGTTGATGACGATATGCCAAAGGTTGCCGGTGTCGTGCAGGAACATGTAGGTGACCGGCTGCCAGATGAACCCGCGCCTCAACCCGTCGCTGCTCAACGCAAACAGCCCTTCGACGTAGCCCGGACCGGTCGCCACGCCCACGACGAGCTGCACCAGAAACACCGCGACGGTGGCCCAGACAATGAAATGTGTGACCGAGCCGAACCAGCCCAGCCACTCTTCGGCCAGTTCCGACAGCCGCCCCACCGGCCCGCGCCGGCGCCGCCGATTCCAAATATCCGTCATACCACCGCCAAACTAAAACATCTCGCTCCCGCTGACAAACTCATTCCGGCGCAGACTTGCCGAGTTCCTCGGCCAGCGCGGCGGCTTTGACGGAGTCAAGCTCGCGCAAGGTGCGCGCGGCCGCGGCGGCTGGCGCGGATTCGCCGAGACGGAGATAGACCTTCACCAAGTTCGCCCAGGCGTCGGCGTAATCCGGCCGCAGTTTGGTCGCCTCTTGATAAAACACCGCCGCTTCGTCCCACTGCATCTGCGCTTCCGAAACGACGCCGAGGTTGTACCAGGCATCGGCCAGGCCGGGGTTCAGCTTCAACGCCGCCTGAAACGCCTCCACAGCCTCGACGTACTGCCCCTGCTCGGCGCAGACGATGCCGAGGTGGTAACACGCCTGCGCGTCGGTCGGGTTGAGTTTCCGCAACGCCTGAAATGCCGCCGCCGCTTCGGCAAACTTCCCCTGCCGGCTCAACGCCCAGCCGAGATTGTTCCAGGCATCGGCAAAATCCGGTTGGCGCGCGACCGCGCAGCGCAACGACGCCACCGCGTCGTCCCACGCGCCGAGCTTGCCCTGCGCCACGCCGAGCACGTAATAAGCGCGGGCGTCGCGGGGATACCGGCGCACGAGTTCGCGAGCCAACCGGTGGAGTTCCTGATACTGACCGGCGGCCTCGGCGCGACCGGCTTGCGCGTATGCCGGATCCGACGCCAGATCGCGGGGGCGAAACACGAAAAATGCCGCGCCGGCACCGGCAATCACCACCGCAACGATGGCCGCCCTCCGCCCCATTGCGCGCCTTCAGCCGGCAATCGCCAGCGCCCGCTGCCGGCCCCACGCCAGCAACTTCCGCACGCGCCCGGCCGCCGCGGCCTCGCTGTAAATGCGCACAATCGGCTCGGTGCCCGACGCCCGGAACATCAACCACGACCCGTCCGCGGCGATGTATTTCACGCCGTCGAACGTTTTCACGTCCACCAACTTCACGCCGAGCAACTCGGCCGGTGGCTCGTGGCGCAACGTTTCGAGAAACTTGGTCCGCATTTCCAGCGGGTAGTGCATATCAATCCGGTCGTAGGCACTGCGGCCAAACTCGCGTTGGAGTTCCTCGGCGATTTGCGACACGCGTTTGCCAGTCATGGCCAGCATCTCCAGCAACATCAGGTTCGCCAAAATCCCGTCGCGTTCCGGGATGTGCCCCGGAAATCCCATCCCGCCGCTTTCCTCGCCGCCAATCAACACGTCCGCCGCCCGCATCTTCTCGCAGATGTACTTGAACCCCACCGGCACCTCGACGCACTCCAGCCCGTGCGCCCGGCAAATCCGGTCAATCAACACCGTGGTGTTCAGCGATTTCACCACCAGCCCGCCCGTCTGGTTCCGGTTGCGGAGCAGATGCAGCAACAACATCGCAAACACGAGCTGGATCGAGACGTACCGGCCACGGTCGTCCACCACGCCCAGCCGGTCGGCATCGCCGTCAGTCGCCAACCCGATGTGCGCCCGGCGTTGTTTCACGGCGGCGCAGAGTGCGCCGAGGTTCTTGCCAATCGGCTCCGGGTTCACTCCGCCGAACAACGGATGCCGGTCGGCGCGGATCGTTTCCACCCGGCACCGGCCGCCGGTCAGCACTTCTTCGAGCAACCGGCCGCCGCTGCCGTGCATCGTGTCCACCACGACCCGCAACGGCGTGCCGCGAATCTTCCGGAGGTTCACGATCTTCTTCACCGCGGCGATGTGCGCCGGTCGCGGATCGTAAATCTGAATGCGACCGGCTTTCACGCCTTCGTCGAACGGCACCGCCTGGACCGGTGATTGGTCGAGGCGCCGCTCGACTGCCGCGCACAATTCCGGATCAGCAGGCCCGGCGTAGGCGGCTTTGAGTTTGTAGCCGTTGAACTCCGGCGGGTTGTGGCTGGCGGTGATCATCACGGCGCCCGCGAGGTGCCGGTCGCGCACGGCCAACGTCACCGACGGCGTCGGCGCGCTGTGGGGCGTATAGAGCGCTGTCAGCCCGTTGCCGGCCAACACTTCGCAGACCAGTTTCGCATACACCTCGGAGAGAAACCGGTTGTCGTAGCCAACGATGGCGGTTCGTGGGACGGGCAGCGTGCCCGTCCGTCCTGTCGTCTCGCGGGACGGGCTGGAAGCCCGTCCCACTTGTTTCCAGAAATCCGCCGTGGCTTGCGCGACGCGGCGGACGTTGGCGAAGGTGAAGTCGCGGGCGATGACGCCGCGCCAGCCGTCGGTGCCGAAGCGAATGTTGTTGTTGATCGTGTTTGTCATTCTGAGCGGAGCGAAGAATCGCCGGCGGTGCCGCCGCCAGGCCCTTCACTGCGCTCAGGGTGACAGACACCTGGCGCGCAATTCCCGAATCGCCTCCGCGAGATCGAGTTTCTTGTGGCGAAACAAGGCGTTGCCGGCAACGAGAACGTTGGCCCCGGCCTGCACACAGCGGGGACCGGTTTCAAGGTTGATGCCGCCGTCCACCACCACGTCAATCGGATGCGGGTGTTTGTCGGCGGCCGCTCGCAAAACGCGGATTTTGTCGAGCACCTCCGGCATGAATGATTGGCCGCCGAAGCCGGGATTGACGGTCATCACCAGCAACACGTCCACCTGTTCGAGGAACGGCAGGACTTTGCTGGCCGGTGTGCCGGGGTTGAGCGACAGGCCGGCGCGTTTCTTGTGGCCTTTGATCACCGAGAGCGTCCACCCCACATCGTGCCGGGCTTCGTCCTCGACGTGCACAATGACATGATCGGCCCCGGCCTCAATGAACCGGTCGACGAATCGTTCCGGCTGTTCGATCATCAGGTGCACATCCAACGGCAGCCGGCACGCTTTGCGCAAGGCCGCAATCGTGTCCGGCCCAAACGTGATGTTCGGCACGAACCGGCCGTCCATCACGTCGCAGTGCAACCAATCCGCCCCGGCCTGTTCCGCGCGCCGGGCCTCGGCGGCAAACGCGCCGAAGTCCGCCGCCAACATGGACGGCGCAATCAAAATTTTTCGAGAGTCGCTCATCGTCGGGTCACTCCTGCTGCTGTTCCGGGGGAAACGGTCCCGCCCCGCCGGATTTCTGTTCGTGCCACCAGGCGGTGCCGGCCCGCACCCGCATCGCGGCCGGCACCAACAAAATGGGCCACAAGGCTTTCCGCCGCATCCGTCCTCATCCCCGTGTGGCGAGGTAGCGTTCGCAATCAATCGCGGCGGCGCAGCCGCTGCCGGCGGCGGTGATCGCCTGCCGGTAGGTCTTGTCCACGCAGTCGCCGGCGCCGAACACCCCGGGCACGCTGGTGTGCGTGCCCGGCCGGCAGAGCAGGTAGCCGTCGGCATCCATCTCGATTTGGCCCTTGAAAATCTGCGTGTTCGGCGCGTGGCCGATCGCCACGAACACCCCGGCGCACGCGATGGTGCTGACGGCGCCGGTCTTGACGTTTTTGACCTGCACGCCGGTCACCCTGTCCTGTTTCACATCGAGGATGTCCACGACCACTGAGTCCCAGACCGGCTGGATTTTCGAATTGGCGAGGACCCGGTCGGCCATGATTTTGGAGGCCCGGAGTTGGTCGCGCCGGTGGATGAGGTATACTTTCGAGCCGAACCGGGTGAGATAGGTTGCCTCCTCGCAGGCCGAGTCGCCGCCGCCGACGACAACGAGCGGCTGGTGGCGGAACACCGGCAACGCGCCGTCGCAGGTCGCGCAGTAGGTCACGCCTTTGCGCTCCAACGCGCGTTCGCTTTCCAGGCCGAGATGCCGGTGGGAGGCGCCCGCGGCAATGATGACGGCCTTCGCTTCCAGCACTTCGTCGTCGAGCCAGAGCCTGAACGGGCGCTGGGAGAAATCCACTTTGGTCACGGTGGCGCTGTAGCGGGTTTCGGCGCCGAAGCGTTCGGCCTGTTGCTGCATCCGCATCATCAACTCGGTGCCGTCCACGCCCTCCGGGAAGCCCGGATAGTTTTCGATAATGCTGGTGGTGGTGAGCAATCCGCCCGGCTGCGCGCCGGTGAGCACGACCGGCTTGAGATTCGCGCGCGCCGTGTACAATGCCGCCGTCCAACCGGCAGGCCCTGAGCCAATGATGATGACGTTTTCCATGGGATTATGATCGGCGGAGTTGCTCGGCGGTAATCACCGCGCGGGCCACGTCCACGAGTTTGCGATTTTCGTTGCGGGCGGTTTTTTGCAACTTGAGGTAGGCAGCCTCCTCGTCCAGCCCGGTTTGTTTCATCAGGATGCCCTTGGCGCGCTCGATGAGTTTGCGCGCCTCCAACGCCTCCTGCGCCTGGGTTAACTTCGATTCCATCTCGCGGGACCTGGCGAAACTGGCCAGCGCCAGTTCGATCGCCGGCTTGATCTGCTCCGCGCTGAACGGTTTGACGATGTAGCCGTGCGCCCCCGCGCCCGCCGCCTCGCTGCCCAACCCGGCCTCGCTGTACGCGCTGATCATGATGACGGGCGTCGGCCGCCGGACCTGAATCGCGCGGGCGGCGGCCAGGCCGTCCACACCGGGCATCCGCAGGTCGAGGAACACCAAATCGGGTTTCAAATCCTGAACCAGCGCGACCGCCTGGGCGCCGTCGCCCGCTTCGCCGACCACTTCGTGGCCCAAGCCGGTCAGGACTTTTCGCAGCGCCAGCAACGTGACGCCATCGTCATCGGCCATCACCACGCGCAGCTTCATCATGGGGCGCCTCCGGCCCGCAACGCCCGGATCCGGTCGCGCAACACTGCCGCTTGCTCGAAGTCCTGCGCCTCCACCGCCTTCTGGAGGTCGTGTTCCAACTGCTGAAGGGCCGAGCGCGGCCGGCTTTGCCGGATTTCGTTTTCCAGTTCGCGCAGCGCCTCCAGGGAGCGTTGGCGTTCGATCTGAAACGTCTCCCCGTCCAGGTCCGGCAGGGCATGGATTTGGGCGGTCGTCTCCTGCACGATCTGAAGCGCCGCGTCGTGGTGGTGGGCGTCCCATTCGCGCATGGCCTGCGCGATGCCGTGCATGCGCAGCAAATACGGCCGCCATTGTTCCAACTGTTGCCGGTCCTCCTCGCGCCGGGCGTGCTCGTGAACGAAATCGAACAAACTCAGATTCCGTTGCGTGTCGCGGATCACCCGATCCCAGTCGCGGACCTGAAACAGATGGAGGTACCGAAAATAGTACAAGGTGCCCTCCGCGAACAATTCGGCGCACTCTGACGGTTCCAGGATGAACGGCTCGCCGTGGGCCGCCAACCGTTGCCGGTAGTACTCCAGCGCCGATTCCGCCTGGTGCGGACGCGCCCCATCGGGCCGGCCATCGAGTTCGTATTGCTCGATTCCCAGCGGCAACCGGACCTGCAGGACCTGCCGGCCCGCCCCGAGGTCCAGGATGCGCACGTTGTGTTCCGGATCGTAGGGCCACGCCTGCAACAGCTCGCGCAAGTCCTGATTCATTGCACTCCTTTGGGCGGACCGATCACCTCGGCCCCGATGATGATGTTGCGCAAGTTCGCCCGGTCGCGCAGTGCCTCCGCCCACCGCGTCGCCCGCGTCGGTTTTCGCTCCACCAGCGCGGCCGGGGTGGGCTTCAAGGCCTCAGCGGGAACGGGCGCGGGCGCGGGTTTGACCGGCTTGGCGACCGGCACGGGTGCCGGGGAGGGTTTCGGCGGCGTCACCCGTGGCTCTGTCTGCTGGCGGACCTGCTCCAGGAAGTCGCGCAACGTTTTTGGCGCTTCGCCCCACTGCTCCTGAATCGGCGGGGGCGGCGCCGCCGGCGGGCCGCGCTTGATCTGGCGTGCCGCGGGCAGTTTGGGCGGCGGCTCCGGCGGGGCTGATTCGGTCGGTTCTTCCTCGTTGGCCGGCGGTTGGAGCTGGCTCCAGAGTTTGGAAATGGCGACCGCCACGAAGATGATCACCCAAATCCAAAAATCAATGGTCGCCAGCATCATCGGTTAACCTTCTTGCCCGCTCTTGCCGGCGTCTTCGCCGGCGATGGCCTGCCGCATCCTGGAGTCGGCCTGGATGTTTTGCATCCGGTAATAATCCATCACACCGAGCCGGCCGTTGCGGAACGCATCGGCGATGGCCAGCGGGATTTGCGCTTCGGCTTCGACCACTTTGGCGCGCATCTCCTGGGTCTTGGCTTTCATTTCCTGTTCCTGCGCCACGGCCAGTGCGCGCCGGGTTTCGGCGGCGGCCTGGGCAATCTGCTTGTTGGCTTCGGCCTGTTCGGCTTGCAGCCGGGCGCCGACGTTGTCGCCCACATCCACGTCCGCGATGTCAATCGAGAGGATCTCAAACGCCGTGCCGGCATCCAGTCCCTTCTCCAACACGCGCTTGGAAATCGTGTCCGGATTTTCGAGCACGTCCTTGTAGGTGTCGGCGCTGCCGATGGCGGTCACGATGCCTTCGCCGACGCGGGCGATGATGGTTTCCTCCGTCGCGCCGCCGACGAACCGTTCCAAATGGGTGCGGACGGTCACGCGGGCTTTGACGGAGAGTTGGATGCCGTCCTTGGCCACGGCATCAATCGTCTGCTTGCCGCTGGACGGATTTGGGCAATCAATCACCTTTGGATTCACCGAGGTCATCACGGCCTCGAACACGCTCTTGCCGGACTGGTGGGTGGCGAGGTCAATCGCCGCCGCCCGGTTGAAATCGAGGTTGAGGCTGGCCTTTTCGGCGGCAATCAAAGCCCGGACCACCTGGTTCACATCGCCGCCGGCCAGGTAGTGCGCTTCAAGCTGGTCGGTCGTCAGCGGCAGGCCGGCCTTGACGGCGGTGATGCGGCTTTGCACGACGAGGTTGATCGGCACGCGGCGCAGTTTCATGCTCAACAAGGTGAGGAAACTGACCGGCGCGCCGGTCATCCGCGCCTGAATCCAGGTGTTGATGAACGACAGAATGACGACGAACACAATCAACGCAACAATGGCGACCGCCACGCCGCCGACCAACAAAATCAAGCCTCCGATGTTTTCCATGACATGTCTCCTTGGTTAGATTTTCCGCACCACAATTCGATTTTCGTTCACCGCCACGACCTCGACCGGCGAGGCCGCCTCAATCACGCCCGACTCCGCCACGACATCCACGCGTTGGCCGTCAATCACTGCCATCCCGGACGGACGCAGGAGGGTTTGGGCCACGCCGCGTTTGCCGACGAGGTCGCCGGCCAGCTTCGTCTGCGCGCGCTGCCCTTCTTGCGTGTGCTGCAACAACATCTTCCGGCCCAGCGGCGTTTGCGGCAGCACGTGGATCGCAAAATACGCCGCCACCCCTCCCGCCGCAACCTCCCCCAGCACCAACACCGCCGTCGGCGTGAATCCATACACGCCGTAACACACCGCCGTCGCCACCAACATCATCACCACGCCGACACTGCCGAGCACGAAGCCCGGCAGATAAAAATCCACCGCGATCAACACCACTCCGCCGATCACCAACGCCGCAATCGCTGCCCAGTTCATTTCGTTCCGCAACTCCCCCGCGTCACCACGACGCGACTGCCTTCGACCAGCGTGATTCTAATGGATGCGCCCTGTTCAATCCAATCTCCTTCCGTGACCACGTCCACCAGTTGACCGTTGAACCGGCCTTTGCCGGCCGGCCGCAACGGCGTCTCGGCCACGCCGGTCGCGCCCCGCAGCGCCGCCGCAGTCGCGCCCGCTGTCTTGTAACCGCTCGTCGTCGCCGCCAACTCCATTTTCCGAAACAACCGCGTCTCCGGCAGAAAACGCGCCAGCAACATCATCACCACCACCGACCCGGCAAACTCCAGCAGCACGGTCGCGAGCGGCCCCTGCACCTGCGACCAGGCCGGCCACCTCGGCCCGCCGGGGAAATGTTCCACCATCGCCAACACCAACGCCGCCAAAATGCACGCCAGCCCGGCCACCCCCGCCACGCCGAAGCCCGGCAACACAAACACCTCCACCGCCAGCAACGCCAGCCCCACCGCGAACAACACCGCCTCCTCCCACCCCGCCAGCCCGGCCGCGATGTAGCCGATGAAGTACAGCCCGAAACAAATCACCGCCACCACCGTCGGCACCCCCAGACCGGGCGTCTTGAGTTCCAAGTAAATCGCCACAAACCCGATCATCACCAGCACCGGCGATAACATCGTCAGCCACCGGGCCAACACCTCAAACCCGTACGGCTGCACCGGCACGACCGCCGCGCCCGGCAACCCGACCTGCGCCAGCAACTCCGCCACTGACTTCACCGTGCCCGCCGACAACAACGGTTTGGCCGGTGCGCCGTACGCGCGGGCGGCCTCCGCGTTCGTCAACGTCAGCAACTTCCCCTTCTCCACGATCACCGTGTCGCCGATGGCCAACCCCCGGTCCTTGTCCACCATCGCGTCGAACACGTCCGGGTTGTGTCCCTTCGCCTGCGCCGTCGCGCGGATCAACGCCCGCATCGCCGACGTGATTTTCTCCTCGTAGCTTTTCGGCAACTCCGCCACACCGCCGCCGCCGGGCATCATCATCACCGGCGTCGCCGCCCCGATCACACTGCCGGGCGACATATAAATCCGGTCGGTCGCCGCCGCGATGAACGCCCCGGCCGAGTACGCCTTGGCGTTCACAAACGCGTACGTTTTCACCGGCGCGCGTTCGAGCAACCGGATGATTTCCTCCGTCGCGTCCACACGGCCGCCGTTGGTGTCCAGCTCCAGCACCACCGCCACCGCCTGTTTCTCCCCCGCCTCCCGCAATGCCCGGCGGATGAGAAAGACCGTGTTCCGACTGATGTCCTCGCGGATGGACACGACAATGACCGGCTCGCCGAATGCCGGCAGGCTCGCGACCGCCAACCACAGGATCGTCCACCATCGTCGCATACCGCAAGACATACCGCCCAGCGGCGTCCCGCGCAAGTGAAACCGACCTCCCCGCGGGCCAATAATGATTCCGTGATCGGACCGGCGTCCCCGAAACCGCTCACTCGGAACAGACCGCCACCGGCCGCGGTCTTGACACCGCGGCGCCGTCACGGCTACGTTGCCGGCGTGATTCGGTACTCGGTTCTCTGCGTCCTGGCCGGGACGATTGCGTGGGGTCAAGAACCCCAGGCCGTCCCGCGTTACGTTCCCGAACGCATCACCGTCACGCCACAACCGGCGTACCCGACCGAGCCAGCCACGTCTTGGACCAATGCCGCCCCGGCGGCCGCCGCCGAACCCGTGCGCACCAAAATCATCTCTCCCGCCACAGCACCGACGCCGAGCAGTCTCGCCCACGAGGCGTTGCGCGCTCAGCCGGCCACGGTTTGGCAACCGGGCACGCCGGCGGGACGGCCCGCCGCCGCGCCCGCCGCCGTAATGCCGGTCACGCCACGATCATCCAGCCGCGTCCCCCCACAGTCGGCAGCCCAGGCCACCCCGGTGAAACTCGGCATCAACGCCAGCCTCGGCGGCCGCCGCCCGTTCCCGGACGACAACCCCTGGAACACCGACATTTCCCACGAACCCGTTGATCCAAACTCCCCCGTACTCGTCGCCAGCATCGGCTTGGACAAACCGCTGCATTTCGATCCCAGCATCCCGTACGTGGTCGTCCCCGGTCACCAACCGCGCGTGCCGGTCGAGTTCACGGTGCCGGAGGAGAGCGATCCCGGTCCGTACCCGATTCCGCCCGACGCGCCCATTGAAGGCGGCCCGAACGCCACCGGCGACCGGCATGTGCTGGTGCTCGACCGCGACAACTGGAAACTCTACGAAATCTTTGCCGCCGACCCGCAACGCGGGGCCGGCGGCACCACGTGGCGCGCCAGTTCGGGCGCCATCTTCGACCTCGCCACCAACGCCCTGCGCCCGGCAGGCTGGACCTCCGCCGACGCCGCCGGCCTGCCGATTTTCCCGGGATTGCTTCGGTACGACGAGGTGTTCGCGCAGAAAGAAATCCGCCACGCGCTCCGGTTCACGTGCGCGAAAACCCGGCGCGCCTATGTGCCGCCCGCCCGACATTTCGCCAGCCGGTCCACCGACCCCAACCTGCCGCCCATGGGCCTGCGGGTGCGGTTGAAAGCCAACTACGATGTCACGCAGTTCTCCCCCGCCGCCCAAGTTGTGCTCGTGGCGCTGCAAAAGTACGGCATGATCCTGGCCGACAACGGCGGCGACTGGTTTGTCACCGGCACCGCCGACCCGCGCTGGGACGAACGTGAACTGGCCGGAGAACTCCGCCGCGTCCGCGGCCGGGATTTTGAAGTCGTGCAGATGGGGCCGGTCACCACCCCATGAAAACCACCGGCATCCTGTTGACGGTTCTGGGCGTGGCCAGCGCGGGGCGCGCCGCCGATCCCACCCAGGTGCTGCCACCCGCACCGAGCAAACCCACGGTGTCCGGCACGTTGACCGTGATCAAACCGGCGGAGGTCCGCGGGAAAGAATTCGTTCCCGCCAAACCCGCGCCGGACGCGCCCCCCCGCCCCCGGGAATTCGATCCCCACACGGCGCAACCGGTCACACTGTCGCCACCGGCAACGAACACCGCCACTGCGGACGCCTGGTGGAAACCGGCCGCCACGAACTGGCCCGCGCCGCCGAAAAAGACAGCCGACCCGTGGAAGTGACGTGCGCCCGGCGCGGGCGTTTGCTACAGTCACCGGCCGATGGTACCGCAATCATATTACCGGTGTTGGGTGGAAGTGGACCTGAACGCGCTTCGCGACAACGTCGCTGCGTTGCGCCGCCGGATCGGCGCGCGCCCCCGGTTGCTCGCCGTGGTGAAGGCCGACGCCTACGGCCACGGCCTGACACAGGTGGCCGGCGCGTTGATGCAAACCGGGGTGGATGGTTTTGCCGTGGCCAACCTCGCCGAGGCGTTGGCGGTGCGGCACCTCGGCGGCCCCGGCTGGCCAATCCTGCTCTTCGGCGCGGCGCTGCCGTTTGAAGTCCCCAAGATCGTCGAACAAAACATCACGCCGACCATCTCGACGCTGGAGGAAGCCCGGTTGTTCGACGCAGAAGCGCGCCGGCAGGGCCGGCGGTTGGGCGTGCAGGTCGAGGTGGATACCGGCATGGGCCGGGTCGGCTTCTGGCACGAGACCGCCAGCGGACAAATCCGGCAGGTGGCCGCGCTGCCGCACCTGCACCTCGACGCGCTCTACACCCATTTCCCGGTCGCCGACGCCAACCTCACCGAAACCCGGCGCGAATTGGATTTATTTCTCGGCGTGGCGGCGCAACTCCGCGCCGCGGGCGTCGCCCTTCCCCTGCTCCACGCCGCAAACAGCGCCGCACTGTTGAACCTGCCGGACGCCACACTCGACATGGTGCGACCGGGGTTGTTGCTCTACGGCATTTGCCCGGTCGCCCCCCGGGCACCGGAGTTCCGGCCCGTGTTGTCCTTCAAGGCGCGGGTGGCGTTCGTGAAGGATGTCGGTGCCGGCCGCACCATCAGTTACGGCCAGACGTTCACCGCCGCGCAGCCGATGCGGATCGCAACGGTCGCGGCCGGGTACGCCGACGGGTTCAGCCGGCACCTGTCGAACCATGCGGAAGTGCTGGTCGGCGGCCGGCGCTGCCGGATTGTCGGCCGCGTCACGATGGATCAGATCATGGTGGACGTGACCGGGCTGCCCCACATCCAAAGCGGCGATGAAGTGGTGTTCATCGGCCGGCAGGGCGACGCGGAAGTGACCGCCGGCGAGCTGGCCGATTGGTCGGGAACGATTGCCTGGGAAGTGCTCTGCGGCATTACCAAGACGGCCCGTGTGCCGCGCGTCTATTACGGCGCCGCGGCGGCGTGATTTGCGGCGCTCGCCCCACCGGTCTATACTCCGGCAGACAAACGGAGGGCATCATGGCAAAATCGAAATCAGAAAACCCCGCCGGTCCGGGCCGCACCTCACGGCGCATCAAATGCGCCTGTGCCGCCTGCACCTGCACGGTGGACATGGATCGCGGCTACCGGAAAGGCGCGCAAGTCTATTGCTGCCGGGCCTGCGCGGAAGCCTGCACGAAGGAATCCTGCCGCTGCGAACACGACGGCTGCGGTTAAGGGGCGGAACGGCGACGGCGCGGCCGGTGCTTGGCGGCCTCCCAAAGGGCGTCAAGTTCTTCAAGAGTGCAATCTTCGAGTTGCCGGCCCTGGCGATGGACGGCGCGCTCCACGGATTGAAAGCGCCGGGCAAACTTGCGAATCGTCCGATTGAGCAGTTCTTCGGCCTGCAAGCCTTCGTACCGCGCGAGGTTCACGGCGGCAAACAGAAGGTCGCCGAGTTCTTCCTCGAATTGTTTGCGGCTACCGGAGGCCAGCGCGCCTTTGAGTTCCCGGAGTTCTTCCTCGACCTTGGCGACGACGTCGTTGACGTGTTTCCAATCAAACCCGACGCGAGCGACTTTGCGCTGGAGTTTATCGGCCTTGAGCAATGCCGGTAGGCTCTTGGGCATCTCCGCGATAATGCTCCGGGAGTTCTTCTCCTCTTTCTTGATCGCTTCCCATTGACGCAGGACTTCGGCGCTGTTCTTCACGCGCCGGCGGCCAAACACGTGCGGGTGCCGGCGCACCAGCTTGTCGGCAATGGTCTTGGCCACGTCGTCGAAATCGAACTCCCCGGCTTCGCCGGCCATCTGGGCGTGAAAAACAATTTGCAACAGAAGATCACCGAGTTCCTCGCGGAAATCGGTCATCTTGCCGGCATCGAGAGCGTCGAGCGCCTCGTAACATTCTTCGATGAGGTTGTGGCGGATGGACCGGTGGGTTTGTTCGCGGTCCCACGGGCAACCACTGGGACCGCGGAGGCGGGCCATGATTTTGAGTAACCGGGTGATGTTTCGCGTTTGCATCGGCATGGTCGGCCCTGTAGAGTACCGCGACTGTTGATTTTCGCAAAGGGAATTGAATTGCCTCATGAGAATGTGTTGGTTGATTTGTGCCGTGGGAATCTTGACCGCCCGTGTCGAGGCGGCCGAAATCTACCCGTATCTCGAAGTGGATGGCCAGATTTATCGTGAAGTCAAATTCGGCGCGGTAAACCAAGGGAAGGTGCCCCTGTTTCACAGCCGGGGGATGACCTGGGTTACCGTGGATCAGTTGCCGGATTACGTGCGCTCACAAATTCCGGGCGCAGCCGCCGCTTCGCCACCGACGCCGCCGGCACCGGCCGCACAGCCCAATCCCATCCCACCGCCGGCGCCGCGCCCCATCGCCAGTCCACGGCTCTCGCACTCGGAATACAGCGAAATGGCAGCCTACCGAGAGGCAGCAGCCACAATGGTCGTTTTCAACGGCCGGCTCGTGGACCGGTCCACACTCACCGAACTGACCGGCTTCCTAACCAAGGTTCAAGTGGACGGGATGACACCGGGCCGCGACAAATACTTTATTGATTTGGCGGTCAAGACTGAAAAAGTCCCCAAACAGTTGGAACTACGCCCGTCCCTCTGGAAACGCACCGGCGAGTGTGTGTATTTGAAAGATTACGTACCGGACGATCGCGCCTTGGCGAGCGGATTCGTGCGCACCTACGGACGCGAAATCGAACCGTACCTCGGCCTGCGCGCCTTTCAGGTCGGCAATCCACCGACATTCGAGCAATGGAAGCGACTGCGATACAAACGCGGCTAACTTCGCGAACGTCCGGAACTCGGAAAAGCAAGAATTTTCTCTTCTTCCTCGGTCAAAGCTGACTCCCGCAACGGCGCCGCCTGTTCTAGGCGACGTTTTTCCCAAAGTCGTTCCAGTTCGATTTCGAGCGAGGCAATCCGGTGCGTGCCCACCGCCGGCAGGTCATCGCCAGCGTTGGCTAACCGGCTGCGCAGGGCCTGCAGTTCCTCCGTAATTTGCCCAATGCGCTCCATCACGGTCGGCTCCTTCGTGATTCGAGCACGACGGCCGAGCCGACCCAGCGAGGGCTGCCGACGTGACTTCTTGATTTTCAATTTCTTTGAACGGGTTTTCATACCTGGAACTCTCAGACACGTGCTGAATACCACGCGTTCAACATATTTACAAGGAAAAACACGAATAAAACACGGCTTACAAAGTTAAGATTTTGTGGCTCAACAACTTATCACCGTCAAAGACAAAATACCCACGAAACTTCTGCCGGTTCACCAACAACGGCAGCCAATATGGGTCATCTTGCCACATCTCGTGGTAAGGAATCCGGCGCAAATCAGTCCAAATCGGAGTGGCTTCATCAGTTTCACAAGGTTCACCGGTGCAATCGGTTGCCGCAAATACTGCCACGTGAAGTTTGTAGCCATCCAGAAAATGAAAAAATAACTCGCCAATCTGCTCGGGCTCTACCGGTGTGACTCCGAGTTCCTCCTGCGTCTCACGGATCGCCGCTTCGCGGGAGGTCTCACCTTTCTCAATCCGCCCGCCCGGCCCGTTGATCTTACCGGCTCCGAGTCCCCGTTTCTTGCGGATCAATAGGATTTGACCGTCGCGCATTACAAAACAGAGGTTTGCATACTCGGTCGGACACCACGTTTGCCAATCAATCTCTTGCACCGTCAACATGTCGGCATCTTACCCGAACTTGTCCGCTTGGGCCAGTCTTTGTTCGCTTGACCTCTCCCGGTTGGCCGTCATAATGCCAGCGTGATACCGGTCTGCCCGAAGTGCGACGTGCCGTTGCTTATTCTCCGGTTCCAAGAGGTCGAGGTGGATTACTGCGACCGCTGCCGGGGACTATGGCTTGACGCCGGGGAAATCGAGGAACTGCTCGGCCCCCAGCGGGACGACATGCTCGTGCGGGCGTTGAACCAACCGGCCGAAGCCCGCCCGACCCGGTATCTCTGCCCGCGGTGCGACCAGCCGTTGCACGAAATACCGGTGCTCGATGTGAAGTTGGATCGCTGCCCCACCGGCCACGGGTTGTGGTTTGACGACGGCGAGCTGCGCCGCGTGCTGGCGCGCGGCGGGGCGCAGGAAAGTGTCGCGTATCTGAACGCATTGTTCGGCAAAACATAATCAGGAGGAAACCATGATCATTGGCATCGGATTGGCGGTCATCATCGTGATCGCATTGTTGTGGGTGGCCGGCGCGTACAACGGACTCGTCCGCCTGCGCAACCAGCTCGAAAACGCCTGGGCACAGATTGACGTGCAACTGAAACGCCGGCACGACTTGATTCCGAATCTCGTCGAGACGGTCAAAGGCTACGCCGCCCACGAGCGGCAGACGTTGGAAAAGGTCATCCAGGCCCGCAACATGGCTGTTCAAGCCAAAGGCGTCGCCGCACGCGCCGAAGCTGAGAATATCCTCACCGGCACACTCAAATCGCTGTTCGCCGTCGCCGAGGCGTATCCAAATCTGAAAGCCGATCAAACCTTCCTCCGGCTGCAGGAAGAGTTGACCTCCACGGAAAACAAAGTTGCCTTCTCCCGGCAGTTCTACAACGACAGCGTGATGAGCTTCAACACGCGCATTGAGGTTTTCCCGACCAATCTCATTGCCGGGCTGTTCCACTTTACGCGTCGGGAATTTTTCGAGGTCAAGGCCGAGGCCGAACGCGCGGCCCCGCAAGTGCAGTTCTAGTCGGTTCCCATGTGGGAGCAGATTCAAGCCAACCGGCGCCGTTCCCTCGTGCTCATCACCGCGATGGCGGTGGTGTTGGTCGTGATGGGCTATGCGGCCGGGGAATTGATTGTCGGCCCCAGTTTCGGCCCGGTCGGACTGATTGTGGCTGTCGCCATCTGGGCCGGTCTGATGCTGACGTACTTTTCCGCCGGGGAGTCCTTGCTGCTCCACGGGACCAACGCCCGGGAACTCCGCCGGGAGGAAAGCCCGCAACTCTTCAACGTCGTCGAAGAAATGCAGCTCGCCGCCGGCCTGCCGGGCCTGCCGCGGGTCTATCTCATTGACGATCCCGCGCCCAACGCCTTCGCCTTCGGCCGCAAACCGGAACAAGCCGCCGTCGCCGTCACCACCGGCCTGCTCTACCGGCTGAACCGCGACGAGTTGCAAGGGGTGATTGCCCACGAAATCGGGCACATCAAGAACCGGGACGCGCAGTTCATGATGCTCGCGGCGGTGATGCTCGGCTCGATTGCGTTGCTGGCGGAAATCATCTGGCGCTCGATGCGGTACGGCGGCCGGGCGCGCGGCCGGGCGCGGTCGCGGGGCGGCGGCCAGGCGCAACTAATCATTCTCGTCGTCGCCCTGATTTTTGCCGTGCTCGGCCCGTTGCTGGCGCAACTGCTCTACTTCGCCTGTTCCCGGAAACGCGAGTATCTGGCCGACGCCTCCGGCGCGCAGTTCACCCGGTACCCCGAAGGACTGGCTGCCGCGCTGGAAAAGATCGCCCAAGCGGCGGCCCCGGTCTCGTTTGCCAACAAGGTCAATGCCCCGATGTTCATCGTCAATCCCCTGGCGGCCGACGCCGATACCAGCAGCATTTTTTCGACGCATCCACCGCTGGCCCAACGCATCCGCATCCTGCGCAGCATGACCGGCGCGGCGCTGGCCGATTACGAACAGGCATTCCGCCGCACCGTCGGCGGCACCGTCATCGGCCCGCAATCACTCCGCGCCGCCCCGGCACAAACCATCCGCCCCCCGTCCAACACCGGCCCGATTCTCACCCGGCAGGACACCCGGCAAGTCGCGCAATTCCGGGCCGGCTACATCCCCATCACCTGCAACTGCGGTCTTCAAACCTCCGTGCCCGACGACTACGAACGCGCCGAGATCCGCTGCCTCCGCTGCGGCAGCATCTTACCGGTGCCGACCGCTGCTGCCCCCATCCAACCGCAAACCGCGAACCGCGCGCCGGTCACTCTGGAATACCACCGGACCAACCGGTCAGGCTGGGAAAGTTTTCGCTGCGCGTGTGGTCGGACTGTCCAACTCAGCCCCGCCTTCACCGTGCCCCGGATTCGCTGCAACAACTGCGGCCGAATGATTCAGATCACCTGAGCGGTTCGGTTTTAGAATGAACAGTGAGTGAACGTTTGCTGGAGCAAGCGCATTTCCTCACCGTCCCATTGCCACAGGTGATCAACCTGTTCGCCACATTTATTTCCCCACAGATCACCGATGGTGTGAAGACGAAAGCTCTCTTTCTTGACCCCAGGATGGGCACTCATGGCTTGTATCAAGAGGCCGCGATCTAACTTTCGAAAGAAGCTCCAATGGTGGATATGGAATATAAAGTCGTCATCAGGATGTTTCTTCACCCAAGACCTGAATTCATCTTCCAACAAACAGACATGAACCGGAGACTGCCCTGAAAAGATTTCATTGAACGCGAATAATCCCGGCATGGTGGTGGTGAAGACGACCAGCGGCTCGGGGTCAAAGTGCAGAACCCTCAGAGCACAGCGTTGTTTCAAGATGTTCTCAATCTGATCCTCCGCCCAACCCACGAGTTCACTACCAACAATTCGCCGATGCCAATCCTCTTCCACGGAGAAGGCAGATAGAGCCGGGACTGGATCGGTCAGCCGTTGCGCCTCAGCGTACTTTCTGAGCGCGTCAGTCCAAACCTGCTTCGTCACAGAATTTGTCGTCACCTTGCCATTCATTCGGGCAGAACCTCCCAACGTTCGGCTTCACAGTTCACTTCCCATTTGAAAGGCACCGTCCAGTTCAAGCCCGGTCGCTTATCCGGTCGACCTAAGCGCACCTTGGCAGCATCCCTCGCCTGTTGATAATGAGACGCCACATCTGCGCTCTGCATTATGCAAATCCTAGGCTTCTCCGTCAGGCTGACATACACCAACGCGTAGAGCAACTCGCCATCTTCTTTGGGCGTGACCTGCCAAGCGTTTGTCGTTTGCTGTCCTTTCACATCGATTCCGAAATGCTTTCCTTTCGGACTCACGACAAGTATGTCCTCGGTCGGAAACCGGCTGTCGGTTATTTACACGAGGTATCCCCTCAGTGCCAGATGGAACATAAGCAACCCGCGGGCTGCCTGCTCGGTATTGTGGGGGATAAGTTTCATTTTCCCTACTTCCGGATGCCGAGTTTGCGGCCAGGGCGGAAGTCCCAGAGCAACCAGTCGTCGTCGGGAACGAACCGGTTGAGTTTGGCGTCCCACTTTTTCGGGAGTTGCCGGTTGAGCTTTTCGAGGAACGGCAACAGCGGCCGCTGCGGTTTGTGCCGGCGTTCGTGGTCGTCGAGCGGGATGTCTTCGTGCCAACCAAACTGTTTCCGGTAGGCCGCGAAGCCGAAGCCGTCGAAGAAGTTTTCGCTGCCGACCAGCGGCAGGTACCACAGACTCGGAATGCCGCGCGGGTTTTCGCGGATCGGCACCTCGCGGGTGAGCCGGTCGAGCAAGGCGGCGCCTGGGGGGTCGTTCGCCAGATGGTCGCGGAGTGCCCGGAGCGTGGGGAACGTCACGGGCGGGCTGACGAACAGCACCGGCTTGTGTTGGAGCGTGGCCATGATGATCTCGTGCGGGGTGCCGACCGAGTAAATGTTGGTCGGACAATACGCGATGGTGAAATCGCTCGTGTCCACCATCCGCAGGTCAATGTGCAACGTCTCCCAAAACTGCGCGCCGCACCAGGCCCGGGCTTTGGCGCCGGCGGCCCCGCGCCGGTAGGTCCAGCGCTGCCGGATCTGTTCGACGCTCTGTTCGTCTTCGCGGCCGTACTCGTACATCCCGCGCACACCGGGCTTGAACCACGGGTCGAACACGGTGACGCCGGCGGCCTGCAAAAACTCCCCCACCCGATTGCGCCACCCGGCCTTCTTTTCCGCCGCGCGCGACGCGACGAAGTCCATCGGTCCTGACAAGTACACCCGGGCGCCCTGCAACAAGCCGGTCTTCTGCTTCATGGCGTGCATGCTACGCCGCCACCGCCGGCAGCTCAAGCGCCAAATCGGCGGCGTTGACCCGGCCGGGTTCTTCGGGTATGGAAACGGTCATGGCCCAGGAATTGACTGCGGAAATCAGAAGCCGGTTGCTGGCGTTCCAACGCGCGGAGATTACCGAGCATCACGTGTATCGCCGGTTGGCGGCGGCGCTGCCCGCCAACGAGAACCGGCGGGTGTTGGAGAAGATCGCCGCGGACGAACTGGCCCACGCCCACGTGTGGGCAGGCTACACCGGGACCACGGCCGCGCCGCGCGGATGGGTCGTCGCGTTCTACTACTGGCTGGGCCGGCTGTTGGGCTTCACGTTTGCCATCAAGCTGATGGAACGCGGCGAAGAAGCCGCGGAACAGGGCTACCGGCACCTCGCAACCGCCGTGCCGGAGGCGACGCGGATTGCCGCCGAGGAAGACGAACACGAACAGGCGTTGATCGGGATGCTCGACGAGGAACGACTTCAGTACACCGGCTCGATGGTGCTCGGCTTGAACGACGCGTTGGTGGAACTGACCGGCGCGCTGGCCGGGTTCACGCTGGCGCTGCAGAACACCCGGCTGATCGCCCTGTCCGGGTTGATTACCGGCGTGGCCGCGGCGCTCTCGATGGCGGCGTCCTCGTATCTCTCGACGCGCGCCGAGACGGGCACCCACAAAAACCCGTTGAAGGCGTCGGTCTATACCGGCGTGGCCTATTTGTGCACGGTGGCCCTCCTGATCACGCCCTACCTCGTGCTGCAGAACTACTATCTCTGCCTGGCGAGCACCTTGGGTATTGCGGTCGCCATCATCGCGGCGTTCAACTACTACATTTGCGTGGCCCGCGACCTGTCATTCCGGCACCGGTTTCTCGAAATGGCCGGACTGAGCTTCGCCGTCGCGGCATTCACGTTTCTGCTGGGGTTTGTGATGCGGAAACTGCTGGGCGTGGACGTTTGATCGCCCGGCATTGCTCTTCGAATCCGGGGAAATTCCAGCCGTTCGGGAAATCCCGGCACTGCTGCGGTTTGACCGGTTGGACACGGCAATCGTTCCCGACAAGAAACACGCACGCGCCATCCGGTTGCTCCGCCAATGCCAGCCCCAGCCGATCCGGGCGGAGCCGCAGGCAGCGTTGGATCAATTCCTCCGCCGTGATCTCCAGAAAAATCGCCAGCCGCAGGATTTCCGCGTCCGTCACCCGCACTTCGCCCGGCCACCGGCAACACGCGGCGCACCGCTGACATTCCCACCACGCGTCGCTCACTTGTCCACGAGCGTGAACATCACTTCGGCTTCGCTGACGACATCGCCGCCGACTTTGCAGCAGGCGTTGGCCTTGGCCAACCGGCCGCGCGCCTTGCTCAATTCGACTTCGATGAGCAGTTGATCGCCGGGGCGGACCGGCTTGCGCCATTTCACGTCGTTGGCGCTCATGAAGTAGGCCACCTTGTTCGCGGCGTCGCCCGTCTGGAGCAGGAGAATGCCGGCCACCTGCGCCATCGCTTCGAGCTGGAGCACGCCCGGCATGATCGGGTGGCCGGGGAAATGCCCCTGGAAAAACGGCTCGTTGATCGTGACGTTCTTGAGGCCGACGATCTTGTTCCCCTCAATGCTGATGACCCGATCAATCATCAAAAACGGATACCGGTGCGGCATCACGTTCAGCAGCCCCATGATGTCCATCGCGACGGTGCCGACCCCCTGCGCCGGCGGTTGCACCGGTAACGGGGGTGGCGGCGGCGGCGCGGCGGGCCTGGCTTTCGCCATCGCCTGTGTCAACGCCCGGACCAGCTCGGCATTCGCAGCGTGCCCCGGTTTGACGACGACCACGTGCGCGACCAACGGCCGGCCGAGCAACGTCAGGTCGCCCAGCACGTCGAGAATCTTGTGCCGGACAAACTCGTCGCGGAACCGCAGCGGCGCCGTGGCGAGAATGCTCTCTCCCCGGATCAGCACGGCGTTCTCGAGGCTGCCGCCTTTGATGAGTCCTTTGTCAATCAGGAATTGAATCTCGTCGTGAAACGCAAACGTCCGGGCCGGCGCGATCTGTGTCTGAAAACTTTCCGGCTCGATGGCCACGCTCAAAAACTGCGCATCAAGTCCGGGTTTGCCAAAATGGATGGTGCAACTGATCCGCAAATGATCGCTCGGCAAGACAATCGCCAGCGATTCGCCCATTTCGACATGGATCGGTTCCTTGGGCTGAAACAGCTCGCGTTGGCCTTCTTGCGGCTGGAGACCGGCTTGCTCGACCAGTTTGACGAATGGCAGCGCGCTGCCGTCGCCCACCGGCGTCTCGTTCGCGTCCAACTCCACCAGCACATTGTCCACGCCGCAACCGGCAAAGGTCGCCAGCACGTGTTCCACCGTGTGGATGACCGTGCTGCCGGCGGTGAGGGTGGTCCAGCGGGTCGTATCGCCGACGTTGGCCACCACCGGCTCGATCACCGGCTTGCTGTCCAGGTCCACCCGGACAAACTTCACGCCGTGGTCCACCGGCGCGGGTTTCCAGGTCATGGTGACTTTGTTGCCGGTATGGACGCCGACACCGGTAAATGTGACCGGGCGTTTGATGGTTTGCTGTTGTTTGAGCATGAGCCGCTTCTAACACGGCCCGGCATCGCTGGCAAGGGCGTTCCCGTTAGTCCTGGTCGTGGGTGTCAATTTCGTCCTGGGCGTGCAGCCGCTCCGGCGCTTCCGGCTCGCGCATCACCCGGTACACGCACCACCCCAGCAGTCCGGTCACGAAGCCCACCGAAAAAATCATCACAATCCAGCCGCTCAGCGTCATCCCGGAGTCTCCTTGTCCAACGGATGCGTGCGGCGCCACCGGCGCACCGACTGCGCGGTCAGCAGCACGAAGAAGAGGAACACCAAGCCAAGAAAACCGACCGAGCCGGCCACCACGGGGTCGCTGCCAATCTTGCGCAGATACGTTCCGCCCGTCTGAAACAACCAGAGCGCGAACACCACCAACAAATAGACCGGGGAGACGAACTTGATGATGAACATATAAAACTTCGGCACCCGAATCTCGGCGCCGCGGTTGATCTCCTGGTACCCCTGCTCCACGCCCAGGACCCAGCCAAAGAGAATCACTTGAATCGTCGCGAGGATGTAAATGCAGACCGAGCCAATCCAAAAATCAAACGTGTCCAGCGCCACCGCGTCTTTGGAGAAACAGACAATGAATGCCGTCCCGACGGCGGTGATGAACCCGAGCATGGCCACCGACCCCCGTCGCCCCAGCCCCAACCCTTCTTCCAACAGCGCGATGGCCGGCTGCAACATCGAGATGGAACTGGTCAGCGCCGCCAAAAACAGCAGAAAAAAGAATGTCGCCCCGATGAACTGCCCCAGCGGCATCTCGTTGAAGATCAGCGGCAGCGTCATGAATCCGAGATTGAACGTCGAGCGGGTCGCCTCCATCACGCCGGCGGCACCGAGGAAGATGAACGCGGCCGGCACGGTGATCAGCCCGCCCAACGCCACCTCGCAGAACTCGTTGCCGGCGCAGGCCGTGACCGAACTCAGCGCGATGTCGTCTTGCGGTTTGAGATAACTGGCGTAGCAACTGATCACCCCAAACCCGACCGACAACGTGAAGAAGATTTGCCCCGCCGCTTCCAGCCACATTTGCGGATTGGCCAGCGACTGCCAGACCGTTTTCCCGCCCCAGCCGAGGTTCCACATAAAGCCCAGGCCGTTCAGCACATTCTGGTCGGGCTTCGCGGGATCGGGCGTCCCCAACGTCAGCACGCGCGCCAACACAATCAACGCGCAGAGGATCAACGCCGGCATCGCCCATTTGCAAAACAACTCAATGCCCCGGCTCAGCCCCCGATAAATAATCACAAA
>Ga0315298_1003804_pt1 | contig 23412 bp, 18 predicted proteins | sample WHS_1_MG_FD_203077 | JGI IMG/M metagenome (GOLD analysis project Ga0315298, IMG submission 203077) | Extremophilic microbial mat communities from Washburn Hot Springs, YNP, Wyoming, USA - WHS_1_MG | ecosystem: Environmental > Aquatic > Thermal springs > Hot (42-90C) | place: USA: Wyoming...
AATACCATTCCATCATCAGAGCCACCGTTTTAAACGGTTTTTTGGCCTATGTCTTCTATGCAGGAGCCATATTTCTGGACCTCGAAAGGTGGTGGAATATAACTAATCCAATACTGGGCAATAAATTCGGGGTAAATTCGGTGTTGTTTTTGATTGCCTGGCATTTCCTTCTCTATATGATTGTGGAATTTATCGAGTTTTCTCCTGTAATTGCCGAGTGGCTTGGTCTTAAAAAATTAAGGAGCTTCCTTAACTCACTCACGATAGGGGCGGTAATAATAGGTATTACCCTTTCCACGCTTCATCAGTCCGGTCTGGGTGCGCTTTTTATGATGGCCAAAGGAAAGATTCATCCGTTGTGGTATTCTGAGTTCATCCCCGTGCTTTTCTTTGTCTCGAGTATCTTCGCGGGCCTTTCGATGGTCATATTCGAAAGTACCATAAGTCATCGGGTCTTTGCTGATCAGATAAACTTTCGAGACCATGCAGCTTACAATGAGATTGTCATCGGTTTGAGTAAAGGTTGCGTCGTTGCCATGTTTACCTATTTCTTTGCTCAATTACTTATATTTGTTCATGGTAAACATTGGCCCCTTATCAATACACCTATGGGGTACTGGTATCTCACTGAAATTCTGGGTCTCGTTGCTCTACCCGGCTTCGTGTATTTATACGGAATAAGAAAAAGGAATTTAATGATGTTGAGGATTGCAGCCGTGCTTACAATGCTGGGCATAGTTATAAACCGATTAAACCTATCGATAATTGCCTTTAAATGGTGGATACCTTGGAGTGAAAGGTACATACCATCATGGATGGAGATTGTTATTACCTTGACTATAATATTTGTTCAGATCTGGGTTTTCCGGTGGGTAGTAAATCGTATGCCTGTATTGAGAAAACCACCCGCATGGGCGGAAAGTGAATACTAAGAAGAGGAGGTATAAAATGGAAGGATTCACCTATGTAGACATCTTTGCCACGAAAGGGATTGAGTACATCCTGGTTATCAGTGCCCTCGTCCTTTTCTATCCACTCTGGAGATTGGTAAACACGCCGGGAGGTGCCGTTTATGAACTCGCCAGAAGTGCAGCTACCACCATTGGTGACTGGTTCCATATGCCGGAAGAGAAAATCTATTATCACCTGGGGCATACCTGGGCGATGCCAGAAGGAGGCGAAGTGGTTAAGGTCGGAATCGATGATTTCGCCCAAAAGCTGGTGGGGAAAATTGATGCTATTAAGTTTCCGGAAGTGGGAAGCGATATGGTGCAAGGAGAAAGGGCCTGGAGTCTCGTAATCGGCGATAAAGTAATCGATATGCTCTCTCCGGTGGATGGGAAGGTGGTGGCCGTAAACAGGGAAATATCCACATCTCCGGAGAAAATTAACATCGATCCATACGGCGCTGCCTGGTTGGTAAAGGTGCAAGTACCGAGACTATCAGCCAATCTCAGGAATCTTTTGTCGGGCAAGCTGGTGAGGAAATGGATGGATGGGGTAAGGGAGTCTCTCATGGCCCGGATGAATTACAACCTTGGACAAGTGTTACAAGACGGCGGTGTGTTGGTTGAGGGGATAGCCAAAAACTTAGATAGAGAGAAGTGGGATGAGATTGTAAAAGAGTACTTTTTAATTACTTAAAGCGGTAAGAATTTTGAGGGGGGACGATGGGAACAACCAATGGGATATACTCGGTAATACCGGAGGAAGAAAAAAAATGTGTCTGGATGGTGGCGGGTGTAGTCTCTTATAAGCTCTGTGAGAGGGATTTTGATTGTGAACATTGTCCCTTTGACCTTGGTATAAAGAGCACCGAATCAAGGGAAGACGGAATCGACTGGAGTGGCTTGTCCACAACCGATGCCGTTGTAGATCCCCTTTTCTACCATCGAGAACATTGCTGGGTTAAAGTGGAAAATTCTGAAATGGTGTGGATCGGCATAGATGACCTTATTGCCAATCTCATGATAGATGAGAGGGTAATCATACTTCCGCAAATTAATACCTATGTGAGAAAAGAAGATTGCTTTGCCTACATCATCCAGAGAAACTATATTATGCCCGTCATTTCCCCCCTTTCCGGATTGGTATTGACAGTGAACCAATGTGTTAAAGATGTTCCCAGTTTGCTCAGTCATGACCCGAAGGGCGAAGGCTGGCTGATTACCCTTAAACCAGAAAATCTCACCTATGAACTCAAAGACTTTCTGTATGGGAAACGGGCGTTTTTATGGCGAAAGAAAAGGGAGAGGGAACTAATGGTTTTGATTTCTTCACTCTTGGAAAAGAATTATCCAGAGCTGGGCGTAACGATGCAAGACGGTGGAAAAAGGGTAAGTTCGCTTAAGGAAGTGCTTTCGCTTACGAGCCCAGAGCAGCGGATTTTGATTTTGGATTTATTTTTGAACAGTTCTGTAAACCAGAAGAAGAAACCCCTCAGTAAAAATAATTTTCCTGAAGATAATTAACGTTTATCGTTTCTCCAGGGAAAGCGCGTTTCTCTGTTAAGCAATGACTTTATGGTTTTTTCACAGGGAGGGCAGAATTCTGCCGTTTTCTGATCGATGTTTTCTACGTAAGTAGATGAATTCATTACGCATTTTGGTGTAAGGCAATGTACGAGCCCGAAGGTGTGTCCTAACTCATGGATGGCCTCTTTTACTAACCTTTCCGTCATCAGTTCATTGTTTTCGGGTAGTCCATAAAACCTGTTATGGAGGCGATGGGTGGAGACCAGCGCTGTAGGACCGTTTAATTGGGCCTCTCCGAAAACAAAGGTGAAGATGGGAATGAAGAGATCAACTTCCACGACGCCTAAAATTTTTTTCGCATCATGGGGCGTATTTTTGACCAATTGCTGGAGAATGAGGGAAGAATTGTACTGACCACGGGCAATATCAAAAGCGGCCTTCAAGTCGATTTCGATATTCTTTATCATGGTTCTTATTTTGAAAGTGTTGAAAAGCTCTTTTTCTAATCGTTCTAAACAAAAATGGTCGTCCAGGGCTATGGGGGCAATGTAAATATAAAACATTATGGTGAATTTGTTTATCTCTTTAGATTGTACTTTTCAATCTTATTGTAGAGGGTAAGCCGGCTAATCTTGAGAATTTCTGCTGCTTGGGCAATATTCCCCTTGGTGCGTGCCAAGATTTTCTCGATGTGTCTTTTTTCTACCTCTTCTAATGATTCACCTTCTACCATGTTCGAAGGTAAAGGGGAGAGGAAGGGGAAGGAAAGGTCCTCCGGCTTTATTTCCTTTCCTTTTGCGACGACGACGGCCCTTTCAATTACATTTCTCAATTCTCTTACGTTCCCCGGCCAATTATATTCTGTAAGCATGTCCAATGCCTGAGGCGAAAAACCGGTCACATCTTTATTCATGGATTTTCTATACTTTTGCAGGAAATAGTTGGCAAGTAAAGGTATGTCGCTCCTTCTTTCCCTTAAGGGTGGTAGCTTGATGGTAAAAACGTTTAAACGGTAATAGAGGTCCTCCCGAAAAGTACCCTCCTTTACGGCTTTTTCTAAGTCCTTGTTAGTAGCAGAAATTACACGGAAGTCAACATCGATGCTTTTGTTACCTCCCAGACGGGTAATCTTCTTGGTCTCGATGGCCCGTAAGAGGTCCATTTGCATCTTTTCCGAGATATTTCCTATTTCATCAAGAAATAGAGTGCCTTTGTCGGCCATTTCTAACTTGCCTTTTCGTTGATACAGGGCACCTGTAAAGGCGCCTTTTTCATGACCGAACAGTTCACTTTCCAGCAGCCCTTCCGGATAGGCGCCACAGTTGATGGTGATGATGGGAAAGTATTTGCGGGCACTCCGTGAATGAATAGCCCGAGCGATGAGTTCTTTGCCCGTACCACTTTCTCCCAATATCATTACGGTGGAATCTGTCTTAGCCACGATATTTACCATTTCCATGACTTTTTTAATGGCTGGGCTTTCACCCACTACCTCATCGGGGAGAAGGAGTTCATCTATCTGTTGCCTGAGCTGGATATTTTCCGTAATGAGCCTTCTCTTTTCGATGGCGTTTTTGACGAGCTTGCTTAATTCGTCTGGGTCGATTGGTTTCGTTATATAATCAAAGGCTCCATCTTTCATAGCCTGAATGGCCGTGTCTACAGTGGCATAGGCAGTAATGATGATGGTGATAATATTTTTATCAATCTGCTTGATGTGGCTCTGCAATTCTATACCGTCCATGCCGGGCATTTTAATATCGAGGAGAATGATATCATAAGAATTTTCTTGAAGTTTTTTTAAAGCCGCACTCGCCTCGGCCGCCGTATCTACACAGTAACCATCTGCCTTGAACCAGCGGCACAGAGAGTCTCTAACAGAATCCTCGTCATCGACGATTAATATTTTTACGCTTTCCGGTTTCATGTTCCCTCCTCCTACTCCTTTGTTGCGTAACTTTTACTTAGTTTTTGTTGGTTCATCGTATGAGGTTTTCGGGGTAGTATGATGGTAAATGTTGTTCCCTCATTTATTTTTGATTTAACATGAATTGATCCGCCATGGTGTTCCACAATCCTATAGACAATGGATAATCCTAAGCCGGTGCTCTTTGCTTTTGTGGTAAAGAAGGGTTCAAATATGCGCGGGAGAATCTCATCAGAAATACCTTTACCCGTATCTGTAACATTGATGGTGACAAAATCTTGATTCCGGCAGTCGGTTTCTACCGTGATTTTACCCCCACGCGGTGTCGCTTCGATGGAATTGATGATAAGGGCGATTAACACCTGTTGTATTCCCCCTGCGTCACAGTATAGCCTATCATTATATTCGTCTAATGCAGTTATTAATGTTAGTTCATTCATCTTGGCGCTGTGTTCCACGATGCGAACGCTGTTCTCGATGATGGTGCTTAGCTTTTCTTCCTTGATGACACCTCCTGTTTGTTTTACGAAGAGGAGCAAGTTCTTTACAATTTCTCCACACCTCTTTGTTTCGTTACTAATAACGAGTAGGTTTTTCTTGATTTCTTCAAGCTGTCCGTGGTTAAGGTGGACCTGATCGAGAAGCTTCAGGGAGAGTTTCGCGTAAGATAATACGCCGGAAAGGGGGTTGTTGATTTCATGAGCTACCATCGCTGAGAGCTTACCCATAGAAGCCATCCTTTCCGCCATTAAACATGCTTCGTTCGTCTCCTTCAATTGAGAGATCATTTTATTGAAGGAATGGGCTAAGTTTCCAAATTCATCTTGCGAGTTTATATCTACCTTATAATCGAGGTTAAAATTGGCCACTTCCTTGGTTGCTTTCACAAGTTTTTTTATAGGGGTATGGATCATTTTTTGTGTAAAATAACCCTTAATTAAGGCGGCAATTACAATGAGGAGCGCGGAATAAATAACCATTTTGTATTTGGTGGTCGTTATTTTGCGGTCACCTTCTTTCAAAGACAGTTTTACATCGAGTATACCGAGGAGTTTTTCTTTCGGAGAATGGGCATGACAGGCGGCATTGAAACACTCAGGTTCGTTTTCAATGGGGTTAATTAAGCCCAGGACCCGATAGCCTTCCGGTGCGATAATTATCCGTGTGCGGTCTTTCGTGGGGATGATTCCTTTGGCCGGTTCTTCGGCATGGCATACGTAGCATTGCTCGGCAACTTTATCGGCAATCTGCCCTATTTCATTTTTTTTATCTGAAAAGGTTACCACACCGATCTTGTTGTATATGCGAATGCCTTCGAAAATTTCTTCTTTGCTAATACTAATAATCGTATTTGTTAAATCTTCCCGATGATTGCGGAGCATACTGTAGTAAGTCGCTCTTTTGATAATGTTGCTCACCTGGATGGCATTTAACACCATATCTTCGTACAAAAGGGAGGTTAGAAAGTATGTATTCACATATATGACGATTCCGAACGAAAGAATAAGCAAGGTTGAAAGAATAACGAAAAATTTTAAACTTATAGAGTGACTGAAAGAAATTATTCTTTCACAAAGCCATTTTACCTTCTCCTTTTGCTTGATTTTCTTCCATATCATGGTCATTTATTCATGCCACTTTTTTAGTCATGTCTCTGGGCGTATTTATGATTCTTCCACTTCCCAGCCCGTCCACATAGTCTTGAAGTGGGAAAAGGGTGTATGACCCAAGGTTGCCATGTAGATATGGACACATAAAAAGGCAAATAGACTGCAGGCGACGATATAATGGATACCGATTAAGTATTTAAGTCCGCCTATCATGACGATAAAGCCGCGAATCGGAGCGATGTTCATAAGTAGAATACCGCTTATGGTGACGCAAGGCATGAGGATGAACATGATCATGAGATAGCTCATTTTTTGAATGGCATTAAACTTGTTTTCCGGCGTAGGCCGATGGGGATTTTCCTTTCCAAGGAAGTATTGATAAAAGTAAAAGAATGCTTGGCGAAAAAGTCCCTGCTTGATGTCATCAGCACTGGGGAAGTAAATCCGGGCCAAGTTTCGGGCTACAAAGAGATAGTAGACAAACCAGATGAGAAAGGAGACGGCAACGGTCACGCCTGCAGTGTTATGGAGTCTAACTGCTGCCTTGTATGTTCCGAAAATGTTTACATATTCCGGAAATCTAATTTGAATGCCCGTAATGCACAGGGTGACAATTCCCAGGGCGTTCAGCCAGTGCCAAATTCTTACAGGTGTGGGAGTGAGATAAATCGATTCTCCCTTTCTTTCATTGACCATATTAATGTTCTCCTTTCTTGTCTTGGTTTTTTCGCTTCTTTATTGTAAGTAATCTCAGGGAACCGTGGACAACGGGTACCATGAGACCAGAAAGGGCAATCAAGGCTCCGATAATACTGAGCAAGGGGCTACGGGTGGTTCCCAGCATGTAAAAGTCGGGGGTACCGTAGAGAATATCGAGAATGGCGCCTTTGGTTACAGGTAGCCTCTTGTAAGTCCTGTCATTTTCGGGTATGGCGAGATAACTCGTCTGTAGCGCTTTGGGTCCTGAGGCATGGCAGAAGGTGCAATCCCAGCGATTGTCCAGAATTTGGTAGTTATGGGTCATAGTCTCCGGCATCATGGTTCCGAAGATGCGGAGATTTGTATGGCGTTTATTGAAGGCAGTCAGTTCCGTAAGGGAAATGATGCCATCACCATTCGTATCTACCAGGGAGTCCAATTGGCTCGCAGAGGGGATAATATTTTTTAGGTCCTCGTAAGTAGCAATGGTAAAATCACTGAGGAGGGAGCTCTTCTCCCGTTTCATGATGTACAGGAGGATGACATAGTTCGGAGAAGAGGTATGACAGGTAACACACGGCATGGCCTCTACATGGAGCTCGGCTTGAGGTAGCCACTGGGAGTGACTCTTTACGAGGAGAGCCTTTTCGTGACATTTGTAACATTGGGTACTAATATCATTCCCCGATAGGGAAAAGAGTGATTTTACATTGTGAGGATTGTGACAATCGTTGCAGCCTGCCTTGTTGACATGGAGACTCTCGCCATACTCCCGATAGATGGGTTCATGGCAGTCACGGCAATTAGCCCGGGGTGGTCGGAGACCGTCGTAGGGGTGGCGTAAACTGACCCGGTCATGACAGGAATGACAGCCGATGCGGGAATGAACGGTGTTTTTATAGCGTGAAGGTTCTATATAAAGATGACTGCCCTTTTCCTTGATAGCTTGTTGACCGTGACAGGACATACACTTCCCATCTTCCTTTTCTCCATAGGCGGTTGTGGTAAAGGCAATAAGGGTAAGGAAGAGAACTGCCGTCATTGCTATTCTGGATCGATTTTGCATCATACTACCTCTTTGATTTGATTGTGGCTTGCCTTTATGGATAGGCAATAGTTATGCCAAAGAGGAACTTTTCCAATTTTTGTAACATGCCGTAATTGTTAATAATAGCTGGGAAGTAGCTTTTCTTGTTTTGGGAGAGAGACTTTAGTGTATAATCTCCTTATACGTTAAGGTTAAAGAGGATGACCGTAAAAAAAGTTAACATGAAGTAAAACGTGATGATTAAAATTTAAACACCCTGTATATTTTAATTGACATCATGGCACAGATAAAGTTTATTGATTTGGTAACGGTTATGGTGGTAATATTCCATCAATACCAGGCGGGAGAGGGGAAGCTTGATGACCAATAATGACCCGCAGACAAAAGGCAGGATACTCGTTGTCGATGACGAGGCGGTTATTCGCGAGGGTATACGACGCATCTTGGGAGGGGAGGGTTACCAGGTAGACACCTCAGGAAGCGGTAGACTTGCCCTGGAGAAGGTCCAGGAAGAATCTTATGATGTAGTAATTACCGATCTTAAGATGCCCGGCATGGACGGGATGGAAGTGCTCAAGGCAATAAAAATTCTCCAGCCTGAGGTACCGGTCATCATCATTACGGGTTATGCCACCGTGGAGACAGCCGTCGAGGCCATGAAGAGTGGCGCCTTCGATTATATTTCCAAGCCCTTTACGGCAGAACAGATCATAGAAAAGGCTAAGGCTGCCGTATCCCAACGGGCCTTTGTCTTAGAAAGTGCCGAGATAGGGAAAAACCTTGAGCATTATCCTGGGTTTGAGGATTTTGTGGGGGATAGTCCCGAGATGCAGAAGGTTTACCAGCGGATTCTCCGGGTGGCCCCTACGGACAGTACCGTTTTGATTATCGGCGAGAGTGGTACCGGTAAGGAGCTCGTGGCGCGGGCGATTCATAAGTTAAGCCGGAGGCGTGATGAACCCTTTGTGGCGGTAGATTGCACCTCTCTCCCCGAAACCCTTCTGGAAAGCGAACTGTTCGGTCATGTAAAAGGGTCTTTTACCGGCGCCGTTCATAGCAAAGTTGGATTGTTTAAGGTAGCCGACGGTGGCACCCTCTTTCTCGATGAGATATCCAATATCAGTCTTGCCACCCAAGCGAAATTACTGAGGGTTCTACAGGAGCGGATGATTACTCCGATCGGGGATACTCGGCCGATCCCCATAGACATACGTCTGGTCGCCGCGACAAATGCCGATTTAAAGGCGATGGTGAAAGAGGGCACCTTTCGGGATGACCTTTATTTTCGCCTGAACGTGATACCTATCCATTTACCACCCCTTAAGGAGAGGAAAGGTGATTTGCCCCTTTTGGTATTTCACTTTATAAAGAAATTTTCCGAAGAGATGGGCAAGGAGATTCGGGGTATTTCGCCCGAGGCGATGGCCCTTTTAGAGGAGTATCCCTTTCCGGGCAACGTGAGGGAATTGGAAAACGTAATAGAGAGGGCGGTCGTTCTCTGTGAAGGAGAAATCATCCAAAAGGATAATCTTGAACTCGGTCAAGAAAATACGGGACAACAGGGGGAAAATTTTATCCCCATGACGGTGGAGGAATTGAAAGAGTTGAAGAGGAAGATCCGGGAGAAGGCGGTAGAGCCCATTGAAAGGGCCTTCGTCATCAATGCGTTAAAGCGCAATAATTGGAATATATCGCGGGCAGCCGAAGAGACGGGGATGCTGAGGCCGAATTTCCATGCCCTGATAAAAAAGCTGGGCATTTCCATCAGAGAGGTGAAGAAATCGAAGGAAGAGGGTTCTTACGAATAGAAAGAGAAACCCTTTCTTTCAATCGTTAACCCACACAACCATAGGGGGTAATTCTGGGTGACCTGAGACGTTTTCTGAATCCAAGAAGTATCGCCCTTATCGGGGCGACGGCGAAGGAGGATTCTCTTGGTTTTGTTACCCTCACTAATCTGCTTAGGTCAAAAGACAGGAAGATATTCCCTGTAAATCCCCGCTATGAAAACATCTTGGGTTTGCCCTGTTATCCCCGGATCGTTGATGTACCTGGTCCTGTAGATTTAGGGGTAATTATTACACCGGCCGTGACTATCCCCCGCCTGGTGGAAGAATGTGGATTGGCGGGGATCGAAGGAGTAATCATCCTCTCCCGAGTTGACAGGCAGAAAGGATGGGAGAAGGGACTCTGCCAAAAAGCGAAAAAGTATGGTTTGCGAATTATCGGTCCTAACAGCCTGGGGGTGATTAGACCTTCCATTGGTTTATATGCGACCTATCTAAAGGACGTGCCCGCGACTGGTAGTATCGCTTTCCTCTCCCGGAGTGAAGGTTTTAGCAGAGCACTCCTTGACTGGGCAATAGATAGGCATATCGGTTTCAGTTTCTTTGCTTCTATCGGTTCGATGGTCGATGTGGGTTTCGCCGAATTGATAGATTACCTGGCCTACGATTATCCGACGAAAAGCCTCGTGCTCTATATGGAAGATGGAGTTGGTGAGGCAAGGAAATTCATAAGTGCCAGTCGTACCTTTGCCCGAGAAAAACCGCTTGTTGTGCTGAGAACGGGCGAAACGGGGCAAACTACGGAAAATACTCGGACTCACGCCTCTTCAATGGTGGGACGGGAAGAGATCTACGAAGCCGTCTTTAAGCGGATAGGGGCGTTAAAGGTCCAGGAAGCAACGGACCTTTTTAATGTGGCAGGTATCCTCTCAGCGAAACGGTTACCCCAGGGGAATAGACTACTCATCGTTACCAATACCCGTGGCATAGGGAGCATGGCGGCCAATGCTTTGCTATCCTTAGGTGGTGAGTTAGCTACCCTTTCTGAGGCCGTTTCCCGGCAGGTGCAGGAAATTGTACCTGCCCGAAGGCGAAGCCTTAATCCTATAAATATCGGGGAGGAAGCTCAAAGAGAAACTTACGGACGGGTCATAGCCGCCGTTTTATCTGATACCGACGTCGATGGTCTCTTGGTTATCTTTACTCCCCAGGGTTGTGTCACAGCTGAGGATTTTGCTTGGGTGGTAAGAGATGCCTTTATGAAAACGGCAAAACCCCTTTTGGTCACTATGGTTGGGGGTAAAGAGGTGAAAGGTGGGCGGGATATCCTGCGGGATGCCAACATTCCTGTTTATGATACGGCGGAAGAGGCGGTACGGGTGTATTGTTTTCTATACCGTTATAAGCGCAACCTTGAACTCCTTTATGAGACTCCGAAAGAGCTTAAGGTCGAAGGGGCAAGAGCTAAAGGCGATTTTGCTCACAGCTTTCGTTGTTTGCTTAAGGATGGGATTGGTCGCTTGAACGAGGAGCAAGCTCATCGATTCCTTAGGGCTTGCCGTATCCCGACTGTTGATTGTTACCTAACGAGAGATGGGAAAGAGGCCGTTGCCATCACCCGGGAGTTTCTTGGGTATCCTGTTGTTCTTAAGGTTTCCTCACCCTATATCCTTTCGCGGCCCGATGTGGGTGGTATCGTAACAAATATAAACAGCGAGGCTGAGCTCGAGGAGGAGTACGAAAGGCTCCTGCAGCGGGTTAGAAAGAACATGCCCGAGGTGAGGATCGAGGGCATTATTATCCAGAGAATGTTAGAGATGATCGATTATGAATTATACTTAGGGGCAAAGAAAGATAAGGAATTGGGTATGGCCATAATTTTTGGAATGGGAGGGGTAATGGTGGAAATTCTCCGGGATTTCTCTGTGGGACTTCCTCCCCTTAATCAGACCCTCGCCCGTCGCCTTATGGAAGAGACGAAGGTATTTAAGATGCTTCTTCACGGTTATCGGGGTAAGGCACCTGCCGATCTGAGCCAGTTAGAAGAGATACTGGTGAATTTCTCCCAGATGCTTGTGGATTTTCCAGAAATTCAAGAAATTGATATCAATCCTTTGGCCGTGGTGGACGGTAAAACCTGTGCCCTTGATGCCCGGATCATTATTCACGAGGGAGATTATTGTCCCCACCTTGTAATACCACCCTATCCCTTCTGTTACGTAAGTTCCTGGAGCCTGCCCGACGGAACAGAGGTAAAGCTTCGACCTGTAAGGGCAGAGGATGAACCACTGGTCCATGAGATGATGGTTACCCTTTCTCCGGAAACGATGCGTTCCCGTTTTTATCAGACTTTTATGGATATGACCCATGAGATGCATGTAAAGACCTGTAACATTGATTATGACCGGGAAGTTACGATGGTGGCCGAAATAAAAAAAGGCGAAAAGAAAGGAATCATCGGTATCGGTAGCCTCCTTATCGACCTCTTCGGAAAGAGTGCCGAGTATGCTCTCCTTGTGCATGATGATTATCAGGGGAAAGGCCTTGGCTTTCGTATGACCGACCTCTTTATCGGTATTGCCCGGGATAGGAACATTGGTGAGATATACGCCTACATTCAGAGAAACAACTATCGGATGTATAGGATATTAAAGAAGCTGGGTTTTAGGGAGGAGTCGTTAGAATCTCTGGAGGACCTCCTCCAGCTGCGCCTCTTTCTTAAGTAAAATACCTCGGTGACATAGGTGTAAAGAGGAACATAAAGAGTTCACCCCTTTTAATCTGCATCACCCCTCTGTTTAACCTGAGCCAAGTTTATCCTTAGTTTATCGAAGGGAAGGAAAACTCTTTCTTTCTGTAATATCAAAAATAATGGCACGAAATCCTATTAAAACCTTTGCAATTGGTGAAATAAGCTGATAGAATAAATACAATTTTGCTCTCTATGGGGGGTATAAAAATGATTTTACGGCGAAAGGAGAAGTAAAGTATGGCGATTAACATTTACCAAAACCCAATCTTTCTCAATTCGGTCACGCACAAATCGGTAAGGGTAGCACCGGTTACCAATTTCAAGTTTGCCCGTCAGTTGAACTCCGTCCTGATTGTGGGCCAGGAATTCCTCGAGGCGGCTAAGTTTTACCCCGTGGTTTTTACGAAGAGCGAAGGTGGCGAAATTGTTCCCGTGGCCATCTTAGGGCTCAGAAATAACGAGAATCTCTTCGTTGATAAGGAGGGAAAATGGAAGGAAGGCACTTACATTCCTGCTTATTTCCGTCGTTATCCTTTTATTCTTGCCAGTAACGTAGGTCAGGATGGCTCATTTGCCGTTTGTGTTGATTCTCTCTATGAGGGATTTGGGGCAAAGAAGGGGATGCGCCTCTTTGACGATGACGGGAACCAGACGCCGGAATTTAAAAACACGATAGAGTTTTTACGGAATTTCCAAGCTCAGTATGAAAATACGAAGAATCTCGTGCGGATTCTGGAAGAATACAATCTTTTCAAGGCAGTATCAGCAAACATAACGTTACCTGCAGGGGAAAAGATAGGATTCGGTGGCCTAATGATGGTGGACGAGGAGGCGATGTTCAAGTTGGAGGATGAAAAGATTATCCATCTTTTCCGCTTCGGTTATCTGGCCTGGATTTATGCCCATCTCTATTCCCTTTCCAACTTTCGACCACTTATGGCTATGGCAGACAAAACCGAAGGCATCAAAGGCTAAAGTAAAGTTTAATGACAGGGGACGGGGTGAAGGCGGAATTTTTCGCCCCCATCCCCTGTTTTTGTCGCCCTTCCCTTTGATAAACTCTTCCTTCAGACAATTTATATTGCCTTTTGGTTAAGCTTATGTTAGTGCAACTTGCTTCAAATAATTACGACTAAGACGCTTATGGCTCAAATTTTTGCCGTTAAGGGATGTAAGGATATCCTGCCTCAAGAGGTAGCAAATTGGCGTTTTCTGGAAGAAGAGGCCCGGGCCTTTTTCGGTCGTTTCGGTATAAAAGAAATAAGGACACCGCTTTTAGAAAAAACGGAACTCTTCGCTCGCGGCATTGGGGCGGCCACGGACATTGTGGAGAAGGAAATGTATTCCTTTATCGACCGGGGCGAGGAGTCCCTCTCCCTCCGCCCTGAGGCCACAGCCTCGGTTATTCGGGCCTATATAGAGCATGCCTTGTATAAGGTCGAACCGGCTTCCAAGCTCTTCACCATTGGCCCCATGTTCCGGAGGGAACGTCCCCAAAAGGGGAGGTTTCGTCAGTTTCACCAAATAAATGTGGAATACCTCGGTTTCGATGACTACCGCTTCGACGGCGAAGTTATTTTCCTCGCTGTGCAATACTTGAAGAACGTGGGGCTTACGGAATTTAAGTTAGAACTGAATACCTTAGGTTGTCCTCACTGTCGCTTGCCTTTCCGTGAGGCCTTGAGTCACTTCTTGATGAGCAGAGAGAAGGAGCTTTGTTCTGATTGTCAGAGACGTGTTACGACAAACCCACTTAGGGTTCTGGATTGTAAAAGGGATACATGTCGGGCTATTACGGAAGAAGCACCCACAATTGGTGCTTACCTCTGCAACGATTGCAAGAGACATTTTATCGGTGTAAGAGAGGTACTTGCGGAGTTTGGTCTATCCTACCACCTAAACCATCGTCTCGTAAGGGGCCTTGATTATTACACAAAGACGGCCTTTGAGATTACCACTCCCGCCCTGGGAGCACAAAACGCCGTAGCTGGTGGCGGTAGATACAATGGTCTGGTTGCGGCCTTAGGGGGTCCCGATGTGGCCGGTATCGGCTTTGCGGTTGGTATGGAGCGGCTTCTCTCCCTACTACCTCCTCCGGCAGCAAGCAGGGAAACCCGTCCCCATCTCTTTATCGCTGCCTTGGGGGAAGAACCTTACCGTAAGGCCTTTGCCCTGAGTAACTACTTGAGGCTTAACGGGTTTTATGTGGAGATGGACCTTCCGGGTAAAAGTTTAAAGAGCCAGATGAAGCGGGCCGACAAATTAAAAAGTCGCTTTGTTCTTTTCCTTGGAGATAAGGAACTCTTGGAGAGAAAGGCCACCTTAAGAGATATGGATACAGGCAACCAGGAAGTCGTTACCTTTATAGAGGGAAGAGAGGAAATTTTAAATTTTCTTAAGAGGTACGAGTGAAGAAAAGAACCCATTATGCAGGTTTGGTGAATACTGAACACATCGGTCAAGAAGTAGTGCTCATGGGCTGGGCCCATAGGAGGCGAGACCACGGTGGGGTTATCTTCGTTGATCTCCGAGATCGGGAGGGGATTGTTCAGATCGTCTTTAATCCCGAGGTGAGTCCAGTGGCCCATCAGGAAGCCCACCGTATCAGGAATGAGTATGTTTTGGCTGTAAAGGGTAAGGTGGCAAGAAGACCGTTGGGCATGGAAAATCCCGATCTCAAATCCGGGGAAGTGGAGGTCATGGTGGAGGAATTGGAAATTCTAAACGAAGCCAAAACCCCGCCCTTTCCCCTCAACGAGTGGACGGAACTATCCGAGGCCGTCCGCCTCAAATACCGCTACCTCGATCTCCGGAGAGCAGAAATGCAGAGAAATCTCTTTCTGAGAAGCAAAGTAGCTGCTGCCGTGCGGGAGTATTTAGGGAAAGAGGGGTTTATCGAGGTGGAAACACCTTTTCTTACGAAGAGTACACCCGAAGGAGCGAGAGATTACCTCGTGCCAAGTCGGATAAATAAAGGGATGTTTTATGCCCTTCCTCAATCACCGCAGCTTTTCAAACAACTTTTGATGATTGCGGGCTTCGACCGTTATTACCAGATTGTGAGATGCTTCCGTGATGAGGACCTTCGGGCCGACCGGCAGCCGGAGTTTACCCAGATCGATGCCGAGATGTCTTTCGTTGACGAAGACGAGGTTATGGGTGTTATGGAGGGGTTGATTGCCCATGTTTTCACTACCTGCCTGGACTATAAGCTTTCCCTTCCCTTTCCCAGGATATCTTATCAGGAGGCCCTGAGCCGTTTTGGCAGGGATAATCCAGACATGCGTTTTTCTCTGGAACTCATTGATTTAACGGACATTTTGCGGGATTCGGAATTCAGACTCTTTCGTGAACCCCTCGCCCAGGGCGGGGTAGTGAAAGCCATTAAGGTAGATGATGCCCGAGACCTCTCCCGGAAGGACATGGAGGAGATGAAGGATGTGGTTATACCCTATGGAGCAAAGGGGCTTGCCTGGGCCAGGGTATCTACCGAAGGATGGACTTCACCTATTTATAAGTTCCTCCGCCCCGAAGAGGTAGAAAGGATAAACGAGCGGGTGGCAGCGCGAGAAGGAAATGTCCTTTTTTTCCTTGCCGATACACCGGCTGTAGTGCACGCCGCTTTGGGAAATCTACGTCTTCACCTGGCAAAAAGGCTAAACAGAAAAAGGGAGGATTTTTCCTTCGTCTGGGTGACCGATTTTCCACTCTTTGAATACAGTGAAACGGAAAAGCGTTTCGTGGCCACTCATCACCCCTTTACTTCGCCCCATCCTGAAGATATTCCCTACATTCTGGAAGAACCGTCTCGGGTGCGGGCCCGGGCCTACGACCTTGTCCTCAACGGCACAGAAATCGGCGGAGGAAGCATCAGAATCCATCAAAAGGATGTACAGGCTTTGATTTTTAAGGCTCTCGGGATTGGTGAGGATGAGGCGAGGGAAAAATTCGGTTTCCTCTTGGAAGCTCTCGAGTACGGCGCTCCCCCCCACGGTGGTATCGCCTTTGGTTTAGACCGTCTTGTGGCAATCATGGCAGGTGCCGAATCCATCAGGGAGGTAATCGCTTTCCCCAAAACCCAGAAGGCAACTTGCCTTCTCACGGATGCCCCATCGGCGGTTAGCAAGGAACAATTGTTAGAACTTTCATTGAAAATCCTGTCATGAACTGCCAAAAGGGCATAAGTCGTTGCCTTTCATGAAACTGCGGTAAATGCCTCTCTTGATAAAAAGGGGAAACTACGGGTCGCCATAGGCAATTACAATTTCCCTTTTATGATTTCTTCAACAATCGAGGGGTCAGCCAGTGTGGTGGTGTCCCCAATTTGACTTATCTCTCCTGCAGCAACTTTCCTCAATATGCGGCGCATAATCTTCCCCGAACGTGTTTTCGGGAGGCCGGGAACAAACTGGAGTTTTCCTGGTGTAGCTATGGGGCCGATCTCTTTGCGGACGTGGGCGATCAGTTCCTTTCTCAATTGCTCGCTTTCGGTAAATCCTGCCTTCAAAATTACATAGGCGTAGAGGTCCTCCCCTTTGATCTCATGGGGATAGCCAACCACGGCCGCTTCCGCCACGGCATAATGGGAGACAAGGGCACTTTCCACTTCGGCGGTACCGATGCGATGGCCGGAAACGTTTACCACATCGTCGATGCGGCCCATGAGCCAGAAGTAGCCGTCTTCGTCCCTTTTTGCTCCATCGCCGGTGAAATAAAAACCCGGTTGCTGGACGAAATAGGTATTGTAAAAGCGGTTCGGTTCGCCGTAAACCCCCCGCATCATACCAGGCCACGAAGTCCTTATACAGAGTTCTCCACCTTCGTTGACCCCTGCCTCCACGGGTGGTGCATCGGGTGAATTCCTTGGTTTTAAAACGACGGCATCGACGCCAAAGAAGGGTAAGGTAGCGGAACCGGGCTTCAGCGGCCAGGCACCAGGTAGAGGAGAGATCATAATGCCTCCCGTTTCCGTTTGCCACCACGTATCAACGATGGGACATCTTTCTTTCCCGATAACCTTGTAGTACCAGATCCAGGCCTCAGGGTTGATGGGTTCCCCTACGGAGCCAAGAAGACGCAGGGAGGATAGGTCGTGTTTTTCCGGCCACATTTCCCCTTCCCGCATAACGGCCCTGATTACGGTAGGTGCGGTATAGAAGAGGGAAACTCTGAACTTCTCCACAATATGCCAGAAACGGTCGGGGGCAGGATAGGTAGGCACCCCTTCAAAAATGATGGAGGTAGCACCGTTGGTGAGGGGACCGTAAACTACGTAAGAGTGTCCCGTAATCCAGCCAATATCGGCCGTACACCAGAAGATATCTCTGTCCTTGTAATCGAAGATGTATTTAAAGGTGAGATAGGTATAGACCATGTAACCGCCGGTGGTGTGAAGGACTCCTTTGGGTTTGCCGGTGGAACCGGAGGTGTAGAGAATAAAGAGAGGGTCTTCAGCATCCATCGGTTCAGCAGGGCAGTAATCGTTAATGTCTGATGCTGAGATTTCCTCATGCCAGAAGGCGTCGCGACCCTCTACCATCGAAACGGATAGGTCGGTGAGCCTTTGGACGACAATGACCCTCTCTACCTGATGACCCCGCTGGACGCAGGAATCGACAGCGGCGTCGGCATTCATCTTGGCGTTTATTTTCTTTCCCGAACGAAAGTAACCATTTGTCGTAATTAATATTTTTGCTCCTGCGTCGATAATACGATCCCGCAGGGCCTCGGCCGAGAAACCTCCAAAGACAATGGTATGCACGGCACCGATTCGCGCACAAGCAAGCATGGCTATGGGCAGTTCGGGAATCATGGGGAGATAAATCGCCACCCGGTCCCCCTTTTTGACGCCTCTTTTCTTTAAGACGTTGGCAAACCTTGCTACTTCCCGCAGAAGCTCCCGAAAGGTATAGACGCGGACTTCTTCTTCGGGTTCCCCCTGAAAGATAAGAGCCGTTTTGTCGCCCTTCCCCTTCTCAATCTGATAATCGAGACAGTTGTAAGAAAGATTGGTCTTGCCATCGATAAACCAAGAAATTTTTGCCTTTCCGAAATCCTCTGCTTTTATTTTGGACCATCTTTTAAACCAGAAAAGTTCTTCTCCAAACCTACTCCAGAATTTCTCCGGTTCTTCAAGAGATTCCCTATGGAGTTTTGCGTATTCCTCCCTGCTTTTAATGTGGGCTTGTTCTACGAATTCTTGGGAAGGGTAAAATTTCCTTTTTTCCGCTGTCACGGATTGAATTCCCGCCTGTGTTTGAACCATAGATTCCTCCTTCTCTAACGGGGGTATGGAGCAAAGGGATAATTTAAAAAAAGAAGATGGCGATTTTTAAATGAACTTGGGGAATAAGGCAAGGAAAAAATACTTTTATAAAATTGGTAGCAAAAAAGATTGATTTTTTGCCCTGATGGAGAAAGTTTTTTGGGTAACGCAGGTAAGGTAGTCGTAGGTGGTTGCGGGGGTTCTAATTCTTCCGCAACCACCTAACTTCTGGTATAGGCACCGTTCCCTTCCTTCATTTCTCTTGGGTAGGGATCGTTTCCGCCTCTGGAGTTGCAACTTTTGCCTTCTTTACCCCTTTGGCAAAACCGAAAATCATCATGAGCGCCGGGAAGAGCTGGGCGATAACGATTAAAGCGCAGAAGGCAAGAAAGAGATAAACAAAGAGGGTACTGTTGTCCTCCCTTGCGGGGGTAGCAGCAAGCAACGGTGTGGCATGACCTAAAAGCATTGTTGTGATGGTTAGGGTTTTTTTCATAGCTTTTTCCTCCTAAGCGTTTATGCGGGTACGCCTTTTAGGGGGGGTACCTGCACGTTGGTTGATGGCACATTTTACCGCTTCTTTGATTTCGTTTATTTCCTCTTCTTTCAAAGGTTTCAGGGCATGGTAGAAAATCCCTTCCTTCCTTATTTTCCGTATAAGAGGCAGTGGTGCATTATCGGTGATGAAAATAATCTTCAAGTTGCGCTTGCACTTCTTCAGCAGCGGAATGAGCTCGGCCGAGCTTATCTCTTCCAATTCTGCACCGAGGAGCAAAACCTGGGGGTCTTTTGTAAGTATGTTTTGGATCGCCTTCACCGCCGAATCGGTCACCATCACGTCGTAACCTGCCTCAATGAGTAGGTTTGCCATGAGCTTCCTCGTTTCTACATCTTTGTCGGCAATAAGCAGTTCCTGCATAGTTTCTCCCCAAACAAATTTTTAAAGGGCCTTCTCTTTTTCCACTGCAGGTGTCGTTCTTTTGACGACTGTACTGACCAAACCCTTTATCATAGAGCAGAAGAGAAGCATACTCGGCACGAATTGGAAAAGGATGATTAATGCCCCAAAGGCGATGAAAAATATAGTAAGTAATCCGATGCTACCGTTTGTCACGCTATCGTTTCCGTGAGGAAGCGCGGCGACTACCCATAAGGTATTGAGAATGGTGCTTTTCATGGCCTCTTCCTCCTTTCTCTTTTATTCAACCTTTCTTTCGCAATCCCCATGCCAAGACTATATCCGCGGACGTTAAAGTGTAAAACCTTGAAATCAGAGATTATATCTTCGAGGCGAAAAAGAGAGGCCTTTTTTACAGTTTGTTTTGTATAGCTAAAATATACAAGAAAGATAGGTAAAGGTCGTTATAGGCAAAGGGTGTTTTCGGAAATTGCGATAATTTAAAGATAATTTGAAAAAAGGGCTCTGTATGGGGCAATGTACATAATGTTTTTTATGAAAGGGGCAATTTTATAATAAAGGTCGTACCTTCACCTAATTTGCTCTGGACTTCTATTTTACCACCGTGCCTTTCGATTATCCCGTAAGAAACAGAGAGTCCCATGCCGGTTCCGCTACTTTTGGTGGTGAAGAAGGGGTCGAAGATTTTGTCTATGTGTTCTTCGGGGATACCTATACCCGTATCGCTTATTTGTAGGCAGGCGTAGCCGTCCTTTGCGTAAGTTTTTATATCGATTTTCCCTCCACCGGGCATTGCCTGACTCGCGTTGATCAACATATTCAGGATAACTTGGCCGATCTGGTTGACATCTACATTGATTAAAGGAAGGTCTTGAGCGTAGTCTTTACTTACTTTGATGTTATGGAATCCTGCTTGGTGAATGACCAACTCCAATGTGTCATCCATAATCACATTGAGGGAAGAGGGTTTTTTCTGGGGGATTGATTCACGGGAAAAATCGAGGAGACCTTTTATTATTTTGGCACAGCGGTTAGCTTCGGCGATTATGACGTTGATGTCGCTTCTTATCTCATCGTGTAATTTAGGGTTCTTGTTAACCAGATTGGCGAACATCAGAATACCCGTAAGGGGATTATTGATCTCATGGGCAATACCGGCCACAAGTTGGCCCAAAGAAGCCAGCTTTTCCGTTCTGATTAACTGGTTCTGTATTTCTTTGATTTCCCTTGTCCTCTCCTCTACCTTGCGTTCCAAATTTTTTCCCCACTCTTCCAATTCCTGCCTTGCGCTTTTTAAACTCTGACTCATCTTGTTGAAGGCATCGGTAAGGTCCCCCATTTCATCGTTCGAGGAATAGGGTACGTAGGAATCAAAGTTTCCGGAGGAAATTTTACGGGTGTGGGCAAGGAGATTGCGGACCGGTACATTAACGAGGCGGTGGGTAAAGTAGGTTATGACGGAGGCAATGACTACAATGAGAATGACAATAAGTATCCCGATTTTGTGACGAAAATAGGAAAGAAAACTTTCCATCTCCTCAAGGGAAACGATGATATCGAGCACTCCCAAAATATTTTGTTTGGCGGGGTGATAATGACAAGGGGCAGTGTAGCAGCTCTTTTCGTTATAGATGGCTTTGGCTAAACCCACTACCTTCTTGCCGGAGCGGTCCGTAAAGATCCGACTGCGGTTCATCATCGGTACATGGACCTTTACTTCTCTACCGGTGTGGCACATACTGCAACCTACCTCGTTTTTATCGAGGTATTGACCTATCTCTTCCTTTTTCGTAGAAAAGGTGATGAAGCCGCTTTTGTTGATCATTCTTATGTGTTCCACCCCGTGCAAAGTGCCTACCTCTTCCATCATCTCATAGACCCGTTTTCGGTTATCTTCGAGCATTTCATAGTGGGTGGATTTGATAATAGTTTCACTTAACTTGTCGGCATCGGAGATGGCCGAGGTAAGAAGGATGGATTTGATGGTAGCTACGTTCATATAGGCGAAGAGGGCCATAAAAAAAAGAAGTATCACCCCCGTAGCGATGGTTAGTTTCGTAATGAGACTCAAGCGCATGGAAAATTTTTATCTCTAAAATTTGGCATATTTGGCAAATTCTTTAGCCATTTCTTCTGGTTGGTTGAGGACGAAATTTATCACTTTAAGACACTTTTTCTCATCGCTATATTCCACCCTCATGCGCAATTTGTTCACTTCCTCCTTCAGGGCTGGGTCTTCGGCTACCTTTGCAAAGGCCATACGGAGTATTTTCATGACGGACTCGGGTGTTCCCGGAGGCGCCACGTAGGGGCGCCCTACCTCTTCTGCCGATGACCGCAAGGCCATCAGGGTCTTTGCTTTCTCACTCTTCACCTGATCTTCATCTACGGGGAGATGCTCAATGCCCGGCTCGGAAACACGACTGCGGATGAAGGGTTTTACCAAACCCCGTTCAATATCGGGCTTTAAGGCACTGTAGGAACCACCCCGCCCGTCTATCTCCTTCCGCTCGATGGCGAGCATAATCTCTGGACTGGAGGGGTAAGAGATGAATTTCACCTTGAGCCCGGCAAATTCCTGTAAAAGGAACATCATCTGTGCCGTGTTATCACCGGGGCCTGTTCTTCCTAAGATGATGGGGGTAGGCGAATTGAGGACATCTTGGAAATTCTTGAAGGGTAAATCGGTTCTTAAGGCAAGGATGGTAGATTCTTTGGCCATCGAACCGATCCAGGCAAACCTTCTTAAATCAAACTTCACGCCCTCCACCTTCATCAGTTGCACCAAAGGGATCCCCCTTTCAAAATTACAGAGGGTAAGACCGTCGGGCTTGGCAATGTTGTACACATAATTGGTGGCCAAGATACTGCTCGCCCCCGGCATGTTCTGGACGATGATGGTGGGCCGCCCCGGAATGTACTTGGGTAAATGACGGGCAAGCGCCCTGCTCAAACGGTCGTAACCACCACCCGGTGAAAAACCCACAATGATGGTTATCGTTTTACCCTGATAGTAAGGTGCACCGAAACTGAGGGAAATAGAAAGCAAAGTTATGGTATAAATAAAAACGGTAAAGATTATTTTCTTCATGGAAATTCCCTCCTTTTAATCTCCATGGTTATTGTTTTTTGTTGAAACTTGAAGCTTCGCTCTTCCTCTGACCCGTTTCGTTTTTTGACATTTGGCCTTTCTACTTTAAAAGCATTCGGTAGTTATTGAAAATTTCATAATGCCAGTCGATTATCTTTGGGAGTTCGGCGGCTTTTTTGAATTCTATGACGATACCAACGTTTTCCGCCAATTTCCTGAATTCCGGTGAAGCAAGGGTTTTTTTAACTGCCTTCTCCCATAGTGAGACCATTTCCTTGGGTGTTTTGGGTGGGGCGGCAAGCATGCCCGTAGTGGGAATGACGGTAGCGTGACCTACACCCAATTGGGCAAAATTGGGTACATCGGGCAGGAGGGGGTCGGGTTTCAGGGAAAGTACGGCAAGGGCCCTAAGTTTCCCTGCCCGGATGAGTGGTCTTGGGGTTGTGATATAGGTGATAACCGAATCCACATGGCGACCACCCACCGCTGCCAGGGCCTCACCGGAGGCTCCGTAGGGTATGTAATTGATTTTAATGCCTAAGCCGGCTTCCAAAAGGGCTGCTTGCAGGCGTCCAGTACCACCTACCGAGGCCATGCTGATAGGTTTTGTCTTCGCCTCTTTCAGAAACTCATCAAAGGTCTGCCATCTCTCAGGGTGAACTACAAGGCAGAAGGATTTTACATTCCAGGCACAGATGGGGGTATAGTTTTTTACCTTGAATTGGGCCGTTTCTCGGGTGAGTTCTAAGGTAAGGGGTGAGGTGAGATTGAAGTAGATAATCGTATACCCGTCGGGTTTTTCTCGGTAAATCTTGTTATAGGCAATTAATCCTTCGGCTC
>Ga0315298_1003805_pt1 | contig 23400 bp, 25 predicted proteins | sample WHS_1_MG_FD_203077 | JGI IMG/M metagenome (GOLD analysis project Ga0315298, IMG submission 203077) | Extremophilic microbial mat communities from Washburn Hot Springs, YNP, Wyoming, USA - WHS_1_MG | ecosystem: Environmental > Aquatic > Thermal springs > Hot (42-90C) | place: USA: Wyoming...
GGAAAATTCCTGACAGCGGGCCGGAAAAAGCTCAGGAGGGATGCCTTGATTCGCGGAGCTGATGAAAGGGAAAGGAAGAGAATATTCGCGACGGTTCTTGGGCTCCTCCTCATCCTTATCCTTTCCGTAGTTTCAGACGGCTTCTTCCTATGGCTTTGCCTATCCGGAGGCTCTTTAAGGGTTTATTGGAGAGGGAAGCCCCTCTACACCCTTCCCATTTCCCTTTCCATTTCTCTCCCTCTTCCCTTTTCTCTTCCCTTTCCCTTCAGCCTTCCGACTCCTCTCTGGATACCCTTCGCCTTCATGACAATGGCTTTATGCTACCTTTTCCTGGCTTCGAGAAGGCTTAGGCTCCATTCAGGCTTCAGATTCAGGGGAAGAAGGCTTCACCACTACCACCTCGGAGCCCTTTCCTTAGGAATTGCCCTTCTCCTCATGCTTCTATTCCTAATCGCTCCTTGGAGCTATCCATTATGGATAGGCTCCAAAAGGACGAGCGTTTCGGAGGTTCTGGAGGGCTTGAACCTCCTTTTCATCGTAGGAGGAATATCCTTAATGGCTATGGATGCGGGAGATCTGAAGTTGGCGATGAGGACATGGCTTAAGGGCTTCAAGGAAAGGCTCAAAGCTTTTTCAGGCTTTTAAGGAAGAGGTGATTCAAAAAAAAGCCCATAAAGGGAAAAGAAGTAAGTATCGGATACGGAAGCCTTTACTAAAGGCTGGAAGCCTGAGGGCTAGACTTTCGTATCTTTTCTTTCCTTTTTCTTCTATCTGCCAGCACTTGGGAGACCTGAGCCTTCCTCAATATCAGTCGATGTAAGCGGAGGGCCCACCCTTTTCGATTTAACAAATCCAAAAGGAATAAATTTTTGGGTGAATACCCACGTATCTATACTTACTTCAAAATCCTCCTTACTAGGATCCTTCCGCTCGGAAGGATCGCCTGGACATCCCATCCCTCCGCCAGGTAGCCCTCAAGCTCCCCCTCGCTTACGATCTTCCTCGGATCGCTATTCTTTCCCTCACGTCTTTCGAATGAATTGAGGCCCAGCTCCCTTATCTCTTCCATAGCTTCATCCACCGTCTTATGCTTCGCTAGGGCCTCCTCAACCTTCTTGACCCTTTCCTCAGGGAAGCCCAATAGCCTAACCATGTCCAGGATTTGCCTCTTCCTTAGCTCCTCAGATCCCATCGGTTGTGGGAAGAACTCAACCCTTGCATACTTTGCCCTCAGCTCCTCAACCTTCGTCTTATCGTAGTATGCATCTTGGCTTCCTGGCAGTATGTGGCCCATCAAAAACTCCTGGTCCTTTATGTCGAGCCTATTGTTCCTGAGGGCGGACTCAAAGGCTTTCCTTAAGCCATGGGCCGTTACGTCCTTCCACTGGGCTATCCCTGCGTTCTTAGCAGCCCTCTTAACCATGCGGTCCAAGCCAATCCTCGATACCGGCGTACGCCTCTGCAGGTCCATGGATACCTTATTACTGTCGGAGCAAAACAAAGGCTCTTCTTCGGATATCCCTCCGAAGAGACCCTTCCTATTCTCCAGGTACTCCCTCAAAGCCTTCGTTGCCTCTTTGTTTATGAACGTGTAGTACGGGATGTTTCCCTTGCAGGCCGCAGGATCTATCCTTTTCATCTCCGGGTAGACTGGTATCTTTACGACCTCTAAACCCGCCTCGAGCTCCCTCTTCACGTCCCCGTAACTCAAAGCCCGCAGGGTCGAGTTCCTCAGCCCAGAAGTGTAGAGCATGAATATCATGGCCCTGTTCTTGGCGGAGCCCGATGCATAACCCATCCTGTAGATTTCGTCAGGAGTGGGGATGTACTCAGGCCTCTTCCTATACCTGGCGGGCTGGTAGTAGCGCTCGACCTTGAGTTCCCGAGGGCCCTCAAATCCATTCTCCTTGAAGAATGCCTTTAGATATGCCTGAAGCATGTTGATGTATCGGACGCTATGACCCTTTTCCATGAGCTGGTCCGTGAATCCCTGGCACAGCCTCGAAGCCTCACCCGGCTCAAGGGCAGCCAGGGAATCCGGGTCCAGACCGCAATATCGGCAGAATGACATGAGCGCAAAGCAGAAGTTCTCCTTTGTATTCTCGCTCCTTGCCTTCCTGGCATAGTGACGCAGAGCCCTATCTACGCTCTTGTATGAACTCCTCCAGCCGGAAACCCTGAGAAACTCCTCCCAGACCTTCATAACGATCGAAAGTATGTGCGGGAAACATATTTAAATGTTAGGGGATAATTAAGAATTAACACTATGGAGGTAGTAGATCCCCCGGTCTCAAAGCGAGCGAGCTTGTGGTATGAGGCTTTCCACTCCTTCTTAGAGTGTCTGTCGTTGTGCCTAGTATCATGTTTTCTCTCCTTTTCGTTAAAAGATCCCTGATAAGAAGTCATCTTGAGGATATATGATACCATAAAGAGAATAATATTCTTCTTAAAGAAGAATGATGGGCGCAGGATCTCCATGTCAAGCTTAACGCTGATCTCGAAAGGCTTTTCAGCCTAGCTAAGGATGGAAGCCTTAATGGGGATCTCCTTTCCTTCTCTTCCCCTTAAGTTATTTCATGTTGATAATCATCCTCTTCCTTCCGATTCCTAGCTTTCTTCGCATGCTCAACGATTATTCTTCTCTTTTCGTATTTAGAAGTCTCCATACCAATCTTTTGGAGGAGCCTCGGGAGGGATTTGAACCCTCGGCCAACAGCTTACGAGACTGTCGCTCTACCGGCTGAGCTACCGAGGCTTGATTTTGATCAAGCAAAGGGACTTAAAAAAGATTTTTCTGATAGGTTAAGGTAATTGAAAATGTAAAATCCAGCTCTAAAGAAAAAAGAAGGTAGCTTTCATCTATGATGGGGGATGTTCGAAGGCCCGAATAGCCAAAGTTGACTTTCTTTCGAAAAAAGGAGAAATGGAATGTTTAGCGATATATTAGATTCGAAGATTCGAAAGCCGAACGTATCATGCCAGTTTCCTATCGCCAAACTTTTTTTGAACCTTGAAGAAATCCTTATTTCAGCTTAGCCTAGCTCCCCTAAGCTAGCCTAGAAAGCTTTACTAACCATACTGCCCATACTTGAGGACAAGCTGAATGACCCGCTTGTATTGCTCGAAGCTCACATTCTTCGGCACAGAATGATCGGAATGATAGATGTAGCCTCCCCCCACCTTGGCATTGGAAACCTTATTCTTTATCTCCTCTTCGATAAGGTTTGGATCTTCCATGGCCATGAGGCGGACATCGATACCTCCCATAAAGGTCATCTTATCCCCATACTTTTTCTTCAGCTCCAGAAGATCCATTCCAGCCTTCACTTCGAGGGGTTGGAGAACATCGATTCCTTCCTCTATGAAGTAGGGAATCAAATCCTTTACGTTTCCACAGCAATGGAGGAAGACGGGCATTCCACGGCTATGGAAGAAGTTGCAAAGCTTCTTGAAAACAGGGTGGAGCTGCTCCTCATAATGCCTCGGAGAGAAGAAAAGCCCCTTCCTGTAACCTAGGTCGCAGAAGAGCCAGGCACCATCGAAGACGAAGCCTCCTTGAATCATCCTTTCGCACATATCCATGGCAAGCTTTGCGTCCGTTTCATACATGTCGATGACCCACTCAGGGTCTCGGATAATTGCTTTCAAAAGCTCCACGGATCTGACATAGCTTTGAATTTTGTCATAGCCTACTGCCGCATTGTATGTGATGAAGCGCCCTCTACTCCGTTCCCTGTGAAGGGCTTGAAGGCCGCTGACCCAGTCAACCCTCCGGTCGCTTGGACAAAGCCTAACCTTGATCCTCTCCCAGTCCTCCCTGGTCTTGCAGGGATAGTCTATGATTTCTGGCGTTGTCGATCGATCCTTATGGTTCCTCCTGATACCACCAAAGGCATCCCGCTCGATGATATACTCCTGATCTTCATACAAGACCTCTGTGGGAAACTGGGGCGTCGTGTCGGCACCAAAGCCACAGATCTCATAGCCAAAATAATCGGCTGGCGAAACTCCTGATGGAAGTCCTTCTGCCCTCCAACGATCCACTGTTGCTGCCCAAGGGCTATCATGAATAGGAACTCGATCAGGCTCCTTATGTCTCAAAACTAAAAGGATTCTCTCCCTGGAGTTCAAGATTCATCCTCCCAAAGATTCTTTGAAAAGATTGATTATTTATTTATTGCTACTACCACCACCACTTCCACTACCACTACCTACCACATCCCTGCTAAAAGCCTCTTCCTCAGCCATGAAGTTTTGCTCCAACCCAATTAAACTAGGCATCCTGCATTAAACGATTTTGGGCAAAAATGGAAATCAGCCACCTATTCTTTCAGGATCTAGGGGTTTGGTTGAGAGGGTTCCCATCAATTTTATCAATTATCTTTCCTTCTCCGCTAGAGAGTTTCGAGGTCTGACTCGCCAGGATGCCACATACAGGACATTCAGGATTGGGTGCGATAGGCACCTCCTCAAACCTTGCATCCTCGCCGTCGAAGATGAGGAGCCTTCCGATCATAAGCTTGCCGATCCCTAACACGACCTTTATGGCTTCAAGAACTTGGAGAGCAGCCATTAAGGCTGGGATAGCCCCTATGACAGGCGAAGGCTTTGTTTCCTGGGGGGTGTATGGAAAGAGGCATCGGAGACATGGACCTTTGCCAGGGACTACGGTCATGAGCTGTCCATGAAAACCCTGAACAGCCGCATGAATGAAGGGAATGTGAAGCCTTATGCAAGCATCGTTCAAGATAAAACGGGTTCTATAGTTATCTTGGCCGTCGATTACTACGTCAGCTCCTTGGATTAAGCTTTCTACATTCCTTTCTTCGATCTTAGCTACTATGCCATTCACCTTCACAAAAGGATTAAGTCTTTGAAGCTTTTCCTCTGCCGACTTAGCCTTGAAGCGACCGATGTCTGAGTACCAGTGGAGTACCTGCCTGTTTAAATTACTTAGCTCGACCACATCGTTGTCTATAAGCTTAAGCTTGCCAAAGCCTGCGGCAGCAAGGTAGAGGGCGGATTGGCATCCAAGCCCCCCTATACCCGCTACTATGGCTGAGGCTCCCCTTAACTTCCTCTGGCCCTCGATTCCAAGACCTTGGATTCTTAGCTGCCTATCGTAAAGCTCCAATTCATCTGAAGAAAGGTCCTTTACATATGATTCGGATGCCAAGGACATTTCACCACAACTTCATAAAAACATAAATTGGAAAAGAAGTTTTTCAGCATTGCGCTGGGCTTATTAACAAGCTTTCGCTTTGAAAGCCTTCGTAAGAATGATTTAACCTATGATGTATGGTCTTATGCCGGGATCTATGGACCGAAGGATTTTCATAATTTCTCCTATGGAAGCTTCAGAATGCTTCTTGTTCCATGGAATGCGTCTAAGGATAACAATTCCGCTCCATGGGAAAAGGCTTATTGTGCAAACGAAGAGGCTATTCCTAATGAAGAACTCGTAACCATGCATTCTCACTTGGAACCCTTTCTTCTGGAGACTATGGAGAAACCTCAGCCTATTCTCTGGAAGGATGAGGGGAGAAATCCTTGGATTCGACAAATTAATCCCTAAACCTTCTTTGAAGAGACTTACCCTTCATTTATTTACGCCTCTTCTGTATGCCTAAACAAGCTTTATAGGTTTCTATGCGATTTGAATAGAAGCTTCCTTTGGGTTTAGGTGTCGTTATGGAGACGACAAAAGAGGGCGAAGATGCCATAAGCTATGTTTGCATAAAATGTGGCGAAGCTATTCCATATAAGCATATTGCCGCAAGCCCTGAGATCAAATGCCCAAACTGTGGATACAGGGTCCTTAAGAAAATACGTCCCCCCATTGTGAAGGTAGTGAAGGCCAGGTGAGCCCGGAATTTCCATTGGCTTTCCTAGGAAGCCAGATGGAACTTCTTTTTCAATATCCAAAGGGCATCGCCTTCCATTGCCTTCATTGCGGTCTATGCTGTAAAGACAGATCGTATAAACCCCGCCTCATCCTTGCCCTCAGATCGGAAGTCCTGCGAATTTCCGAAAGAACGGGATTAAGACTTGAGGAGTTCGCCGAAGCTTCTGGAAAACGAACTTACGACTATCTCCTTAAAAAGCGTCAGGATGGTTCATGCATTTTCCTAAGGGATAACAGCTGTTCTATCTACGAGTTGCGTCCCCTGGTCTGTCGATTCTATCCATTTTCCCTCAGAAAAAATGGGAACCATGGTTACGTTTTCTCCTATACTAACGAGTGCCCTGGCCTCGGAAAGGGAAGGCCTCTTTCCAAAAAATTCTTCGGAGATCTGTTAGCCTACGCCTTGAAGGAGCTAAATAGCGAAATAAATAGAAGCCAAGCTTCTTATGTAAGATAAATCCAAGCCTAAGTTAAAAGGAAAAGAAAAGAAAAGGAAAAAAAAGGCATAAGGTCTGATCATCATGGTCCTAGAAGGAAAATACGAGAAGCTCCAGGATCTGGCTAAGAGAAGGGGCCTCTTCTGGGGGAGCTATGAAATCTATGGTGGAGTAGGAGGTTTTATGGACATTGGACCCCTTGGAGTTCAGCTGAAACATCGCATCGAAGAGGCTTGGAGGGACTTCTTCATAAAGCGCCATGGCTTGTTCGAGATCGAAACCCCTATTACGGCACCGAGCCGTGTCTTCGAGGCCTCGGGGCATCTTGAGAGTTTCAAGGATCCTATGGTCCAGTGCAAGGCATGCGGAAGAAAATTTAGGGCGGACCACATCGTGAAGGAATACCTCAAGATAAGTGGAACAGAGGCTGAACGCCTCAGCCTTCAGGAGATTGAGAGGGTCATATCGGATGAGAAGATCCCATGCCCCGAGTGCGGAGGGGAGCTGATGAAGCCCACTCTCTTCCTAACGATGTTCCAGACCACGATAGGGCCTTATAGCGAGGCCATAGGTTACCTTAGGCCTGAGGCTGCTCAAGGAATGTTCACGAGTTTCAAGCGGGTCTTTGAACAGGCAAGGGGAAAGCTACCGATAGGAATCGCCCAAATTGGAAGGGTTGCGAGGAATGAGATATCCCCAAGGCAGGGCCTGATAAGGCTCAGAGAGTTCACGATCATGGAATTCGAATTCTTCTTCGACCCAGATGATCCCGTATGTCCTTGGCTCTCCGAGGTCTACGATGAAACCCTAAGGCTCATAACGGAACCCTTGAGGCTCAAGGGTTCTGAGGAGCCTATGGAGCTTTCTGTCAAGGAGATCCTGGAAAGGAAGCTGATAAAAGTGGATTGGCTTGTCTACTTTATGGCATTGGCCAAGAAATTCCTTCTAAAGCTTGGGGTGCCTGGAGAGGCCCAAAGGTTCATAGAAAAGCTTCCATGGGAAAGGGCCCACTATTCAGCCCAGGGCTTTGATCAGGAGGTTTACTTGGATCGTCTCGGATGGGTAGAGGTCTCTGGTCATAACTACAGGACGGATTATGATCTTAGAAGACATATGGAATTTAGCGGTCAGGATATGAGGGTTTTCAAGGCTTATGAAAGCCCAAAAGTAGTCGATTACCTTACCCTTAAGATTGATAGGGCTAACCTGGGCAAGACTTTCAAGGCCGATGCTCCTTTCATCGCTAGCAGGCTTGAAAGAATGGATCCTGAGTTCGTCAAGAGAAGCTTCGAGGAGAAGGGTTACGTCGATGTGGAAGGCTTCAGGATTCTTCCTGAACATGTCCAAATCGTAAGAGAAAGGCGAGTTGAGAGGGGGAAGCGCTTCATACCCCATGTCATCGAGCCCAGCTTTGGCTGTGAGCGCCTTCTTTATGCAACCCTCGAGTTTGCCTACATGGAAAGGGAAGGAAGGGCTATTTTGCGCCTTCCGAAGGGCTTGGCTCCCATCGAAATTGCCGTTTTCCCTTTAATGGCCAAGGACCCCCTTTGCGAGAAGGCTCGAAAAATTTACCATTGGTTGCTTGAAAGGGGCTTTAATGCAGATTATGATGAGGCTGGCTCCATAGGAAAAAGGTATGTAAGGGCTGATGAGATGGGCATTCCCTTAGCGGCCACTGTAGACTACCAAACCCTTGAAGATGGAACCGTTACGCTAAGGGATAGGGATACCTGGCGGCAAGTAAGGGTTCTATTAGAGGCTATGGAAGAGAGGATTCGAGGCTTCTTGGAAGGGAAGCTAAGCTTCGAAGAACTAGGCCCTTCCTTTGGGATGTAATGATTAATCAGTTAGCCATACGAGCCCTTATATGCTGCAACCTTAAGCCTTCGGGAGGCTAAAAGAAAAATAAGAAGGTCTCTAAGCGGATGGGGACAATCCCTTGAGTAAAAAGATGCAAGCATTGGTCTTTCATGGTCCTGGAAGCCTGAGGCTTGATGAGGTGGATAAGCCCCAAGCCGGACCTGGAGAGCTCATCATCGAAGTAAAGGCGGCAGGTATATGCGCATCGGACCTCAGGGTCTTCAAGGGCGAAAGGTCTGCAAAAGAAGGAGTCATCTTGGGTCATGAGGTCGCCGGTAGCATCGAAGAAGTTGGCTTGGGAGTCCATGGTTTTCAGGAGGGAGAAAGGGTTACCGTCTACCCTGTCATATCTTGCGGCCTATGCTTCTTTTGCCGTGAGGGTTACCCGAGTATATGCCCCGATAAGAAACTTTTCGGCTTTGAGTATGATGGGGCCTTCGCAGAATATATGAAGGTTCCGAGTGAAGTCGTTGCAAAGGGAAGCGTCGTGAAGGTTCCTGAAGCCGTATCGGATGAGGAAGCTGCCTTAACGGAGCCCCTAGCCTGTACCATAAATGGTATCGAAGCCCTGAAGCTTCGGGTTGGGGAAACTCTTCTCATTATAGGTGCAGGACCCATGGGTCTTATGGCTATGAAGGTTGCGAGGGCTTCGGGAGCTGGAAGGATCATCATGAGTGAACTGAGAAAGGATAGGATCGAGGATGCGAGGGCCATGGGAGCAGATTTGATAGTAAATCCTAAGGATGAGGATGTGGCATCCATAGTTAAAAAGGAAACTGATGGCATCGGTGCCGATGCAGCCTTGGTTTCCATAGGCTCGCCTCCTGCAGCCCTTGATGCCCTGAGGGCCGTCAGAAAGGGAGGTCGTATAAACTTCTTTGCTGGCTTTCCTCCAGCCACGGTTATAGCCCTCGATCCGAATATCATCCACTATGGTCTCGTAACGATAACGGCAAGTCAAAACTCGACCTTAACCCAATTCAAAAGGGCTTTAACTCTCATGGAAACCCATAGGGTTGAGCTCAAGGACCTTATAACCCACAGATTTCCTCTGAAGGATGCTCCTAAGGCCTTCGAGGGGCGCCTGAGCCTAGAGGGGCTTAAGTATGAACTCTTTCCAAGGATTTAGGATCCTTAGATGGCTAGTTAAGCCTTAAGTATAAGGCTTTATTATCTAAGAGCGCTATAAAGAGAAGGGATTTACGTGAGCTCTGCCTTTTATCGCTATATAGAGTACCTGCTCCGAGAACAGAAAAACCTCGAAGAGAAAATTAACACTATGAGCAAGGCTGAACTCGTCAGCTTGGGTAGATCCTTAGTGGCTACCTTTGAAGAAAGCCTCAGGGGCTTCGATGGTTGGTTTACAAATTTTTATATCATGGATAAAATGGAAGAAGAAACTCTAAAGGACATAGTGAGGAACCTTATCAGCATAGGCTTCCAGCTCCTCAAGTACGATCGGGACATAACGAAGGCCTGGTATGAGATGGAGATGAGCGAGAAGAAGAGGCTGGCAGAGGAGGAAGCGAAGAAGAAGACGGCATCCTCCATCGTTTAGCCAGACTGGGGACAAAAGGATTTTTCAGAATTTTTTCCAACTTAAAGCAGTCTTTTGTTTTTATATGCCGAAAAGCAAGACCTTAAGCCTGAGGACCTTGGGTCTGAACGAGTCCGGTAGGATAAGGAGTTTCATCGCCTTCGACATAGAGGATGAAGGGATTCTTTCCCAGATCTCAGGTATTCAGAGGGAACTTATAGCTACTGGAGGAGATCTGAGGATTGTTGAACCGAAGAACATCCACATCACCATAAGATTCCTGGGAGAACTCGATACCAAGAAGCTCGAGGCCGTTAAGGAAGTCATGGAAAAGCTCAGGTTCAAGTCCTTCGAAGTTGAGCTAAGGGGTTTGGGAGCCTTCGACAGCCTAAACCGCATCAGGGTTGTATGGATTGGAATAGGAAGGGGTTCCAAAGAAGCATCTGAGATTTTCGAGGCCCTCGAACCCAAGCTTAGGCAATTAGGCCTAGAACCAGAGGTGCGAGGATTCAGCCCTCATCTTACGATAGCTAGGGTAAGGAGCCCTAGAAGAAACGAAGCCTTGAAGAATCTTATCCTAAGGAACTCGGATAGGCCCTTTGGAGCCATGCGCGCTGAGATCCTCAGGCTGAAAAAAAGCACTCTTACCCCCAGAGGGCCAATCTATACCACCATAGCCGAGGTCAGGGGTACGCCTAGCTAAGGTGAGGAAAGACTGAAAGATGGCTTCCCTTCAAGAAATTTGTGAGAGGGTCCTCGCCCTCATCAGCCCCACCAAGGAAGAGGTTGAAAGGGTTGGGCGCATAGCCGAGGCTTTAAAAGCAAAGGCCTCTGAGGAAGCTATGAGGCTCGGCCTAGAGGCTGATGCCCAGGTCTATGGATCCTTTGCCAAAGATACATGGCTGCGGGGCGAGGCGGACATAGACCTATTCTTGAGGATCCCTGCCCATGTAAAAAGGGAGGAGATGACAGAAAAATCCCTAAAGATTGGGAAGGCTGTTGTGGAAGCCTTAGGAGGAAGGTGGATTAAGAGATTTGCGGAGCATCCCTACGTTGAGGGATGGGTCGAAGGCGTCCGGGTAAACATCGTTCCATGCTTCCGGGTAGATCGGGGATGCTGGCTCAGTGCTGCCGACAGAAGCCCCTTCCATACAGAATATGTGAGGGCAAGGCTTAAGGAAGGTGCGAAGTCCCAAGTAAGGCTTTTGAAGAGGTTTATGAAGGGCATTGGAGTCTACGGAGCCGACATCAAGACAGGAGGATTCAGCGGATACCTATGCGAGCTTCTCATCCTTCGATATGGAGGCTTTAAAGAGGTTCTGGAGGCTGCAAGCAGCTGGAGAGGGGGATTCATGATAGACCTAGAAGGCTATTACAGGGGAAGGGAAGGGGATGCTGTAAGGATTTTCCCTGAACCCTTGATCGTCGTGGATCCTGTGGATGAGGAACGGAACGTAGCCAGCGCCGTTAGCCTCCACAGGCTCGGGGAGTTTATAGCCGCATCAAGGCTTTTTTTAGATCGCCCATCCATGAGGTTTTTCTATCCGCCCCCTAGGATGCCCCTCCCTCCCGATAACTTTTCTAGAGCCCTTTCCAAGCGAGGAACCTGTTGGGTCCTCATCCTCTTTGCGCAGATAGAAGCCGTTCCGGATGTTCTTTGGGGACAGGCATACAGTAGCCTCAAGGCGATTTCCCAATTCTTAAGAAATCAAGGTTTTAATGTCCTAAGGGAGGCTGCTTGGAGCGATGAAGAAAGGCTGAGTGCCTTTCTTATCGAGCTTGACCGCCGAAAGTTACCGGATGTGAAGCTTCATCTCGGGCCTCCTGTAACCTCAAAGGAAAGCAATGCCTTCTTGGGAAAGTATTTGAAAAACGAGAATACGGTATCGGGACCTTGGATTAGTGGAAACCGCTGGGTCGTCTTGTTGAAGAGAAGACAGACCGATGCGGTTGATCTTCTAAAGGAGGGATTGAAAAAGAAGGGTTCGATAGGAATTAGAAGCAGAATCGCCGAGGCCATGGATAGGTATCTGGAGATTCTGGTCGATGAAGAGATTTTGGATGCCTATTCCAGAAGCGAGGGACTAAAAACCTTCCTTACGGACTTCCTTTCCGGAAGACCTCCTTGGCTCGAGGAAGGTTGATGGGCTATTCTAAGCCATTATAAGCCATTATAAGCCAAGCCATGTCTAGAGGCCCTTGCCTATGGCTCCCTTACCCTTTGCAAGATTTTCCCTTTCAGAGCTAAGAAGTTTTAGAACAGGAAGGGGTTATAGCCTTGTCCTGTGCTATCCCCAATTCGATATTGGGGAATTGGAAGAAAGGATGCATGAACTCGAAACTTTGGGGATAACCTTCATCGAGTTTTCAGGACCAAAGCTCGTATATGAGATTCCTGTCCTAGGCAAAGGATGCGTTGGTATCGTCCTCATCGCCTACCGCCAAGGGGAGAAACTCGTTCTTAAGGTGAGGAGGACGGATGCCAATAGGTCTAGTCTTGCTTGGGAGGGAGATTGCCTTAAAAGGGCTAATGAAGTGGGAGTCGGTCCCCGATTCTATGGAGTTACAAAGAATTTTCTGCTGATGGAATACGTAGAAGGAACGATCTTTCCTGAGTGGCTCAGGAATTTGAGGGGGAAGGGTCGGAGGGAGAGGCTTTTGAAGGTTTTATTAAGGGCTCTGGAGGACTGCTTTAGACTCGACAATGCCCGAATATTCCATGGAGAATTGAGCTCTGCATCGAAGCATATTCTGGTTACTTCCCAAGACATACCTAGGATAATAGACTTTGAGGGGGCTAGCTTATCGAGAAGGGCTTCTAATGTCACAGCTTTGGCACAATACTTCCTCATAGGAGGAGGGCCATCCTCGAGAATTCGAAGGATTCTGGGCTTCCGTAGAAAGGAAGAGCTTTTGGAAGCCCTTAGGGCTTATAAGCGAATGCGTAGCTTAGAATTCTTTGAGGCAATTGAAAAAGTACTGAAATGGAGGCAGTGATCCTTCACAAACTTACCCGAGCTTCTCTACTTTTCCCCTGGCTTTAGACATTAACCATGACCTTTAGCTTCTCTGCTGGTGCTTGCATTATAGGAGTTCATTTTTCTCTTGAATCTTTAATTTTCGTGCAAAGGAGAAGATAATCCTTTATAAATTCGTCATCCTTGGTAACGAGAATCATTAAGCCTGCACTTCGAACAAGTTCTTGAGCTTCGTCTAGGGCGAAAGCCTTCTTAAGGAAGGTAAGTAGAAGGCTTCCATAGTCCTTCGTAACCCTCTTCATTTCTTCGATTGTCTTTTTGGGATTTGGGAGGTTCTGCAGCAGCGTTATGGCGAAGACTTTGTCAAAGACTCCATCGATGAAGGGAAGAAAATCGGAGTCACAACAGACGAAAAAGGCTTCGCTACCATGGACCTTTAAAGCTTTTCTAGCAGCTCTTAAAAGCTCGAAGGAAAGGTCTACCCCAACCAGAAGGGCTCCCTTTTTGGCGAGCTGGAGGGAAAAAAGTCCGGAGCCGCAACCGTTATCGAGCACCATATCCCTCTTGGAAACATCCAGCATCTTTAGAGCTAAAGAATGCTTTGCAAACTGCTCTTCGGAATAGAGGCCATCATAAACTCCGGAGGAGGCTTCATAAGACTTTCTCGTCCCTCGTTTCAACTCCCAAGAATCGTTATTATTTTTATTTTTCCTCCATGAACGGACCATCGACCTGTCACCCTGATGTCAATGGTCAAAGAAAAAAATAAGATGATGTCCCTAATCAGGGAGTTTGTTGGCTATGAAAAATCCTCCAAAAGCCTGACGGATGCCAACAATCCTGAATAAGAGCAAAAAATAAAATCGGAATGCTAGAAAACCTACAAATACTCGGCCAAAAGGCCAAGGCCTTTCCTTGGAATCTTAAGGGCAAGAATGCCTTTGGTTATAAAGGAAGGCTTAGGCGTTTCTGAGGTTAGGTTTTCGAAAGGCTTAAAAACTCTTCGGGAAGAATAAAGAAGCTAAAGGTAATTACGATTGGAAGCTTACATCCTGAAGGTTTTTGGAAGGGTTCAGAGGGTTGGTTTTCGCAGATACATATTAGATGCAGCGCAGGCGTTAGGCTTAGCTGGATATGCCAAAAATCTACCAGATGGATCCATTGAAATATTCGTACAAGGTGAGAAAGAAGGCGTCTCAAAATTTCTAGAAATTATAAAACATCCCATGCCACCAGTTCAAGTCATAGAAGTTAGGCAAGAAGAAACAGAAGTGAACCCCGAAGTAAGAGAATTTAGGATTATATATGGTGAGCTTATTGAGGAACTTCAAGAAGGCTTCGGAGCGATGCAAACAATATTCGCCGATTACTGGCAAGAATTTAAGGATTATAGGCAAGAATTTAAGGATTATAGGCAAGAATTTAAGGATTATAGGCAAGAATTTAAGGATTATAGGCAAGAATTCCGCGATTACAGGGATGAATTCAGGGACTTTGTTCGAAGAACAGATGAGAACTTTAAGTTAATTCTCGAAAAGTATGGAGAAATATCGGAAAAACTGACCATAATACTTGAAACTTTGATTAAGGAATCCAAAGAGACCAAGGAAATGCTGAACGAGACTATGAAAACTCTAAAGGAAGCCCTAGAAAGGTTACCAAAGAATTCCTAAGCCTCGAAAATATGTCTGGAAGCTTCAGAGTCTTTCAAGTATTTATGAATTCAATGGATGATCTACTGTTCACTCTTAGGCTTACTCAATGCACTTTAGCTCTAAGTTGTTTCAAATTTAAGCCATTTCCATCCTCTATACCATATTATTATGCATGCGAACCTTATGATTGCCTTAAACATTATGCGTAGCATTCCTCTCTTTGTTTAGTTTAGTGTGACTTTCAAAAACTTTGCCATGTTGAACCTTTCTAGACAAGTGCCACTCTTCTTAATCTTACCCATCAGATCATAATTTCTTTTCTCCTTCCTACGACTTCCTGATATGCTATCTGATGCCATTATCTCTCCCTTCGATCCCTAACTCATTTATGCACCTTGAATCTCCCGAAAGCCTAATCGGCTTATCTTTTTGGTCTACCCAGGGATCTTCAACCTAGTCTTTCATGGATTTTTTGGCAATCTTAGGGATAAAGGGTAAGGCTTCATTTACTATCCCATGCATCTTCGTACCATTCTTATTTGAAGAATCGTAGCATATGCTCACATTTCCCTTTTAGCTTAACCATCACTCCATCCACAATTCAACCATGTTGCCACAGTCCCGATGGAGGTACTGGACTCAATGATTCCTTCTATAGCGAAATTCTCCTAATCCTCTCAGAGCAGCAACATCCATGATGCCGTATCTTAGGCATCCTCTCATCATCTAAAACCAGTAAGAAATAACAAGACAACTTCGTTGATGATGAGGACCTATTCGAATTCCTCAGATCCTAAGGTGCCAAAGCAGCAAGCTTCACCTGCTTGACCCCCCTCTTTGTCATAAGCCCCTGGGTTAGTTCTTTCACTTCCTTAGCGCTTCCTTTGATAGCGATGATCTGGAGGCATTTATTTCCCTCAAGAGGAAGGTGCATAATTGAAGGTATAATGCTCCTAAATTTATGTTGGATATCAGTAACTTCTTCGATAAGCCCGGGTACGTCGATGTAGTAAAGCAGAAGGATGGCCCCTGTTATTTGACCCCCTTCCTCTTGCATCCATTTAAATTCCGTTAAGAAGCTCCGAATGGCATCGTGAATGGCCTTGGAACGGTTTTCATATCCCATCTTCTTCCAAGCCTCATCCACCTCATCCACTAGCTTTGGAGGAAGGGAAATGCTGAACCTTACGACTCCCTTTGGCATATAAGACACGCCTAAGCCACCATCTTCGTCATATTTTTAGGTAAGATTTTTATTTTAGTTTAGTGTTACTTTTTTTGATTTCAGTAACATAAAGAGGCTATGGGTTCCTAATTGAAAGAATCCATGAAGAGCTGGAAAAGACACGAAGTGAAGTGAAGTTGAGGATGCATCTGAAAACGATGGACATGAACCTTGCCATCTACTTAGAAGGGGTTTCAACGATCTATGAGGGGGAGAGAAGACCAGCCATAAAGGATGTAAGCCTCTCGATAAAAAGAGGGGAATTTGTCTATGTGGTCGGCCCGAATGCCTCAGGAAAGACGACTCTCCTAGAAACGATAAATGGGCTTCTTCCCCTCTACAAGGGTCGGGTTTTCGTGTTAGGTTATAACATCCAAACCCATGGTAGAAAGGTTAGGCGAGAGGTGGGCTATGTTCCCCAGGACTTTATGGTCGATCCCGGAGAGCCCTACACGGCCCTTGATGTTGTCCTTATGGGACGATATGGGAATTTGGGAATCCTCCGAAGTCCTAAGGAAGAAGACTTGGAAAAGGCTATGGAAACCATGAGGCTCATGGGGATCGATGATCAAGCCAAGAAGCCTATAGGAAAGCTTTCTGGAGGGCAGCAACAGAAGGTGATGATAGCTAGGGCCTTGGCGAAGGAACCAAAAATCCTCCTCATGGACGAACCTTTCAGCAACCTAGATCCTGAATCCCGGGAGAGGATTCCTGAGCTCATAGAAAGGCTACACGAGGAGCGAGGCCTGACGACCATCATCGTCACCCATGATGTCCGTCGAATATCTGGACTTTGTAGAAGGGTCATCGTTATGGGAGGGGGTAAGATTGTGGCTGATGGAAAACCGGAGGATGCCCTAGCCCTTCTGGAGAGGCCTTTAAGCCCTGTTTTCATAAGAGGTGCCTAGCATCTTGATGTGGCTTGAGCTTGCTTTCATACAAAGGGCCATCATTGCTTGCATCCTATCGGGTTTCCTTACGGGCTTGATAGGAGTCTTCGTCGTCAGGATGAGGCTCTCGGCTATAGGATATTCCATGTCCCATGGAGCCTTTGCCGGGGCCGCCCTGGGAGTAGCGATCTCAATAAATCCTCTTTTGACGGCCCTCCTCTTTTCTGCTGCTACAGCCCTTCTCATAGGTCCCGTAGCCGATAAGGCTCGATTGCCCCCAGACCTCATAACAAGCATAGCGTTTCCCCTCAACATGGCCCTTGCCTTCGTCTTCCTCACCCTTTCTCCTGAAGTTGGTCTTTCGAGCGAGGTGGCCAGTGTCCTCTGGGGAAGTATAGTTTCTATGACGAACGAGGACTTATTATGGCTAACAATCCTCTTCTCTTCAACTCTTGCCCTGATCGGGCTCTTTTGGAAGGAACTCTTCGCCATCATGTTCGATAGGAAGATGGCAGAAGCCGATGGAATAAATACAAAACCCTTCCTCTACTTCATCATCTTCCTCATAGGCCTCGTGATAACCTTCGCATTGAAGCTTGTAGGAGGGATCCTTATATTCGCCCTATTGTTTAATCCCTCCTCTTCAGCCCTTCAGTATCTTCAGGATATGCGAAAAATTATCGTAGCCTCCCCTATCCTAGGAGCCCTTTCCTGCCTTTCCGGGCTTATAGCTTCTATATACTTGGATCTGCCCGTGGGCTCGTGTATAGTGCTCTTTTCAACCCTTATCTTCGCCATCTCGGTCCTCTTCTCACCAAAAAGGAGGAGGAAGGAGGTGAAACCTTGAACAGGATCTTGAAAAAGGAAAGAAGATGGACCTTCGTACTCGCCACCATAGCCTTAGTAGTAATCTTAGGAATGCCTACAGTCTATATGAAGGCCTCCTTGGGGACTTCAGAGAAGCCCATCATCGTATGCACAACGAATGTCCTAGGCTCATTGGTTGAGGAGCTTGTCGGCGAAGAGGCTGAAATCATTGTCCTCGTTCGGCCAAGCCTATGCCCAGCGGATTACGATATGAAGCCTAGCGATGTATATGCCGTAAGTAAGGCAAAGATCCTTTTCTACCATGACATAGTGGGTGAAAAGCCCTGGCTGCAAAATCTGATAAACGCTGCTGGAAATGAGGGGCTCATCATGGTGAAAGTTCCGGGGACGTATAACACCCCTGAAGGGGCTAAGCGATGCGTAAGTATCATTGCCTCAAACCTGAGCGAAACGCTGTCCATAGACCTTAGTGAGAAGGCCTCGAGGATGCTCAATTCCATAGATAAAGTAGCTAATGCCATAAAGAGTGAGGCTCAGAGCCTTGAAGTAGATAAGGTTAAGGTCATTTGCATGAAGTGGCAGAGGAGCTTCATCGAATGGGTAGGCTTCAAGGTTGTCGCAGACTACAATCCACCGGAGACCCTTTCCTCCAAAGATGTGGAGGATCTGATAAAAAAGGGCATGGAGGAGGGGGTTGCCTTAATAGCCGATAACCTCCAGGTTAGTGCCGAGTTCGGGGCTACCATAGCCAAGGACACGGGGGCTTCACACATAGTTCTTACAAACTTTCCTGGAGCCATTCCAGGGACTGGGAACCTGAGCCAAATGTTCGCTTACAATGCTAAACAGCTCTTCGAGGGTTTAAGGAGCTGGAGGAACACAAGGATCCTGAGGCAGGAGATTGAAAGCCTAAAGAATCAACTATCGATTTTCCAAGCTATAACATCTGTGGCGACTATATTGGCTGTAGTAGAAGCCCTTTGGCTTTACATTCGAAGAAAACCTAAGGCCCCTGGCGCTTGACGCAATGAGATGCCAATGCAAATTTTCATAACGATGCCATAAGGTCATGGGCAACCTAGTCCTTCTTAAGAATGAAGGAATGGAACGATTTTTTTCTTATTTTATGGAAAAAGGCGAAGATACTGGATCAAGAATTTACTTCTTCATGGAGATCCCTTTCTCTGCTTATAAGCTTGCTTCCCCGTCTAGCAACCTGAAATGAATCCAGTTGCGGTGGCTTTTCCTCGTTATACCAGGTCCATCCATTCTTTAGGCAGATTTTCAGAAGCTTATCGTTTGGATTCATAGCTATTGGATATCCAACCCTTCTTAAGATAGGCTCATCCTGTTCCGTATCCCCGAAGGCTGCAGAATTCGAGAGATCTATGCCCAAAGAATCGGCTAAACCTTCGAGAAGCCTTACCTTACCCTTTCCGAGCATCAGGTTTCTTTTCACAGTACCCGTGTATACGCCATTTTTATTGGTCGAGAAGAGGCTTCCATAGACTTCATCAAACCCAAGGCAATCCTTTACCTCCCCTACGACCTCTTGTGGAGATCCCGAGATGGCTATCACGAGATGGAAGAGGTCTTTGGCGCTCTTTATAAGTCCCATGGAATAGGAAAAGAGATTCTTTGGAATATATTCTCCCACAAAATCCCTAGCGATCTCCTGAATGAAATCCGTCCTTAGACCTTTGATACTGGAGGCATAAAGGACTGGAATTCTCTTGGCTATCTCCGTATAGGATATTTTTCCCCTTTCATACTCCGATACGATAAGATCTATTTGATCTGCCATTTTCCCATCGATCTTTCCCATGTCGGCAAGGTATCGGGGAAAGGATCTGATCATGAGTCCCCTTATCAAAGTTCCATCGAGATCGAAGAAGGCAGCCCCTTTTTGGGAATTCTTAAATTTAAATTCCATCCAATCCCATCCCATCGAAAAGCATCAACTTAGGCTAGAGGACATTGAACTGGACCGCATGCAAGGATGCATGCCCTGATGGCTTTTCCATGGCGTTTCTCGATTTCCTCCAATACTTCCTTCCAGTTTCCCGCAACCTCAGCTCCTGGAAAGATCTTCTGAACCATCGCCCTCCTTAAGCGCGGAGATAGAACGATGAGATTCTTCCAAAGGGCTCCTGTTTCCTTCTCCCTAGCCTCTTTTTTCGCCTTCTCTTTAGCCCTTCTCCTTTCTATGAGGTAGTGATGCCCTAGGCCTTCGCTGCTTGCCGAAAGGAGGACGATCGTTCCCATGTCCTTTAAGAGATAGCTCGAGGCCCAAAGGGCTTTACCAGCCTGTATGAGTTCGGTATCTATCGGATAAGCGTTGGTGATGAGGACATCCACCCTTTCATCCCCTACCATAGGGATTCCATAGATGGACCTACCATAGGCAACGCCAGCCCTGTGGGCTTCTATCGGATCTCCAAAGAATAAGCCCGCGATTCCCCTCTCCTCGTTCACGATTACATTTACTATGGCCTCGAGACCCGCCTTTTTGGCTACATCTTCAGCATCAAGCCTTAGAGTACTTCCCTCCAAGAATCCATGTCTGCCCTGGGAAGGAAGATTATAGTGGTTGGCCTCTATTGTTTCCATTCCTACAACCCCTGGAAGAACGATTTTACCCCCTCCTCCGAATCCTGCCGATGGATGGGGGATGATGGAGCCAACCCCGATTTTCAATTCTGCCTCGTATACATCACCATTCAAGTATATCGGCGTCCCCCTATCAGATTCGCCGATGTAAACAAGGTTTTCATAGGGGTTGTGATTCACGACTTCTAGGGAATCGAGGATCTTACTCCCAAGCTTCTTTTCGAGATCCATCGGAACAAGGGGTCTATGGGCTCCTAAAGCCATAACGATCTTTATTCTATCTTCCCGAATTCCTCCGTTTTCTAGCTCTCCTATGATGGCAGGAAGGACCCTATGGGCTGGTGTTGGACGGGTAAGATCGTCGACTAAAATCACGGCATTTTTCCGTCCTTCAGCAAGCTTCGATAAGGACTTTGATCCTATGGGATTTATTAGGGCTTCCGATATGCCCTTTTCCCCTATGTCGGGAGCGCTTCTTAAGCGATGAATGTCGATCTTCCAGTTATCTGGTAATTCAAGGTCTATCCTCTTATCTCCATACCATGCTCCAAATGGCAAAGAAACCTTGGTCAAATTTTCGCCCTCCCGAAGATTTATGGTAAGGGAAGATTAATCTTATAAATCATCGTTTCCCCCTAGATGCACGGAACATTGAACGAGAAGGAACTATAGAATGCCTCATCCCCATACTCTAAAAAGGGGGATTTTTCCCCATTTCAGGTCTTCCTTCTAGAGCTCTCTTTGAATCTATAGGTCATTTGCAATTTTGTTTTGAAAAAAAATGATGATAATTTTTTCTTTTCTAATCATTTCCCATGGTGCTATGCCAATCTGGTTGATAGTTGAACATAATTTCTTGAATGAATATTATTAGCCTCAAGATGCCAAGAATTCTTTTGTATGCGTTAAACGTAAGGCTTTATGAAAGACTCCTTCTACAAAGATTATATAGGTATTTCCGTTCCTTCTTCGACTTGTTTCCAGTCTATATCGATGCCTAATCCAGGTTTTTTCGGTGCATGAACATATCCTTGATCATCGATTCTAATAATATCCTTTGCTCCTATATCAAAGCAACCCTCTTTTCCATTTTCTGTGGGAAGCTCAAAAAAGGCGCAGTTTTTGACAGCAAGTATGGCATGAAGGTGCGCTGCTTGATAGAAGGTTCCTCCATAGCTATGGGGCTCCCAATTAATACCATAGAACTCGCAGAGACTGGCAACTTTCCTCATTTCCGTTATGCCTCCAGTAAAGCCGCACATAGTCCTAAGATAATCAACAGCCCCTTTTCTGATGAATTCAAGGTAGTCTGTTGTATGGAGAAGCTCAACCGTTACTGGAATATCTAGTTTTCTAGAAAGCTCTATGTATCCTTCAATATCGTTTGCTGGCAAAGGAGCCTCATACCAATAAAATTCCAGGCGCTCAAGATACTTTCCAACCTTCAGAGCCTTTTCACGACTAAAAGAAAAAACAGCATCGTACATCAGATCTATTTCATCTCCAACAGCATCCCTCAAAGCTTTACATGCCTCCACTGGAATGGGGTGAAGCTTCATGGCAGTATATCCCCTTTTCTTAAGTTCTACCGCAATGCGAACTATATCTTCAGTCCTATGGGGAACATTGCCACTGGCATAAGCTCTGACACGATCCCTAAAGGCTCCCATGAGCCTGTAGACAGGAAGGTTAGCAACCTTCCCCTCAATGTCCCAGAGAGCTATATCGATAGCGGCAAAGGCCGGGCCCCTTTGTCCATACCAGAGCCCACCCAACTCCTGCCAAATCTTCTCTCTATCTAATGGATCCCGACCTATAAGATGAGGCTTATAAGCCCGTAATACCTCGGCAAGGGAATCTGGCCTTGCGCTGGGAATCTCCGACCAAACAATGTAATCCCCTTCAATTCCTTCGTTAGTCAGAAGGCGGACTAAACTATACTTAAAACTAGGCGGCCTCTCACCTTTGAATAAGCCAGAAAAACTTGTCACATAGCCCGGGGTTTCATGCTTAAGAACATGCAACTTAATATCCGTAATCTTCATGTATACTTAGCGCCCCTAAAAACACTTTACTTTTCATATTTTGTCAAGAATTTATTAAACTTAATATCTGCATGGGCGGGGGGAACTTAAGCCTTAAGGAAGCCCTATCCTTTTTGAGGGCTTATGCCTGACGAACTCTTCAATTCGAGAGGGAAAGGACTCCCCTAGCCATGGTAGCCTATTCTGTTCTGTTCCTTCTAGTCTATCTGTACCTTTCTGGGCTTGGTTACTGTCGGGGAAGGTTTTGAGGGCTTTAAGCTCCCTCATAAAGCGAAGCAATAGATCCGTCATGGCACGAACCTAGTCCCTTCTATATATAGATTCGGAAGCCTTTCGGAAGTCTATCAGAAGCCTCCTACATATGAAGCGCCAAGACCGCCTTAGTAAATGAAGGAACCGTAATCATGGATGGAAAAGAAGCCTATATATGGTAGCCCTAGAATCCAAATCCAAGAAGCTTTGGGCTTTGAGCTGATCTGGATTGAAAGCCATCTTCTCTTTTTCAATCCATTGAAAGCCATCTTCTCTTAGTCATCATGGAATATGCATGGACCTTTTCTTTTCGATAGTTTTCTATGGATTGAAAAGCCTAATGATACGATGTAGTATATCATTCCGAATGCTCCCATCCAAACGCAAAGGCTGTAGATTTCTGGCGTGAGAGATGGATGGTAGAAGGGATTTGCAGCTATTGGGTAGAGCGGTTTTATGTCGTCATAAAGGGGAGCATCCAGTAGGATGTGAAGCCCTGTTCCGGAAACGCCAGCGATAATAAAGGGTCTGAAGCCTGAATTGCCATCTGCCTCTAATAGAAGCATTTTGTAAAGGGGATTCAGAAGCCTTTCGAGAAGGTGCATAACAAGGCCGAAGGCTAAGCCCATCGGTAAGGCCAAAAAGAAAGTGTGTAAGTATCCATGTAAGGGATACCTCAGCCCGAATAAGAAAACCAAGAGGGGCTCCACATCAACAATAACATTTGCCAAAATAAACGTTGGAGCATGAAGATGCTTCCTTAGAGGCAAACCTAAACCTAGGCCTACACCAAGATGAAAGGGAGTAAAGGGCATAATCCAACCATAAAAAGCTATAAGGCTGGCAAGTTAAAAGATTTTAAGCTCGGACTTCATAGCTTGGGCAAGGCAGAGTCGTATTTGGACTCTTTACTGAGTGTTGAGCGTAAGCGTATAAGAAACGATTTTTGTGATTGAAATCAAACATTTTTAAGTTAAGTCCAAGCATTAATGTCTTCTATTAGCCACATATTCTAGCGTGGAGCACTTGAAGTGCACTTTTCCATTATCGATTCCTAGGTATGAGGATGCCAGAATGGCTATTTCAGTAGGACGAAGGTGAAGAAGATAGGGAAGAGATATACCAAAATAGAATTTCTTCCCTTACAAGATGGCCGGCTTCAAAGGCGACAAGTTTAG
>Ga0315298_1003813_pt1 | contig 23362 bp, 17 predicted proteins | sample WHS_1_MG_FD_203077 | JGI IMG/M metagenome (GOLD analysis project Ga0315298, IMG submission 203077) | Extremophilic microbial mat communities from Washburn Hot Springs, YNP, Wyoming, USA - WHS_1_MG | ecosystem: Environmental > Aquatic > Thermal springs > Hot (42-90C) | place: USA: Wyoming...
ACCTGCCCTCCTCTTGAAACCTCGTAATTTATTGCCCTTTTAACCAATTCCGAGTCAAACTGCCCTATGTAGGTTGTTACTGGTCTTCTGTCTTCGGGGGGAGTGTTGATTATGCTTATGTCGGTTAGCCCTGAAAGTGCCATTTTAAGAGTTCTCGGTATGGGAGTCGCAGTCATTGTAAGAGTGTCAACACCTCTGGAAATAGCCCTTAGTTTTTCCTTATGCTCAACTCCGAACCTGTGTTCCTCATCTATAACAACAAGGCCGAGGCTCCTAAATTTCACATCGTCCTGGAGGAGCCTGTGAGTGCCAATCACAATATCAACTTCACCATCGCGAATTCCTTTAATCACCTCCTCTTGCTTTCGCTTCCCAAGAAATCTTGAAAGCATCTCAACCCTAACAGGGAAAGGGGCAAGCCTCGAGCGAAAAACCTCAAGATGTTGCATTGCAAGCACAGTCGTGGGAACGAGAACGGCTACCTGTTTCGAGTCGAGTACCGCCTTAAAAGATGCCCTTACAGCAACTTCTGTCTTTCCGTAGCCAACATCTCCACAAACAAGGCGATCCATCACGCGCTGGGACTCCATGTCCCGCTTTACCTCCTGTACCGCTATCGCCTGATCAGGGGTATCCTCATAGGGGAATGAATCCTCAAGTTCACGCTCCCATGGCGAGTCCTTCGAGAATGCATGCCCGGCTAAAGCTTTCCTCTCAACGTAGAGTTCAAATATCCTCCTTGCAAGCATCTCCGCTGATCGCTTTGCCTTCCTTTTTGCGTTTCTCCAGCGCCTACCATGGAGCCTGTGAATCACAGGTTTCTCTGCACCAACGTACCTGTAAACCCTGTCCACTTGATTTGCAGGAACATAGAGTCTATCGCCTTCAGCGTATTCGATTAACAGATACTCCCGCTCGAATCCAAGCACTTTTCTTGTAGTAAGGCCACGGAATATTCCAATTCCCTCATCAGCATGAACAACGTATTCCCCGCATTCAAGCTCTGCATGGCTCGAAATTGGAACCCCTTCCGATGGCTTTCTTTTGGTACTTATCCGAGGCCTCACGCCAACGAGATCACCTGAGGTGAAAAGTAGAACCTTTACCTGAGGAATATAAAAACCTCGCTTAAGTCTTCCAATTCCTGTTTTAGGTTCCTGTAGTGCACCCCCATGTTCATACATGAGTTCTCTGAACCTTTCAATCTGACCCTTTCCCTCAAGGAGTAAGAAGATGTCTGTGTTCCCTGCGAACTTTTTTAACTCACGAATTGCAGAGACAATATCACCCCGGAAATCTCTAACTCCTTCCCCTGGAATAGCCTCTTTCAACCCCGGAAGTTTTTCAGTCTCAATCCTTATTACCCTTCCCCACCGGGAAAGAGCGTTCTCGAACTCCCCTACAGCATTTCCCCGAATCTCGAGGTCTTGAAGACGTGCTTTAATGCGAGAAGGGCCTATCGCAAGAACCAATCCGCCTGCTGGAGGAGTTCCTTCTTTTAGCCCAATTTCTACTGCAGGAAAGATCTCAACGCGATCAATCTTTTCCCCCGACCTCTGAGTTACCAGATTGAATTCTCTTATTGATTCAATCCTATCGCCCACAAACTCTAACCTTACAGGCCTCTCCGAAGTCGATGGGAATATGTCGAGAATCCCACCGCGAAGAGCAAAATTGCCCCAGCCCTCTACCTCATATTCGCGCTTGTATCCACCATCGATCAAATTCTTAAGGAGCGATTCCAGCTCGAACTCGCTACCGCAATCAAGTTCAATCGGCCATCCCGAAGGCAAATCAGGTGGTAGCTCTTCTGCTATTGAATCAACACCAACAACTATGACCTTCCCCTGCCTCCATGCACGCGCTGCCTTCAAGCGCTCACCTGATGTATCACAAGGGGGGTGGAAAACGTCTTGTGGCCCGGCGCCAGGAAGTATGAATGCATCTTCAGGCATGAATTCTGCAACGTCCCAGTAAAGTTCCTCCGTCTCATCTGGAGCTGCCACAACCAAAGGCCGGGGTAGAATTCGGTATATGACAGTTACAAGTAGAGGAAGAAGAGCACGATGGCAATAAAGTCCTGATTCACTTTTCTCTTCAAGGAAGAGTAAAAGATCTCTTGCAATTCTCGCCTCAATTATTCTTCCAACAATCTCATCAGGAATCTCGCTCATCGTCTTATTGCTGCTACAATCCTTATGAAAAAGCCAGGCTACAGGTCCTCAGCAATAATTCTACGACTTAAAGGCAAGGATGGACGGATCTTTAATCTATGGAAAATAAGTGGAAGCTTTAACCAGGAACCTGCTCTGTGAATGTGTTATCGGATTCCTTGGCAAGATTGCAGCAAAACAAGTGGATTGTTTTTCAATATCTTAGTTTGCTTCTGTCCCTTTCCCAATCAGAAGCCCCGAGAGCAACCGCACCCTTTACAAATTTCCTGAAAATTTCGGGATGTGACTTCAAGACCTCAAGCCCCAAAAGCCAATCTGAAACTCTCGCCACGCATTCCCCGAGAATCGCCCTCACTTCTGCCTCATTCAGCCCAACCCTTTCACCACCTTCAACTCGATGGTATTTACCACTGAAGAAGTCCTCAAGGGAAGTACTTGCAACACACCAGTACACAAGGCCATTCGCAATATCCATTTGCGTAATCCCCTCATCCTGCGAAGCAACCTTCCCCCCGATTTCAATTATTCCCTGAACAACCTGGACAAAGTTCCTGGACATGTGCTCAAGTTTGCCTTTCTCGACACCAGGGTATGCGTCACTAAATGCGGAGAATATTTGTGCCTCAAGCCATCTCATATCTGCTCTTCTTTCGTCAGGATCATCCAAATATCCCACCCTCTTTTCAATCCATGTTTTTACATTTTAAACTCACGCTAAACTATACAAACAATGCATGCAAATTTTCAAGTTTCCTTCAAAAATCCATTAAAAAATATCAAACTTTGAAAGAAAGATGGTGTTACCGAACTAAGCCAAAATAGATCTAAGTTCCTCTTTTTAAGTGAAACGGATTAAAGGGAAGATCTTCGCGTAAACTTTGGCGTTTATCTCTCCAAATTTTAGATTAATACATCAGGTTGAAGTCCGAAATCGTCTTGAAAAACTTTTATAATCAGGGCTTGACATTTTAGATATAAAATAATATATTAATAAAAGATTTATGAACGAACTACCCGGAGCAGTTCCTATGAGCAAGGAGGTATAAAATGGATGGGAAGAAAGTTCTAAAAGCCCTCGTGATCTTTTCACTTCTCGCAAGCCTTGTTCTCATAACATCACTTCCAAATGTTGCTCAGGCATTTTTCTGGAATAAGCCAAAAACTCCGCCCGGGAATCAGCCGGTTCTGCTTGTCCATGGATATATGGATACCTGTGACACGCCATGGTGGTCTGTTCTGGAAAATTATCTCTATGATGTTGGCTACGCTAAGAGCGATGTCTACACCATAAACCTTGGTTTTCTCCCCGGAACAACTGTCCTTTCACCAAAGGATTATGCGAAAAAGCTCGCTTCCAAAGTTGAGGAAATAAACCGGGCAACCGGGAAGAAGGTTGATATCATTGCGCACTCCATGGGAGGACTTGATGCAAGGTGGTACATCGAAAAGATGGGTGGCGCATCACTCGTAGATGACCTTATCACTCTTGCAACACCTCACCAGGGAACTGAGGTTGCATGGCTTGGCGCTTTAACCCCTGGAGGGAGTGACATGGTTCCGGGAAGTCAACTCCTTACTGAACTTAATGACGGCTCACTTGCAGAAGGAGTCGAATACACTGCACTCTGGGGAGGGTTAGACGAATGCTATATAAGCAAGTGGAGGGCAAAAATACCGGATGCTGAACTTCGATCGGTCAGCAATGCAAGAAACATATTCGCTGGATGGGTCTTCCACGTCCAGGAGGTTTGGGATAGAAACGTTTTTAACCTTTACTACAAGTATCTTGATTGAACTAAGGAAATTTACCGCATGAGAGCCGGCGCTTTAAAACGCCGGCCTTTTATCTTTTACGACAATTGGAATATAATTTTGAAACAGCAATAGCACACTTACCTTGATAAGGGACTTTTAAAGAAAGCCCGGCAAGGAGGTCTCAAATGGACATAAAAAAGGTTTGCAAAACCTGCGGCGTTCCACTGGTAGTCTCTAAGTCCCATATCTGGAATCCCGATGGAACCATAACTCAGAGGAGAGATCCTGATCACAGGCTTATATTTTTTGAAAGTGATTCATTCAATGAACTTTTCAAAAACATAGAAAACTTGATTGGCCTTCCCTTAGAGAAAATCGTAATTGAAAGCAAGGCAAGGGCAACAAAGGAATACGTAAAAAAGCTTCTGCCGGGCGCAAGAGGATTAATTGCAAGAATCATTGGACTAAGAAGAATTGCCCAGAGGGTCATTGACCAGGGGAAAATCTTGGGCTATGGCAAAATAATGCTTCTTGGCTATAGCTGGAAGGAAAACTACATAACCGTAGAAATAGAAAATCCCTACTCACTTCCACTTTTTTGTGGCGACCTGCGTGGGGCAAATGAGGCGGTAAAAAACGTCTCCGGGACCGTTGCTTACCAGGAGATAAGGCCAGGAAAGTTTCAGGTAAAGGCTTTCTTAAAGGAACATGCTCCAGAACTAAGAGAGCGCCTTAGACGTGAGCAATTACCAAGGAAAAAGGGGGATATTACTTACCATCGTTGTCCATCGTGCAACATTCCAATCGAGATATCAAACTTCAAATGGGACTTCGACTCCGGCATAATCAGCCAAAAGGAAACTGGCTTAAGGATGGCAATTCTTGGACCAGATGGAATTCAAGCTGTACTTGATGAACTTGAAGCAGAACTTGGGGAAACAATCCCTGAAGTCATAATTAAAGCGCAAAAAATGCACGTCCTTGAAAAAATTCAGCCGCGATGGAAATACGCAAACGAAGGAGACATCAGAAACTGGCTTGCAATTCAGGGCCTTGGAAATCTGGTTTCGCTCGAAGCAGAGGGAGATCGTTACAGTGCAAGAATTGAGAATCCTTGCCTTCCCCTCTTAATTGCAGGCACCGGCGCAGCCTTCTATGAGTTCTTAATCGGTAAGAGTTGCTCCATGTCCTGGAAAGTAGAAGAGGACGGAGACCTTATCCTCTCTTTCGAGCCTGCTTAACTTTCATTTCCCTAACTTATTAGCCTTGAAATACTCCTCTGCCTTCTTTTCCGCTTCCTTACACTCTTCAAGTTTGGAAAGAGAGTCGTTAACCATGTTTCTTATATCCTCTGCTTGCGTGTTCAACTGCGTTATCGGTCTTCCCGCTTCCAGTAGTTCAACGATTCCAACGTAAGACTTTATTATCGGCCTCAAATAGCTCTTGAGATAATCTGCATAGCAGTCAATTACATTCATCTGCAAACGAACATATTCCTTTATTTTTTCGTCCACATTAAGTGAAAGAATTGAATGAAGATCAGTACCCCAACTTTTAAGTTCACTGTCAATGAGGGCTATTTCCTGCTCCTTTGCGTCAACTATACCCCTCGCTCTTGAAAGCTGCTCGGCGCCAATTCTTGGAACATTAAAAATTGCCTCCCATTCCGCCGGGAAACTCTTAATCCTTCCAAGGATCTCTTCCGCCTTGGCCTTATGCTCGTTAGCCTTCGAAAGTGCCCTGTTCGCCTCTTCAGTTTGTACCCCGCATCCGGCCGCTATGAAAAAGAACACAATAAAGAGGACCAAAAATGAAGCAAGTTTTATGATATGAAAACCGTTATGCCTATTCGCCAATTCTTTTTTCCCTGTAGTAATCATTTGCATCCTCGTGCAGGACTTTCGCTTTGTCCAGATGGGTTTTTGCTTCTTTCTCAACATCTTCAATCTCCCTTTCCCTGGAAACAAGTTCCTCTATGTCAGCACCGGACTCATAAGCTCTAAGTAACTCTTTCCTCATTTCGAGACCACGGATAACAAGGTCAAGTGCTCTTCCTTGCTCCTTTAGCGCATCAACCTTCATGTCGCAATATTTCCGCATATCAGAACTTACGTCAAGTTCCCTTATATTTCGAAAATCATTCTCCATCTCGCGCACTTCACCAAGAGCGGCAGATACACTACCAATCGCGCCGTCAATGAGAGACTCCGCTTTTCGAATTGTATCCTCTGTCTCCTCACCTTCAAAGAGTTTACCCCACTCACTATAAAAAACATCAAGTTTCTTAATCTCCTCAAGAGATTTCCTGTTGTGCATGGAGATGTCAGTAAGCAGTCTTTTTGCCTGAGGATTCAAGCCACCTGCGCATCCAGCAAAAAGCAAAAGTACAACCAGAGATGAAGCAGCCGCAAGAGTTAGCCACTTATGCAATAGCTTCTCCCCGAACAATTTCAAGAGCCATTCCGCAGGCTTTTGAAATCGAAGCCTCAAAAATTCCCCTCTCTTGTAGACTGAAATCAGAAAGGACATATTCTCGAGGATCAATCCCCTGCGGAGGTCTTCCTACCCCAATTCTCACACGCCAGAACTCCCTCGACTTTAGCTCTTTCTCGACGGATTCAACACCCCTGTGCCCAGCCGAGCCTCCTCCCCTTTTCCTTCTCACTTCCCCAAGAGCAAGGTCTATGTCATCATGGATAATGATGATTCTCTCGGCCTCTATTGAAAAAATATTTGCTACTGATGCAATGGGCCTTCCACTCTCGTTCATGAATACTTTCGGCTCAAGGAGAAGAAGCCTTGCCCCTCCATTCCTTAAAAGAAACAATTTCCCGTAACTTCCGCTCTCCTCGGCTTCCACAGATGAACTCTTAAGGATTTGTGCTGCCGCCATCATTCCTGCGTTGTGCCTGTTTCCCCGATATTTTCTACCCGGGTTTCCAAGCCCAACGAGAAGTTTAGTTTCTTGCAAGAATTCCCTGTTTAGCGAACTTCGACTGCGCAGCATCCTTAAGGCCTTCAGTCTCCTTCACCCGTGCTTGGCCCAATCTCTCTTGCTGCCTCAACCTCAGCTTCTTCCGTAGGCACCTCTGCAGCCGGAGCAGCCTCCACTGTTATTCTTGGCGCAAGAATTGTTAGAACCACATCATCAGGATCAGAAAGAATCGTGACTCCATCAGGAGTTTTTAGATCCGAGACAGTCAGGTGCCCTCCAACAGGGAGCGCTGTAATATCTCCAATAACATGATCCGGGACTTCCTCAGGAAGACAGGAAACTTCTACCTCCCACAAATTGTGCTGAAGGGTTCCACCGGCCTTAAGGCCAACCGATTCCTCCTCACCTTTTAGTGCAATCGGTACTTTCATAGTAACCTTCTCGTCCTTTGAGACCTTCAAGAAATCAATGTGCAGGAGGAAATCCTTCAAAATGTCCTTCTGTATTTCCTTAATCATCACCAGATGATTTTCTTTTGACCTTCCCTCCTTAACTTCAAGGTCTATGAGAACATTTATGCCAGCAGAGCCACGAAGAACCTCTCGTACTTCATCCTCCCTTACAATCAGAGGCTTCGACTCTAATCCACGCCCATAAAGCACGGCAGGAACATTGCCGCTGCGTCGTGCTTTTCTCGCTGATCCCTTTCCGCAGTCCTCTCTAACAGTAGCTTTAAGTCTTACTTCCAACTTCACTCACTCCTTACCAGCAGGCTCAACCTTGCCAACTCTAAATTTGATTATCGCCGCCAACTATCTCGCTAACCGACTCCTCCTTGAAAACAGCTGTAATTGTGCTTGCAAGGAGAGGGGCAATCGAAAGAACTGTTATCTTATCGATCATCTTCTCGGGTGGCACTGGCAGAGTATTAGTCACAACCAGTTCCTTAATCTCCGATATTCCTATTCTCTCAACAGCATTCCCCGAAAGTATCGGGTGAGTAGCAAGCGCATATATCTCCTTCGCGCCACAGCGCATCAGCGCATCAGCTGCTTCGACCATCGTCCCTGCAGTGTCAACCATATCGTCAATAATTAAAGCCGTCTTTCCCTCGACGTCTCCAATAACATGTGAGACTTCTGCTACGTTCTTATCAGGCCTTCTTTTGTGAAGAATCGCCATCGGAACACGGAGCCTGTCTGACAATTTCTTAGCAACCTTTACCCTTCCCGCGTCAGGAGAAACAACAACAACATCTTTTAGGTTCTTCGTGACTACGTAACTTGCAAGAAGTGGAAGTGCAGTTATATGATCAACCGGAAAGTCAAAAAAACCCTGGATCTGACCAGCATGGAGGTCAACAGATAGAACCCTGTCCGCTCCCGAGGCAGTGAGTATATCTGCAATTAATCTTGCGCTTATTGGCTCACGTGCAAGCGTTTTTTTATCCTGCCTCGAATAGCCATAATACGGCATTACCGCTGTAATCCTCTTAGCAGACGCTCTCTTCAAAGCGTCTACCATAAGCAAAAGCTCCATAACGTTATCATTTACTGGAGCAGCACACGTCTGGATAACAAAGGCGTCGACTCCCCTCACACTCTCCAAGAATCGAACATAAATTTCACCGTTTGAAAAGCGTTCAATCTGGACTTCACCAAGTTCAGTACCTATTGCCGTTGCAATCTCTCTTCCAAGTTCCGGATGAGCAGTCCCGGTGAAAACCATGAGACGCTTCCTTGTTACCTCTCTCACTATTTCTCTCCTTTCGTCTTACGCTTTTTTGCCTTTCGCCTTTCCCGCCAGTTCGGAATATTCACCTGCTGCGCCCTCTCAACACCAAGATGCCCATCAGGCACATCAGAGGTTATTGCAGAGCCTGCTCCAGTAGCGGCATCGTCACCAATTTGAACAGGCGCAACGAGCATCGTATCACTTCCTATAAAGGCTCTGTCGCCGATTTCTGTTTCGTATTTATTCTCTCCATCGTAATTGCAGGTTATAGTTCCTGCCCCAATGTTTGTCTCACTTCCAACCTTCGCGTCCCCCATGTAAGAAAGATGCGGCACCTTGCTTCCTTTCCCCAAAGTTGTTTTCTTCATCTCAACGAAGCTTCCAACTTTTGCACTTTCACCTATCAGACAACCGTTCCTTAACCTTGAGAACGGCCCTATGCGAGCACCCTCCAATATTTCGCATCCCTCAATCCAGGAAAACTCTATGACGGCAGAGTCTCCGACTTTTGAGTCCCTTATTGTTGTGAAAGGCCCGATTGTGCAATCCTTTCCTATGAGAGTCTCTCCAAATATCAAACAAAAAGGCATTATCGTAGTATTGCTTCCTACCTCCACACCAAAATCAATAAATGTGCTTTCGGGATCCTTAATTGTCACACCATTTCGCATGAGCACACCAAGTATCCTCTTTCTCAATACCGACTCAACTTCTGAGAGTTGCTCCCTGTCATTCACTCCAAGGACCTCCTCGGGAGGAGCGAAAACCGGAAAAACCTTTAAGCCTCTCTCAACCATGTACTGAACAACATCAGTAAGATAATATTCCCCCTTGATATTATCCGCCTTTAGCGATTCAATAGCAGGCGTCAAGTGCCTTGCGAGGAAAGCGTAGGTACACGCATTAACTTCTTTTATTTGTCTCTCCTCACCAGTTGCATCCGCTTCTTCAACAACCCTTGCAACCCCACCCGAGATGTTCCTCACAACCCTTCCATATCCAGTTGGATTCTCAAGCTCTGTAACAAGCATGCTTGAGGCGGCTTGCCTTTCCCTTCTTGCACTAATGAGTTCTCGAAGAGTACTTTCTCTGACAAGTGGGCTATCACCCGGCAAAACGAGGATTTCTTCACAATCACCTACCTTAGAAAGCGCAATTTTTACCGCATGTCCAGTTCCAAGTTGTTCATCCTGCTTTACAATAGTTATCCCTGCAGGGAGTACCTCTGTTACTTTTGAAGCTTCGTGGCCCACAACAACTATGGTCTTCCCCGGATTGAGGGCACAAGTCGCATCGAGAACATAGTTTATGATTGGCCTTCCACATGCCTCATGAAGCACCTTTGGAAGATTTGCTTTCATTCTTGTCCCCTTGCCGGCAGCAAGTATCACGACCGCAAGTTTTTCGTTACTTTTCTCAGTATCCTTCTCCAATTTTCCGTCATCCCTTTCATGGCTGGGGTGGCAGGATTCGAACCTGCGATCGCGGCTCCAAAGGCCGCTGCCTTACCACTTGGCCACACCCCACAAGATTCGCATATTTCACTTTTTCACTTTTCAATTTTTCATACGAAACGTGCCTCATCAAGTTGAAACCTGGGCGCCACGTTCAGAAAAACTCGTCACTATTATTAAAGGTGCTGTCTTCTCAAGTTCCCATGCAACCTCTGCTGCCTCCTCTAACCCAGAGACAATAGCAAAAACACATGGGCCACTACCGGTCATGGATGCTGCAATTGCCCCGGCAAACTTGGCAACCTTCTTATACTCTTCTACCAAATCTTTTTGTAACGTTGCAAATTCAAGACTATTGTGCAGATTAGCGCTTATTCCTCCTATATCGCGTATCTTTACACCATCAAGAAGCGAATCAAACTTTCTTTCTATCTCCTTGCTTGAAGGAAGCTCTTCGTCTAAGAGCGAATCAAACCTTCTATAGACCTCGGCTGTTGAGACTTCCAACCCGCTTGATGCAAGCACAACATGATAGCAAGGAAGTGGCTCGAGACTCTCAACTTTTTCACCCCTTCCCGTAACAACTGCAGTTCCTCCAACAAGACAGAATGGAACATCCGAGCCAACTCCTGATGCGATATCCAAAAGCGCCGCAGTTGTAAGTCCAAGCTCGAAAATGTGGTTCATCGCGAGAATCGCGGCAGCCGCATCTGCACTACCTCCCGCCAAACCTGCCCCAACAGGAATCCTCTTGTTTATAAAAACTTCTATTCCACCTTCCTCGCTAACTTTCGTCTTTCTGTAGAAAGTTTCAACTGCTTTGTATACCAGATTTTCCTCGCCGTGTGGCACTCTTTCCTCATTGCACTTAACAACTATCCTCCCGGTAGATCCATCCGTCCTCCTGAAGTAAAGTTCGTCTGCAAGCTCAAGAGATTGCATGATAGACCTTAACTCGTGATATCCGTCGGGACGTTTCTTGCCAACATCAAGGAAAAGATTCAGTTTTGCACGCGCTATCACCTTTGCGCCGAGCATCAAATACCCCCGTAATCTAACTAAAGACTCTCAAGTATTCTATTTGCACAAATTCTTGCTGAGGCAGCAGCGCTATTAAGCGCAAGCCCCCTTCCGCGGTAAGTGTCCCCCGCAAAATATAAGCCATGAACGGATGGAGCCTCAACGTCGGGTTTGAAAACTCCAACCTGCCCCGGCTTTCTTGCAAGTCCATCGCACCCTATGCACTTATAAGGGAACTTCCATTCAACCTTTTCGTCTATTCCGGGAAACATCTCCTGAATATCCCTCCACATGAGATCAAGAAGCCTCTCAAGTTCAAACTTGTCAAAAATCTGTTCAACCTCAACAACGCAATCGGTCTGAAGAAGAGACTTGCCAGGAGGTGCCACATCCGGGTCAAATGATGATGGAACAAATGCCTGAAAGGGCATTCCAGTATTATCAAGCCTTAGCGAAGAAAGGAAATTCGGTTTATCGTAAACGGGCTCACGGAGCCCAACCGTGTATCCAATCAAACCAGTCGTCTCGAACTTCAACTCTTCATGTCTCCTTATCCACCATTCGGGAAAAAGAGAAGTCTCCGGATTCAGATCAAGAATATCGTCAAGGCTCCAAAGTGGCAAAGCACAGACCACAATATCTGCTTCTATGACCTCCCTTTCGTCCATATAAAACCAGCCTGGATATGGAGAAAGGCTTCTCTTCTTGATTGCAACCCCTTTTACTTTTAATCCATCAAATAAAACGCTATCCACCTCAGTTGAAAGGGAAAGTTCACCTCCAGCCTCTAAGAATGCCTCTTTGAGAGGCTCAATGATCCCGAGCATCCCCCCCTTCGGGTAAGCTGCGGTAAGAAAATTCTTCTTTTTCTTAAGGTTTTCACGGGCAATGTATAATATTTCCCCAGCAGCCATCTCAGAAGGCTCCGGAACGGTTGTCATTATCATGCCGTTTATCCGGAATAGGTCTTTAGCTACATCCGAGGCGACGTTTCTCTTAAGCCACTCATCCCAGCCTTTCGTATCGTTTTTCTCTATCTCGCTGTCCTCCATCGAGGCAACTTTCCTCATTGCGTTTTTAATGTTTTCTATATCCTCAGGTGAAACGATTATCAACTCCTCAAGCGTATTCCACCTTCCATCCTTGTAAATCTCCACAGTCTCGGAGAACTTTCCCCACTCAACTTCTTTTCCAACCTCCCTTACAAGATTCGCGGCTTCGGATTCATCCCCCAATTCAACCATATGAAGGCCAATGTCAACTCTCCAGCCTCCCTCAAGGTCAAAACCCTGCATCCTCCCACCAGCTTTCCCCTCCTTCTCAACACAAATAACCGACTTCCCTTCCTTTGCAAGGAGCGCCGAAACACCAAGGCCAGCTATTCCTGCCCCTATGACAATAACGTCGTATTTCCTGCTCATGTCTCCTCCAATCCTTTATGTCACATCAGAAAATTTTGCACCAAAGTGAGTCCTCCCACAAGTTTATGAAAACTCTCACTCACAAAAAGCGGTCTCTTAACCTACCATTCAAGTCGAAATCCATCCCCTTAGCTTCCCCCAAAATACTTAAATCCTCCCCCAAGAGATTCCGCGCAGTGTTTTCGGAAACCTCTATCTCTGAAACCTCGCTTGTATTTTTTATCCTAATAACTCTTGCCTCTCTGCCATCCTTGCCGAGGCTTTCAATTGCAAATCTTATCGCTTCACGGTCGCTTTTTGCCACGATAGGTATTTTTGCTCTCTCAAGAGCACCCGAGGAAAAAACATTTCTATATGTAGACTCAAAGTTTATTGAATGAAAAAGTTCTTCCGTTATTATGTCAGCATGTCCAACGCCTGTTGCGTTCCCGCAAGATGCCCTGGAAAGTCCAAGCGCAACAATTCTTTTGGCCTTAAATGTAGATTTCCTTCTCTCTTCCTTTTTCCCTCTCCCTGTGATCATCGGATCCATACCGACCCCTGAGTGATCTTTCCCTATTTCGTCAATTATCAGTATATCCGCATAATCAAGCGGCAACGAAGGGTACAATGAAAATGCCATTTCAAGTAGTGGGGGCTCCCGCTTGGCGATTTCATCTGATGTCATAACCTCTAAGTGCGAAAGCATTTTTCTCCCATCCTCTACAAGAGCAACTGCAAAACAGGGATGTGTTTTTTCTATTACAAGAGAAGCCATCTCACTTATAAGGTAACTGTTTTCAAATCCGCGCGAATGTAGAGCCCTTGCCCCATCTTCATTCCCAAGGCCAACTGCTATCATCTTCTGGATACCGCTTTGAACGCTACCTGAAAATCCAGTATGTGGGGCAACTCTGTTAACCACAATTATCATGTCTGCGGATAATGCTCTTTCGTCCATGAATACCGGCACACCACTTTCCGTATCGCCAATACGCACCGTTTCCATTGAAGAGACTATGGGAATCCCGGTAGATTCTTCCGTTATCCCGATTGATTCAAGAATCCGAACCTGTCCCTCAGCGGATGCTCCTCCATGAGAACCCATCGCAGGCACTATGAATGGTTTTATTCCTCTATTTGAAAGGTACATCCCAATGTTCCTTACAATCTCTGCTATCCTGTCGATTCTTCTTGAGCCAACTGCTATTGCTGCGCTCTTAGCCTTCGAGAATGCATGCTTTCTGTAAACGCGCTCAAGCCCTGAGAGAAGCTCGCTTTCCGCACCCACGAGTGGCGACTCCTTCAACTTTTGCCTCACTCTTACCATCAGTGGAAACTTCATCTGTAAACTCCGGAAACAAAAATACTCCCGCTCAAAGGTTATACGAATCCTGCGGTCAGTAAAAGAGCATACCACCTCAGACCTGAGATTTTCGCTTACCTCAATACAGGATGCCGCAAGCCCTTGGTGGCAAAAAATCCACCTTCACTTAAAAAACATTCCATTCCGGATTTTCCACCTTAGATTTTTCAATTTAACGGGGAATTCATTAAGGAACCTGCCTGCACCCTTCACATATTCAAGATAATGCTTATGAGACATTTCACAGGAGAGGAGAATTTCAAATCAGAGGTTTCCATAACCAGGGTAACAAGCTGCATGGATTATAGTTTCTATATCAAGATATCATGTTGTAGCCGTTATCAAGAACACAACAAAAAATTTCTCCGCAGGGCTCGTCAGGTTAATACTTGATTTTATAGTTCCTCGCCTTGACTCATCCTGCCAAGCGCAGCAACCTTTCTGCAATGAGATAGATATTAAGGAGCAAAGATACAAAATAGAAGACAGTTTCTTTTGAGAAACTTTTGCTATTTACCTTTAATAGGATTCTTTAAATCTTCAGCCCTTTCCATCAATTCCTTGATGTGATTCGCGTCCTTTTCAATTTGCTCTCCTATGATTCTTGCCTCTTCGGCTAACGAAACGGCATTGAATTCGGCAGAAGAAATTTCAACTGAAAGCTTGTCAAGATGAGCTCTCACCTTTTTAAGCATTTCCTGCGAAGCATTTATCTGTTCTTCTCGGGCTTTTGCGTATTCCTTGTAGGCTCCGGCACCCTTCATGTTTTCTGCCTTTTTGTAAGATAATTTCGCTTTTCCATACTCTCTATCTGATTTGTCAAAAAGCTTGTGAACCTCATTTAGCCCCTTCTTGAATTCACCGGAGTCAGGTCTTTTTCCACGCGAGAGACCCGAGCCCATCTCTGAGAGCAGGGATCCAACTTCTACTGTTAATTCCCTTCCCACAGAGGATGCTTGTTCCAGAGCTCTATCAGCTTCTCTCACACACTTCCTGACCCGGGATTCCTCGCTTTCGCACCCTACAAGGGAAATCACGACTGTACAGGCTACAGATAAGGCCAATATCAGGCAAGCGCATTTCTTCATTTGTATACCCTTTCTTCCTTCCACATCACTTTATTCTCATTCCGAAATTTCAATTGCACCTATTTTAAGGTTTGAATTTGCTGAAACTTCGCTCACTCCCATCTCATATATAGAGCCCGTTCCTGAAATTTTTGCAGTCGTCCAGTTGTCCCCCGTGACACTTAATTGAACCGTCTGCTTATTTCCATCCTTATCTTTTACATAGAAGTTCAAGCTACCTGATCCCACATTCTTGTAAGTCACCTCCACGGTATAAGTAGCATCATCGATTGCGGCAAGATATATCGGGACGTCCTGCGAATAACCACCTGATGAAGATATGGCAAGGCAGGAGCCGCCGTTCCATGCGTCTGTAAAATCGAATCCAACCTGAATAGAACTGTTATTGATCAAGTAATCGGGAAGGATGTCTTGCTCTGTCAGGTTTCCCCATCTGCCCGTTGCGGTTATGGAGCCGTTCGTATAATAGTTCTCTCCCTTCCCAATGTTGAAATTTGTCGTGAAAGGTAGTCCAGTGATAGTTGTCTTGGGGGTAACGTAGTCTCCTATCCCCTGCGCACTGTTCGGGTTATTCGGATACTGTTTGCTCCACCAAAACGTCTGGAAACGCTGCTGAAGCTCATCTACCGTCGGTCGTGGGTTTTGTCCCCATGAGCCACATTCAGCTGGCCATGAAATCGCCCACAATCCCAATGATAGCTGATTTTTTTGTTCTTTCTGGCCCGAATTATTGTTATAAAGCTCAGGAATTTGACCAGGGGGACTTAATGGACTTTTGCTTGCCTCTACCCATGCATTGACTCCCATGTAGACATCGTTTGGACGGTCACCCGCAGTATTCCTCGATGTGTCAAGGTTACCATCTCCCCACGAGTAGTTTGCAAAAAAGCCGCTCGAGTTTTTCAGAAAGACTTCGTTGGAACTATTTAGTTCATTCTGGTAACTGATAGAACCACTCGTATTAAGGCTATCATACCAAACCACTATCATTCCCTTACTTTTTAGACCTTCCATAAGATTCTCGTAATTTGATACATCATCGGAACTCACCCCACCTGTTTCACAGTTGAAAAACCAGCCATCGAAATGGAAGGTATTCGCAAGCTCTACCATCTTGTCTATAGCCCATAGATTCCCCTGAGAATCTTTTGTTACAAGGTCACTCTCCCAGCTAACAGGTCCACTTGGCATAAAAAAGGCCGAACTCAGAACCGGAATGCCGTTTTTATGCGCCGCAAGTATTTCCTGTGGGGTCGGAATGGATATAGCTCCGAACGGCCCCTCACACCAGCTTATGCCGCTAATGTATATATCAATGAAGTTCCACCCCCCAAATATTGCCCTGTCGTCATAGTAAGTTTCACCGATCCTGGTTGGATCAGTCGTAATCATCATAGGGTTAGCATGGATATCTGTGCTTGAATCAACATCGTAGTTCATGATTCCTAAGACTCGAGGTACGGAAGAGGAGAATATATCACTCCTACTCGTCCTATTTACCGGCTTCCAATATTCCTCTGGCAGGTAAGGCTCCTGATAGTATTTAACCGTCTGATCGTTGTCTGCAGTCCAACCATACAAAGTCCCATCGCCCGTGTTTGATGGGCTTCCTGGTATGAGTACGGTTGAAAACACATAGTTAGATCCTACTGTGTCCATCATGCTCTGGAGCATCTTTGCATGCCCTGGGAAAAGATTGTTTGAACCAGGGTTCCCGCTCGAATACTCCTGTGCATCTTCAATTGAATCCCTGTCGGAGTCCAACACCTGAGCATTTGCGCGCGCCCCGTAATTCAGCTGGAAAAATGGGAGGATCAAAAAAAGAAAGATGGCTATTACCATGACTGACCTTTCCCTCTTCCAACTGCTAAATAGTCTCTTCTTCATGCCAGACTCCTTTCCCTAAGTGAAAAAATTAAACTTTCTATTTTTACGCTCAAGTTTTTAGATGGGAGACATTTTCTCATTCCAACTTCTATTTGGCAATTTCTCAAAATACCCTTGCGCCTCCTCTCAGACTCCGTCCTGCGTCCCACGTGGAGTTTTCCTTGTGTGGAGTTTGTGGTGGGCCTAGCAGGACTCGAACCACCCCAAAATCCGCTGGCCATAGCAGGTTTCAACCTTTAACGTGTTTCCAAGGCAAATGGAATATCTGAAGTTCTCAATTATTCCCAAATTACCAATGAGCAGACTGATTGCGGCTTTCGGGGACCCATCGCTTCCTTCTCCGTCCTGCATCCCACGTGGAGTTTTCCTTGTGTGGAGTTTGTGGTGGGCCTAGCAGGACTCGAACCTGCGACCTCACCCTTATCAGGGGTGCGCTCTAGCCGACTGAGCTATAGGCCCTTGAGAAAAATATTTTACACGACTCTTAAGATAAATTTCCAACAACATGTCAAAGAACAACAAATAAAATCATCCCTTAAGAACTGCAACCGGACGCATCATTGCAACCTTCTTAGATATTCCAGCGCCCTCGCAAACGTCGACGACCCTCGAAACATCCTTGTAAGCTTCAGGCGCTTCCTCTGCAAGAAGAGAGGGTTTCCCCGCCATTACAAGTATTCCTTCAGACTCAAGTCTTTTCTTAAGCTCATCACCCCTTATTGACCTTTTGGCCTTTGAGCGGCTCATAACTCTTCCCGCACCATGGCATGTCGAACCAAAACTTTCCTCAAGTGCTTTTTCCGTGCCCACAAGAACAAAAGAATGTGTTCCCATATCCCCGGGAATTATAACCGGCTGTCCAACCTCCTTATACAAGGGCGGAAGCTCAGGATGTCCTGCCGGGAAAGATGCTGTAGCTCCTTTCCTGTGAACGCAAAGCATCTCCGCTCTTCCATCAATTTTGTGCTCCTCAAATCTTGCCACATTGTGCGAAACATCAAAGAGTAAATCCATCCCAAGGCTTTTGTAGCTCGATTTAAAATGTCGCTCAAAGGAATGCCTCACCCAGTGCATCAAGACCTGTCTGTTTGAAATCGCATAATTTACGGCGCAAGTCATTGCCGCAAGGTAATCAGACGCCTCAGTGCTACCCAAAGGTGCATATGCAAGCTGCCTATCTGGCAGTTTCGCCCCAAGCCTTTTAATAACTGAGTCCATTACCGAAATATAGTCTGTGCAAATCTGGTGCCCAACTCCCCTTGAACCACTGTGTATCATTACGGTTATCTGCCCTTCAAAAAGTCCAAAAGCGCGAGCAACATCGTCATCGAAAATATTTTCAACCACCTGAACTTCAACGAAATGATTGCCGGAGCCAAGGGTTCCAATCTGGTCCTTCCCGCGTTCATATGCCCTGACACTTACCTTCTCCGGATCAGCACCCGTGTAAACTCCAAGCCTTTCCGTCCTTTCAAGGTCTTCCTCGCCGCCATACCCCATTCCAACCACAACACGAGCGCCCCCAACAAAAATTTTCCTTAGCAATTCCTCAGGAGTCCTCACCCTTCCCTTTGTCCCAAGACCTTTTGGAATATTTGAGTTCAACTCCAGGATTAACTCCCTGATCCTCGGCATAACTTCCTTTTCCGTAAGGTTTGTTTTCACCAGCCTGACTCCACAGGAAATATCAAATCCAACCCCTCCAGGAGAAACTATTCCATCGCTCTGTCGGAACGCCGCAACTCCACCTATAGGAAACCCATATCCCCAGTGTATGTCGGGCATGGCAAGTGAATATCTTACTATCCCTGGAAGTGTCGCCACATTTGCAACCTGTTCAAGAGCCCTATCCCCCAAGGCAAGTTTTAACAGTTCCTCATCAGCAAAGACATAACCCGGAACTCGCATATCTTCCTTATAACCAGTGGGAATTTCCCACTTGTATTCCCCGCACCTTTTAATTCCTTCGATTGAATCCACCATAAATGCTCTCCATATCTAAACTGAAGGTTCGCTCTCAAAGCCGAAAGTGGCTCTGACCCAAGAGGAAACTAAGAACTTGTTATACGTCAAAGATTACCCTTACTTCCCAGAGTTCGCCTTCTCGTTTTACTGTAAGTTCGTGGTATGTCGCAGCCTTAATCTCATCCTTTATCTCATGCTTTGAAAAGTCGAGTGGCTCTCCGCGCATAGAGCCCTCAAGTCTGTTCCCATTAACATCCACACTGAATTCGCAAAATATGATCTCTTCTGTGTTTACGATATACAAAATCTCATTCAGCCACATGAACATTAGTTCATCAAGATCGTCTGCCTCAAGTTCCACATTCCTGGTAACACTTTTCCCAACGCGGCTGGTATCCACCATAAGCGATGTCATTGCAAGAGCAGTTCCCTCGAAAAGCTCACTTAGCGAGTCTGCTTTAACTTCTACCCCGACATCAGCCGTATGTTCTATTACCCTGAATTCCAATTATGTTCTTCCTTTATGCCTCACTTGGAAAGTGGAAGGAAAATGGTAAACGCGGAACCCTTGCCGGGTTCGCTTTCAACCTCAACTCTTCCTCCCATTGCCTGAACAAGTTCCCTCGTAATGAATAGTCCGAGTCCGGAACCCGAAAACGAACGGGTCTCGCCGCGGTCCACCTGGTAGAACCTTTCAAATATTCTCTCCTGCTCCTCCTTTGGAATACCAATTCCCTGATCACTCACGCATACTTTCGCCATCCGCTCGTATTTCCCAACCTCCACACAAACCTCTCCTCCTCTTGGCGAAAACTTTATGGCATTCCTCACAAGGTTCCCTATTGCAACCTCTGCCTTCTCAGGGTCTGCCCTGACCCAGAGCACATCTTCGCTGCACTTAAGCTTTAGTTCATGGCGCTCGCTTTCCCCTTCATGACTCTCAAGAACAGACCTGCAAAGCTCAACAACATCAAACTCCCCGAATTCGACATCAAGCCTTCCTTCTTCTATTCGCGACATATTCAATACGTTCTCTATCATCCCCTCAAGTGCAGCTGATTTTTTAAGAATTATGTCCAGGGACTCGAGTTTTGTTCTATCGTCAATCTTTTCATAATGCTCAGACAGCGTCTTTGCAAATCCACCAATCACGGCCAATGGGCTTCTCAACTCATGGGATACGGTGGAGACAAAGTCAGATTTCATACGATCGAGCTCCATAAGCTCTGCGTGGGCCTTCTCCAAAGCCTCAAGGTGCTTCTTCGTTTCCTCGTAGAGCAGTGTGTTACGTATAGCAACTGCCGCCTGTCTGCTTATTGCCTCAAGCAACCTTAAGTCCTCAACATAAACCTTGCCTTTAGGCCTGGGGTTGTGGATGCCCAGCACACCTACCGGCCCATCAGCAGTCAGAAGTGGGAGGGCAATGATCCCACCCGCCAGTCCGAGAACTTGGACCACAGGATCACTCCTTACTTCCTCCGGGAGATTTTCGCCTGGCTGAACGCAGAAAGTTTTCCCACTTTTGAGGACCATCCCTCCAACACCTTCCTCAATTGGTAACACAACTCCCTCGAGCTTCTTTATATCAAGATTATATGCGGCTTTCCAGGTGAAGTTTTCCGCCCCCGGTTCAACTACAGCAAGGAGAGCAGACTCTGCTTCGACAGCCCTTGCGGCCTCATTTGCAACAGTCTCCAGCAATACTTCAAGACCAATCTTTGACGAAATGCTTTGCGCAATCCTGTACAAAAGCGAAAGTCGCTCATGCTCCGCAGAAAGTTCCTGGTATATTAGCGCATTCTCAAGTCCAACACCAACCTGTGCTCCAATCGAATCGTAGAAATCCTTCTGTTCTCCAAAAACCCCCTCCTCCCTTGAATACATTACAAGAAAACCAATCGGGGATTTCCCATTCCTTAAAGGTACAACCAGTACTTCGCCATCCTTCCCAAAGCCAAGTTGTTCGATAAGCTTAACACCATCTAACCTATCTCTCCCAAGAACAATGGAACCACCTGGTAACCCGAACCCCAATGAACTCATCTCAAGTCCTTCAGAATTATCTATCCTCTCAAGATCAAAGGCACGCTCCCCAACAGCTTTAAACTCGCCTCTCTTAGGAGGGTTCTCAATTACCAGCCAGCCCTTATCAGCGCCCGTAATCCTCATTGCAACTTTAATCACCGCTTTACCCGCCGTCTCAATATCAAGGCTGCTTCCCGCCGCCCTCAAGATCTCGTTTAATGACGAAAGCTGATTTGCTCTTCTTTTTATCTCCTCCCTTGCCTTCACGCGCTCTGTTGTATCCCTCGCTATCCCAATTGCGCCTTTCATCTCGCCCCAGACTACAAGCGGCGATAGCCTTATATCCAGATACTTCTTCTCTCCACTTTCAACTTCAAACGCAAAATCCTGATACTCAACCCTTTTGCAAGCCCTTAGACTCGACATCCAATCGTCAACTTCACCCTTCCGATCCAAAGGGAAGACTTCCCCAATATTCTTTCCTATGATTTCCTCCCGCCTAACACCAGCAACCAGTTCAATCATGTCGTTAACAAACGAGAACCTCCCCATCTCGTCAAGCGCAAAAATAATATCTGCTGCAGACTCCAAAAGCGCCTTGTACTTTTCCTCACTTTCAGCAAGCTTTACCCTAAGCTCACTTGCCCTTCTTGCTCCTTCCAGTGCCCTATCTTTAAGAAAAACATTCTCGATTCCGAGTTGAATTGCTTCCCTTGCTGCTTCAAGAGTTGATGCATCATCAAAAGCCTTACCACCAAGGTCGTGCCCAAGAAGGACCAACCCCCAGGCCTCCCCGAAAATTACTACAGGGATTGCAACAATGCCACCCACCCCCTCAGCAGAGAACATATCCCTTATCACTGGATGAATTCCCCCCTTGCCGGTCCAGAAGACAATCCTTTTTTCTTCAACCGCATCAACAGGGAAATTCCCCTCAAACAAAGAGAAAGTCTCCTTTGGTATAGATTTTTCGAAGCCAACAGACGTTACAAGCACACCCTCTTTCCCTCCCCCCTTAAGTTCAAAGGATGCACCAACCCTGTATCCTCTAAGAGATATGAGTGCGCTGGTTCCAGCCTCGAGTACCACTTCGGGAGAGACTCCCGACTTCGAAAGAATTTTGTTTACAATGGCTAACTCGAATGATTTCCTTTCAACCTCGCTCCTTGCAAGAAGAACATCCGTAACGTCATGGCCTATGGCGATGACTCTCGGCGGCTCCCCCTTCACGTATGGCACAGGACAACGTGCCCACGCTATTATCCTTGTCTTCCCGTCCTTCGCCCCCAAGGGAAGTAGCAAGGGCTCTGTTTGGAAGCCAGTCCTCCCCCTTTTCAAAAAGTCAAAGAGCGTATTGCCCCCTTCATTCCCAAGAATAAGAGAAAGCCCTCCACCGCTTTTAAGTTCTTCAACCGTATACCCGGTTAGCTCCCGAGCAGCTCTATTCATAAACGAAATCTCCCCATCCGACTCTACTTCAATAGCAACAGCATCTATAGATTGAAGAAGCGCATCAGCAAGGGACTTCTGCCTTTCAACTTCCCTCCTCAGCGTTTCAATATCTTCCACCCTCCTGCTCATTACTATGAAGAACTGAGGTTCCTTGTATGGACCCCTCGCCGGCACATATACATTCTCGTATTCCTGCCATCCAGAAACAGTTCTTATTCTTATCCTTTTCCTGGTGCTTGATAACACTTCCTGAGCCTCGGCAATCGGACAGTCTTTACATGGAGCAAGCGATTTTCTCAAAGCTTTGTAGCAGTACTCACCAAGAATGTCACCCCAGTCTGAAGAAGCATCCGGGTTCATATAATCTATCCGGTAATCCTTCCCGATGATTGAAATCGGGGTTCCTGCAGAATCTGCAAGGTCTTTAAATATTGCCCAGCGCGAAAGGATATGCTCGAATTTTTTCTTAGAGCGCCGCATAATTTACTCCGCTTTTAAACCCCTTAAAATCCCCCAAGTCGCCCTGTTTAAAACCTTAAAGGCATTATATCCTTGGCCTTCCGCTAAATTTCACTCCCCAGATACGACTTTTGCAATAGCACTGACTCTGTCTCCCTCCTGAAGACGCATAACTCTCACTCCCTGGGTAGCCCTCCCCATCCTTGGAATGCCATTCACTGAGACCCTGATTACTATACCATCCTGCGAAACAACCAGTAATTCCTGATTGTCCCTTACCGCCATCGCACCGGCAATCCCACCTTTTTTCTCGGTGAGCCTTATCGTGCGCACCCCTTTGCCACCTCTCTTTTGATGCGGATACTGTCCAATGGAAGTCCTTTTCCCAAATCCATTTTCCGTAATTACAAGGAGATCCGTGCCCTCACTTCCAACTTCCATTGCAAGAACCCTGTCGTCCTTTGAAAGGGAAATACCCTTTACACCTGCGGTGACCCTTCCCGTAGGTCGGAAGTCGGTCTCCGAGAACTTTATCGCCTGTCCCTTTGCCGTAACAAGTATGATTTCCTCGTTGCCCCCAGTGAGCCTTGCACCTATCATTTCGTCCCCCGAGTTAAGCCTTAACGCGGTTATTCCATCCCGGCGTGC
>Ga0315298_1003814_pt1 | contig 23358 bp, 22 predicted proteins | sample WHS_1_MG_FD_203077 | JGI IMG/M metagenome (GOLD analysis project Ga0315298, IMG submission 203077) | Extremophilic microbial mat communities from Washburn Hot Springs, YNP, Wyoming, USA - WHS_1_MG | ecosystem: Environmental > Aquatic > Thermal springs > Hot (42-90C) | place: USA: Wyoming...
CCTCCATCCGCCTCACGCAGAAAACCAATGACCTGCTCGTCTGTAAATCGCTTCTTCATGTCCAATCTCCTTCATGGTTGGGATTGGACTCTAATTTCACCTGCTACTCAAGATGGGGGGACGTCGCTCCGGGTTGGAATGAAGCGGGCGTTTCGAACGATTTTTCGCAGAGATTCATGGACATCAGAACCCTTTTCGTCGCAATGGCAGTCTCCAATTTGGCCTTCGCCCTGGGTATCTTTCTTTACGTCAAGGGGCAGCACTCCGTTCACCATTCCATAAGCATCTGGGGAAAGTCGCGCTTTCTCGCCGGGATAGGGGCCATTATCCTCGCATTGCGCGGGGTGCTGCTGCCTGTCCCGATGGCCATCGTCGTCGCCAACGGCATGATCTGGACAGCCATTTATCTTTCCGTGATTGCGTTCAAGTCCTGCCTGGACAGGCCCATGCCGAAGCTGCCTTCGACCGTGACGGTATTTTTCGGGTTAGCGGTCGCATGGATTGTCCTGCTGCTTCTCGATATTCCCGAGAACATGAGGATAGTGCTCTTTTCCGTCTATTTTTCCATGGCCCTGGTCATCATATCGAAGGATCTGGCTTACGGCTGGCGGGACAATTCCATCCTGCAGAAATTCCTGGCTGCCTTCACCCCTTTTTTCGTGGTGGTCACGGTCTTGCGCGGCGCCGAGGCGTTTTGGTATCCGGACGAGGGGATATTCTCCCGAAATTCCCTCCAGGTCACGGCGATGTTCATCGGGTTCGTGGAAACGATCTCCACCTCCTTCGGTTTCCTGCTGCTTGCGAAGGAGAAAACCGACAGGGAGCTGGAGATGCAGGCGGGAACCGATCACCTCACCGGCCTGCCGAACCGGCGGGCTTTTTATACGATGGCGGAAAAGGTGTTCTCCCTCGGGAAGCGCACGGGACAGGCCCTGTCGCTGCTTCTTCTGGACATCGACCATTTCAAGAAGATCAACGACCGGTTCGGGCACGACACCGGAGACAGGGTGCTGGAAGTGTTCGCGGACATTCTTCGCTCTGCCACGAGGCAATGCGATTTTTTGGTCAGGCTGGGCGGGGAGGAATTCGGGGTGCTGATGCCGGATACGCCTCATGACGCAGCCAGGGATGTGGCCGAGCGGATCAGGCTTGCCGTTGAAAACTGCGAGATCCTGGCTGAGAATGAGCCGGTCCGGTTCACCGTCAGCATCGGGGTTTACGGCGAGGATGCGGTTTCCATTCCCGATATGGATCATTATTTCCATTGCGCGGATCATGCGCTCTATCGTGCCAAAACGATGGGAAGGAACAGGGTTGAAGCCGAAAAGGAGACTTGAAGGATGCCGATGAAGCGCTATGACGAGCTTGTGCAGGAAGCCCTCTCGCGCGTGAAGGAAATTCAGCCATGGGATCTGCGGGATGCTTTTGAGTCCGGAAGAAAACCGCTCCTTCTCGACGTGAGGGAGCCTGCGGAGTTTGCCATGCTCCATATCCCGGGATCCCTCAACGTGCCGAGAGGCGTTCTAGAGCAGGCATGCGAATGGGATTACGAGGAAACCGTGCCCCAGCTTGCGGCCGGGCGCGACCTGGATATCGTGGTCATCTGCCGTTCCGGGAAAAGATCCGTTCTCGCAGCGGACAGGATGCGGGAAATGGGGTTTTCGGATGTTTCATCGCTCAGGACAGGCGTGCGCGGCTGGAACGATTTCGAGCAGCCGCTTGTGGACGGCGACGGACAGCCGGTGGATGCTGACAGTGCGGAGGAGTTGCTTGTTTCGCGCTTGCGGCCGGATCAGCGCAAATCTTAGGGAAGCCCTGAGCAAGTCGCACATGAGCCGTGTTGCCGGGAAATCGAGATGATCGCGCGGAGCACGACGCAGGTTGTAGCCGGGCCTACAATGCCCAGAAGGGCGACAAAGCGAGCGCTCGATTTTTCCGCAACCCTTGAGGGACGGGGCTTTGTGGGCGATCCTCCTTGTCTCGGGCAAGCGAAGGGAATGACCATTCGCTGCGTCTTGCTTCGCGAGTCTCATCCCGCAAAGCCGACCGTCACGGCCACGCGGGACTTGTTCAGGGCTTCCTTAGGAGGATTGCTGCGCCTTGGCGACCTGGCTGTGCACTTCGGCCATGTCAAGCTTCCTGGCCTCCTCGATGAGCTGGGTGAGCGCGGATGCGGGAAGAGCGCCTGCTTCGGCGTAAACGATCACCTGCTCCCGGAATATCATCAATGTCGGAATGGAGCGGATATTGAAGGAGGCGGCGATGCCCTGCTCGACCTCGGTATTGACCTTGGCGAAAACGATGTCCGGATATTGATCGGAAATCTTTTCGTAGGTCGGGGCGAAAGATCGGCAGGGGCCGCACCAGGGCGCCCAGAAGTCGATGATGACCATATCGTTGCCGGTGATGGTACTTTCGAAATTGTGCTGATCGAGTTCTGTCGTGGCCATGAAAACCTCAGTGGAATATTAGAGGAAGAGGATATTCCAATTCTTATGCATATGCTCACGGCTGTCAAGAAAACAGGGATGTTCTGGCTGCTTTTCATCTGGAAGGCGCTCCTGTTTTCGAGTAACATTGCCCCCTTGCCGGATGCTTTCCCATGACACCACTGCTCGAACTCCTTTCTCCCGCCAAGACTGCCGAAATCGGGCGGGAAGCCATTTTGCACGGGGCGGATGCCGTCTACATCGGCGGGCCTTCCTTCGGAGCGAGGGCCAACGCTGCTAATTCGGTGAAGGATATCGCAGGACTTTGCGATTTCGCCCACCGATACCATGCGCGCGTTTTTGCGACGCTCAATACCATTTTGCACGACTCCGAACTCGAGCCGGCAGGAAAGCTCGTTTGGGAACTTTATGATGCCGGGGTCGATGCGCTCATCGTCCAGGACATGGGGCTGCTGGAACTCGATCTGCCGCCGATAGAACTGCATGCGAGTACGCAGACCGATATCCGCTCAATCGAGAAGGCGAAATTTCTGTCGGAAGCCGGTTTTTCCCAGATCGTGCTGGCAAGGGAGCTTACCCTGTCCGAAATCGGCGCAATCGGCGCATCTTGCGACGCCGTTCTGGAGTTTTTCATCCACGGTGCGCTCTGCGTCGCGTATTCCGGGCAATGCTATATCAGCCATGCCCATACCGGCAGAAGCGCGAACCGGGGCGACTGCTCCCAGGCATGCCGTCTTCCCTATACCCTGCAGGACGGGCAGGGGCGGGTAGTGGCCTATGAAAAGCATCTGCTTTCGATGAAGGACAACGACCAGAGCGCGAATCTCGAAGCATTGATCGATGCGGGGATACGCTCTTTCAAGATAGAGGGGCGCTACAAGGATGCGCCCTATGTCAAGAACATCACCGCGCATTACAGGATGCTTCTCGACAGAATAATGGAGAAAAGGCCCGGATTTTCCAGGTCGTCCAGCGGAATTTCGACATTTTACTTCTCTCCCGATCCAGAAAAGACTTTCCATCGCGGCTCGACCGACTATTTCGTGAATGGCAGGCAGGACGACATCGGGGCTTTCGATTCCCCGAAATTCCTGGGAAAGCCGATAGGAACAGTCTCGAGAATGGGACAGGACTGGTTCGAAATGGAGAGTTCGGAAATATTGAACAACGGCGACGGCCTCTCCTTCATGAAAAAGCGCGAAGCGGTCGGCACCCGGGCCAATCGGGTGGAGAAAGCCGGGGATCTCTGGCGGATTTATCCGAATGACATGGAAGGCCTGAAAGTCGGGCTGGACTTGTACCGGAACCGCGACCATGTTTGGGAGCAGGCGCTGCTCAAGCCTTCCGCGGAGCGCAGGATCCGCCTCGGGATGCATCTCGAAGAGGCTCAAGATGGCCTCAAGCTCACCCTGGTCGACGAAGACGGCTGCGTTGCGGTTTCGGAAGCGAAGCTCAAGCTCGATACTGCAAAAGACGCCGAAGGGGCGACATCTTCCCTGAAGGCAAATCTTGCCAGGCTGGGCAACACACCTTTTATTGCGCAGGAAATCGCCGTCGATTTTTCGCATGGCTGGTTCGTCCCGGCCTCCATCATCAACGCCATGAGGCGGGAGGGCATCGAAAAACTCGAGGCGGCAAGGCGGGAGGGCAGACCCAGGAGCGGGCGCAAGCCGCCTGCCCATCCTCCGGTTCCCTATCCCGAAGCCTCGCTCAGCTACCTTGCCAATGTCTACAATCAAAAGGCCAGGGCGTTTTACGAGAAGCACGGCGTGAAACTCATCGATGCGGCCTATGAAGCGCACGAGGAGGCGGGAGATGTCTCGCTCATGATCACCAGGCACTGCCTGCGCCATGCATTCAATCTTTGTCCCAAACAGGCCAGGGGGATATCCGGGGTTCAGGGCCAGGTGCGCGCCGAGCCGATGACGCTCGTGAACGGCAGCGAGAGGCTCACCCTGAAATTCGACTGCAGGGCCTGCGAGATGCATGTCGTCGGCAAAATCAGGAAGCCCGTCCTCAACTCGCCTTCCCCTTCGATTTTCCCCGTCACGTTTTACCGCTGAAGGCTTTACAGGGGCGCGAAAGCCTCTTAAACTCCCCTCCCATGACTTCGAGGGTGCTGCTATTCGTTTTTGCGCTGCTGTTCAGCGGGGCCGTCCAGGCGGATGATGCCGGGCAGACCTACGCTGCCGAAGGCGAAGCGCTCCTGAAGGGGCTTCCCGATTCGGTGCGCAACCTTCTGGGTTACGCCGTCAGCCAGGCAGGAGTCGCCTATCGCAGGGGCGGAACCAGTCCGGAGGCCGGCTTCGATTGCAGCGGCTTCGTTCGCTATGTGTTCGATCACGTCGAGGGGCTGTCCCTGCCGCACAGCGCAAAAGCCATGAGCCTGATCGGAAACCGCATCAAGCTTGCCGAACTCAAGCCGGGCGATCTCGTCTTCTTCCGCATCATGCGCCACGGCATTTCGCATGTCGGCATCTATCTCGGAGACAACCGCTTCATCCATGCCGCAAGCACCAGTACCGGAAGCGTCGTGATCTCCGATCTCGCCGAAAGCTATTGGGCCAGGCGTCTCACCCTGGCAAGACGCATCGTTCTCCCGGCCGAAACTTCCTCGAACATCTCCGAATAGCACCGCTTTAAGATGCGCTTAATCGCGCGCCTTTAGGATAAAGCGGTCACTTCAGTCAGGAGATCGGAACGTGAAATCAGCAATATTCGGAGCCGTGCTGGCCACTGCCTTCCTTTTTGCCATCGAGGCGCAGGCGGCGGACAGGATCGGAGGGTGTCGTATCGAGCCCAAGACGCTTTGCCCGCACGCGGAACTTTCCCATGCCCGGCTTTCCGGCGCGAGTCTGAGCAATGCGCAGCTTCTGGGGGCCGATTTCTCCGGGGCAAAGCTGGATCAGGGGCGGCTGGAGGGCGCCAATCTGTTCGGTGCGAATTTTCAGAGTGCGGATTTGAAGGATGCAAGGCTCACCGGAGCGAGTCTGTTCCAGGCGGACTTGAGCGGGGCTGATTTGACCGGGGCCGATTTCGGCAAGGCAAGGCTGACCGATGCGAATTTTTCGAAGGCGAATCTGACCCGTGCCAATCTGTCCGGCGCCAACGTCAAGGGGGCGAACTTTTCCGGGGCGACATTTTGCGAGACGGTGATGCCGGACGGCACCCTCAACAGCAGCGGCTGCAGGGCCGCAACAGCGAAGTCGCCGGAAAAGTCTGCTGCCGCCTGCGAAGCGAAGGCGGGCGCTTCCTGCACAAGCGCCAATTTCGCAGGCGCGGACCTGAAAGGTGCGGTGATGCGGGGTGCTGACCTGAGCCGGGCGGACTTGCGCGGCGCGATCCTGTGCGGCACCTTCATGCCGGACGGCAGCGTAAACAATAGCGGCTGTCCGGAAGGACAGGCTCAGGCGCGCCCCTTGACGAATTGAAGGGTTTTTTCCGCAACGCGCGCCCCCAGGTGGGATGCGGTTTTCAGGTCTGATTCCAGCATCGCATCCGCTCCCTGATCGGCGTTCGACTGGGCCATGGCGCCCGAAGAGCTGCCCAGCCGGTTGAGGTCGTGCACCGATCCCTGGCTGGAGTTGTTTCCGGGGAGAAGCCCGGTTCCGACCCAGACCATGGAATGCTGCTGCGCGAAAATCATGAGCTGGACCAGCGAGTTGAGCTTGTCCCCGCTCTGGCTCGCCGAATTGGTGAAACCGGCTGCGATTTTGTCTTTCCACCCCTGCGAGAACCAGACTTTCGAACTCTTGTCCATGAAATCCTTGAAGGGGGCCGAAAGGCTGCCCATGTAGGTCGGCGCGCCGAAAATGATCGCATCCGCTTCGCCGAGTTCCGCCCATTTCGCCTCGTCGATTTCCGCAACGGGATAGAGCGCGGCATGAACGCCTGAAATGGAAGCTGCGCCGTTTTTGACTGCTTCGGCCTGGCGTGCCGTGTGCCCGTATCCGCTGTGGTAGACAACTGCTATTTTCGCCATGATTCTCTCCTTAAGTTGAATGAAAGGCGAAGGCGTCCATGGCGATCGAACCGTCATAAACGCCCTCGAAGATGAATTCGGTTGCGAAATCCGCCCCTGCGGCGCCCAGTGCGACAAAAAGCGGGAGCAGGTGCTCGTCGGTTGGATGGGCTTCCAGTGCGCCGGGGGCGATTTTCCGGTAATTCAGCAAGGATTGGATGTCTTTCGCCTGCAGCATTTCCCGGAACCATGCCCTGAATTCGGAGACATAGGATGGGGTCGCGGCTGCATCCTGCCGGTAATGGAACAGGTTGTGCGTGAGATTTCCGGATGACGCGATCAGCACTCCCTCGCGCCTCAATGGAGAGAGCGCGTTCCCCAGGCGATAATGATGTTCCGGCGTGTTGCGGTATTGCAGGGACATTGGCACGACGGGCACCGTTGCATCCGGATAGAGGGTGCGCAAAGGTATCCACGCGCCGTGGTCGAGTCCCTGTCCCTCGGCGACTCCGGCTTCGATACCGGCTTCATTCAGCAATTTCGAGGCGTGCCGGGCAAGCTCGGGAGATCCCTTTGCAGGGTAATTTATGCCATACAATTCTTCCGGAAATCCCCAGAAATCGTGGATGGTTTGCGGGTTTCGGGAAGCGCCGAACATGGGGATGCCGGTATTCCAGTGCGCCGAGACGACGAGAATGGCTGCCGGCATTTCCAGGGAGGCCGCGAATTTTCGAATGGCTTCTCCGGCATGGCCGGGCGACAATGCGAAGGTGGGTGCCCCATGGGGCAGGAAAAGCGCAGGCTGGACACTCATGATGAAACGGATTGTGCCAGTTTTGCCAATCGGGATAAACTTGCCTTTTTGGGATGGAATATATCGATTATCGGGATAATCTATGGACAGGATTTCGGCAATGCAGGCTTTTGTCGCCGTGGTCGAGGCGGGTTCGTTCGCGCGTGCTGCAGAACAGTTGCGCCTATCGACGACCACAGCTTCAAGGCTGATCTCGGAGCTTGAAAGTCATCTCGGCGCGCGCCTTTTGCAGCGCACCACCAGAAGGCTTGCCCTTACCGAAACCGGATCCGCCTATTTTGAGCGGTGCAGGCAGATTCTTTCCGATGTCGAGGAAGCTGAAAGCCTCGCCGCCGAAGCTGATGCCCAGCCCAAAGGGTTGCTGCGCATCAGTTTGCCGCAGAGTTTCGGGCTGCGCCATGTCGCGCCCATGATTCCCGATTTTTGTGCGCGCCATCCCGCGCTTCAACTGGACATCAGTTTCTCGGACAGGGTGATCGAGTTTGTCGAGGAAGGCGTGGATGTGGCCGTAAGAATTGCGCTCGAACTGAAGGAGTCGCTGGTGGCGCGTCGCCTCATGACGGTTCCTGTCGTGGTTTGCGCGGCCGAATCCTATCTCGGCAGGTTGGGCGTGCCGAAAATTCCGGCGGATCTGAAATCGCACGATTGCCTGCAATACAGCTATGCATCGTCCCCGTTGCTGGGAAATATCCCGGTCAGCGGCAATTTCAGGACCAACAGCGGCGATATGATCCGGCTGGCTGCGCTCGCCGGTCAGGGAATCGCCATGCTGCCCCTGTTTCTGGTGGCCGACGACCTGCGCTCGGGCAAATTGCGGAGGGTGCTGGAGGATCATCCTTTTCCGGGGCTGGGCATCTACGTCGTGTACCTCGAGAGTGCCAGGCGCTCGGCCAGGATCAAAGCTTTCGTCGATTATATTTCGCAGCGGTTTTCAGGGAGGGCGCCATGGGATCAGGCTTGAGCATGGCTGCCGTGCCCGGCTGCGCCCTGACAGAGGATCCGGATTTCGTATCATCCTGAATCTTCCAATTATTTCGGTTTTTTGGTAGAATTCAGAGAATTTGATGGGCCGTGAGCCCATTTTTTGTTTGTGGGGCGTTATGGATCTGCGTGCATTGCTGGAGGGAACACTGTCCGGCCTGGGTTACGAGCTGGTCGATCTGGAGATCGGCAACCGCGGCAGGTTGATGAGAGTGTTCATCGACAAGTCCGGCGGCATCAGCATAGACGACTGTACGGCGGTCAGCAATCACCTTTCCCGGGTTTTTGCCGTGGAAAATGTCGATTACGACAGGCTCGAGGTGTCGTCTCCGGGGATGGATCGGCCTCTGAACAAGGAAAACGATTTTGTCCGGTTTGCCGGATGCAGGGCTAGAATCAAGTTGAGATCGCCTCTCGGTGGGCGAAAGATTTTTTCGGGTGTTCTGGGTGAAATGCACGACGGCGTTTTTCAATTGCTTGTCGACGAAAAGCCTGTTCTGATGAACCTTGCGGATGTGGACAAGGCAAGGCTGATCCCCGATTTTGATTAATGGCGGTTTGATTATGCTGGAGGGTGAATGAGTCGCGAAGTGTTGTTGATGGTCGATGCGCTGGCGCGCGAGAAAAATGTCGACAAGGATATCGTTTTCGGAGCGCTTGAGGCGGCCTTGGCTGCGGCTACCAAGAAGAAGTTGCATGACGATGTCGATGTCAGGGTGGAAATCGATCGCGCATCCGGCAATTACGCTTCTTTCAGGTGCTGGGAAGTCGTGGCCGACGATGCGGAGGAAGTCACTCCGAGCCAGATCAGGCTGTCCGAAGCGAAGCAAAGGGATGCCGACCTCAACGTGGGCGATGTGATCGAAGAGCCGGTTGAGGCCATAGAGTTCGGTCGCATCGGCGCGCAGAGTGCGAAACAGGTGATCGTCCAGAAGATCCGCGATGCGGAAAGGGAGCAACTCGTTGCCGATTTTCTCGAGCGCAAGGAATTTCTGGTCAGCGGCACGATCAAGAGGATGGAGCGCGGCAACGCGATCATCGAGGCCGGCAAGATCGAAGCCGCTCTGCCCAGGGAGCAGATGATTCCGAAGGAGAATCTGAGGGTGGGTGACAGGGTGCGCGCCTATCTTCTGAAAATCGACAGGGGGGCGCGCGGCCCTCAGCTGATCCTTTCCAGGATTGCCCCGGAATTTCTGGTCAGGCTGTTCGAGCTGGAGGTTCCCGAGATCGAGGAGGGGATGCTCGAGATCGTGTCCGCGGCCAGAGACCCGGGATCGCGCGCCAAGATCGCGGTGAAATCGAACGATCAGCGCATCGATCCGATCGGGACTTGCGTCGGCATGCGCGGTTCGCGCGTTCAGGCCGTGACGGGCGAGCTTGCCGGCGAGCGCGTCGACATCATTCTCTGGTCTGCGGACCCTGCGACTTTCGTGATCAATGCACTTGCCCCTGCTGAAATCAGCGGCGTCGTCGTGGACGAAGAGGCGCACAGCATGGACATCGTGGTAGAGGATGATCAGCTTGCCCAGGCGATCGGGCGAAGCGGACAGAATGTGAGGCTTGCCACGGAACTGACCGGATGGCAGATCAATCTCATGACAGTCGAGGAATCCGACAAAAAGAACCAGGAGGAATTCCTGGAAATCAGGGGGCTGTTCATGGAAAAACTGGATGTCGACGAAGAGGTTGCCGACATCCTGGTCCAGGAAGGGTTCAGTACGCTCGAGGAAGTGGCTTATGTGCCGCTCAACGAAATGCTCGAGATCGAATCCTTCGATGAGGACACGGTCAACGCCCTCAGGAGCCGGGCAAGAAATGCCCTGCTGACGGAAGCGATTGTGAGCGAGGAAAAGGTCGAACATGCCGCCGACGACCTCCTGTCGCTCGATGGAATGGATGGGCAGACTGCCAAGCTGCTGGCTGCAAAAGGAATTTCGACCCGCGATGATCTTGCGGATCTTGCGGTGGACGATCTGGTCGAGTTGACCGAAATGGATGAGGGGCGGGCGGCCCAGTTGATCATGGCGGCGCGTGCGCCATGGTTTGAATGAGGTGTAAGGGAAATCAATGGGACAGATGAATGTAGAGCAATTTGCCGCGGAACTGGGCGTGCCCGGTGCGCAGCTGCTCGAGCAGTTGCGGGCGGCGGGTGTGGACAAGCAGAAGCTCTCCGATGTCGTGAGCGAGCAGGATAAAACCAGGCTGCTTGATTATTTGCGGCGTGCTCACGGTACTGGCGAAGGTCAGAACAAGATCACCCTGACCCGTCGCCAGACTTCCGAGATCAGGAAGGCGGACAGCAGCGGGAAATCGCGAACCATTCAGGTCGAAGTCAGGAAGAAGCGCGTATTCGTCAAGCGCGAGGAAACCCCTGTTCAGGAGGAGGCACCTGTCAAGATCGAGGTGCCCGAGCCTGTGCCCGTTCCGGCTCCAGCTCCAGCTCCAGCTCCGGTAGCTGAAGCGCCTGCCCCGAGAGTTCTCGACGATGCGCAGCTTTTGCTGCGTCAGGAAGAGGCGGCAAAAAATGCCGAGCTGGCGGCGCGCCAGACGGCCGAATTCCGCGAAAAAGAGGAAAGACGGCTGCAGAAGCGCGAGCAGGCGGAAGCGAAGCCCGCCGAAGAGGTCAAGGTCGAAGGGACGTTGCACAAGCCCGCCGCAACCGAAGAAAAAGGCGAGAAGAAGGGCGCCAAGAAGGCTGCAAAACCGGTTTGGAAAGACGAAGGCGTCAAGAAGGGCGGACTCAAGGTGCGGGGCGACCTGGGTACTTCGCAGGGCTGGCGCGGCGGGAAGAAGGAACACAAGAATCATCGCAAGGAAGAGCATGCCTTTTCCATGCCGACCGAGCCGATCGTGCGTGAAGTGCTGGTTCCAGAAACCATCAGCGTCGCGGCTCTTGCCCAGAAAATGAACGTGAAAGCGGCCGAAGTCATCAAGGTGCTGATGAAGCTCGGCAGCATGGTCACCATCAATCAGGTGCTCGATCAGGATACCGCGATGGTCGCGGTGGAGGAATTGGGGCATGTCGCAAAACCGGCCAAACTCGACGAGCCGGATGCCTATCTGACCGAATCCCTGCAGTCGCACGAGGCGGAGCTCGAGCCGCGCGCGCCCGTGGTTACCGTAATGGGCCACGTGGACCACGGCAAGACCTCCCTGCTCGACTACATCCGCAGAAGCCGTGTTGCGAGCGGGGAAGCGGGCGGCATTACCCAGCATATCGGCGCCTATCATGTCGAAACGCCCAAAGGGATGATCACTTTCCTGGATACGCCGGGACATGAAGCTTTCACGGCAATGCGGGCGCGCGGCTCGAAAGTCACGGACGTGGTCATTCTCGTGGTCGGGGCGGACGACGGCGTGATGCCGCAGACCATCGAGGCGATTCATCATGCCAAGGCGGCCAACGTGCCGATTGTCGTTGCCGTTAACAAGATCGACAAGCCGGAGGCGAATCCGGAGCGTGTCAGGCAGGAACTGGTTGCCCAGGGCGTGGTGCCCGATGACTGGGGCGGCGATACCATGTTCGTCGAAGTTTCCGCAAAAACCGGAAAGGGCGTGGACGACCTTCTGGACAGCGTCCTGCTTCAATCCGAAGTGCTCGAACTGAAGGCCGCAAAGAATATTCCGGCCAAGGGCATCGTGATCGAGGCGAGGATGGACAAGGGCAAGGGACCGGTCGCGACGATTCTGGTCCAGTCGGGTACCTTGAAGCGCGGCGACGTTCTGCTTTCGGGTGCGGTTTACGGGCGCGTGCGCGCCATGCTCGACGAAAACGGCAAGACCATACAGGAAGCCGGCCCTTCCATTCCCGTCGAGATCCAGGGGCTCTCGGATGTGCCTGCGGCAGGAGCCGACGCGATGGTGCTGGTGGACGAGCGCAAGGCGCGCGAGATCGCGCTTTTCAGGCAGGGTAAATTCAGGGACGTCAAGCTTGCCAAGCAGCAGGCATCCAAGCTCGAAAACATGTTCGACCAGATGGCGGAAGACGCGGTCAAATCCCTTCGCATCATCGTCAAGGCGGACGTGCAGGGCTCTGCCGAAGCGCTGGCCTATTCTCTCGAGAAGCTTTCTACGGATGAGGTCAAGGTCAATATCATTCACAACGGAGTGGGCGCGATCACCGAGTCCGATGTCAATCTTGCCCTGGCATCGAATGCGGTGGTGCTGGGATTCAACGTCAGGGCCGATGTCACGGCGAGAAAACTGATTGCATCCGCAGGCGTGGACGTGCGTTACTACACCATCATTTACGAGGCGGTGGACGAAATCAGGGCTGCGCTCTCCGGCATGCTCGCGCCGGAGCGCAAGGAAAACATCATCGGGCTCGTCGAAATCAGGCAGGTTTTCAGGATCTCGAAAGTCGGCGCAGTGGCCGGGTGTTACGTGCTGGAAGGCATCGTCAAGCGAGGGTCCATGGTTCGCGTGCTTAGGGACGATGTCGTCATCCACAGCGGAGAGCTCGATTCGCTGAAGCGCTTCAAGGATGACGTCAAGGAAGTGAAAGCCGGCTTCGAGTGCGGCCTTTCCCTCAAGAACTACAACGAGATCGAAGTCGGCGACAAGCTCGAGGTGTACGAGATCGTCGAGATTGCACGCACCTTGTGATGGGGAAGGATTCCGCCAGGGTCGAGCGCATCGCACAGCAGATCCAGCGTGATCTCGCCGAGCTGCTGAGGACCGAAGTCAGGGATCCGAGGATAGGCATGGTGACGCTCACCGGGGTGGAAGTGAGCCGCGATTATTCGCATGCGAAAGTGTATTACACGGTTCTGGGAACTGAAAAGGATCGCAGCGAAATCGCCGAGGGTTTGAAACGCGCTTCGGGCTTTCTGCACAGCCAGCTTTTTCACAGGCTGAAATTGCGCGTCGTGCCCCAGCTCCATTTCGAGTATGACGCCTCCGTCGAGAAGGGCGCCTATCTTTCCAGGCTGATCGACGAGGCGGTCGGGGGCGGATCGTAATTCGATGAGGCGTCGCATCGACGGGGTGCTTCTGCTCGACAAACCGCTCGAGGTCAGTTCGAACGGGGCGCTGCAAATGGCCAAAAGGCTGTTTTGCGCCGCCAAGGCGGGGCATACCGGAACGCTCGATCCACTGGCTTCGGGGCTTCTGCCGATCTGTTTCGGAGAGGCGACGAAATTCTCGGCCATGATGCTCGATGCGGACAAGGTTTACCGCGCAGTCCTTAAACTGGGGCAAACCACCGCCACGGGAGATGCAGAAGGCGAAATCCTGGAGAGGCGCGATGTCGCGCTAGACGAGAAACAGGTCGAAACCGTTCTGGAACGTTTCAGGGGGGAAATCGGGCAGGTTCCTCCCATGCACAGCGCCCTGAAACACAAGGGGAAACCGCTTTATGCCTATATCAGGGCAGGGGTGGAAATCGCACGCCAGGAAAGGCGCGTGACGATACACGATCTCGTGATGGACAGGTTTCTTGGAGACGAACTGCATCTTTCGGTCAGATGCAGCAAGGGAACCTATGTCAGGGTGCTTGCCGAGGACATCGGGAAATCGCTTGGCTGCGGCGCCCATCTGAAGGGACTGGTCAGGACGGGGATAGGGCCTTTCGACCTCGGGGAGGCTTTCACCCTGGACGAAGTCGGGGCGAGGGAAGATCGCGATGCCATGCTGCTGCCATGCGATGTCCTGCTTCGGCAATTCGAAGAACTGGTCGTCGGGGAACAGGATGCGCAATTCCTGACGAGTGGAAGAGCGGTGGAGGCTCCTGCAGGGCAGGGGATCTACAGGTTGTACGATGTTGGGAATCGGTTCCTGGGGCTCGTGGAGGCGGGAGAAGACGGGAAAATCAGGCCGAAGCGCATGATGTCGGGGGATTTTCAGGCAATTTCTGCTTGAGGAAGACGCCTTTTAAAAGGTAAAATACGAAACTTTATTTTGGAGAAGCGGCAATGTCTATCAGCACCGTGCAAAAAGCACAGATCGTCAAGGATTACCAGCGGGCAGGGAGCGACACGGGTTCGCCCGAAGTTCAGGTCGCGCTGCTCACGGCCAGGATCAATTACCTGACCGAGCATTTCAAGACGCACATCAAGGATCATCATTCCCGCAGGGGTCTGCTGCGCCTCGTGAGCCGCCGCAGGAAACTCCTGGATTATCTCAAGAGCGTCAATGCGGACAGCTACAAGGCCCTGATCGAGCGTCTCGGCCTGCGCAAGTAACTTTTTAAAAGGACAGCACCTTGAATCATTACAAGAAAACTGTGGCTTATGGCCGCCATCAGCTGACCCTCGAAACCGGAGAGATCGCAAGGCAGGCACATGGGGCAGTGATGGTCACCATGGACGACACGGTGGTTCTGGCGACCGTGGTGGGGTCGAAATCGGTCAAGCCGGGCCAGGATTTCCTGCCGCTCACCGTCGACTACATGGAAAAGACCTATGCCGCAGGTAAGATTCCGGGTGGCTATTTCAAGCGCGAAGGCAGACCGACTGAAAAGGAAACGCTGACTTCACGCCTCATAGACAGGCCGATTCGTCCCCTCTTTCCCGAAGGCTTCTACAACGAAGTCCAGGTGGTGGCGACCGTGATGTCTTCCAACCCCGAAGTGGATGCCGACATCCTGGCGATGATAGGCACTTCCGCTGCGCTTGCCATATCCGGCATTCCCTTCAACGGCCCGATCGGGGCGGCGAGGGTCGGTTACATCGGCGGGCAGTATGTACTCAACCCCACCCTCTCCGAGCTGAACGAGTCCGAGCTCAATCTCGTCGTTGCCGGGACCGAATCCGCAGTACTGATGGTCGAATCCGAAGCGCTGCAGCTTTCCGAGGAAGTGATGCTCGATGCGGTGATGTACGGCCACAGCCAGATGCAGGCCGTGATCGGGGCGATCAACGAGATGGCTGAGGCGGTCGGCGCAGAACCCTGGAACTGGAACCCGCCTGAAAAAGACGAGGCATTGATTGCCGAAATCGCAGCGAAATCCGAAAAAGCCCTGAGGGAAGCCTATGCGATCAAGCAGAAGCAGGCGAGAAGCGAAAAAATAGGATCGATCCGGGACGAAGTGCTCGCAGCCCTCAACCCCGATTCCGATGCGGATCGCGGTCAGACCATCAAGACCCTGTTCAGCGACCTCGAGGCGAAGATCGTTCGCGACCAGATTCTGAATGGCGAGCCGAGGATCGACGGGCGCGATACCCGAACCGTCAGGCCCATCACCATCAGGACATCTGTTCTGCCGCGCACGCACGGCTCCGCCCTCTTCACCCGCGGGGAAACCCAGGCGCTCGTCGTGGCGACTCTGGGAACCGAGAGGGATTCGCAGGTTATCGAAGCGCTCCAGGGCGAAGTCACGGAACGCTTCATGCTGCATTACAACATGCCGCCCTATGCGACCGGTGAAACCGGACGCGTCGGCTCGCCCAAGCGCCGCGAAATCGGCCACGGCCGCCTTGCCAAGCGCGCGCTGGCTGCGGTGCTGCCGAAGCAGGAGGAATTCGGCTATTCGATCAGGATCGTCTCCGAAATCACCGAATCGAACGGCTCCAGCTCCATGGCATCGGTTTGCGGCGGATGCCTCTCCCTCATGGATGCGGGCGTGCCGCTCAAGGCCCATGTCGCCGGAATCGCGATGGGGCTCATCAAGGAAGGCAACCGCTTTGCCGTGCTGACCGACATCCTGGGCGACGAGGATCATCTCGGCGACATGGATTTCAAGGTAGCAGGGTCCGAAAACGGCATCACCGCGCTGCAGATGGACATCAAGATCACCGGCATCACCCGCGAGATCATGAAGGCCGCGCTCTCCCAGGCAAAGGAAGGCCGCCTGCACATTCTCGGCATCATGAAATCCGCACTGGGCGGGACGCGCGAACAGATGTCGATCCATGCGCCGCGCATGATCAAGATCAAGATCAATCCTGAAAAGATCCGCGACGTGATCGGCAAGGGCGGTTCCGTGATTCGCGCCCTGACGGAAGAGACAGGCACCCAGATCGACATTGCCGAGGACGGCACCGTGACGATCGCCTGCGTTACCGCGCAGGGCGGGGAGCTTGCCAAAAAGCGCATCGAGGACATCACGGCCGACGTCGAAGTCGGCAAGATCTACGACGGCGTGGTGCAGAAACTGCTCGATTTCGGCGCAATCGTCGCGGTCCTGCCCGGCAAGGACGGGCTGCTGCACATTTCGCAGATTGCGCACGAGCGGGTGAATGCCGTATCCGACCACCTCAAGGAAGGCCAGCAAGTCAAGGTCAAGGTGCTGGAAGCCGACGAGAAGGGCAGATTGCGCCTTTCGATGAAGGCGATACTTCCGGAGCCTCCCAGGGAAGAACCCAAGCCTGAACCAGTCGCTGAATAAAAGAACCCGGGGAAACCCGGGTTTTTTGTCATGATCCAGACCAGAAAACTCTCCCTTTACCGGGGAAGCAATCCCCTGCTGCTGGACGTGGATATGATCATCCACGACGGCCAGAAAGTCGGCATCACCGGAGCCAACGGCTGTGGCAAGTCGAGTTTCTTCGCCCTGCTCAAGGGCGAACTGCACCCGGATTCGGGAGAATTCGACATTCCGAAATCCGCTGTCATCGCCCATGTCGAGCAGGAAGTCGCGGCTTCCAGCAGGCCTGCGATCGAATACGTGATCGACGGCGATGCCGAATTGCGCAGGGTGGAGCGCGAAATGGCGGAGAATCCGGACGGGGAGAATCTCGCCCATGCCATTGCCCGCTTCGAGGAGCTGGGCGGCTACGGCGCGCGGGCGAAGGCTGCACGCCTGATGCACGGCCTGGGCTTCAATGATGCGCAGGTTTCGAGGCCTGTCGCCGAGTTTTCCGGCGGATGGCGCATGAGGCTCAATCTTGCCAGAGCGCTGATGTGCCGCTCCGACATCCTGCTTCTGGATGAGCCCACCAATCACCTCGATCTCGAGGCGGTTCTCTGGCTGGAGTCATGGCTGGCAAGCTACGAGGGTACGCTGCTCCTGATTTCCCACGACAGGGATTTTCTGGACGGTACGGTGGGTTTCATCTGCCATATCGAGAACAGAAGTCTCAAGCTCTATACCGGCAATTACGGCGATTTCGAGCGGCAGCGCGCAGCCGGCCTCGCCCAGCAGCAGGCCGTATTCGAGAAGCAGCAAAGGGAAGTCGCGCATCTGCAATCCTATATCGACCGCTTCCGGGCAAAGGCCACGAAATCGAGACAGGCCCAGAGCAGGATCAAGGCACTGGAGCGCATGGAGCTCATTTCGGCGGCCCATGTCGATTCCCCGTTTCGTTTCGGGTTCGAGATTCCCGTGCCCGCCTCGAATCCGCTTTTGAAGCTTGAAAAGGCTTCCGCCGGCTACCCGGGAAAAACCATTCTGGACGATGTTTCGCTTTCCATCGAATTGGGCAGCAGGATCGGCCTCATCGGATCGAACGGCGCGGGAAAATCCACCCTGATCAAGCTGATCGCAGGAGAAATCCAGCCGCTCTCCGGCGAAAGGGTCGAAGGGAGGGGGCTCAAGGTCGGCTATTTCTCCCAGCATCAACTGGAGAGCCTGAAGGTCGACGAGAGTCCTCTCGAGCACCTCCAGCGGCTTGACGAGGCTGCGCGCGAGCAGGATATCCGGGATTATCTGGGCGGATTCGGCTTTCATGGGGACGCCGTCTTTACTCCCGTGGTCAATTTCTCGGGGGGGGAGAAAGCGCGCCTGGTTCTTGCGCTCATCATCAGGGGGCGCCCCAATCTGCTGCTTCTGGACGAGCCCACCAATCACCTCGATCTGGAAATGCGGCATGCCTTGACGCTTGCCCTGCAGGATTACGAGGGAGCCATTGTCGTCGTCTCCCACGACAGGCATCTTGTCAGAACCGTGACGGATACGCTGATTCTCGTGGAAGGCGGAAAGGCGGTGGATTTCGAGGGGGATATCGAGGATTACGGCAAGCGGGTATTGCAAAGTCCCGTGGAAAAAAAGCCTGAAAAGGAAAACAGTAAGCGCATCGAGGCGGAAGCGAGGGCGAGGCGCAGGCCGCTTCAGCTCAAAATCGCAAAGCTCGAAGAAGAAATGGAGAGGCTGGGGGCTGAAAAATCAGCAATCGACGAAAGCATTGCGGACCCTGGATTCTACCAAGACAGGGAGGCCGTGAAAGCGGCGCTTCTCAAGGTGGCGGAAATCGGATCGAAACTCTCCGAAGTGGAGAATAAGTGGCTGGAACTGCAATCCGAACTCGAAGCGCTGGAATGAGCAGGCTCAGTGGTAATCCTCCTCGAGTTGATGGCGGATCGCCAGGATGGTGACGGTCTCCTTGTCCTCGATCTCGAAAAGGGCGACATAGCCGGAAGCGCCGAAGGGGATGAGCAGTTCGCGCAGGAAGGGATTCTCCGGATCCGCCTTGCGGCAGGAGAAAGGAAATTCCGCGAGAAATTCGATGCTCCTGCCGATCGCTTCGCGTGCGCGAAGCGCGGTAGGGCGGTCCTTCTCCAGGAGGAAGCCGAAAAGCCGCTTCAGGTCTTCTCTGGCCGCTGCCGTGTAGCGGACCCTGAAGCTCATCGCCCGGCCAGCATCGCGTCCAGCTCGTCGAGTACCGATTCGGCGGAATAATATTCTCCGGACGCGCGTGCATTTTCCCGCGAGGCGAGGCCTCGCGAGACGAATTCCCTATGCAGTTTTCTGCGTTCGATATGGGCCTTCAGCGACTGTTCCATGAAACTGGAAAGGCTTTCGCCTTCATGCAGAACGCTTTCAGCCTCAAGCCTGAGTTCCGGATCGACCCGAAGGGATGGCAGGGTTGCGCTTTTCATGTCAGCTCCTTGCGTTGCATATGCGATGCATTATGACCTTTCCGGGAAGGCAAGGCAAGCGGGCCTGTTCCTCTCCGGATGCACCGCGTTGTCCGGCTTGACGAATCCATAGCGTTCAATATACTTGGAAGTATACTTGCCGAGACGAATAAAAGGAGCTGTCGCCATGTCACAAATCACGCTGTATCTGGACGACGCCACCCAGGCGCTGGTGGAGCAGGCCGCGCAGGCCAATGGTGTGTCAAAAAGCCGCTGGGTGGCGGAACTCATCCGCAAATATGCTGCCCTTGAATGGCCACAGGATTGCCTGGCTCTGGCGGGGCGTTTTGCCGATTTTCCCTTGCGTGAAGAAAACCCGGCCTCGCCGCCAGCCGATGTGCCGCGCCTGGGTTTTTGATGGCCTGCCATGCTGATTCTCGACAGCAACACCATCAGCTACTACTTTCGCGGCGACCCGCAGGTGGTGCCGCGCCTGCAAGCCCTTTCCCCTGCCGATGTCGGTGTGCCTGCCATTGTGGAATACGAACTGCGTTACGGAATTTTGCGTTTGCCGCAGGAGGCAGCCAGTCCCCGCCTGGCGGCATTGGCCGCTTTACTGCGACCGATGCAGGTTTTGTCGTTCGATAGCGAATGCGCGGCCCATGCCGCCCATATCCGTGCAGAGCTGGAAGCATCGGGTATGCCGATTGGCCCGCACGATACCTTGATTGCCGCCACGGCATTACGCCATCGGGCCGCTTTGGTGACACGCAATGTGCGCGAGTTTGCTCGCGTACCGGGCTTGCAGTGCCTGAACTGGCATCAGGATTCATGAGCAACAGCACGAACTAGGCTGGCCGATCTCCAAACGGCCCGGGTCGCGAAATACCGGAAAAGCGATAAGACACTGCAACTTCCCGGCGCGGCAGGAATAATGGGCTGCCTTCCCCTGTTACCAAATCGGGAAGGCTTGCGCTCCCTGCGCCGTGGGAACCCGATTTCCGGGGGGCGCGAGGCTAGGCCGGTGGTTTCTCGTAGGTATCCACATAGGCATCGATGAGCCTGCGGATCATGCGCTGGTATTGTGTGTGGTGCTTCGCTGCCTCGGCCTTGAAGAATTCGACGCTCTTTTTGCTGAGCGCAATGGTGATCTTCACTCCTTCCTCCCGGAAAGCGAGCGCCTCGGGAGGGGGGAGGAAGTCCTGAATGACCTTGGCCTCGATGGGCTCGTCGGTGTATGTGATTTTAGCCTTGCCCGTTCTTGCGCTCATAAATTGCCCTGCCTTTCCTCCAGTAACCGGCTCCGAATATGCGAATATCCCGCCGCGATAGGTAAAGCGAACAGTAAGGATGCCCCCGTCGACCTCGCCGAAACAGAAATAGCGTTTTTCAGTTTTGCTGTGCGCGAGATCCTCGGCTATGACACGGCGGGGGTCGGCGAAGGCGTACTGCGCCAGAGAAAACGGTACCCCGTGTTTTTCCAGATTCTCGGCTTCCTTGTCCGCATTCCACTCGAACCGGGTCTTCTTCATGGAACCATCCTAGCACATCAGGCCAGAGTTAGCCATAACAATGTATGGCTATTTATAAGGCGATATTTCACTGCGGTCTTGCCCCGGTTTTTTCGATACTTGAGGCAAGCGGGCCTGTTCCTCCCCGGATGCACGGCGAGGGAGCGGCCCGGGCCGCGAAATACCGGAAAAGCGATAATTCGAGACCGGACGCCGCAGCTTCCCGGCGCGGCATGTTTTCTGGAACGATTCCAAGCTTTTGAATCGCCGTTGATTTCTTCCTGCTTTCGCCTTAACATGGCTGAACTTCGGCCTTTGCAGCCATTCCATTAGTTTGGGTTATTGTCCGCTTTGGAATTATACCGAGAGTTCTAATTTCTTCACGTAGCAATGATATTATTGAAAATGTCGAAATGATGCTGGCAAATGGGGCGCCGTCGTCACGCTTGCGTGGGTAGAGTGCGATTCGCGACGCGAATCGGCCCTTTCTCGAGAGCAATCATGCGCATCTGCCCACATAGTACGGTAGGAACGTAAATTAATGACAACACGTGAGATTGCTGCTTGGTCGGATCTGTCGCTTACTGAATTGTTTTACGCCTTTCGGAAGGCTAAAGCTGACTGCTACTTTGATTACTCGCTCTTTATAGCTCGTGAATTCGTTGAATATGAATCTGACCTACCGCACAACCTGGATAATCTGCTCGTTCGTCTTCATGACGGGCAAATAGCCAAGTTGCTTCATGAAAGCCTGGGGAAACCTCGGCTTATTGCGAAGAAATTGGCGACAAATTCCAAGTCTGAGAAAACTGGAGTACCCCAAAGTCATGGATTCTTCTCTGATCCAAGGCGTGCATTTCATCATCTTTCGGCTAACTACGAGCTAACACCGGAATTCCGCTTGGTTGGCGATTTTCCAGTACAAATGCACATATTATCAGCGCTCTGGATCAATCTCGTTGGCCATAAATTCGATCAGGCTCTTACTAAATCGGCATACGGATCTCGCTTGCGCCGATATCGAGCCGAGGAGGGATCGCCAACAGGTGCACTTGGCCCATACCACACCGAAGGGATTGGATCATTTCAACCTTACTTTGCCCCGTATCGGCAGTGGCGCGAACGAGGGCTGAAGGCGATTCGCAATGAGCTATCCGACGACAAGCCCGTGATTGCGATTACGATGGATCTGACCAGCTACTACCATCGCATTGATCCGACCTTTATGGCTGATAGGAGATTTCTGGACTATGCTGGGATCGAATTAACGAAGTGGGAAACCGAGTTTACTGCGACATTCGCCCAAGCTATGGTGGCATGGTCCAATCTAGCACATGACAAGCTCGTCGACCTTAGCTGTATTTCAAAGGACAAGGAGGGCTCACAGGTAGGTGGATTGCCGATTGGTCTCACTCTTTCGCGGATCGTTTCTAACGCGTTGTTGATTGGCTTAGACCGCGAAATCGAGCAGCAACTAAGCCCAGTCTACTATGGACGCTATGTCGATGATATTTTTGTTGTCTTGCGGGATCCGGAAACGATCCGCAATTTCACAGAACTTCAATCCTTCATTGCCTCCCGCACGAAATGTTTTCCATTCCCTAAAGATGAGGTAGAGCAGATTCAGTTCACCTTGCCTGGTAATTACCAAGGCAAGACGAGCCTAATACTGCAACGATCCAAGCAGAAGGTTTTCTTTCTTTCTGGAAGGGGCGGCCTTGATCTGCTTGATAGCATAGAGTCGCAGATTCGAAGCGTGTCGAGCGAACGGCGGCTTATGCCATCACCAGAGAAACTCGAAACAATGGCCGCCGCCAAGGTTCTTGCTGCTGCTGGTCAAGCCTCCGAAGAGGCAGATACTTTGCGACGCGCGGACGGCTTATCCGTCAGGCGACTCGGCTGGTCAGTACTGCTCCGAGCTGTGGAGACACTCGCTAAGGATTTGCGCCATGATGATTGGAAACTTCAACGCGATCGTTTCTATACATTTGCTCTTAGTCATATTCTCCGGCCTGACAAGATTTTTGATCATCTAGATTATCTACCTCGCCTACTTTCGCTTGCAGTTGCGCTTACTGACTGGCCGGACGCAAAACGATTGTTCGATGCATCAATAAATTCTCTATCAGAGCTGGAAAAGGCCACTTCGGAAAAACCTATCCGGATCAATGGGTATGAGTCTCAGACAAGCGTAAATCTACTGTCGGAGTGGGATGCGATTCGCGAGGGCGTGCGGCGATCCGCCGCCGATGCAGTTATTCGCTCGCTGAGATGGGGCCACACGGGAATTGGGCTGAGACCTCTGCCTGAAGTCGCGCTTAGGTTGTGCGAACTGGTGGGGCTTGATCAATCGGAGAGTAATCTGAGAGAAGTTTCGCTGGCAATTCGTGAGTGTGATTGGGCAAAGAGTTCCTACAAGGATCATTTGCGACGAGACGCTGTTCGTCAGCGCCCGATAGTTAACGGAGAGGGGGCGCTATATGATTGCTACGAGCGGCTAGGAGACCTTCTTGAATTCGTGGCAAAGACGGGAGATAAAAATAGCCTCAGCACGTACCGGGTAAATCCACGTTGCTCAAACTCGGAGGCTAGTGACGGTAATGCGGAGGTGTCGCTCCTGCCTTACCTACTGCCGACGCGCCCATATACAACCGAGGAAATCTCACTGTTTCTCCCTAAGGATTGTGTATTTGTTGGACCTGATGGCGACGCGCAAATGCCGGCTAGAAACTGGGCTCGCTACGTTCGAGCTCTCAGGGGGGTATGGGTATGGGAGTCGTTAAGGAAGCCCTGAACAAGTCCTGCTTCCTGTAAAATTGCAGTTGAGCCAACGACCGATTCGAGGTGCCATGAAACAGATGAGTTTTGCTGCAAGTGAGTACGTCAAGAAACCGAAACAGACCCGGA
>Ga0315298_1003816_pt1 | contig 23350 bp, 29 predicted proteins | sample WHS_1_MG_FD_203077 | JGI IMG/M metagenome (GOLD analysis project Ga0315298, IMG submission 203077) | Extremophilic microbial mat communities from Washburn Hot Springs, YNP, Wyoming, USA - WHS_1_MG | ecosystem: Environmental > Aquatic > Thermal springs > Hot (42-90C) | place: USA: Wyoming...
GAGATGTTTTGTCGTTGCACCACTTGCTTTAAAAAGGGTGAGGGCTCAAAACCCGTTTTCTGGAGGTTTAGTCAGTTGTTGGAGGCTAATCGTGGAAAACTTTTGGTTTACGTTTCAAGTGCGGAGACCCGTAAAGAGCGATTAAGGGCTGTAAGTGTTGCGGTTAAGAAAACCGCCAGCATGCTGAATTTGGGTTTTAAGGTTGTTCCGTTAAAAGGTGTGAAGGCGCCCATATACGTCTATTATGAGGATGGCAAAAATGAGCCTGTTCCCCTTTACTGCGACAAAGAAGCTGGAAACAGTGCAGAACATGTCTGCACAGCCTTAAGGAGCATGATGTTTGTTTTGTCCTTCCATCCAAAATATTCAGCTCTAAGAAAGATTAGAGGGGAGATTATCCGCTTTTCCTAAACTTTATGGACTGGTTTTCAAGGGTTATCTCATAAATTTGGTTGACATCGAAATCTATGCCTAGGCTTTCGTATTCCTGCTCTGTTAGGAAAAGTATTATCTTCGGAATTGTGAACTGCACTCGTCCGGGAAAGATGGGCAGTTGTTGTTGAAGGGCTTGGAGGACATCCTGTACAACCTTTGCCTCCTCAGTTTGGGGTCTGATGGCAAACTGTGGGATGGGGCGCTCTTCAACAAGTTCTATGCGTTTCCCAAGGTTTCCGTCAATGTCGCGAATCGACTCAATCTTGTTGACTCTAACACGAAACATGCTCATCCCCTTTAGAGAGACGGGACACGGCTATTTAGGGTTTTAGAGCAGTTTATATTGTTGAATGTTGTTTTTGAATCGCGATTTCGGTTGTGGAGCAGAATTAAAAGGGAGTTCGCCTTCATTCGGGGGAATTTCCTAGTGCTTCTTCTAAGCTACCTTCTTTTTAACATAGGTTATGCCATGACATCCCCCTTTGAATCGCCATTCATAGAAAACCTTGGAGCCACACCCACCATGATAGGCATCATCGGCTCAATAGGCTCATTTATCCTTTTTCTTGTAAGGATTCCCGGGGGCTATATAACGGACAAGCATGGTAGGAGGCAGATAATTGTAACAATGACTTATGGCGTTGTTTTGGCAAACATCCTTTTTATTTTGGCTCCCAACTGGGTTTTCTACTTAATCGGAGTTATTGTTACGAACATATGCCTAATTTATCAGTCGGCTCTTGAAGCCATAGAGGCGGATTCAATTTCGCCTGAAAAGCGTGGTTTTGGATACGCCGCCTTCAGAGTCCTGCCATTTCTGCCTTCAATCTTCGCGCCTTTAATTGCTGGAGCCATAGTAAGCCGATTCTCAATTGACCTTGGAATGCGCATAATCTATGCCATTGTGCTTGCTGTTGGGTTGGTTGCCGCTGTTCTGCGCCATACTTTCCTAAAAGAGACGTTGAAGGAGCCTAAAGCCATCAGTTTTAAAGAGCTTAAAATGGCGTTTAAGGAATCCGCCAAAGAAATTTTCGCCTGCTGGAAGCTTATGCCAAAAAGTCTGGTTTTCCTTTTGATGTCAACTTTGATTATAGCTTTTACAGACCCCTTCTTTTATCGTTTCGGCTCCCTTTATGTCTTGCAGTTTGTTGGGTTGAGCGATGTTGAGTGGGGTGCTGTGGGCACAATAAATTTGGCGGCAATGCTTGCTGTCGGCCTCTTGCTGGGCAAAGCCATAGATATTATTGGAAGAAAGAAAGCCCTAATACTAGCTCACATAATATTCACGCCGACAGCTGTTTTCTTTGTCCTCTCCAAAAATTTTCTAATGTTCGCCATAGTTTACGTTTTCTTCGCCATAGCCTCAGTTCTTTTCGTTCCGGCATCAGCTGCACTGCAGGCAGACATGGTTCCGAAGGAGATGAGGGGCAGGATAATGGGAAGCACAGGCGCCCTCTACATTCTTGCCGGAGCTTTGGGCTCTTTTGTTGGGGGAATTCTATATGAAAATCTTGACCCGAGAGCCCCGTTCTTGTTATGTGTCCCGTTGGATGTAATTGCCCTACTTATAGTCCTGTTTAAGGTTAAAGAGCCAGAGAAAAGAGAAGCCTAAAATGCCTATTCCATTTCTATGGTGGCTGGAGGTTTAGGTGTAACGTCATAGTAAACTTCTGAAACGTTGGGGCATTTCGAAATAATCTCGTTGGCTGTCTTCTCTAGAGTTTTCCATGGTATTTCCGAGACTTGTGCTGTTAAGAAGTCCTTTGTTTGTACGGCTCTTATGCTTATGACGTAGGGCTTTTTCTCTGGAGTTTCCTTAACAGTGTAGAGCACCCGTGTGATTGTTGGGTTTTCGCTGGTTATCTTAGCCTGCAACGAAACAAGCTTTAGTATATCCGCCTGGAAGGCTTTACCCTCCACAGTTTCAGCCTTTATGCCGACTATTTTCCCGTAGCGCCTCTCGCCGCCCTTCACACCAGTAGCTTTGTCTCTAAAAATTTTAACGTGCACGTTCCTTGATGGCACATTTAGGAGGCGCGCCACTGTTTCCTGCACATGAGACGTTGAGGGTTCTGCTGGCGCCTCCTCATCGTCTATTATTGCCGCGAAATATTGGCTTGGCTTATGCTCTGCAAGGGCGCCTTCAACTATTGCCGTTGCCTTTTTCAGTGTTTCCAATTTTTCTGGGCGGATTTCGCCAACAACTCGCACCGCTAAGCCTGGTCCTGGGAAGGGTTGCCTTTCAGAAACTTCTGGCGGCAGACCTAGATATCTGGCGACCATCCGCACTTGCTCCTTATAAAGGGCCAAAAGTGGCTCGACAACTTTGAACCCGAATTTTTCCATGGGGTTTATGCCTATCTGCTCCAAAACGTTGTGCTGTGTTTTTACCCCGCCAACGGTTTCAACAACATCTGCACGAATTGTGCCCTGCACGAGAACTCGGCATTTTTCCTTCTTTGCCGTTTCGCTTAGTACCGCGTAGAAGGTTTCCCGGAACTTTTTGCGTTTTTCCTCAGCGTCGCGTAAGCCTTTCATGGCGTTTAAAAAGCGTTCGCGGACGTCAACAATTTTAACCGGCACTTTGAAAGGCTCCTTCGATAGGATTTCGGCGACTTTTTCTGGTTCGCCCTCCCGCATGAAGGCGTCGTCCAAAATCACGCAGACGAGGTTTTCGCCTATAGCCTTACGAGTTAGAACAGCGCAGGTTGTGCTGTCTACGCCGCCAGAAACCGCCACCAAAGCCCTTTCATTGCCTATAGCCTTCCTTATTTCCACAATTTGTGTTTCAACAAACTTTTCCGGGTTGAAACTTTCCATGCTTTTCTTCTCCCACGCTTTTAGGTGATTAACTGATTTACTATTTCGCGACTTATGTATTTACCGCCCCTAGGCACTTTTAAAATGCCAGAAAGTTTCTTTAAAGCTTCGAAAGGTATTGGATTTTCAAGCTCGAAGAAGTTTGTAAACCTTATGAAGGTGGCTTTCTCTCTACCTTTAAGGAAGGCTAAATACTCCTTGTAAGAGTTTAGGCATGTTTCATCCCCATATTTTTCCCAGAGCTCTTTTGGGTCTCCGGCTAAACGCTCTATGAAGTCTGCAGCCCCCTTAATCTGCATTGATGGACGCTTAACATAAAACAGCAGCTTTTCAGCCTTTTTAGGTCCAACAAGGTTTCGCCGTACAAAAGCGTGGGTTTTCTTGCCGCCTCTGCATCTTTCGCAAAGCCTATTCCACCACTTTTCATCCGAAAGCAAAATGAACCCGTACTGCTCATCCAACAAGCCAGTAAACCACCCGAGCATTACCATGGTTATTTAGGTTTCAAAATAATATTTTTGGTGGTTTTCACCTTTTGTCAGTGGCAAAATTTTCACTCTTTAAACATCAAAATTCACTGGAAAATCAGTCGAGTTTGAAATAGATTTTAAAAACAGCTGTTCTCTCTGGCTTGAAAGCCACAAGAAAAGCCTTTTCTTGGCTGTTAAAGTTTTTCTATGCTGCTGTATCATTGTCTTAACGCGCAAAAGGGAGGGTTATCCTCTGAAACCAGATGAGGCGAAAGCTCTGGTCACAGCGTTAAACGAGTTGAATGAGAGCTATGCGGATTTCCTCCAGTCCCTAAGCGGCACTGTTAGGGAAGTGAAAGCCTCTAAAAAGCTTTGGAATAACGGTAACAAACCATGGCTCATCAAGTTGGGCTTAGCCCTAATAGTTTTTCCAGAACCAGTCCTAAGCGACGTTTTGGGAAGCCTCCTAATAGCTGCTGGAACAGTCCAAGAGGGGATTCGCCGCCGAGCCCTCCACATTGAGGATATCCCAAAAACCTTTCAAACTGTTATGAGGGAGCTTCGGGCTTCAGAGGAGCGCATAATTGGGAAGCTTGTTTAAATCTTATATTTGTAGCATGTTATAAGCATAACATGTTTGGGGTGAGAAGGGCATGAAACTCGTAACAGTGCTGTTACCCGAAGCCTATTTGGAAGGGTTAGATGAGCTTGTTAGGGCGAACATGTATCCAAGCAGAAGTGCCGCCATAAGGTCGGCTGTCAGAGACTTGCTCAAAAAGGAGCTTTGGGAAAGGAAGGAGAGATAAACCCCAAAATCCCCTTTCATTTAAACGTTTTTGCCGTGTCCCTAATCCTTTTGGCGGCTTCGGCTGGATTCTCCGCCATAGTTATAGCCCGCCCCACAATGAGGTAGGTGGCTCCAGCCCTTAGGGCTGCTTCCATGTCGCCTCCCTGAACGCCCACGCCTGGCGAGTAAATCGGGATTTTTCCACCTAAAACCGCGTGCACCTCCTTTATTTTTTCTGGGTATGTGGCGCCAACCACAACGCCGTCAGCACCCCATTTTAAGGCTTTTTTAGCAAAAACAAGGTATTGAGGCGTTTTATTTCCGCTTTCGGCGTCCACAACAGTCTGCCCGTAGCCTTCGCTGGCGCCTTTATGGCTCATGTAAACAAGCACTATAACGCCTTTACGCCGATTTTTTGCAACTTCGAAGACTGGTTTTAAGCCTTCTTCCCAACCAACGAAAGGGTTTGCAATTAAAGCGTCAAACCCCGCCTCATAATAGTATTCGGCTATTACTTGATTTGTTGAGCCTATGTCATTTACCTTACAATCCATTATTGTTGGGAGCTCTTTTTCATGCGCCTTTTTCAAGAGTTTTTGGACGCCGTCGAAAACTCCAAGCGGCAAAATTAGATGGTGGTTAAACTTGACAGCACAAACATAAGGGCTGACAGCGTTAATGATTTTTTCCGCCTTCTCAAGGAGGGTTTGGCGGTTTTCTGGCTTTTCATATGGGAAGTCTAAAGCCAAAACAATGTTTGATTCTCTTTTTCTGGAAACTTCAGCCATCTCCTCTCTGAAGGACAAGTCTGGCACCCAAAACCTATTTTTGTGTTGGGCTAAAAACTTTTATTGTTTCGATTTCTCCGCCGCAGCACAATCTAATGTATTCTAGGGCTGTTTTCACCGCCTCTTCTAGTTGTTGATGGGTTATTCCAGGGGCTCCGTAAGCCACTAGAAGTATGTTTTTCGTGTTTAGCGTGATTTTTGTTTGGTCTGCATCTCTGTGGGGGTATACGCACAAAACTTTTCGGCTGTCGGCTAAAACAAGCATGTTGCTTGTCAGAGCCATTGGCTTCTCCATTCCTATGCCTGTGAACGGCTCGCCGTTTTCTGCAAATCTCACGTTAAAGGGTGGGTGGAGTGTGTCTCTGTCAAAGCCGCTTATGGGGATTATGGTCTTCATAGAAGCCAAGTTGTAGGCGTCCACGGCTGTTGAAATGGTTGGGAGTTCACCGCCGTGTAAAACCCTCCTCAGTAGGGCTTCGCCGGAAGGCCTTATCTTGGTTGGGTCTATTCCTAGCCGCCAGTAAAAGTCTCTGTAGGCCCTCACAACCGGGTTTTCCTTAAGCCCCTCAACATTGTGTTGGGCTCTGACCTCAGCGTATAAAGCCCTTTTCAGTTCTTGAATCCTTGGATTTTCCCTTTCCACCGCAACGCCATTAATTGTTCCAATGCTTATGGCTAGCTGTGGAAATTTTGAGGCCGCCTCGGCGCACCAGTAAACCATTATAGGCTGCATTTTAAACCCGACTAATACCTTCTGTTGAAAGGTTAAATTATTTTAATGGTTCAAGAACTCTTCCCTTTAAGGCTGTCTGGAATGATTGGCGAGTTGGCGGCTTTGGGGGCGGCTTTATGCTGGACTTTTTCAGCCGTGCTTTATAAGAAGGCTTTAGCTGAAACAAAGCCTATTTCGGCAAATGTTGTGCGCTGCACTGGAACAAGCCTCATACTAGTTTTGGTTTTCGCCCTAATGGGGAAAGTTCATGTTTTTGCAAGTTTGCCAGCCCAAGTGGTTTTGCTAGCCTCTGTTAGTGGCATAATTGGGTTGGGATTAGGAGACACGCTCTACATGAACAGCCTAGAGATTCTCGGTGTGGCAAGGGCTGTTCCAATAACTTGCACCTATCCCCTCTTCCGCCTTGTTTGGGCTTATCTCCTTGCAGGCGAAGTCATTACGCCGTCAATTGTCCTCGGCGCACTAGCAATTGTTTTCGGGATTTGGCTTTTAACCAGCGGAGAAAAACAGCAAGGCACAGGCACCGACAAGCGTTGGAAAAGACTTCGGGTTAAAGGCTTTGCTTTTGCCTTGGCAACGGCTATTGCTTGGTCTGTGAGCATTTCAATGATTAATTTGGCTGTTGAGGCATCCGCCAGCTTGGAACAAGCCTACGCCATAAACACTCTTCGACTCGTGGCGGTAGCAATTTTTCTGCTGGTTTTGGTTCCCTTCGGCAGGGTGAAAAGTTCCTTTCGAGGGATGCGGCTGAAAACGGCGGTTATGCTTTTTGCTGGAGGCTTAATAGCCATTGGGCTGGGATGGTTCTTTCTAACAACAAGCTTCATCTACATCCCAGAAGCGCAAGCAGTGCCAATATCTTCGGTAACGCCTTTGTTTTCAGCGTTGTTTGGTGTAGCTTTTCTTCATGAAAAGGTTACGGCTAGGGTTGCCATAGGCTCTGCGGTGGTTGTGGCTGGAATTTTTCTGGTCTTTATGGACTAGTTTTTGTTTTCCACATATGCTTGTTGAAAAGTTTTATATGGTTGAACCTTGAATGCTCGGTGTGGGTCGTGGAGACCCAACTTAGTGAGATTGGAAAAATTTCTGAAAAGCAAAGCGTAAAACCCCTATCCCTTTTAAAAGCGACAGAAAACCGCCACAAACTGCTTTCAAAGCCAGAACTGTCGGCTGTTGTCAAAATAGAGGCAAGTTTGCTGAAGGGTGCTAGGCGATACTTTGAGGAGCACGGCTTTGTGGAAGTTGTTGTCCCACATCTGACAAGGGCTACTGGCGCATGCGAAAACATCGCAACAATGTTCGAGGTGGACTATTTTGGCAAAAGGCGATACCTAAGCCAAACAGCCCAACTCTACTTGGAGGTTTTAACGCCCTTCCTAGGCAAGGTCTGGTGTATTGGTCCAAGCTTTAGGGCTGAGCCGTCCGTTGACGAGCGCCACTTGACAGAGTTCACCCTTATAGAGTTGGAGTTTGCCGGAGATTTTGGGCAACTGCTGGAACACATTGAAGGCGTAATATGCTCAATGGTGGGCTGTGTGCTTGCGGAACGCGAAAAAGAACTGGAGCTTCTAGGCGTAGACTTAGACCGTCTAAAACGGGTTAGAAAGCCCTTCGAAAAAATAACTTACACTGAGGCTGTTGGTTTGCTGGCTGATTACGGCGTAAAATGGGGCGACGACCTAAAAAGCGCTCATGAGAAGGCTCTCGTCCAAATGGTTGGCAACAAGCCACTGTTTGTAACCCACTTCCCAAAAGCCATAAAATTCTTCAATATGCGGGAAAACGACGAAAACCCAGCCGTTGTCAACAGTGCCGATCTGCTGTTGCCCATGAGCGGCGAAGCCGTCGGCGCTGCGGAGAGGGAGTACCGCTACGAGAAACTCTACGAGAGGCTTGTAAACTCAACAATGTTTAAGCAGCTTGTCGAGAAGGGCGGAAGCATCGAAGACTTCGACTGGTATTTGGAATTCTACAAGGAGCACCGTGTTCTACATTCTGGCTGCGGCATAGGCCTCAACAGAGTGACACAGTTTGTCTTAGGCGCTGAAGACATAAGGGCGACTACGGCTTTTCCATTAAACAGAGCGTCAATACTCTAACCCATCCCACATCCTCTTTTTCTTTTGCCCTTCGCTTATCCGCATTGAAAGCGGTACAGTTTTATACCAGCATGTTTCTAGAGGTGAAACTTGGCGGACTGGGAAGGGAAACACTTACATGTCTGTGTCTCCAAGCGTTCGCGAAGTTCTTGCAAGGCGAATCGCCGGCGAGATCATCCTCTCCAACAAGCCAGGGGCCACCATGCGGAAGTGGCGGGAGCTTTTCGGCGTTTCGCAGACAACGCTTTCTGATAAAATGATGCTTTCGCCCTCGGTTATAAGCGACTATGAGAGCGGGCGGCGGAAAAGCCCTGGAACAAAGTTTGTTAGGCGCTTTGTTTGGGCACTTTTAAAGATTGATGAGGAGCGGGGAAGCCGCTTTATCCGCGAATTTGCCAAGCTCACCAGTTCGCCCAGCATGGCTGTAGTGGATTTACGCGAGTTCCCCATCCCCGTGCGGGTGGAATATTTGTGTAAAGCCATACGAGGCGAAATTGTGGCTTGCTCAAGCCTAAACGTTCGGGATGTTTTGGGCTACACCGTTGTGGACAGCAAAAAGACCATTGAGACGCTTTCTGGTTTTGAGTATTCCCAGCTCTTCGGCGCCACAACAGAACGCGCACTAATCTTCACAAACATTGGCAATGAGAACTCGCCCATGATGCTTGTCCGCATGAGCAGCCTAAAACCAAAAGTTGTCGTTTTCCATGGTGTTAAGCCAGACGAATACTCCATTAGGCTGGCGGAGTACGACCGCATACCATTAATTTATTCGGCACTGCCAACGGTTGAGCAGCTTGTGAAGTCATTGCGGAAGCTTTACCGCATAGCCTTGAGAAGGAAGCTTGGGAAGGCAGTCCGCCCACCCCCAAAAGTAAGCACATAAGCGTTTAAGCATGTGTAAGGGCGGTTTAGCCTTGATAAAGGTTGGGTGTTGCGGCTTTCCAACTTCAATGAAACGCTACTTCGAAAGCTACAGCCTAGTGGAGCTGAACAGCACATTTTACGAATACCCGAAGCTGGAAACCGTCGCGGGATGGCGGGAAAAAGCACCAGAAAACTTCGAGTTCACAGTTAAAGCCCATCAAGACATAAGCCACAAGGCGAAAATGCGCTTGGATGAAACAAGCCAGAAAGCCTTCGAAACCATGAAAAAAATATGCAAAACATTAAACGCGAAAATATTGCTTATTCAGACGCCGGGGTCCTTCCGCCCAGACAAGCTCGGCGAGGCAGAAAAATTCTTTAGGGCTGTGGACCGTGAAGGCTTAACCCTTGTTTGGGAAACCCGTGGACCAGAATGGGAAAAACCAGAAGTTTATGAAAGGCTCCGCCAATTGTTAAGCAGCCTAGACATTGCGCATGTGACAGACCCGTTTAGGGTTTTGCCAGCCTACACAAGCCAAACCGCCTATTTCCGACTGCACGGCTTAGGCGAAGAACTATACTATTACCAGTACACGGACGAGGAACTGAGGCGGCTTGGCGAAATTGCCAAAAATTTTGAGGCGGAAGGCAAGACGGTTTATGTGCTCTTTAACAACCTATCAATGTTTGAGGATGGATTGCGGTTCATGCAGTATCTTTCAAGCGGAAAATTCCCAAAAATCACTGGCGCGGTTGGCTTGGAATCCGTTAAAAGCGTTATAGCAAAAACGCGGTATCCAGCACCAAAAGGCATATTGATCAAGAAGGTGGGCTGGAGGCTTGTAGAAATCGAAGAAGGCAAACAGGTTAGGCTGGCTGAGCTTTTGGCGGAACTGCCATCAAAAACCTACAAAAACCCAGAAGAACTCCTGAATGCTTTAAAGACGCTACTGTTGCGAGACTGAACCATTGTATTTATTTATAGCAATCAAGACTTAACTACCTACGCTAAATTTTCAGAGTTTCGAATATTCACATAGAATACAAACACAACAGCCTCTAGCACCCTAAAGGAAATAACCAAAAAGGCTGAGGGCGCTCTTTCTTTTTTACATTCTCCATTAGACTTTCTCTTGATGAGTATTAGTTTTAAATAAGCGATTTAAGGAAAATCTTAATGGTAATGATGATCTCGTCTATTGACCAGCTTAAAAAGTATGTAAAAAAAGCTTTTTTGTTCAAAGTTGGTAGTGCTTACATCGTTCCAAAAGATATAACGATAGACGATAATACGCTGTTCAATAAATTGATCCAATGTTTAAATTCTTCGCCACTGGTAGTGAAGACATACACGCTAAGCCCCACTGGAAAACCACGTGCTCTAAATGTTTTTGTTTTTCGCGTTTGATGGACACAAAAACTACTAAGCTCATACGTCTTAGTTTCTTGCCGTATATAATATGCAAAATTCATCTTCCCAAAAAGAACCAAGAGATAGGAATGACTTGGGAATCATTTGCAACGTCAGAAAACATTGATTGGACAGAGAAGTTCGATGTAGTATATGATGGAAGTATTTTTTTAGTGAGTAGGGAAATTGACTTTTCAAAGCGTTTTCACCCAGGGTCAGAAGATATTAGAGAAGTGTTCTTTTCGATCCTTAAAAAAGAAAAAACATGGAACCTTAAGTCAGTTGCCCCTGTTCCATTGAGAGAAAATATAATTTTGGTTTTTCTAGTCGAGAATAATGAGACCGCTAAAATTATTGGACGAAATCTTTTCAGAAAACCTGGCGACTTGATTTTCTTCCTACCTGAAAGCGTTTTAAGAAAAGTTGACCAGTTTCAAGTTGACTTCCTATCGCAGATATCTTTTGATTTAGCATTATTTTACGATACTGTGTGCGAACTTAATGAAGTGAATACATATAGAGAGGAGTTAGAAAAAATCCATATAGAATTAAAATCGATGGTGGACAAACTTCAGAAACTTCATTTCTACAATTTCCTTGCGTATCACAAAGCATTAAAACAACTTGAAAACCTTATTTCAAAACACTTTTCATACATCGTAAATTATGGTTTAGCTCTCAACGCTTTAGAAGGCACAATAGGAAAATTAAAAGAACAGTTAAAACAAAATTTTTGGCTCAAACACCTTCAGCTTCAATTACTCGAAGAGTTAGAACACAAGAAAATTGATGTTGATGCTTTAACAAAATGCACAAATCATATAAAAGAAATTGCTCAGAGGTCTTATACAAATAGAATAACTTTGTTGGCCACCATTTTGACAATTATAGGTTCGATAATTGGATCTTTAGTTATTGATTATGTCCGTTCCGTTCTTTGACAGCATCGCTTTGAATTCGTAATATCCACAAAATTATAATGTCTTCAATTTTCTAAAATCTTCCAAGAGAAGCTTTCTATATTTGGCGCTGTAAAGCCCTGCCGCCGGATGCAGCGTCGGAAAAACCACGACAGCCAAACCCAAAACCTCCGCTTGATAAAATTTTCCCCTAGCTTCTGTAATACCCCTAAAAGGCAGTCCAGCCTTTGCGAAAATGTAGGCTGTCGAATAATTTCCAAGAGTAACTATGATTTTTGGCTGTATCGCCAAAATCTGCCTATCCAAAAACGGCGTACAAGCCTCAATCTCGCTTTGGGCTGGCTCCCGATTGCCTGGCGGACGACATTTTAAAACGTTTCCAATGAAGACTTGGCTTCTGGACAAGCCAGCCTCAGCCAAAAGCGAATCCAAAAACTTTCCAGCAGCCCCCACGAAAGGCTTGCCCTTAACATCTTCCCAGTAGCCCGGAGCCTCACCAACAAACATGATTTTGGCTTCTGGACTACCATCGCCCGGAACAGCGTTCTTGCGGGTCTTCCAAAGACCACAACGCCTACAAGCCTTAACCTCTGAAGCAACAGCCTCCAAAACAGCCTCCTTTGACGATTTCATGCCTTCCAGCCAGTTTCAGTGATATGCTGGGAAGCACTTATTAGGATTGCCAAACAAATAATTCAGCGGAGAAGTGCCAAGATGGGCTATGTTAAGGTTAAAGTGAAAATTCGAAACATCCACAACCCCGAACTAGAAGCCGAAAGGGAACTTCTCGCCGACACAGGCTCAATTTATACGATGATTAAACGCAACTTTCTTGAAGGGCTTCAAATAAAGCCGCGGGGAAAGCGAAAATTCAAAACGGCTGACGAGAGGCTTGTTGAACGGGAGGTTGGAGCCGCAGAGATAGAGATAAACGGGCAAAGCACATATTCCATCATAATTTTCGGCGAAAACTCGGACGCGGAAGTGTTGGGGGTAACAACCCTTGAAGAACTCGGACTACAAGTCGACCCAGTAACGGGCGAGCTAAAACCACTAGAACTTCTACTTTTATGACAGCGCCCATCCAGAAAATTGTTCCAGCGGTTAAAAAATCGTGGAGGCTTCCACGAGCAACAGTCTTTCATTATTGAAAACCTATCACCACTTTTAAGGGAATACACATTATTTAATAGTTACCTAGCCCTGGTTGTTGTAAAATTCTAGAGAGGGGTAGTCACTATTGGCTGAAAAAACAGCCAAAAGTTCATGGAAAATGTTTAGGCGTTTCAAAGAGGAATTCGGCTTCGTTATTGGAAACGTTTTCATACTATTGGCTGTCTGGGCTTTTACCGATTTTGCCCACCTTCTCCCAGACACTTATTATTCGCTTTACGTTGAGTCTTTGGGCGGCTCACCCCTCATAATAGGTTCAATTTTGTCGGCATCATGGTTTGTTATGGCTTTTCTGCAGTTGGCGGGCGGCTACTGGGCGGATAAGAGAGGGAGAAAAGCTCTGATTGTGAGCGCAAGCTTCGCCAGAACCCTCATATACCTTGTTTTCGCTGCAGCCCCCACATGGCACTTCATCCTTTTAGGCGAACTGCTAATAGGCACAGTCACCATAGCCCAGCCAGCAATGTCAGCATTGGTCGCAGACTCCCTCCCACCGGAAAAGCGTGGTCTAGGCTATTCGCTTTCCATGCTTGCTGGTGTAACCTCTATCCTTTCGCCAGTTGTTGCCGGAATACTATGCCTAAAATATGGGCTGGTAGCCGGAATGAGAATGGCTTACATAATAGTTTCCATATGCTGGCTTATCTCCGGAATAATGCTTCTAAGGCTGAAGGAGACGGTGAAAACTGAAAAGGCTGGATTTTCCCCCTCAGAGTTTCTGAAAGAATATCCTAAGGCTTTTAAAGAGTGTGTAACCATCTGGAGATTTTTGCCAAAAGCAATGCTTTACCTCTTCCTTATCTTCACTCCCCTTATGTTTTTTGTGAGGATGTGTATACCCTACTACGTGCTTTACGCCAACAAGGTTTTAGGAGTAGATGAACTCCGATGGGCAGTCTTGCAAACCGTCAATTCCATAACATTTTACTGCTCACTGCTTCCAGTAGGCAAAATGGTGGACAAAATTGGCAGAAAGAAACCACTAATCTTTTCCTCCATATTCGGAGCCCTTGCAATGGCACTGTTTCTTCACGGTAACCCTGTAGGATTATACGCCTTTTCAGTGTTTTCGGCAATCTGCAATGTCCTAGTCTTCACGGCATATCCATCCCTACAAGCCGACCTAACCCCAAAAGAGTACAGGGGAAAACTATTGGGATTTTCAAACTTCATAGACTGCCTCCTTGGGTCAGCGGCACTGCTTTTAGGCGGCTTCCTCTATGAAATAGTTTCAAAAATGGCACCATTCCTTCTGCTACTAATCACCATGGCATCCACAGCGGTGGCAACAGCCATTTTCGTAACTGAACCTAAAGTCAAGCAGAGCTAGAGAGGGGAGGTCCACCTTAAGCCTTTTTCTGCAGCCATTTTCCCATTAATAAGTCAACAGCAAAATTGACATTTACAGCATACGCGCTAGGGCTTCTGCACCCCGCATTCCAAGCTGAACGCCCATGCCCTTAGCTTTTGAAGTTGCAGCTTTAATTTCAGCGTTTAGGACATCTTCGAAGGTTTTTACCCCGCTTACCATGGCAGCAGCCACTCCAAGGCGTTCCGCAGCCTCAATGTTTAGAAAGCCGCACATGACAAAGCCCTTCTCCGCCACAATTAATAGCAGTGGAGGCGACTCTGGAAGCTCAACCCTAACGCCAAGGCAAGTTTTATTGCCAACCTTAACTTGAGCCACACTTATCATTGCATTATTCACCACAGTTTATAGGCTATGTTGTAATTTTTAAATAAGAATTGCCACACAGATGAAGCGAAACAAAATGCTGACAAGGCTTAAAGAAAAAGTGCAGTCAGCCATAAAAGCCCAAGCAAAAGCCGCCGACAAGATAGGCTTGACGCCAAACATTATAAGCGTCATAGGCATCCTTTTAGCCCTTCTATCCGCACTTGCCTACGCCAATGGTCGCCAAAGCATAACAATGGCTGTGGCTGTTGTTCTGCTTCTGCTTTCTGGATACTGCGACATGCTAGACGGAGCACTAGCAAGGCTATGCCAAAAAACAACCCCTTTCGGCGGCTTCCTCGACTCACTTCTCGACAGATACGCAGACTCAGCAGTTTATTTTGGCATAATATTTGGCGGACTATGCACGGTTCCATGGGGTCTCGCAGCGTTGATAGGCTCTTTGCTGGTAAGCTACTCCCGCGCCAGAGCCGAAGCAGTGGGAATAAAAATGGAGACTATCGGTTTGGCTGAAAGGGCTGAACGCATAATCATAATCGCAGCTGCAACCATAGCCGAAATATTCTTTGCAGGCATAATAGAAGCTGGCATAATACTTTTGGCTATCCTCACAAACCTAACAGTGCTCCAGCGAAGCCTATACACCTATAAGGCTTTAAAGAAGAAAGGGGAAAAAGCTGAAGGCTAGAATTTTCTGCCAATGCGAAGTTTACGCTCTTCCCTTGCGCGAACCTTCACAATACCGTAATGGACTGCGCATGAAACACAATAATATTTTGTGTCCACGGGCGCAGAAATGTAGGCGCCCTTCTGGCGAAGCTCCCTAGCCAAGGCTGGGTCAACCAACGAAAGCCGACGTGTAACCTTTTTGGCTTTGTCCCTTGGCACAAGCTCCCCACAGTTAGCGCATTGAACAAAGCCACTTCTACCCTTAGCGCCCTTCGACCTTCCACGGCTCTTTCTCTTGTACGGCATAATGCAACAACCTACTTGGCAATTCTATGCATGATATAGCCATACACGCCTATATATCTGTTCTCAATTTCAAAATGCAAGCAATGTTAGCCTTGGCATCTATTTTTGGGATAATCTTCCCAGTGGACGATGTGAAGAGGGTTGTTACGCCTGGACCATGTCCAGAAGTGACGCAGTTGGTATGGACGACTATGCCAACTGAAACAGCGCCTTTGCGATAAATTCGCCCATAAGAGTGGTCAGCATCCATTATAGCCACCAAGTCGCCAAGCCTCAGATCGTCAAGCCCATACTCCTTCCTTGTGGCTTCGTCGAAAAGTTGTATGTCATAATCCCCAGAATAAGTTTGGTTGGCGCCTAAACCAGAACCCATAATCGCCGCCGGAATAACATGCGTAACCGGGACTTCAAGCTTGTCGCCGACGGGCTTAGGGTCTAAAGCCTCCAAAAAACGCGGGTCCATATTCATAACCTTTATGTCTGGAAAATCCAGCAACTTCAAGCCAACGCCGAAAGCCTTCACAAGCACCTTGTCGCCGAGCATAAGTTTTTCAAGTGTTTCAGGCTGAAAGTCCACAAGCACATGCTCTATCCCACCATGCTTGCCAGTGACAACACCCCTAGCGCCTTTAGCGTCTCCAGAAACAACAACAGCCTCATTTCCAACACATGAAAGCACGTTCAAGGCTGTGTTTGCACCCCGACCAAATGTAGGGTCATTCTCTTTGTTTTCTATGCTTACGCCCGGTTCAACGTGGTCTGCTTCCCAACCGCAAGCCGTGTCACCAACCCTCACGTTGTATGTTATTCCGCCTACACCAGGCAAAACCATGGGCACGCCTTCGGCTGAAATGTTGTATATGCCTCTTCCATAAACTGGGCTTGCAACTTCACCCACAACTGAAATCTTGACAAGTTTGTCAACATTTGTTCTTAACATGGCTTTCTCCTCGACGGATAGAGTCAACGTTAGTCTTGGATAATAAGTTTCCCTTCAAAATTGATGTAACCATAAGAAACATAACAAGTTTTAAATGTCTCTTTCTATTTTGAGTTGAGTGAACAGTGAAACGCACAAACTTGACCAGTGGCGAAAGTGATGGCTGAAATTGGTTTAAGGTCAAGAATGCTCGTTAGGGACGTTATGAGCAGTCCAGTGATAACTGTGGACGAAGACGCCACGGTAAATCACGTCGCTGAACTCATGGACAAGCATGCCTTAGGCTGCATAATAGTGACCAGCAAGGAAGGAAAACCCATAGGAATCATAACGGAAAGAGACTTGGTAACAAGGGTTCTCGCAAAAAACGTTAGGCCCGATGCTTTAAAGGCAAAAGATGTTATGACTACTCCGCTCATAACGATAGAGCCAGACGAAACCATAAGTGAAGCCGCTAGAAAAATGAGCAGACTTAACATCAGAAGGCTAGGCGTTGTCTACAAGGGACAGCTTATAGGAATTCTTTCAAGCAAGGACATATTGGCCGTCATGCCGGAACTCATCGAAACAATACAGGAGAGAGCCCTTATAGAGGGCGAAAACCTAGCCCAAACAACTATAGTGGAAGAGGAGGAAGAATCCTCTCTGGCTGGCTACTGCGACCGTTGTGGCGGGTGGTCAGATAACCTTAAAGAGGTAGATGGGGAATTCCTCTGCGAAGATTGTAGAGCCGAATTAGAAAGCGAATAATGAAAAAGGGGAGATTTTTTGCGTGTCAAAGAAATATTGAATGAAAAGCACCCCTTTATTTACGATGATGAGCTTGCCACAAAAGCCCGCGCCATAATCCGCGACTTCTCCTTAAGAATGCTGCCGGTCACAAACCGTGAAAGAAAACTTTTGGGGATAGTCTCCCGCGGTGCAGTTATGGCCATATCCTCCTCTGTTTCGCCAATAAAGGTTAAGGGTATAATGACAAACCCAAAGCATGTCGCCACAATGGAAGACGACGCCTTTCAGACGGTTAGGGAGATGCTCCGCGTAGATGAGTGGTGCACACCAGTTGTAAACAGCAAAACAGAAAACCTATTGAAAGGAGTTTTTGGCTTAGAAAACTTTATAGAAAACATAATTAAGACAAGCCCGGAAAAGCTTGCGAAACCAGTTTCAGAAATAATGTCAACAAACCTCTTAACATGCACGCCAGACGACGAGGTTGACAATGTTTGGCGTCTTATGCAGAACAAGTCTTTAGCTGGACTTCCGGTCGTTGCCAAAGACAAGCTTGTGGGAATTATAACGCAGAAAGACCTTCTTGAAAGCGGGGCACTCATGCCAACCTTCGAGTCGCATAAGGGAAGGTTTAAGGCGTCAACAAAAATTTCAGCCATCATGAAGACAAACGTGATAGCCGTTCACCCATCGGTAAAGGCGATAAGGGTTGCAAAAGTTATGGTTTCAAAGGATATAGGGCGAGTTCCAGTTATAGACAAAGACGGAAGGCTAATAGGCATAGTGGACCGAGAAGACATAGCAAAACTCATAATCAAGTAGAAGAGGCGGAAGAATTGAGCCGAGAAACTTTTAGGAGAACGTTAAGAGGCAAGGGGCCAGTCTCATTAAAGGGTTCAGCAGCTAAAAAACGCGAAGGCGACATAATGCACATAGCAAAAAGCCCAGTCATAACAATGGCTCCAACAACACCAATATATGACGGCATCAAAATAATGGCAAAGGAAGGATTCCGCAGGATTCCCATAGCTGACCCGGGAACAAAAACATTGGCTGGCATAGTGACAGCAACAGACATAGTTGACTACCTTGGAGGGGGCAAAAAATTCGAAATAGTCCAACAGAAGTTTTCCGGGAACATTTTCAAAGCCATAAACGAACCCGTAAGGCTCATAATGAACCAGAAGGTTTTCGCGGTTAAAACTACAGCGAGCATAAGTGAGGCAATACAGCTGATGAAGGAGAAGAACGTCGGCGGCTTGCCAGTCATAGACGAAGAAAACCATGTTAGGGCAATAGTTACCGAAAGGGATGTAGCCCGCATGTTCGCAGACAGAATAAGCGGAATAAAAGTTTCACAATTGATGACTGAAAAAGTGGTCACAGCACTACCCAAAACAACAATCTTCGAGGCGGAAAAAACCATGATTGGACAAGGCTTCAGAAGACTCCCAATAGTTTCAGACGGCAAAGTTGTAGGCATAGTAACAGCCATGGACATAATACGCTTCTTCGGCTCAGGAGAAGTCTTCAAACACCTAAAATCAGGGACGATAACGCAGGTTCTGAACACGCCAGCTATGGAAATAGCAACAAAAGAGGTAGCAACAATTTCGCCGGAGGCTGATGTTGGACAAGCGGCAAAAATCATGCGGGAGAAAAACCTCGGCGCCCTGCCAGTGGTCCAAAATGAAAGGCTTGTCGGCATAATAACCGAAAGGGACTTCTTCAAAATAATCGAGTAAAAGTTTAGGCAATTCTATGCGAAAGGAAGCTCTCTGCCTCAAAGTCTCCAAAACTGAAGGAGAAAAAGCCATAACAACAGCCCACAAACTAGGACTAATTAACAAAGAGCTGGAAGTTCAAAGAGACAACGCTTACATCTACATTCCCCTCGCCAGAAGCCTTTCACAAGACGAGGTGCAAGCCCTCCAGAAACAAGCCGCAAGCCTCGAAATCGCAACCCACATGTTTCCAGAACGGAAAAAGCGTCCAACAACGCTTATAGAAATTTTGGAAGGCAAACTTCCACCCCACATGCTGGCTTGTATCCCCCGCGCCATGGACATAGTCGGCGACATAGCCATAATTGAAATCCCACCAGAACTTGAAGCCTACAAAAAAGAAATTGGTAATGCAATCCTGCAAGTCCACAAAAACTTGCGGACAGTTCTCGCCAAGGCTGGGGCGATAAAGGGCGAATACCGCACAAGAGAATACACACTAATAGCTGGGGAACCAAAAACAGAAACCATCCATAAGGAGCACGGCTGCCTATACCATGTAGACCTAGCCAAAGCCTACTTTTCGCCACGCCTATCCCATGAGCACAAACGAACGGCATCAATGGTTAAGGAAGGAGAAACAATCATAGACATGTTCGCGGGAGTCGGCCCATTCTCAATTCTCATAGCAAAAACCCATGAAAACGTCAAAATATACGCCATAGACATAAACCCAGAAGCCGTCGCACTGCTAAAAAAGAATGTCCAACTGAATAGGGTTGCGGGAAAAGTCCACCCAATCCTTGGCGACGCAAAACAAATTGTTAAACAAAAGCTCAGCGGAGTTGCCGACCGCATTATAATGAACTTGCCAGAAAAAGCCATAGAATTTGTTGAAGCCGCCTGCGAGGCACTGAAACCCGAGGGAGGCATCGTACACTTTTATGGCTTCGTGACAGCAGAGAACTCATTGGAAAAACTGGAACTACGATTTAAAGAAGAGGTTGAAAAATTTGGAAGAACTGTTGTAAAAATCCTCTACTCAAGGGCTATTCGTGAAACAGCCCCCTACGAGTGGCAAGTCGTCTTAGACGCTGAGGTTCGCTAAACCTCAACGGTTAAAGTTATTTTAACTTTCTGCTCTGGGTTTTGCAGCTTCTTCACAAGGGCCCTTGACAAGTCGCAAGCGGCCTTATCCGCTTTTATTGCCAAAGTTCTGCTGCAAATGTATCCGCTTTTTCGCACAACCATGTCTGTTGGATGCGACAAAATCAGCATTGGGCTTCCAAAAGCCCTTACCACATCAACAACATCACCAGCATCTATTAGAATTGTTAGCCTCGCGTTTTCTCTGCGGAGGGACTCCCTAAACTCTGGTTTTAAATCGGGAAGACCTTTGTCAGCGGAAACTGCAACAATGCAGTCTCCTCTAATGGAAAGCTCTTTCTCCTTTGTTATTTCAAATGTTGTCTTATGTTTAGCCTTGACATTCCTATGGCCAAAAGCTGTTATGCGTTCGGTTACTTGCATGAGCTGAAACCTTCCAACAAATTATAGCTCTAACTTTAAGATTATTGCGTCGTGTCCAACTCCAAAATAGTCTTGCTGAAACCCAGATATTCGGAAGCCGAATTTGTAGTAAAATGGTATTGCTGAAGCACATTTATAATGAACTTCAGCAAACACTAACCTCACATTTTTACGCTTCAAAATTTGCAGCTCCCTTTTCAACAGATGCTTTCCCACACCCTTACCCTGATATGCCCTATCAACAATTATATCTTTCAATAACAGCCCTAGAGCCAAACACCTCAGCCTGCACATAACCAATAACCTTTCCATCCTTAACAGCGACAAAGGAGAGGTCAGAATTCTTTTTCAACACTCCGATAATGTGCTTCCTATACTTCTCCTTAACCGCGTGGGGGATTTGCCAAAGGAGCCAGCTCCGAAACCTCAGCCAAATCATGCTCAGACATCTTTCTAATGAAAACTTTGACACTGCGCACACACCAGTACCGGGCTAGAGCTCTTTCGCCAAATATAAAGCTGTTTTTCCATTGCCATAGAGCCTTTCGTTGTAGCCGCAGATTTTGAAGCCGTTCTTAAAATAAAGGTTTAGGGCTGGGATGTTATCGATTGCAGTGTCGAACAGGATAACCCTAGCGCCGTTTTCCCTCGCAAAATCCTCCATAGTCTTTAGTAAAAGGGAGCCTATTCCTCTTCGCCTATAATCAGCGTCGACGAGAAGGTTTATCACATAAGCGCTTCTGTTCCACCTGTAAAAATGCACCCTTCCAAAACCAACGATTTCGCCATTCTCTTCTGCAATAAAGAATCTGCACTTTTCGTTTGGGCTTTCAAAATTGAAAATAGCCTCTAAATCCTCGTTTAAGGGCTCCTTATTCCTTTTAATTAGTTCGATTATTTTTGGCAAATCTGCCGGTTCTGCCACGCGAATTTTCGACATTTACTCCAAAACCTCTATTGAATCAACCTTTCCATCACCGTCCAAGTCGAAGCCTTGTATCACTTTCGCAAATGTTTCCTCGCCTCTATAGCTTCTCAGCGTCTTTTCATTGAAGTTTGTTAACGCCAAAACACATGCCTTGGTGCCAACAGCCTTGTTCCCAGCCAAAACAATGACACGTTTACTCGCGTCCCACGGGTTAACAATCTTAGCCACAAGCCCAACAGTGTCAGCCGTATAAACCTGCCCAGTTTTAGTTGAAACCAAACCGCCAAAGAGGAAGCCCTGCTCTGAAGGCTTCATGTTAAACCTTAAGGGCAAATATTCATTCAATTCTTGCGTCAAAAGGTTTGTTCCAGGTCCGCCGACGAGAATAAGATTGTTCCTCTCCTCCTTCTCAGCCTTCACATCCACATCAAGTTTCACAGCGAAATCCTCTGGCATCCTAGTAAATTGGCCAAGAAAGAAAGCCAGGTGGGAGGCGTAATGCCCGTCCCTTGCGCTTGTCTTGAAGGGTCCATGGGGCATTGGGCTGCCCACAACAATTTTGCCATCAAAACATCCATCTGGACGGATGAACTCGCCGAAAAATCTTCGAACTTGCTCGCCGACGCTAGCAAATGGTAGCTTCTCAATGGTTCGGTATCCTTTTGGCAGCTCTATTCCGAAGGCTGGCGAGGCGGCTGTGTAATATTTGGCTATGGCTCCCTTCTTCTCCTCTTGCCTTGCAACAGTTATGGCTCCAGCTTTTATCAGCTTTCTTATATGGTAGTAAACTTTCTGCTCGTGAATTCCAAGCTCTTTTGCAATTTCAAGGGGGTACATCTCCCTCTCAGAAAGCATGACCAAAATTTTCCAACTTAGCCTATTCAAAATGAGCTTAAGCCTCTGCGGATCGTCAAATACCTTAATCTCCTTAGCCGTCTGCGTTTTGCCGTCATCGTGAAGCAGCAGTTTCCTACCCATGGTTTTTCACATGCATAATAAACGCCTTTATTATTAAAATTTTTATTATGGTTGGCAGAAGAGATAACAAAACAAGCCAGTAAAAGAAGGATGAAAATGATTGGCTGCTACGTGACGGGCATACTTCCAAGACCAAAAGAGCTTGTTGAAGCCACAAGGGCCTATGAAAGACGGAAAATCGGCGAAGAGGAACTGGAAAAAGCCTTCAGAGAAGCCACAATAAAAGCCATAGAGGCGCAAGTATCCGCTGGGCTAAGCTATATTACGGACGGAATGCTCAAATGGCAAGATCTGCTTAGACCCTTCACCGAAAATCTTGAGGGCATAAAAGCCGGAGCCCTTGCAAGGTGGTTTAACAACAACACCTTCTATAGGAAGCCCATCGTTCAAGGCGAAATACGGCATAAGAAAGCCATAGTCACAGAGCTGGCCTATACGGAATACCTACCGGAGGGTGTTCCATGGAAAGCCATATTGCCAGCACCCTACACCTTGGCAAGGCTTTCGGAAAACAAGTTTTACAAAAATGAAAGGGAACTAATGTTCAGCTATGCCGAAGTTCTAAAAACCGAAATTGAAAGCCTAACTGGGATGGGTTTCAAATATGTTCAGCTAAGTGATCCGGCGCTCGTCTACAACCCTTTGAAGGAGCCAGTTTCTGGGAATATGCTGGCTGACGTTAAAGAAGCCCTAAAAATGGTTGTCAAAAATGTAAATGTGAGAACTTGTCTCCAAACCTTTTTCGGAGATTTTTCGCAAATTCTGCCAGAAGCCCTAGACTTTCCCGTTGACGATTTGGGAATAGACCTATACGAAACCAGCCTAGAAAAGCTGGAGGAATACGCCTTCAATAAGGGTGTTGCCCTAGGGCTTGTGGATGCCCGTAGTTCCCTAATAGAGGATGAAAATGAACTTTTTACAGTGGCTAAAGAGCTCATTGAATCAATTTACCCTTCAAAGATTCACAACGTTTTTATTTGCCCAAACTGTGATTTGGAATTTCTGCCTTGGGAGAGAGCGGAGGAAAAAATACGGGTTATTAGTCGCGTAGCCAAGCACTTAAAGGCGGAGTTGGGTGTTCATGGATAAGCTTTTCCCAACGCAGGAAATAGGAAGCCTCGCCAAGCCAGCATGGAGGGTTAAGGGGTACAGAGGCGAAACCCTATCAGAAAGCGAGATAGCCGAGGCTGTAGACTGGGGTCAAAAGCTGGGAATAGTGGGTGTGGATGAGCTAGTTAAGATTCTGAAGAAAAAGGAAAGAACGCCAGAGGATAGGAGAGCCATTCTTGAATGGTCTGCAAAGTTTGCCATTCGCTTTTTTGAAAATGCGGGGCTCGACATAGT
>Ga0315298_1003821_pt1 | contig 23323 bp, 17 predicted proteins | sample WHS_1_MG_FD_203077 | JGI IMG/M metagenome (GOLD analysis project Ga0315298, IMG submission 203077) | Extremophilic microbial mat communities from Washburn Hot Springs, YNP, Wyoming, USA - WHS_1_MG | ecosystem: Environmental > Aquatic > Thermal springs > Hot (42-90C) | place: USA: Wyoming...
ATCTATTGATCCCTTCCAGAGCAAATAGGGGTTATAGACGATGTCACCCATGCGAACGACCTTGTAATCACTCGCGTCGTCGGTCGCGATTCGCTTAGCGAATCGCTCCCTTTGAAGGATCAGGCCGCCACTTTCCGTGCACGTAAGAACTTCTGGCTCCTCTGCGTCGCCAAGCCGTTCGTCGGAACGCTCCAAGAGGGCGCCTAGCGTCATCGTCCTGAACTGAACTTCCTGCTCTAGCAATCGAACCTGAGCCTCGACCATTCGAAGCGTCTCTTGAAACGCACGGGTCGAGTCCCCTACTCTCTCCAAACACCGGGATGCCTCTTCGCTGACCGGGCTGTGAACAACATCGTAGAGTTGTGGCCCACCTGCGGTATGGAGGTGTCCACGATTGACATACGCAGCGGGCAGAAGGCTGTAGTTGTTCGCTATGACCTCCTCTTTCGCCACACTCCGGCAAAAACCTTCCTCGTCGGCGTAAAGGTCGGCCCGCGTGTGCCACCGCCTGTACGTCTGCGTGACCCTCGAAATGTCGTCGGCAGTGAGCTCTCGATGGGTGCGAGTGACCGCCTTCCCCAGTTTGGAAGCATCGATAAAAAGAATGTCGCTCCGGCGCTCGGACACAGACGCTCCTGCGTCTCGACCCCTCCGCAAAATCCAAATGCCGGCAGGAATAGGGGTCGAATAGAAGAGCCGATCTGGAAGCGTGACGATACAATCCACAAGGTTTGCATCGACTAACCCTCTGCGGATTGCGTCCTCACCGCCAGTCTCGGAAGTCAACGAGATGTTTCCAAGCACGAAGCCCGCGACGCCCGTGGGCGCGAGGTGGTGGACGATGTGCTGGACCCAGGCGAAGTTGGCGTTGCCGGGAGGCGGCACGCCGAACTTCCAGCGCTGGTCATCCCGCAGCCGCTCGCCGCCCCAGTCGGAGACGTTGAAGGGCGGATTGGCGAGGATGAAGTCGGCCTTGAGGTCGGGGTGGCGGTCGTTGTGGAAGGTGTCGCCGTGGGCGATCTGGCCGTCGATGCCGCGGATGGCGAGGTTCATCTTGGCGAGCCGCCAGGTGGTGTAGTTGGACTCCTGGCCGTAGATGGAGATGTCGGCCTTGGCCTTGCCCCCATTGCCATTGCCCCCGGCGTGGGCGTGAATGAACTCCACCGACTGCACGAACATACCCGAGGAGCCGCAGCAGGGGTCGTAGACGCGGCCGCGGTAGGGCTCGATCATTTCGACCAGCAGCTTGACCACGCAGCGCGGGGTGTAGAACTCGCCGCCCTTCTTGCCCTCGGCGCTGGCGAACTGCGAGAGGAAGTACTCGTAGACCCGGCCCAGCACGTCCTTGGCGCGGCTCGCCTCGTCGCCGACACGGATGTTGCTGACGAGGTCGATGAGCTGGCCGAGGCGCTCCTTGTCGAGGGCAGGGCGGGCGTAGTCCTTGGGCAGTACCCCTTTAAGCGCCGGGTTGTCGCGCTCGATGGCGGCCATGGCGTCATCTACGAGACGCCCGATGGTCGGTTGCTTGGCCTGGGCCTTCAGGTGCGACCAGCGGGCCTCGGGCGGCACCCAGAAGATGTTCAGCGCCCGGTATTCGTCGGGGTCCTCGGGATCGGCCCCCTGCGCCTGTTCGGCGACGAGCTTGGCGTGCTGCTCCTCGAAGGCGTCGGAGATGTATTTGAGAAAGAGGAGGCCCAGGCAGACGTGCTTGTACTCGGCCGCGTCCATGCTGCCCCGCAGGGCGTCCGCCATCTGCCAGAGCTGGGCTTCGTAACCCACAGTCGCGCCGTTGGAGTTGCCGTTCTTCTCCCCAGCCATCCTATTTCGCGCCATGGAGACCCCCCAATCGTTGGATGAAGGATTCCAGTATACTCCCCTGATAGGCCCTCGGACAATTTACAGCCGTCGCGCTCCAAGGGTGCCCTTTTGCCATTTCTGCCCCACAGGAGCCACGACAAGGGACGGGGCTGCACGATCACTGCCGCGGGCGCTTTCGCGCCTCCTGGAGCCCGCAGATGAGTCTCCAGCACACAGGACGGCCTAATGGGGGTTAATGTCCGCCGGGCAACATATTATAGCCAAGGTACGCGCACGCCGGGAATCCTGACCCGTCCCCCGGGGGGTTGGGGGGTGGTCATACCAATGCCGGGAGTCGGGGCGAATGCTCTCCCGCTGCGAGCCGTCCATTTGGACCGAAACTTAGCCCCTTGGGGAATAGGATGGGAATACGCACGAAAGGCCGCCCGGAGGCGGCCTCGTAAGTTCTTGATTTTATTGGCTCCCCGGGAGGGATTTGAACCCCCGACCTAGTGATTAACAGTCACCCGCTCTGACCAGCTGAGCTACCGGGGAGCAGAGCGGTGCCAAGTGTATCCAATCCCGCCCTTCCGGTCAAGGGCACTAGGCCTAGCTCTCCTTGCGCTTGCTCGGTTTTCGCTTCTTCAGGCTCTCGATGTACTCTCCGGCGTGGTCCTTGGCTCCGAGGCCGAAGGCCAGGGCCAGACCCAGCCCGACGGTGCCCAGCAGGATGGTGAAGGCGTTGACGACGATGGAGTGAGCGATCTTGAGCTGGTCGAAGGCCATGAAGAAGGCGAAGACAATGATGGCGTAACGGATGACGAGGCCCACGATATCGCCCTCGAAGCTCCCGTCGCTGGCGAATCCTCGCTGGGCCATCTCGCCGGCCACCCTGGCCAGATAGAAGCCCAGCCCGAGCACGACGAAGGCCACCAGAACGTTGGGCAGGTAGAGAATGAGGCGGTCCACGGCGTCGGCGATGAGGGGAAGGTGCATCAGCCGGAACCCCTCCATCATGAAGACCAAAACGACCACGGCCATGACGATGTTGCCGCCGACGCGCGAGAGCGAGTAGGCGGAACGGCCGGAGTCGTCGGCCTTCCCCTCCAGGCGCTCCAGCCCCAAACGGCTCAGCAGGACGTCAAAGCCTACGTCCTGGAGAATCTGGGCGACAAAATCACCCAGGTAGCGCCCGGCGATGAGGCCGATGATCATGAGGATAAAGGCCGCTAAAATCCCCGGCACGGAGGCGGCGACCCCGTTCATCATGGTGCCGAAGGCGCCCGTGATGACGGGCAGGTCCAGAATGTTGAAGGTCACGCCGAGGACGGGGACCATGATCACCAGAAAGACCATGGTGCCCAGGATTCGCGCGATGTTGAGGGATTTTAGGACCGTCTCAAAGCGCATTCCCTCCACGAAGCGGTTAACCCCAGCGGCCATGGCGAAATTGGTGGTAATCCGTTCGGCCAAACGGGCCAGGAAGTAGCCCAGCACCAATACCACCCCGGCCGAGATCAGGTTCGGCACGTAGGCGAAAACCTTGGTGAACATCCCCTTGAGGGGATCCACGAGGGCCTGCAGCTCGAGGCTCTCGAGAAAGGCGAGGAGCGAGAACATGATGATGAAGTAGAAGACGAAGTTGCCGAAAGATTCGGTGACGTCTCGTTTTTCGCGCTTCTCAGCCCCCTCCTCCGCGGCGAAGGCCTTGTCCAGTTTCTCTCCCAGCTCCAGCTTGCGCATCCCCTTCATGACCAAAAATTTCGCCACGAGCGCCACGATCCAGCCGCCCACCAGCACGAGGGTGGCCTTGAGGATCTTCGGGATGGCGAGGGTCAGCTTGCCCAGGATGTTCTCCTGAAGGACCGATCGGATGGCCTGATCCCCCAGCACCTCGAGGGCGATGATGACCACGATCAATAGGAGGATGTAGTAAACCACCGTCTCCACCACCGAGGCCAAACGGCGTTTCGGCCGCTCTCCTGCCTCCGTGAGGGCGTCCAGGCCCAGCATTCGGCCTAGCCGCTGGTCGAAATCCTCGGTGATCAGGATCTGCCGTACGATCCGTGCGATGATTTTGGAGACGAACCACCCTAGGATGAGGATCAGGATGGCCAGGAAGAACTTTACGGCCCAGGCTGCCCCTGCTCCGAGGAACCCCACCATGCTCTGGGTGACGGTTTCCATAGACTTCCTCCTTCAGATCCTCTCGAAATCCGTTCGAGCAACCGTCTCGAACCGAGGCCCGGACGCCAGCCCTCTTCCTTCGTGACGACCCTCGGGGCCGAGGTAAGCCACCCCTCTCTTCCGAAGGCCGCCGCCCGCCCCAAAACCGCCGTTGCGTCCCTTCGTTGACTACGTGCCATGCCCCGTTTATGCTACAGTCCGGAGAGGAGAATTGCAAGGGTGAATCGCTCACGAACCAGACGCCGCGCCCCTTTCCACCGTGGGCGTTCCCCTGCCGGTTCCCTCCTCGGGAGGGAGGAGGCCCGTGGATAGGCGCAAGCTGGTCCAGGGGATCCTCGGAGCCCTGTTCGTCCTCTTCCTCCTGATCCTCGTTCTCAAGTTCAAACCCCAGCAGGAGATGCCTGCGCCCGCGCCGCCGCCCGAGGGCGGCCGCGGCGTAGAGGGCAGCCTCAGCGCCACCGGGTTCCGCTTCGTCGAGGAGAACGGGAGCAGCGTGGTCTACGACCTCACCGCCAAACGGGTGACCGAAGCCATGGACGGCGGTAAGTTGCTGGAGGATCCCGTGATCGTCTTCCCCGGGCAGGGGAAGGCCGTCGGCCGCAAGGGGAGCTTCGACCCGGCGGCGAAGACCTGCCGGATCTGGGACGACGCCAGGCTGGACCACGCGGGGGGGTGGCAGGCCTCCTCTTCGGCCTTCCGGGTGACGCCGGAAGGGGAGATGGTCTCCGAAGGGCCCGTGCAGATCACGCGCGGGGAGCTCTCGGGCAGCGCCGAGCTGCTCCGTTACAACCGCGATACCCAAATGGCCAACCTGGAGGGGAGCGTCCGCTTCCGCCAGGGGGAATCCACCTTGGCCTGCCAGCGCGTGCAGGCAGACTTTGCTTCGCACACGGGTCACCTGAGCGGCCCCGTGGTGCTGACGGGGAAGCAGGGCACCGTGCGGGCACCCCAGGGCACGCTTCTGATCGGATCCGACAACCGCATCAAGGGCGTCATTCTGGGCACACCGTGCGTGGGCCAGGGCCCAAAGGCCTCTTTCTCCGCGCGCACCCTGCAGGCGGACCTGGGAAAGGACGGGCAGATTACGGCCATCCACCTTCAGGAGAAGGCCGAGATCTCCACGCCCGGGCCCCCCGCCAGCACGCTTCACACGCGGTTTGTGGATCTCAAGCCGCGCCCCCAGGCGGGCTGGGACTGGAGCGCCCCCGATCCCCTCGAGATCGACCGAGAGGGAGCCCTCGTGACGGCCCCCTCCGGCAGGGGCACCCTTCCCGGCAAGGGCTCCTGGACCGCCCGGCTCACGGGGCCCGTGAACGGGAAAGAGAATCGCGGCACCTTCTCGGGGCAGGCGGCCGAACTCACGGCGGAGGAGTGGACGCTGACGGGACACGCGAGGGTGGACCGGGCCGGGGAGACCTTGACCGCGGACCGGATCACCCGCCGCGCCGACGGCTCGACGCTGAGCGAGGGGGACGTGCACGGCTTGCGAAAGACGCCGGGGGCGCCGGACCTCACCTTCACCGCCCTGCGAGCGGAGGCGGGGCCCACCGGCTACCCCGCCAAGTTGGAGGGGAAGGCCGTTCTCGTGCGGGGAGGAATGACCATCGAAGCCCCCACGGTGATCGTGGAGAGCGCCCAGGAGGCCGTGGCCGAGGGCGGCGCCACGGGACGATGGAAGGAGGAGGGGGGAGGGCTGGACACGGTCACATCGCAAACCCTGCGGTATGATGGGAGCGGGCACCGCGCCCAGGCGGAGGGCGAGGCCAAGGTGACCGGCCGGGGCTACACGCTCACGGGGAACCGGGTCACGGCTCTCCTGGACGCGCAGAACCGGCCGGTCCGGTACGAGGGAAGCGGGAACTGCCACTTCCATGGGACTGACTATTCGGGTGAGGGTGAGCGTTTGAACTACGATCCCGCCACGCGCATCGGAGAGGCTTTCGGACCGAACCGAAACGCCGTCGTCGTGCAGAAAAAGCCCTTTCGGCGGGTGGAAGGGCCGGCGGTTCTCTTTGGACCCAAGCGTCTGGAGGTGTTCAGGGGCAGCTCCGCCGTGGTCCGCGGATCCCTGGAGGGCGTACAGCCCCCCAAGGGCCCGCCGCAGCAACCCGAAAAGGGGAAAGGCCCATGAGTGCCCGGCGGCATCGGCGCCCCGCTAAAATCGCCGAGGGGACGGTCGCCGAAGTCCGGCCCGCCCCAGCGGCCGAAGATTCCCACGTACTCTCCACGCACGGACTGCGTAAGTCTTACGGCCGCAAGGAGGTGGTGCGCGGCGTGGACCTCTGCTTCCGCTCCGGCCGGGTGGTCGGGTTGCTGGGACCCAACGGGGCGGGCAAAACCACGACCTTCTATATGGTGGTGGGCTTGGTGCCGCCCACGTCGGGCTCCATCGTCTTGGACGGACAGGACGTCACTTCGACGCCCATGTTCCTCCGGGCCCGGAGGGGCATCGCCTACCTTCCCCAGGAGCCCTCCATCTTCCGAAAGATGACGGTGGAGGAGAACCTCATGGCCATCCTGGAGTTCGCGGGACTCTCCGCTGGCGAGAGGGTCTCCCGCGCCGAGGCGGCGCTGGATGAGCTCAACATCCGTAGGCTCGCCAATGCCAAGGCGTACAACCTTTCGGGCGGCGAACGCCGGAGGGTGGAGATCGCGAGGGCCCTCGTGTTGTCTCCTCGCTTTTTCCTCCTGGACGAGCCCTTCGCCGGCATAGACCCCATCGCCGTGGCCGACATCCAGGGGATCATCCTCCACCTGAAGGAGCGGGGCATCGGTGTCGTGGTGTCCGATCACAACGTCCGGGAAACGTTGAAAATAACGGATGAGGCCTATATCATTAGTCATGGTTCCATTTTCCGTCATGGTTCTCCCGGAGAACTGGCCGATGATCCGGAGGTCCGGAGGGTCTACCTGGGTGAGGCATTCAGCTTGGACTAACCTCTCCGGAGGAGGGGTAAGGGCCCTGCCTGCACTGGATGGGCTTTCGGCCGCCGTCCGGAGGGGTGGCGTTTCGCCGATGAGAGCCGACGGGGGAAACGGGGCCCGCGCGGGGGCCGGAGGAGATCCTCAACCGGCCTTGGCAGGTATTCGAATGGACATCCACCGATGAGTCTGCAGCAGAAGCTCTCCCTGAAACTTCAGCAGAAAATGGTCCTCACGCCGACGCTTCAGCAAGCCATCCGCCTGCTGCAGCTGACGCGGCTCGAACTCGTCCAGGAGGTAAGCCAGGAACTCCAGATCAACCCGGTCCTGGAGGATGCCACCACCATCGAAGAGCCCCTCTCCGCCCCATCCGAGGAGGAGGCCGCCCTCCGCGAGACGGCGGAAGAGAACCCCTTGGAGAGGTACGAGGAGAAGATCGACGTCGAGTCCTACTTCCAGGACTACCTTGAAACCAGCTTAAAGTACCGGGGCACCCAGCGGGAGAATCTAGAGGAGGCGCCGGACACGGAGCGCTACTTGAGCGCCCCCGAGAGCCTCGCCGAACACCTGGAATGGCAGGTGAGCCTGAGCCGCCTCTCTCCCAAGGAGCGGGAGGTGGCCCAGGTCATCATCGGGAACCTCCGGGAGGACGGCTATCTTACGGTGGGCCTGGAGGACCTTTGCGCCGCCACGGGCACGACCCCCGAAGAGGCGGAGTCGGTGCTGCGCGTGGTCCAGAACATGGACCCCGTCGGCGTGGCCGCCCGGGACTTGAAGGAGTGTCTGCGGATCCAGCTCATGGCACTGGAAGAGCCCGACGAGCTAGCCCTGCGGATCGTCGAGGAGTTTTTGCCCCTCTTGGAGCGGGAGAAACCCGCTCAGCTCGCCTCCCGGCTGGGCGTCACGGAAGATCGGCTGGGGGAGGCGATGGACCTCATCCGCCACCTCGACCCCAAGCCGGGCCTGCGCTACAACAACCCCGTGAACCCCACGATCGTGCCCGAAGTGGTCGTCGAGAAGGAGGGCGACGGATACCGCGTCCTTCTGAACGAGGACGGCATGCCTCACCTCCGCATCAGCAGCCGCTACCGCTCCATGGCGGAGGAGGGATCGGCCGAGGAGAGCCAGGAGACCCTCGCCTACCTCAAGGAGAAGATGCGCTCGGCGCTCTGGTTCCTCAAGAGCCTGGAGGAGCGACAGCGCACCATCTACAAGGTGGCCACCCAGATCGTGGAGTTCCAGCGGGATTTCCTCGACAAGGGCCGCGCCTACATGCGCCCCTTGATCCTCAGAGATGTGGCCGAGAGGGTGGGGGTTCACGAGTCCACCGTGAGCCGGGTGGTGTCCAACAAGTACATGCAGACGCCGAGGGGCATCCTCCCCATGAAGTACTTTTTCAACACCGGCATCGGGACCATGGATGGGGGCGACGTCTCCGCCATGCGCGTGAAGGAGCGGCTGAAAAGCCTTGTGGACGGGGAGGATCCGAGGCACCCCCTGAGCGACCAAGTGCTGGCCGACCTGCTCAAGCGGGAGGGAATCCTGCTGGCCCGGCGGACCGTGGCCAAGTACCGGGAGGAGCTGAACATTCCATCGTCAGGACGAAGAAAATCAAGGATGTCTTCATAAGGAGCGAGCGATGCGACTGGAATTTTCGGGAAAGAACCTGTCCATCACCGACGCCCTGCGAAACAAGGCCGAGAAGAAAATCGCCAAGCTGGAGCGGTTTACCGGACCCATCGTATCAGCCCACGCTTCCTTCGAGGTGGAGCGCCACCTGCACCGCGTGACCCTCATGGTCCACTGCGGACACGACCGGATCTACAAAGCCAAGGGCCTGGCCGAGGACATGTACATGGCCATCAACGACGCCGCCGACGCCATCGAACAGCAATCTAAGAAGGACAAGGACAAACGCATGGCCGGCCGGAGCAAGGCCGTGGCCCCCGCCCCTCCGAAGGAGGTGGAGGAGGAGGCCGAAGAGGCCCCCGCGAAGGCCAGGAAGGTCCCGCGGGTTCGGCGGCGCAACGATCTCTTCAGTCCCAAACCGATGAGCTTGCCCGACGCGGCCCTGCGGCTCGCCGAGCAGGAGGAGCCGGTGGTCGTCTTTCAGGACCCCGCCACGGGGAAGTTGTGCGTGCTCTTCCGCGACAAGGCCGGCCGGATCTCCCTCGTGGAGCCGCCGCGCAAGGGGTGAAACTGGGTGAGGGAAGCCGCGTGGGCATCAAGATTCCGAGATGGGGTGATGAGGTGATACAGAAAGGAACCGGCGACCGCAGGTCTCCCCTGTCCCTTGTCCCTTGCCCCCTCGACACTCTCCCCTCAGCGGCCACGCTCTCCCCTAAGAGGTGACTCCGCATGAAGACCCTCGCCGGGCAGGAGATTTATCCTCGCATGTCGGTCCACCAGTTCGTGGACCTCTTCTCCTCTCTGCATATAGAGGTGCTGGCCGGCCGGAGCGGCCTGGACAGGGAGATCGAGAGCCCCCGAATCCAGAAACCGGGCCTCGCGCTGGCGGGGGTCCACGAGTACATCCACCCCGAGCGCATCCAGATCCTGGGCGAGACCGAGATCTCCTACTTGAACCGGTGGAGCGGGGAGGAGCGGCTCAAGATTCTGCAGCCCATCTTCGAGCGCGGGATCTGCTGCTTTCTGCTCACCAAGGGACTCCCTCCGCCCGAAGAGCTGGCCAGACTGGCGGAGGACACCGGCACTCCCCTCCTGACTTCCACCGAGAAATCCTCGCTCGTCATCAACCAGGTCACCGACGTGCTCATGTCGGCCCTGGCCCCCGTCCTCTCGGTCCATGGCGTCCTCGTGGATGTATACGGCGTGGGGCTGCTCATCATCGGCCGAGGCTCCATCGGAAAGTCGGAAAGCGCGCTCGACCTCATCGTGCGCGGGCATCGGCTGGTGAGCGACGACGTGGTGGAGATCCGGCGGCAGGCCGACCACCTCACGGGCACGGCTCCCGAGCTGCTCCGTTATCACATGGAGTTGCGCGGCCTGGGGATCATCAACATCAAGGAGCTGTTCGGCGTGGTCGCCACCCGCTCGCGGGTGGAGGTGGAGCTGGTGGTGGAGCTGGAGCACTGGCAGGAGAACGGCAACTACGACCGCCTCGGGTTGGATGAACTGACCATCTCCATCCTGGGCCTGCCCGTCCCTTACCTCCTGATGCCCGTGGCTCCCGGCCGAAACATCACCATTCTGTTGGAGGTGGCGGTCCGCAACCTCCTGTTGAAGCGAAAGGGCATCCATTCCGCCAAGGACTTTACCCGGCGGTTGCAGCAGATGCTCGAGGCGAACGTCGATGAACCCGAGCCATAGAACCCTCATCATCGTCACCGGCATGTCGGGCGCTGGCAAGAGCCAGGTCATCCGGATCCTGGAGGACGCGGGATTTTACTGCGTGGAGCGTCTGCCCCTGGAGCTCTTCTCCAAGTTTCTCGAGCTCATCGAAGGGGCCGGCGGCGAGCTCGGCCCTCTGGTGGCGCTGGGCCTTGACCTGCGGGAAGAAAAGCTCGATGAGAGGTTCCCCACCCTCTATGACGCCCTGAAAAAATCGCCGCTGGACGTGCGGATCCTCTTCGTCGAGGCGAGCTCCGAGGTCCTTCTCCGGCGCTTTTCCGAGACCCGGCGGCCCCATCCCCTTACCCCGAAGGGCTCCGTGGAGGAGGGAATCCAGCTGGAGAGGGCCCGCATCGAGCTCATCCGGGAAAAATCTGACTGGATCGTTGACACCAGCTCGCTCACCATCCACCAGTTGAAGACGGTCATCGAGGAGGGGCTGGCCTCCTTGGCCGGAAGCCGCAAGCTGACCGTGAACCTGACCTCCTTCGGCTTCGCCTACGGCCTTCCGCCCGAAGCCACGCTGGTCTTCGACGTCCGCTTCCTTCCCAATCCCCACTTCGTCCCGGAGCTTCGCCCCCTGAACGGAGAGGACCCGGCGGTTTTCGATTTCGTCTGCGGATCCCCCGAGGGGAAGGAGTTTCTGGAGCGGATCGAGGGCTTCCTGCGATACCTGGTGCCGCGGTACCAGAAGGAGGGCAAGGCCTACCTGACGGTGGCCATCGGCTGCACCGGCGGACGCCACCGCTCCGTTGCGGTGGCCCGGCGCTTGTATGATATCTTCCGGGAGGAAGGCGGTCTCATCGTCAACCTCCACCACCGAGACCGCGCGAGGTGACCATGCTAGGCATACTGGTCGTGAGCCACGGGAATCTGGCCCAGGAGTTTGTGGACGTGGCCTCCAGGATCTTGGGAGAGATGGACGGCGGGGTGAGCCCCGTTTGCATCCCCTGGGAACTGGAGTCATCCGCCGCCAAAGAGAAGATCCGGAAAACACTGAAGAAGGCCCAGGAGGAGAACGACGGGGTCCTGATTCTGACCGACCTCTTCGGCGGCACCCCCACCAACCTGGCCATGACCCTCTACCAGCCTGGCAAAGTGGAGATCCTCACGGGTATGAACCTTCCCATGCTGATCAAAGCCATCCTCACCCGCAAGGCGGGCACACCACTGGCCGAGGCCGTGGCGCTCCTGCGCGAGAAGGGCCAGAGCGCCATCGTTTCGGTGAGCGAAGTGATGAGCCCCGAAGGGGGGGAGGAGGAATGATTCGAAAAGAGGTGACGGTCTGCAACAGGCTGGGCCTCCACGCGAGGGCCGCCGCCAAGCTCGTCCAGATCGCCAACCAGTTCCAGGCCCACGTCTCCTTGACCACCAACCAGATGTGCGCCGACGCCAAGTCCATCCTGGGCGTACTGACCCTCGCGGCAGCCAAGGGCACGCCGCTGATCATCGAGGTCGACGGCCCCGACGAGGCTGAGGCGCTGTCCCAAATCGAACATCTGATTCAGAACCGTTTCGGGGAGGGGGAATGACCCGCCTCACGGGAACCCCCGTCTCTCCGGGAATCGCCATCGGAACCTCGCAGATCATCCTGGTTCAGGAGATCCCCGTGGTGAAGACCTCCATCCCCCCTGAGGCCGCCGCCGCGGAGGTGGAACGGCTGAAAAGGGCCCTGGAGGCCACGATCAAGGACGTGGAAAACCTCAAGGAGCGGGCTCGGAGCCGGCTGAGCGAAGACTTCCTCGCCATCTTCGACGCCCACGTCATCATTCTGAAAGATCCGGCTCTGTTGAGGGGGGCCAAGGCGCGCATCGAGCGGAACGGGGTCAACGCCGAGTACGCCCTGCAGGGCTCCATCCAGGACATGGTTCGCGGGCTGATGGCCACGGACGATCCCTATTTCCAGGAGAGGGCCATGGACGTGGAGGGGCTGCACCGCAGGGTGCAGCAGCACCTGGCGGGCCCTCTTCCGGAGAGAACCACCTGGAGCTCCGGTGAGCGCGTCGTGATCCTGGCGGACACCCTCACCCCATCGGAGACGAGCACCCTCCACAACGCCCCCGTCGTGGCCTTCGCCACGGAGCACGGGGCCCGCACCTCCCACACCGCCATCATCGCCCGCTCGTTGGAGATACCGGCCGTGGTGGGCGTCAAGGGCCTCACGAAAACCGCCGAACCCCACGGGACGGTCATCGTGGACGGCTTGGAAGGCCTGGTCATCCTCAACCCCAGCGAGGCGGAACTGGCCGAGTACGAACGGCGGGCCGAGGCCTACCAGCGCCACCGCAAGGCCATTCTGAGACAGGCCCGCAAGGAGTCCAGGACGGTCGACGGTACGCCGATCCGCGTGACGGCCAACCTCGACCTCGCGGACGAGATCGGCAGCGCCCTGGCCGCGGGCGCCGGCGGCGTGGGCCTCTACCGCAGCGAATTCCTCTTCCTCGATCACTCGCCCGCCCTGCCCTCGGAGGAGGACCACCTCGGGTATTACGACCGCATCGCCCAGGCCTTCTATCCCCACCGCGTGGTCATCCGGACCCTGGATCTCGGGGGCGAGAAGTACTTCCACGCCGTCCTGGACCGCACCGAGCGCAACCCCGTGCTCGGGGTCAGGGCCATCCGCTTCTGCCTGAGGCAGCCCGAGATCTTCCGGACCCAGCTCAAGGGCATCCTGCGCGCATCCAAACGCAAGAACCTGGCGATCCTCTTCCCCATGATCACCACGCTGCAGGAGTACCAGCAGGCCTCGGAGCACCTGGAGGCTTGCAAGCGTGAGCTCAAGGCCGGCGGGGTCCCCTTCGATGAGCACATCCCCGTGGGCATCATGGTGGAGGTACCCTCCTGCGCCCTCACCGCCGAAGCCTACGCCCCCCTGGTGGACTTCTTCAGCATCGGCACCAACGACCTCATCCAGTACCTTTTGGCCATCGACCGGAACAACGACTCCGTGGCCCACCTCTACGATCCCATGCACCCGGCCGTGCTCAAGTGCATCGCCCACGTGTGCGACGCGGCGGCGGCGGAGGGCAAGCCCGTCGCCGTCTGCGGCGAGGCCGCGGCCGATCCCATGATGACCCCGTTGCTGGTGGGATTGGGCGTCTCCGAACTCTCCATGACCCCCTCCTCCGTGCTAGAGGTCAAGAACCACATCCGGAACCTCTCCCTGCGGGCTTGCCAGAAGCTGGCGAAGAAAGCGCTCAAGGCCAGGACGGGAGCGGAGGTCGCCGAGCTGGTCAAGAACGCCGTGGGAGGAGCGAAGGGCTAGAAACGGAAGAGAATCACCACCAAGACCAAGACACCAGGGATCACGAGAATCCCCAATCCCGCGATGGAAGGCGAAATGGAAGAAGTGCAAATCCCCATGGATCTTCATGGCCGGTATAACCGCCCAATCACCTGCCAAGGGATTGGGGGCATTCGAGCCGGAGGCGAAGAATGCGCCAAGGGTGGGGTGAGGCTCCGCGGGCCAAGCCCTTGGAGCGGGGAGGGACCCGAAAGGCGAACCGAGCGTTCCGTCTGGCTCCGCCAGCGGAACGCGAAAGACCCGAAAGGCGAACCGAGCGTTCCGCCTGGCTTCGCCAGCGGAACGCGAAAGACCCGAAAGGCAAACCGAGCGTTCCGCCTGGCTTCGCCAGCGGAACGCGAAAGAGAAGCCCCTCCCCGTCCCGGAGATAAAGCCCTTCCCCCATGTGCCACCTGCGCCGCCGAAGGAAGGACCCTTCGATCGCGGAATTTCGGGAGAATAGGGAAAAGCCCCCTCATCCCCTCCGCCTTCGGTCTTCCTCAACATCCGTGCCTCACCCTGGGCACGCTCTCGCCAAGCAGGAGCGCCAGTAACCGGTCCGCTCCGAGGGCGATCCCCGCGCACTCCGGCAGATGGGCCACCGCTCGAAAGAACTGCGTATCGGCCGGGTGGGCGGGCTTGCCCTGCCGGAGGCGCTCCCGCTGGTATCGCTTGTAGCGTTCCCGCTGTTCCACGGGATCGGTCAATTCCGAATAGGCGTTGGCCAGTTCTACGCCCGCCAGGTAGAGCTCGAAACGCTCCGCGATGCGGGGCTCCCCCGTTCTGAGTTTGGCCAGAGCCGCCTGGAAGGCGGGGAAACCCTCCACGACCGCGGGGCGCGGTATGCGGGCCAGACCCGGTTCCACCTTCACGACCATGAGGAAGGAGAAGCAGTCGTTCTCGTCCCACGCCTCGGCCCCCTCGGCGCCATGGCGCCGGGCCAGCTCGCGCCATGCCTCGAGGGAGTCCAGTTCGAGCCAGTCGCACCCCGCGAAGCGCTGGAAAGCCTCCGACAGGGTGAGCACCTCCAATCCCTTGTCCAGCTCGTACCTCCGGCCCTCGCGCTCCAGCGCTCCTCCCCGGAGAAAGCCCCTGGCCAGCTTCGACAGCAATCCCGCGCAATCTTGCATCAGCCGGCGCCGCGAGGAACGGAGCCGGTACCATTCGAGCATGAGGAATTCGGGGCTGTGCCCGCGAGAGGCCGGCTCATCTCGGAAAGCCGGTGCCAGAGCGAAGCAGCGCTCCACGCCGGAGGCCAGCAGCTTCTTCAGGTAAAACTCCGGCGAGGTGGGTAGATAGGCCTCCTGGCCCGAGGCCAGGCCGCGGACGAGAAAGGGGTCCAGGTGCGGCTCCATGCCCGCCGCCGGCACCAGGCAGGGGGGATCCACCTCCAGAAAACCGGCGCGGTGGAAGAAGCTTCTCAGCGCAGCGAGATAGCGCGCCCGCACCTCGAACAGCGCGCGCCGGGACTGAAGGTCGGCGAGAAATCCGGGCCTGCGGGCCATGAAGCCTCCCCCTTAGAGTGTGCAACGGGGCCGGTCCGCTCTCAACCCCCCGCCACGAACCTGTCTGCCCTTGGCCTGCGGGCGAGCTTTCCCTATACTACGCAGGTAGGAGGCGAGATGACGCGTTATCCGGACCGGTCCCCAAACTCCACCCCCGCATCCCTCTTCAACCCCCTATTAACCCTTCTTTCGGTGGCCGCATCACAAACCGATACCAAATCTTGTATAACCGACCGCTCCGCTCGCCAGTCAGCACCAGGATGAGGATGACGGCATGAGACGACCTTGGGCCTGGCTCCTTGTATCACTTTCTCTGACGATGGCTCTCTCCTGGCCCCTGGCGGCGGTGTCGCGGCCTCAGCCCGTACGGACCCGGGAGGGGCGGAGGGCCTGCCTGGAGGGCGCCATTTTCCTGCGGGTACCCCTGCCCCGGCGCGAAGGCTTCGCCTGGGTCGCGCGGCGTTATACCGGCAACCACGAGAACGCGAGGGCCATCGAGCGGTTCAACCCGAGACCCAGACGAGGAAGACTCACGGAGGTGCGGGTTCCCTTCGACCTCCTCCTCCCGGCCTACCGCACGGAGGCTCTCAAGGCCCTCTTTCCCAAGGACAGACGCACCTCCGAGGGGTGGGAGCACGTCTGGGGACAGCCCTCCACGGGGGGCAGGGAGAGTTGGGCCGAGGCGGCGGCCTGGTTCACGGGCTCGGTCCGCAATGCGGCCTCCCTCAGGCGCGCGAATCCGAAGCTGCCGGCCCGCCCGAAGCGAGGTAGCAGGGTGCTGATTCCCGAAGGACTCCTCCTGCCCGCCCTCCGAGCTATGCACCCCCCCCCGCCTCCGCCCGGCCCCGGCCTGCCGCCCCGGCCGAGCGCGCACCCAGCCGCGGCAGAGCCCCCGCCTTCTGCCCCGAAGCCCGCCATCCGGGCGGCGGGTGAAGAAGGGGAAGCGGGCGCCACGCCTCCAGAGACCCTCAAGATCATCAGCGCTTCAGCTCCCGGGGAGCAAGCCTCTCCGGGGCCGAGCCCCGCTCCGCGGCCCCAGCCGGAGGAACAGGGAGAAGAACCGGTCCCATCCGCCGGACCCGCCGTCCCCCGGCCTGAGGCCCCCAACCCTCCAGCGGCCTCCCCCCTGACCTACGGACGCGACTCGCAGGGGCCTTACGCGGTGTACCGCCTCAAAGCGGGCGAGGCGCTCTACAGCTCGGTGGTGGTGCGATTCACCGGCAACGTGAACGCGGAAGACGTGAACGCCATGGCCCTGGCCATCGCCAAACGCTCGGGCATCGAGCGCGTGACGGGCATCCCCGTGGGCTATCCCGTCAAGATCCCCCTCGATGACCTCCTGCCCCAGTACCTGCCGCCTGGGAGTTCCCAGTACCAGGCGTGGGCCAAGCAACAGGCCGAGGCCGCCCGTTTCACCAACACCTACAAGAACGCGGCATTGGACGGCGTGGTGGTGATTCTGGATCCGGGCCACGGAGGGCTGGACCGCGGCGCCATGGCCAACAACGTGTGGGAGGACTCCTACGTCTACGACATCGCTTGCCGCATCCACGAGGGGCTGGAGCGCCGGACAAAGGCCCGCGTGCTCATGACCCTGCTGGATCCCCAGCTCGGCTATCGCCCCCAGGACAAGGAGCGGCTGACGCCGAACACGGGATCCGTGATCCTCACCCACCCCTGGTTTCACCAGACCAACGACAGGGAAACGCACGTGGAGGTCAACCTGCGCTGGTATCTGGCCAATCAGTACTTCCTCAGGCTCCAGAAGGAAGGCGTGGATCCCCACCGGGTCGTCTTCACCTCCATCCACGCCGATTCGCTCTACCCCTCTCTGCGGGGCTCCATGTTCTACATCCCGGGCGCGGCCTACCGGAGCAGCCGGTGGTCCTCAAGCGGGAGTCTCTACCAGGATTTCGAAGAGTACAGGAAGCAGCCCGTCTATCACCTCTCCGAGAGGGAAATGGTGCGAAGCGAGGGGCTTTCCCAGGAGTTCGCGGAGGACCTCGAGAAAACCTTCTCCGCGGACGGCCTGTTGCTCCATCCCTACGACCCGACGAGGGACCACGTGGTCAGGGGGCACCGCTCGTGGGTTCCCGCCGTCTTGCGGAACACCATCGTCCCCTGCGCGGTCCTCATCGAGGTCTGCAACCTGAACAACCCGAAGGATGCCAAGCTCATCGCCGACCCCGCCTACCGGCAGAAGGTAGCCGACGCCTACATTCAGGCGCTGATCAAGTACTACTCCTGAGGCGGGGCAGGGAGGCCGGAAGCGCGCGTAGGGGAGCGGGGGCCCGAATCCGCGGTCCATTGGGGTCACCTTCCCGTCATGTTGGACCAGTACGTTGGTGAGGGTCTCCTGGAGACAGCGGCTCTTCTCGGAGCATGCTGGCGGGAGCCGGCGGGGAGGGACGGAGGCGCAGTGCATGGGGTTCGACCGGACGGAGTGTTCTCCCCAGGGGGAGGTTGATCTCAGCCTTTCCAGCTCGTCCGAGGAAAGGGCGGTCAAGGAGCGGAGACTCCGCCTGTCCGCCATCCTCATCGCGAAGAACGAGGCGGAGCAGATCGTAGAGGCCATCGAGTCGCTCCGATGGGCCGACGAGATCCTCGTGGTGGTGGACTCGGCCAGCACCGACGGCACGCTCGAACTGGCCCAGGCCTGCGGAGGGAGGGTCCGAGCCCTGGTGCACCCCTTCGAGGGCTATGCCGCCCAGCGGAACTGGGCCATCGAAGCCGCCACATACCCATGGATTTTCATGATGGACGCCGACGAACGGCCCTCGGAGTCGCTCGTAGCGTCGGTTCAGGCCCTTCTCCGAGAAGGCCCCCCCAGGGACGCCTACCAGATTTACCGCCGGAACGTCATGTTCGGCCGCGAGCTGGAGCACGGGGGACAGGCCAACGACCGGGTGACCCGCTTCTTCCGGAGGGAGATGCGCTACGACGACCGCCTCGTGCACGAGGAGATTATCGCAGGCGGCCCCCTGGGTTCTCTGGATGGCCACCTCATGCACTACACCTTCCGCGATTGGGACCACTACATGGAAAAGATGCACCGGTACGTCGTTCTCAGCGGCCAGCAGGCTTTCCTCGACGGCGCCCGCGCGGCCCTGCCGACCCTTCTCCTCAGGCCGCTCCATCGCTTCCTCAAGCAGTTCCTCTGGAGAGGAGGCTTCCTGGACGGCATGCCGGGCACGCTCTACGCCTGCTTGGCCAGTTACAGCGTCTTCCTGAAGTACGCCGTGCTCTGGGATCTCCGGAGGCGGCAACGCACGCTGCCGTGACCTCGCGGGCCTTCGGGGGATGCTTGGAGGGCCAGGGGATTGGGTGTCGTCGCGTCTAACGTTTAGCTGTATCCCACCACGCCTCACGTTCCGCGCCCCCCCGTCCCATCTCCACCCTCCACCCACTCACCGCCGCCTTGTCCGGCCCCTGACAATCCCGCATAATGGCTCACGGACCGGGAATTCCGCGCCTCGGCGCCTTTGGAGTTTCCCCGGCGGCAGCGGGGCGGGACCTCCTGTGGTCCAAACGGCGACGACTTTCTTGCGGGAGTGGAGATGGCCGGAAGGGCGGGCGGGGCACCCAAGCGGACCATGGGGCTTGCTTCCCTGGCCAGGATCTGGAAGGAGTTCGCCGGGCGCCACAAGGCCCGCTTCGCCTTCGGCCTCCTGGCCCTGGTGGTGGCCAGCGCCTTCTACGCCTTCGAGATCTACATGGTCCGCTTCATCTTCGACGGCCTGCTCAACCCCTCGAAAAATACCAGCCTGAGTACATTCCAGCACTATATGGAGCGGCTGCGCCTGAACCTCCTCTTCCCCATCGATCAGGAGCGGTTGTTCCTCTACATCCCGATCACCCTGGTCCTCATCTTTTTCTTCAAGGGGATCTTCAGCTACCTCGGCAAGTACTCCGTGGACCGCGTGGGCTTGAGCACCATCACCGACCTCCGGGATGCCTTGTACAAGCGAATCATGACCCAGAGCCACGACTTCTTCGCCGATCACCCTACGGGGATGCTCATCTCGCGCCTCATTTCGGACATCGAGTGGATCAAGACCTCCGTGAGCGAAAAGCTCACCGAACTCACCAACGCCATTTTTTCCCTTCTCGCCTTGTTGGTCAGCGCCTTCGTACAGGATTGGCGCCTCACCCTCCTCTCCTTGGTGACCGTCCCCATGGTGGCCCTCCCCCTCACCCGATTCTCCCGGAAGCTCAGGAGCACCTCCCGCCGGAGCCAGGAGCAGATGGCAGTGCTCTCCACGAGGATGAAGGAGACCGTCTCGGGGATTCGCATCGTCCAGATGTTCCAGATGGAGCAGCAGGAGATGGAGCGCTTTTCTAGAGCCAACCGCGAGCTCCTCCGCGCCAACCTGAAGGCCACGCGGGTCATGGCCCTGACCACGCCGCTCATGGAGCTCATCGGGGGCTTCGCGGTGGCGGGGATCCTATACTACGGCCACTTCCGAATCCTGAGCGGGCACACGACCATGGGAGCCTTCAGCGCCTTCCTGGCCACCCTCTACGCCATGTACGTCCCCGTCAAGAAATTGAGCCAGTCCAACAACATCGTGCAACAGGCCGTCTCCGCGGCGGAGCGCTCCGTGGAGCTCCTGGACCGCCCGGTGGCCGTGGTGGAGCGGCCCGGCGCCGGGGAGCTGCCCCCCTTCTCCGACCGCATCCGCTTCCACAACGTGGTCTTCACCTACAATGACGACGAGCACCGGATATTGGACGAGTTGAACCTGGAAATCCCCAAGGGGCAGATCCTCGCCATCGTGGGCTCTTCCGGGGCGGGCAAGACGACCCTCGTGAACCTCCTTCCGCGGCTGTTCGACGTCAAGGGAGGACAGGTGAGCATCGACGGCACCGACATCCGGGACGTCACGCTGCGGAGCCTGCGCTCCCAGATCGGCATGGTCTCGCAAGAGACCGTCCTCTTCGATGACAGCGTGGCCGCCAATATCGGATACGGGAACCCAGCGGCCTCGCAGGAGGCCATCGAGCGGGCCGCTAGACAGGCCCTGGCGCACGATTTCATAACGGAAATGCCCCAGGGTTACCAGACGCGGATCGGCGAAGGGGGCTTCGCCCTGTCCGGTGGACAGCGCCAGCGCCTGGCCATCGCCCGCGCCCTGTTGAAGGACCCTCCCATTCTCATCCTGGACGAAGCCACCTCCAACCTCGACTCGGAGAGCGAGTACTTCGTCCAGCAGGCCCTCTTCAACCTCCTGAAGGGACGCACCACGCTCGTCATCGCGCACCGTCTCGCGACCATCCTCAACGCCCACAGGATAGTGGTCCTGGATGGCGGGCGGGTGGTAGAGGAGGGGACACACCAGGAGCTGTTAAACCGGGGCGGGCTGTACGCCCAGCTCTGCGAACGGGAGTTCCGGGCCTCGCGCCCCCTTGAAGACCCCATGGCCCGGTGATAAGCTGGTTCAAAAGGAGGCCCTTCTTGGAGGAACAGGAGAAGAATCCTGTCAAGATCTTGGACAGGCGGCACTTCACCCGTGAAGGCGACCGCCGGAAGGACGAGGAGATCCCCCCGGGAGAGAAGCCGGCGGCCAAGGGAGAGCCGGCGTCTGCGGCCGCTTCCCCCTCCGCTCCCGAGCCCAAGCCCGAGCCGGAGAAGCCGGATAGGACTCGGGAACCAGGGCGGCCGTCCATCTTCACGGAGCTGGTCCTCTCCCTGAGCACCTCGTGCTACATGAGCCTGGGGCAGATCCCCGAGCCCTCGGGGGGGCTCTCCGAGGTCAACTTGGAGGCCGCCGCCTCCACCATCGACATCCTCGAGATGCTGGCGCAGAAGACCCGGGGCAATCTCGATCCTTACGAGAAGGACATTCTGGACAAGATCCTATACGAACTCAAACTGGTATACGTGCAGGTAAGGCAGAAGATCGGTCCATGAGATCCCGTCGGGTGCCTCTGACAGCTCCGGTGCTGGTGGCGGCCTTTTGCCTGCTCTCGCTGGCCTGCCCTGCCCTGGGACAGGGCCGCGGAAAGGTGCGCCCGAAGGCCGCCCCCCCCGCCTCGGCGCAGGGGCCGGTCATCGAGCTCAATCCCGCCACGATTCGCGAGCAGATGGCGAGTTCGTACGAATCCCTGGTGGACGTCAACAATCAGACCACCATCACCCGCTACATCGAGGCGTTCAAGAACGCGAAGACCACGGAGGACCAGGATCAGCTGGTCTCGGAACTGACGGACTACTGCGCGGGACGCGGGCTGCGTCCCTCTCCGGACGTGGCGGAGATCTTCCTGACCTTGGCTTACCAGGCCAGGGCCCACGGGAACATGGAAGCCTTTCAGCGCCTCAGCCGCTACGCCCTCTCCTTCGATCCGGGCCATCCGGCCGTGCACCTGGCGCTGGCGTCGGCGGCCAGAAGCAAGGGCGGCCTTCTCTCGGGTGAGTTTTACTACGAAGCCCTGACCGCCCTCTTCTTGAGCGTACAGAACCTCGAGACCCGGTGGGCGGCCCTGGCGAACCTAGGGCTCTGGCTCCGTCTGACCGCTTTCCTTCTCCTGGGCATACTCGCCCTCATGCTCCTGATCAAGTATCAGGCCTTACTTCGCCACGACATCCGGGAGTGGCTGGGTGGAGGAGACTCCCGGTGGGTCGAAGCGGCGGGGCTGATCGGCCTCTTCCTGCCCTCCCTGCTCTTCCTCTCCGGCTACTGGTGGATCATTTACTGGGCGGGCCTCTTTCTGGTCTACGCCCGGTGGCCCCAACGGGCCGTCATCCTCGCCGCCGTGGTCCTCTTCGTGCTCAGCGGCGCCGTCAACACCCTTTACCAGCAGCGGCTCTACCTCACCGCGGCGCCGCCCAACGCCTCGAACCTCCGCTGTTACGCGCACCGGATCGGCGTGGGTCTGGACGCCGGCCTGGTGGAGCACATCGGGGCCCAGGATCCCCTCCGCGGGACCTACACCTACCTCCTGGCCAGCCGCTACCTTTTGCACGGCAGCTATATGAAGGCTGAAAACTTGTACCAGGGCCTCCTGAAGGAGTCGCCGGACGACGCCGGCGTCTACAACAACATGGGCTGCATCTACTACTACGAGAACCGCTACCAGGAGGCCATCCAGGCCTTCACCAAGGCCACGGCCATCCAGCCGAAACTGGCCGTGGCATATCTGAACCGCTCCTTCGCGGAGAACAAGGTCTTTGACTTCTCGGCCTCCAAGACCGACCAGGACAAGGCGGGGGCGCTCAGGGCGGGGCTCCTTGGGGTTATCCGGAACTCCGAAGCCGAGGACCTGAGCCCCATCCCGGTCTGGCTCCCCCTCGCCAAGACGACGGACATCGCCGCGCGGCTTGACCTGCCGGAGAGCAGCCTGAAGGGCCCCGTCAAGAGCGCCGATACTTGGGCCGGGTACCTGTTCCTTCCCCCCTTCTCCCTCATGGCGCTCGTCTTCGCCCTAGCCTTCCTAGCCCTGGCCCTCAGCAAGAAGCCCGGCTATTTCGCCCGGGCCTGCGCCAAGTGCGGACAGCCCTTCTGTAGCCGCTGCAAAACCTCCCTCGAATTCGAGTCCTTCTGCTCCCAGTGCGTGCACCTCTTCATCCGGCAGGACGGCGTCTCGCCCGAGGCGCGCATCAAGAAAAACTACGAGGTGGAGCGCCACCTGAAACTCCAGAGGGTTCAGCGGCTGGTGCTGGCCTTCGCGGCGCCGGGAGCGAACCTCTTTCTCGAAGGCCGTCCCTACTCGGCCCTATTCCTGCTCTTCCTCTGGTGCGGGCTGCTGGTGGCCTTCACCCTTCCTTTCGTCGGTTTTCCCCTTCCCATACCGGGGATGGTGAGCACGGCGCCCTTTCACACCCTGCTGTGGCTGGTGGGCGGCGGGCTGGCCGCTCTCATCTGGCTCCTCTTCGGGCTTCAGGCCCTGCTCAGGGGAAAGTAGCCCTATCGGGGGTGGACCATGGCTCTCGCGGGAACACTGAAAGACTTCAGCCTGGCCGACATTTTTCAGTTGATCTCGCTTCAGAAAAAGACAGGCTACCTGACCCTCCGAAGCGACCAGGACGTGGTCACCGTCACCTTCCTCGAGGGAACCGTGGTAGGCGCCGAGTCGCTGAACAAGCGCATCGAGGACCGGCTGGGCCACGTGCTGGTGAAGACCGCCAGAATCTCGAAGGAGGAGCTGGCCAAAGCCCTCGAAGTGCAGAAGCAGACCCTCCAGCGCCTGGGCTACATCCTCGTGGCGGAGAACTTCATCGATCCCGAGAGCCTCCGCACGGCCCTGGCCATCCAGATGCAGCAGACCATCTTCCGCCTCT
>Ga0315298_1003822_pt1 | contig 23321 bp, 17 predicted proteins | sample WHS_1_MG_FD_203077 | JGI IMG/M metagenome (GOLD analysis project Ga0315298, IMG submission 203077) | Extremophilic microbial mat communities from Washburn Hot Springs, YNP, Wyoming, USA - WHS_1_MG | ecosystem: Environmental > Aquatic > Thermal springs > Hot (42-90C) | place: USA: Wyoming...
CTCAGGAAACCCCATGGCGGTTACTGCAGGCATAGTTACATTAAAGATATTGAAAGAAGATAATCCCTACCCGACTTTAGAGAAGAATACAAGATTGCTGTGCGAGGCGGTAAGGATAAGAGCACAAGAGTATAAGATAGGTCTTGAGGTCAACCATATAGGATCTCTGTTTAGCCTTTTTTTTACCAATGAAAAAGTGAAAGATTATACCTCGGCCTGTTCGCAGAACTTAGTATTGTTCAGGAATTTCTATCATAATCTTTTGAAAAACGGAATTTATCTTTCTCCCTCGGGTTTTGAAGCGAATTTCCTGTCCAGCATGCATACTGGTAGGGACATTGAAAAAACCGTTAAAGCAATGGATATTACTCTAAAAAATTTGGTGCTCTGAGTCCGCAAGTATCTGAATTAGCGAGGCAATTCGCAGGAGGATTAAATGGCAATTACAATCTACTTGAATGGAAAGAAAGAGGTTGTTGAAGATGGCTTAAACGTTCTGGCGCTATTAGAAATAAAGAAAATCAGGCCTGAAGTGGTGACCGTAGAATTAAATGAGAAAATACTGGCAAAAGATGTGTATAAAACCACCATTATTAATGACGGGGACCGCCTGGAATTTGTCTACTATATGGGAGGAGGACTTCCTTTCTCGGATAGAGTTGCAAACAATGTTCTGGAATTAATCGGACAAACTCCTATGGTGAAACTCAATAGGATAGCAGGACAAGATTCTGCACAAATCCTTGCAAAACTCGAGTTTTTTAATCCTGGAGGTAGTGTCAAGGATAGAATCTGTCTTTCTATGATTGAAGACGCCGAAAGAAAAGGCCTATTAAAAAAGGGGGCAACCATTGTTGAGCCCACCTCAGGAAATACCGGTATAGGGCTGTCAATGATAGCGGCAGTCAAGGGTTATCGCTGCATTCTTACTATGCCAGAAACCATGAGTTTAGAAAGGATTTATATTCTCAGGTCTTATGGGGCGGAAATTGTGCTTACGCCTGGTAGAGAAGGCATGCAGGGTGCTATAGAAAAGGCAGAAGAACTCTTAAAAAAAATCCCTGATAGTTTTATGCCTCAACAATTTAAGAATCCAGCAAATCCTGAAATACATCGCAGGACTACTGCTGAAGAAATCTTAGCCGTCACCCAGGGGAAAATTGATGCCTTTGTTGCAGGGGTCGGTACAGGAGGCACCATTACCGGCGTGGGAGAAGTTTTGAAGAAAAAAAATCTTAAAATTAAGGTGGTCGCAGTGGAACCGGAAGCAAGTGCCGTGCTGTCAGGGAAGCAGCCAGGTCCACATAAGATCCAGGGTATTGGCGCAGGTTTTATTCCTGAGGTCTTAAATCTAAAAATTATTGATGAGGTTGTTCAGGTTGCTGATGATGATGCCTTTCTAACCGCAAAAAGGTTGGCAAAAGAAGAGGGTTTATTTGTGGGAATTTCAGCAGGAGCAGCAACTTTCGCTGCGTTGAAAGTGGCAAGAAATCTGGGCAAAGGCAAGACCGTCGTTGTAATCTTGCCAGATACTGGAGAAAGATATTTTTCAATGCAACAATACTTTGAGGCATAAGGAGGTAAGACAATGACAAAAAGAAAAATCATAAGAATTGATGAAGAAAAATGTAATGGCTGCGGTTTGTGCATACCTAATTGTCCCGAAGGAGCAATTCAAATTATTGATGGGAAGGCGCGTTTAATAAGCGATTTGTTCTGCGATGGTCTTGGCGCTTGTATCGGCCATTGTCCGCAGGGGGCCATAACAATAGAAGAAAGAGAAGCCAAGGATTATGACGAAAGAAAGGTTATGGAAAATATTGTAAAGCAGGGTAAAAATGTAATAAAAGCCCACTTAGAACATCTTAAAGAACATGGTCAGACCATATATCTTAATGAGGCACTCGGTTATCTCAAAGAAAAAGAAATAGAAAACCCATTAGAAGGGAAGGAGGATGAAATGCAGAAACACGTCCATACATTTTCGGGTTGTCCTGGTTCTAAGATGATGGATTTTCGGAACAGCGAAATGCAGAAGGAAGATGCGAAAAGGCAGGGTTCTCAACTCAGGCAATGGCCAATTCAACTTCATTTAATCTCGCCCAACGCATCTTATTATCAGAAAGCAGACGTGCTTTTATCTGCGGATTGCGTGGCTTACAGTTTAGGGGATTTTCATAATGATTACCTGAAAGGAAAGTCCCTGGCGATTGCCTGTCCAAAGTTAGATGTGGGCCAGGAAGAATATTTGGAGAAGATAAAATCCCTGATAGATGATGCCAGAATCAATACGCTTACGGTAATGATTATGCAGGTCCCCTGTTGCATGGGGTTGGTGAATCTGGCTAAGGCCGCCTTAGAAAAATCAAAAAGAAAAATTCCCATAAAGGCAATTGTAGTAAGTTTGCATGGAGAAATTCTTTCTGAGGAGTGGATATAATATGGTCAAGTATTCATCCCGGCGGGGTAAGCGGTCTTCTGCAAAAGCGGGCAATAAACGGTACAAGTCCACGATGATGAGACAAGAACTTATCAAAGAGTTAGAAACATACTTTGGCAATGATAAGAAAAGGATAAATCATGCCAGGAATGTGATGCATTTTGCAGAGAAGTTGCTTAAGAAGGAAAAAGCGGATCGGCATATTGTAATACCTGCAAGTATATTGCACGATATAGGAATAAAAGTTGCTGAAGCAAAATATGGCTCCACTGCTGGTCGTTATCAGGAGAAAGAAGGGCCGCCGATTGCTAAAAATATCCTTCTTAAGTTAGGATTCAAAAAAGAATACATTGATGAAATTTGCGAGATAATTGCCCATCATCATACGCCTGGTAAGGGTAGTACACAAAATTTCAAGATTCTTTATGACGCGGATTGGCTTGAAAACATAAAGGAGGAACTGGGGAAAAAAGATAAAACCGAATTAAGAAAAATGATTGATAAGGTATTTCTTACAAATACAGGTAAAGCATTAGCAGAAAAAACATATCTGATCTGAAAATAGAGGATGGTCTGAAAGGTGTTGTTTTATAAATATGAGAACCGGGTTAGAACCACCCGGAAAAGGTGGCATTAAAAACAAAGGAAGAAAGATATTCTTCTATGGTGCAAAATTTTATTAAATTACTCAGCCGCCTACAGTTTACGGTTGAAAACCGGAGAAAAAATGTTTAGATTACCTCAGAAAATAAAAGAAGATTTGGAAAACTATTCCCGGTCAATTGAGGACTTTCTTTCCGGGAGGTCATCCTGGTCAAGATTCAGTGGCATAAGGGTGCCCTGGGGCAATTATTCCCACCGGGGAGGAAAGGTCTTTATGAGTCGGGTAAGGATACCCGCAGGAGTGTTGTCGGGCGAACAACTTGTGGCGCTGGCTGAGGCCTCGCGCAGTTATGGAGATGGAATACTACACATTACTACCCGTCAGGATATTCAGATTCACAACATAAAGGCGGAAGATATTATCAAGGTTCACCGCTTCTTAAAGGATTACGAACTTTCTTCACGGGGTGGAGGAGGAAATACAGTAAGAAACATTATTGCGTGTCCATTGGCAGGGGTTTGTCCAAAAGAAGTATTTGATGTGCGCGAGCATGCGCTTTCGTTAACCGAGTATCTTATATCTGATGATATCTCTTACAATTTACCGCGCAAATTTAAAATTGCCTTTTCTGGCTGTGAAAATGATTGTACAGGGTTATTGGCTAATGACGTGGGGTTGCTGGCAGTAAAAAATAATACCCAATCTGGTTTTCGCGTTTATGCGGGTGGAGGAATGGGTGCGGTCTCTCATCTGGGCGGCCAACTGGAAAATTTTATCTCTTGTTCAGAACTTGGTTATGTAATCTGTGCTATAAGAAATGTGTTTTACAAGTATGGCGACAGGCACAATAAACATCATAACCGTTTGAGATTTCTTATTCAAGACCTGGGATTTGAAAAATTTAAAGAATATTATCTAAAAGAATTAAAGGAACTTAAGGATAGAGAATACATTTCTCTGCGAAAGATAAATCTGGATTATCCTGCGGCCAGAAGTGGCTGCCTGACTGAGATTAAGGACAAAGAATTTCAGGAATTCTTAAGATACAACTGTCAGGAGCAGAAACAAAAAGGAAATTTCATTGTCAAGTTACGCATCCCGCGGGGGAATTTAGAAGCAGGCCATGCTGAACAATTGGGTGGTCTTAAGAATGAATTTTCCGGGATAGAATTTAGAACCTCACCTGAGCAGAATTTGTATATTTTAAATGTGCCGGGAGAAATCCTGAGCAAGTTATATATCAAAGTAAAAAACATTTTGACTGATTTTCTGTATCCACAGACACTACTGGATATTGTCGCCTGTAAGGGCTCCACTACTTGTAACTTGGGGCTATGTAATTCTCCTGGTTTAGCCAGAGAATTGGAGGCAGTAATTAAAGAGGAATTCTTGCGAAGTAAACTGTTTGAGAAACTGGATATCAAGGTCAATGGCTGCCCCAATGCCTGCGGGCAACATCCCCTGGCAAAAGTTTCCTTCTGTGGAGCAGTAAGAAAGGTAAAAACAAGACCCGTACCTTTTTACCGGCTTTTCCTGGGTGGAATAAAATCCCTGGAGAATACACGGCTTGCTCAGGGTACGAACATCTTTATTCCGGCTAAAAATGTGCCTTTATTCTTAAGAGATTTCCTTTATAGGATAGAAGAGGAAACATCTCTTGATACGGACATCCATAAATTCATAGAAGAAAAAGGAGAGTCATTTGCCAGAGAGATAGCCACGAATTATACCTATGTCCCGGATTATTTAGAGAACAGGGATTTTTATATTGACTGGGGAAGGACTGAGGAGTTTTCCTTAAGCGGCCTGGGCCCTGGTGAATGCGGTGCAGGTATCTTAGACATGATTGAGGCAGATTTAACAGAAGCAAAGATTGTTCTGACTGAAGCAGAAAAGGAGTATGCGCCAGAAAGGATAAGGAAAGCGTTATTCCTGGCAAGTCGGACGCTTCTGGTGGTAAAAGGGATTGACCCCAGAACAGAAGAAGAGGCACTTTCGGGCTTTTTGGAGAAATTTGTAAAAGAAGGTATTGCCGATTCAAGATATGCTAAGTTGAAAGAGGTTTTTGAAAGTATAAGAGAGGATTTGGATTTTGAAGAGAAAAAGGAGAAATTTCTATATGCCAGGGGTTTTCTTTCCCATGTTGAAGAACTTTACAAGTCCATGGATCAGACCTTTCATTTCCCTGAAAAATCCCGCCCTGTTGAAAGCCCGCTGGAAGAAGTGAAAACACAGGTACTGGATTTAAAAAATACACCCTGCCCTTTGAATTATGTAAAGACGAAACTCTTCCTGGAGAATTTAAAGAAGGGCGAGATTTTAGAGGTTCTCCTTGATGAGGGCGAGCCCATTAATAATGTACCAAAGAGTTTGGAAGCAGACGGTCATAAAATACTAAAAATAGAAAAAGAGGGCGGTTTTTATCGGGTAGTAATAGAAAAAGGAGAATAAGAAAGGAGTAAGAGATGAGTTATATAAAAGGGTTAAAATGTCGGGAGTGTGGCAGGACCTATCCTAAAGAACCACTATACGTCTGTGAATATTGCTTCGGCCCACTTGAGGTGGACTATGATTACGGGAGAATAAAAACCAGTTTAAGTAGAAAAAAAATTGAATCCCGACCTCAAAATATGTGGCGGTACAAAGAACTCCTGCCAGTAGATACGCAACCATTAAGTGGCCTGGATACTGGTTTTACCCCTTTAATACGGGCAAAAAATATAGAGAAGGCATTAGGGGTAAAGGAACTTTATATCAAGGACGATTCAGTAAATCCCCCTACCCTATCTTTTAAAGACAGAGTGGTAGCGGTGGCATTGTCCAAGGCAAAAGAATTTGGTTTTAATACAGTCGCCTGTGCTTCTACAGGAAATCTGGCCAATTCTGTGGCTGCCCAGGCAGTAATTGCTGGATTCAGGAGGTATATCTTCATTCCTGCGGATCTTGAACTGGGCAAAGTCGTAGGGACCTTAATTTATAATCCTGTACTGGTGGCCGTAGAAGGAAATTATGATCAGGTAAATCGGCTCTGTTCTGAAATTGCCACCAGATACAGGTGGGCATTTGTCAACATCAATATCCGCCCCTATTATGCGGAGGGTTCTAAAACCTATGGTTATGAGATTGCAGAACAGTTGGGGTGGAAAGCGCCCAAACATATTATTGTTCCCTGCGCCGGTGGTTCACTTATCACCAAGATCTGGAAGGGACTGAAGGAATTTTGCAGATTGGGTTTAATTGATAAGGTTAACACAAAGATTTATGCCGCGCAGGCAACAGGATGTGCACCTATAGTAAGTGCGATCAAGGAAGGAACGGATATTATAAAACCTGTAAAGCCAAATACTATAGCCAGATCACTGGCAATTGGAAATCCTGCAGACGGAGTATACGCAGTCGGGGCTATAAAGGAATCAGGTGGCTGGGCAGAGGATGTTAGTGATGAAGAAATAGTAGAGGCAATAAAACTTTTGGCTTCAAGTGAAGGAATTTTTACGGAAACTGCAGGAGGGGTCACCCTGGCCGTGACAAAAAAATTGGTTGAGCAAGGCAGGATACCCAGGGAAGAATCCATTGTAGTTTGTATCACGGGCAACGGCTTAAAAACCCAGGAGGCAGTTGCAGAAAAAATAGGCAGGCCGATAGAAATCAAACCCAATGTCGCCTCGTTTGAAGAAAAAATAAAAATTTGAAGGAGGGCAATATGCCAATCATTGTGAGAATCCCAACTCCTCTGCAGAAGTTAACCCAAAATCAGACAGAGGTCAAGGTGGAAGGCAGTAGCATAAGAGAACTAATTGAAAATCTGGAGCGAGATTTTCCAGGGATTAAAGCTCGGCTCTATGATGAGGATGGTAAATTGCGCAGATTTATAAATATCTACGTAAACGAAGAAGACATAAGATTCTTAAAACAGGATGCCACACCGCTTAAAGATGGCGATGAGGTTTCTATAATTCCAGCGATTGCAGGAGGATAACAATGGGTTTGCGCGAAGATCAGATAGATAGATATTCAAGACAGATTATCCTGCCCGTTGTAGGCGGTAAAGGACAGGAAAAATTACTCAGCGCCAGGGTTTTGATTGTTGGAGCAGGAGGCCTGGGCTCTCCGGCTGCCTTATATTTGGCCTCTGCAGGCATTGGCAAGATTGGTATTGTTGACTCTGATAAAGTAGAACTCAATAACCTGCAGAGACAGATTCTTCATTCTACAAAGGATGTTGGAAGACCAAAGGTAGAATCCGCTAAGGATAGAATCAAAGAACTGAATCCAGATGTTGAGGTCATCGCATATAATATCAGGATTACTTCGGAAAATATCCTTGATATCATTAAGGATTACGATGTCATTGTGGATGGTTCAGATAATTTTCCCACACGCTATCTGGTAAATGATGCCTGTGTCCTGTCAGGTAAACTGCTCTCACATGGCGGCATATTCAAATTTGACGGCCAGGCAATAACCGTGTTGCCAGGACAAAGTGCATGCTATAGATGTCTTTTTCCAGAACCGCCGCCACCAGGACTTATCCCCAGTTGCCAGGAGGCAGGGATATTAGGGGCAGTCGCTGGTGTAATTGGCACAATTCAGGCGAATGAGGTGCTGAAATATGTTTTGGGAATAGGCGACCTCTTGACCGGAAAACTCCTGGTCTTTAGCGCTCTGGATTCAAGTTTCAGGCAGGTAAAAGTTCCCAGGGCTCCTGATTGCCCTGTTTGTGGTGCAAACCCAAGGATAACCAAATTAATTGATTACGAAGAATTCTGCCGGTTACGGCGAAAGGAGGGGTAATGGCTAAGCAAGTTCTGCATCTGGTTTTTCCACAAAAGTTGATCAAGAAACCTGTTATTTATACTATGGCAAAGAAGTATGAGGTGGTTCCAAACATAAGAAGGGCGAAGGTCAATGAGGTCGTGGGTGAGGTGACTTTAGAACTGATTGGAAAAAAAGAAAAACTGGAGCAGGCAAAGCGATATTTAGAGAAGTTAGGAATTAAGGTTCAACCAGTATTAGGAGATATCGTAGAATAAAGAAGTGAAGATGAATGGATGAAAAGATGACCTTCAGCATCCCGGGCGGAAAAGAACTAACCAGGAAGATTAGCGGACCATACAATGATTAAAGGAGCAGAAAAAGGGCGTATCGCGGTAGCAATGAGCGGTGGCGTTGATTCTTCTGTGGCGGCTGCCCTGCTCTGCCGGGCCGGGTATCGGGTTTTTGGTGTCACACTCTGCTTTAGCCTGCCGGAGCGCCTTGATGGAAAAACAAGTTGCTGCGGCGCCACGGCTATACAGGATGCCAAAAATGTCTGCGGCATTCTTGGAATTCCGCACTATGTTCTTGAATTCGGCAAGATTCTTGAAAAGATGGTAATAGAAGATTTCTGTCGTGAGTACGCGGCCGGCCGCACGCCAAACCCGTGCATACTGTGCAACGAGCGGGTCAAATTTGATGCCCTGCTGAAAAATGTTCTCGCTGCCGGCGCTGACTACCTTGCAACAGGCCATTACGCCCGATTGGATTCCATAGGAAACAGTATTTTGAGGAAGGCCGTTGATGGAAAAAAGGACCAGTCATATTTTCTCTACCGGCTGACTCCAGACAGAATGAAATATCTGATTTTTCCACTCGGAACCATCAGAAAAGTGGAGGTACGCCGACTCGCAAAGGAGTTTGGTCTGCCTGTTGCCGGTAAACGAGAAAGCCAGGATATCTGCTTCCTTTCCAGTGACGGATATCGCAAATTTATTCAAAGCCGATACCCGGGCGCCTGCACACCTGGTCCTGTAACAGACGACCGGGGTAATGTGCTCGGTACTCACCCGGGCATCGCATTCTTTACAGTGGGTCAGCGCCGGGGATTAGGTATTTCAACAGGGCGCCCTTATTATGTACGGGAGATACGTCCTGCAGAAAACAGGATTATCGCCGGACCGCGTGAATGTCTCCAATCCAGGGAATTTATCGCTGAAGACACAGTTTTTCACGAAGAACTTCCTGGTTCTGCACTTACCTGCAAGGTGAAGGTACGACACAAGCATCCTCCGGCTGAGGCAGAAGCGTGTTTTGACGGAAAGAATCTCAGGGTGATATTTCGCAAGGCGCAGTTTGCGATAACTCCGGGACAGTCCGCAGTGCTTTACCAGGGTGATAGAGTACTCGGCGGAGGTGTAATAAGCAGTGTGGTCAGGTAAGAATTTAGTGGAGATGGGCATGCAAAAAAAAGCGGTTGTTCTTCTTTCCGGCGGACTTGATAGCACGCTCGCTGCGCACATCATGCTTGAGCAGGGGATAGAGATGGAAGCAGTACATTTTACAGGTGTTTTCTGCAACTGCCCTTCTGGAAAATCCGGATGCGGTACTCTTGCAAGAGAAATCGCATCTGAAATGAAAATTCCTGTCAGGATGGTTTTCAAGGGAATGGATTACCTTGATATCGTCCGCACGGCGCCGCATGGTTATGGACGCGGCCTCAATCCCTGCATTGATTGTCGGATTTATATGCTGAGGAAAGTTCGTCATCTCATGCCTGAAATGAACGCTTCTTTTATTGTGACCGGCGAAGTTCTCGGACAACGTCCCATGTCCCAGCACCGTGATGCGCTGCGGATTATTGAGCAGGAAAGCGGCACAACAGGATTGGTGCTCAGACCTCTTTCTGCCCGTCATTTCCCGCTTACTATTCCAGAAATTGAGGGAATTGTTGACCGCGAGAAATTGCTTGCTGTTTCCGGCAGGTCCCGCTCGGCGCAAATCCAACTGGCCAGGAAATTTGGTATTAGTGAGTATCCATGCCCTGCAGGGGGTTGTCTTCTTACAGATAAGGCAGTTGCGGTTCGGCTACTTGACCTTTTTTCGCACACGCCGAACTTTACGCTGACCGATGCCCGTTTAACAACCTTTGGCAGGCACTTTCGTGTTGACGACCGGATAAAGATCGTCGTCGGCAGGAATAAGCAGGAGAATGAAAAACTGGAGGTTCTTGCGGAAATTGGCTCAACTCTTTTTATCTCCGAGGGCTTTCCGGGACCCACCGCGATAGTTTCTGGCTGTGACCCTGGCGAAAAATACAATCCCATCATCGGTGGCATTATTGCGTTCTATGGCAAATCAAACGGACATGGCCGGATTAGAAAAAAGGTTGTCGGCGGTGCAGAACAGGATGTTCCGTTGCCCAAACCCCTGCCGGTACACATACTTAACGGGATGCGCATCAATCAATTCGTAGCACAGAAATCAGATGCAAACAGTGATGCCATGCTTTCTAAAGGAATTTAAGACAGAATGCAATGCAGCGCAGAAATTCAACCAGGAGGAAAGAATGAGCAATATAATGAAGTGCGCGGTCTTTGCAGTAGTGGTTTTTATGCTTCTAACCAGCGGTGCAGTCGGCCAGACAGGAAAAAAGAGCAGCGTGCCGGATAGGGAGATATTTACGCGCCTTGGGAACCAGGTAGTATGTCCTGTAACCGGTGACACTTTTTCCATCACGAAGGATTCACCCTCAACAGAATACAACGGGAAGATATATTTCTTCTGTTGCCCGATGTGCAAGCCGAAGTTTGAAGCGAATCCGGGAAAATTCCTGAAACCAAAATCAGCCGGTTCCATGCAACACTAATATCTTTAAGGCGGGCTGAAAACTGCAAATAATTGAAGAATGTGGTTTTGCTTGTGTTACAATAATCCAGAACTGAAATTCAGAGGTATTGGAAGACAAACTGAGGGTGCTGTGTTGCTTGAAGAAAAAGAGCCCATGCCTGAAAGGTAGGAATGAAGCCGCACCTGATTGTCAGTTGCACACTGCTTGTATTTCTCGTTTCCGGCTGTATAAGGGTTTCTTTCAATAAACCGGAACGGGAAGAGATGGAAAGATATGCGAAGGTAAATGCGCTATATCTTGAAGAGGCATCACAACCATCATATTCTCTTTCAGAGGCCTTTTCAGTTGATTCCCTTCTTCATGAGGTCCGCGTACATAATCCAGATATCCTTGCTGCAAAAAAGCAGTGGCTTGCTGCGATACTTCGCATTCCTCAAGCGAGATTTCCTGACAATCCGTCGGTAAGTGTCTCGCTTATGAAGGTACCCGACCTTGTACGCTTTGACAGAACAATGGCAGAGGACAGGATGCTTTCAGTGTCCCAGGCGTTCCCCTTATTCGGAAAACTTCCGCTCAGCACAAAGATAGCGGTTCTTGACGCTCAGGTATATGCCATGGAGTACAGGCGGCAGGAGATTGAAATCATCAATGAAGCAAAGAAGGCCTATGCAGAACTGTTCATGAATTATCGGGAAAATGAACTGGTCCGCCAGATTATTTTATTGCTTGAAGAGGTTGTAAAAATCGCAGAGGCCCGCTACTCTCTAAGTCAAATTTCCCAGACCGAATTGCTTAAGATTAACCTTGAACTTGCGCGCCTGCGCAATGAAGTTGAAAATCTGGAAAAAGACAAGGGAGTGAAGGAAGCCCGAATCAATCTTCTCGCAAATCGGCCACCAGACCAAACACTCGGCGTGCCACAATTGCCTGAAAATTCTGGATTTGAAAACAATCTGCAGCAACTATACCGGGATACGCTTGAAAACCATCCTGAATTGAAGATGCTTTCACTCATGATAGAAAGGAATAAAAAAGAGAAGGCGCTTGCAGAAAAAACAAACCTGCCGGATTTCATGGCAGGGATAACAGTACGGGGCCTTCCGGCAGAAATCGGCCCATGGGATTTCATGTTATCTCTAACTGCACCGTTCTGGTTCTGGGAAAAGAAAAAGTACAGGGTTGAAGAAGCAATCGCAAACATTGACAGTGCGCTGGCCACTTACGAAGCCATGAAAAACAGGATTTTTTATGAGGTGAAAGACCTTTCAGCCAGAGCAAGCATTGCACAGGAAAAAATGGTCCTCTTGAAAAAAACCATGATACCCCTGATTGAAAGTTCATTTGAGGTTTCTATTGCCTCGTTCCGCTCTGGCAAGGGCGATATTATGATGGTTCTTGATAATGAGAGGTTGTTTATAGAAACGAAACTTGAGTATTTCCAGAATCTTGTGGATTTATCCATGACGCTTGCCGATCTTGATAGGGTGACAGGAAAAGCACGGTAGAGCCGCGAATTTTGAAATTAAGGTATGGGTGTAGGGGTCGGATTTATCCGACCCGAAGATTTAGTAGTAGGAGGTAGGATATTTGTAGGGGTCGGATTTATCCGACCCGAAGATTGAGCAGTAGGAGGTAGGATATTTGTAGGGGTCGGATTTATCCGACCCGAGGATTTAGCAGTAGGAGGTAGGATATTAGAGAGGAGATCCCTCCTCCCTAAAGATGGTCGGATTTATCCGACCCGAAAAGCAGTTTGTATTGGAGGTAGGATATTAGAGAGGAGAGCCCTCCTCCCTAAAGATGGTTGCGGGCTTGATAAATCAAGCCCCTACAGGTTCTTATGGGTGTGGTGGGAATCCATCTAACCTGAATCTTCCCTCAAGGGAGAGGAGAAAAGGACTGCTTAATCATGGCTCTTGGCAGAACCCAGATATGTAACAAGGGGTGTTTATGAGAAAAAAAGCGCTGGTTTTATCAACCGGAATTTTCATTCTCCTGCTTATCGGACTTCTTGTATCCCATTTTCATGCCTTGAAAACCGGGCAGAAGACGGCTCCTGCAGTCGCACAGAAGGTTACATATTATTGTCCGATGCATCCGAACTATACTTCGGACAGGCCCGGGAATTGTCCGATATGCGGTATGACCCTCGTTCCGCAGGAAACAGGCAAGTCAGCGGAAAAACCTGAGCAGCAGGCAACCCAGCAGACACCCCCAGTCCAGAAAAAGAAAATCATGTACAGGTCCACCATGATACCCGACGAAGTATCTGATAAACCTGGCAAGGATTCAATGGGCATGGAAATGGTGCCTTTTGAGGTTGAGGAACCAACCTCAGGGGTTCGGGCTGGAGATCGCGTCCCGGTTAAAATTTCACCTGAGAAACAGCAACTTATGGGCGTAAAGACAGCGGTTGTTGCAAGGCGCTCTGTTACCCGAACAGTTAGAACCGTCGGAAAGGTTGCTTTTGATCCAGAACTCTACCAGGCAGAACAGGAATATCTTACTGCCTTGAAAAATCAGCAACATATGCAGACATCCTCAATTCCTGAAATGTCAGTTCAGGCGAATGCCCTCGTGGAGGCAGCGCGACTGAAACTTAAACTTCTTGGCTTTACTGGTTCGCAGATAAAAAATCTTGAAAAGGCAGGTGTGCCGGATGAGTCGCTTCTTGTAACAGATGGCAGAAAGAACGTCTGGATTGAAGCACAGATATATGAACCGGATTTACCCGATATGAAACAGGGTTTGCGTGCGGTTATCACTATCCCTTCTACAGGAGAAACATTCAATGGAAAACTTGCTACTATTGATCCGACACTGAACCCTGACACACGCAGTGTAAGGGTAAGAATTTTAGTGGAACAGAAACAGGCCGTTTTGAAACCCGAACTGTATGTAGATGTTCTGATAGATGTGCCCGGCCCAGAAATGCTTACAGTACCTGAAGACGCAATTATTGACACAGGGACCAGAAAAATCGTGTTTCTCTCTAAGGAAAACGGATATTTTGAACCAAAGGAAATCAAAATCGGGCGCAAATACGGCCCATATTATGGAGTAATTTCAGGTCTATCAGGCGGAGAAAAGGTTGTTGTTGGAGCAAACTTCCTGATAGATTCAGAAAGCCGGCTCAAAGCCGCGCTTTCTCAGCCGAAGTAGCGCAGTCATTGAGACCATTTTACATTCATAGTTAGAGGGTATCGGTGAGGATTAAAGATGGAGAAAGGCAGTGCAGGAGAATAAGGTATCCTGTACCGCGCAAAACTGACTGCTGGCACCAACTACTGAAGAATAAACGGTATGGGGTAGAAAGAAAGAAAGACAGACATGGATAAACCATGATTGATAAAATTGTTACCTGGTGCGCGAAAAACAGGTTTTTTGTTTTCCTCGCTGTGTTGTTCTGTGTCGCCTGGGGCTTCTGGACTATAAGAAATATTTCGCTGGATGCGATTCCTGACCTGACAGATACACAGGTTATTGTGTATGCACGCTGGGATAGACCCCCTCAAATTATTGAAGACCAGGTTACCTATCCTGTTATTTCCTCTCTTCTGGGCGTTCCGGGCGTTAAGGACATACGCGGTTTTTCAGATTATGGTTTTTCTTATGTGTATGTCATATTTGAGGACGGCACAGATATTTACTGGGCGCGCTCCAGAGTTTTAGAATATCTTTCGCGAATCACTCCGCGACTGCCCCCTGGTGTTAGAGTGGAACTTGGACCAGACGCAACCGGTCTTGGCTGGGTTTTTGAGTACGCGCTTGTTGACGAGACCGGCACACATTCTCTTGATGAACTGCGGACATTTCAGGACTGGCACCTCAAGTATGCACTGCAATCCGTGAAAGGTGTTTCTGAAGTTGCCTCCATCGGCGGTTTCGTAAAGCAGTACCAGGTTGTAGTGAATCCAAATGCACTTCTTGCTTACAACATACCCCTTTCAGAAGTAGTTTCTGCACTGAGAAAAACCAATCAGGAAACAGGCGCACGGCTTATTGAAATTTCTGGCGCAGAATACATGGTGACCGTTAAAGGGTATGTGACGAAGAAAGAAGACATTGAGGAGACAGTGCTGAAAAATGTGAACGGGACACCTGTGAAAATCAGGGATGTGGCAACCGTGCAACTTGGGCCAGACATCAGAAGGGGTGTTGCTGAACTGGACGGCAGGGGCGAGGTCGTAGGCGGCATAGTCGTGATGCGATATAAAGAAAATGCTCTAAGTGTGATTAAACGGGTGAAACAGGCGCTTGCTGAAATAAAACTGCCTGAGGGTACAAAACTGGTGGTAACCTATGACAGGTCAGATCTTATCATGAAATCAGTTGCCACATTGAGAAAAAAATTGATTGAGGAAATGATTGTTGTCTCGTTGGTTATACTTATCTTCCTTCTCCATATACCTTCCGCGCTCATTCCAATCGTTACGCTTCCCATAGCGGTAATTATTTCGTTTATTCCGATGTATTATATGGGACTCACTGCAAACATCATGTCCCTCGGCGGTATTGCCATTGCAATCGGGGCGATGGTAGATGCGGCAATCGTTGTTGTTGAGAATGCCCATAAGAAACTCTCGCGCTGGCAGGAAGATGGCAGGAAGGGCGATTATCATCATGTACTTCTTACAGCAATCCAGGAGATAGCACGGCCATCTTTTTTCTCGCTCATCTTAATTGCAGTTGCCTTTATTCCGATTTTCACCCTTGAATCAGTGGAGGGGCGCCTCTTCAGACCGCTTGCTTTTACCAAGAATTTTGCAATGATTTTTGGAGCGTGTCTTGCTGTTACTCTTGACCCGGCGATTAGAATGCTTTTTACCCGGCTTGATTTTTATTCCTTCAAGCCACGCTGGCTCGCCGCACTTGTCAACCATCTGTTTGTAGGAAGAATTCACTCTGAAGAAAAACATCCGGTTTCAAAATTTCTTTTCAAAATCTATACGCCTGTTGTTAATTTAGCCCTGCGCAAACCTCACTTTATAATATTGGGCGCATGCCTCATATTTCTTTTGAGCATGCCCGTATTCAAGAAACTCGGCAGGGAATTCATGCCTCCTCTAAATGAGGGGTCAATTCTCTATATGCCAACGACTCTACCTGGGATTTCAGTGACAGAAGCAACAAGGCTGCTATCGGTTCAGGACAGAATCCTCAAATCGTTTCCAGAGGTAATAAGCGTATTCGGAAAGGCAGGAAGAGCAGAGACATCAACAGATCCTGCGCCGTTTTCCATGATGGAGACAGTGGTTCTTCTTAAGCCGCAGAACCAGTGGAGGCATAAAGATCAATGGTATACAAATCGGGTGCCACGGTTCCTGCAGGCACCTTTGCGACTGATCTGGCCGGACAGAATTTCATGGGATGAACTCATCAATGAAATGGATGCAAAATTGCAAATCCCTGGCCAGGTAAATGCATGGACGCTGCCTATTAAAGCGCGCATTGACATGCTTTCCACAGGCGTGAGGACGCCTGTTGGCATAAAAATCTATGGGAGCGACCTTGAAGCGATTGAAAAAATCGGGAAGGAAATAGAAAATGAAGTGAAAGATATCCCTGGAACACGTTCTGTTTTCGCTGAGAGAACATCCGGTGGGTACTTTTTGAACTTCATACCAAGGCGCGACGCTATCGCAAGGTATGGCCTTACGATTGAAGATGTGCAAATGGTATTGATGTCTGCTATCGGTGGCGAGAATATCGCAGAAACCATAGAAGGAAGGGAGCGGTTTCCGATAAATGTCCGCTACCCACGAGAACTGCGTGACGATCCGGAAGCGGTTGGCAATATCCGCATTCCAACACCCGGGGGCGCTCAGGTACCTGTTTCTGAACTTGCGGATATTGAGGTCTCAGTCGGGCCTGGAATGATAAGGGATGAAAACGGCCGGCTTGCAGGGTATGTTTACATTGATGTTGCGGGAAGGGATATTGGCAGTTATGTAACCGAACTCAAGCGCATACTGGCACAGAAACTTAAACTACCAGCCGGCTACTCCATCATATATAGTGGCCAGTATGAATATATGGAACGGGTGAAAAACCGGATGAAATTTGTGGTGCCTCTTACTCTTTTTATCATCTTCGTCCTTTTGTACCTCAATACCAGGTCATACATAAAAACATTCATTGTGCTGCTGGCGGTCCCATTCTCTCTGGTCGGGGTGGTCTGGATTTTATTTCTCCTGGGCTATAATCTTTCAATTGGTGTGTGGTGCGGAATTATTGCGCTGCTGGGGATTGATGCTGAAACCGGCGTATTCATGCTTCTTTATCTTGACCTTGCCTACGACGAAATGAAGCAAAAAGGGATGCTGCGCGGAATAGGTGATTTGAGAGATGCGGTCCATTACGGCGCAGTGAAACGGGTCAGGCCAAAAATGATGACCGCATCAGTGCTTTTTATCGGACTGTTGCCCATCATGTGGGCACAGGTGCACGAAATAGGCGCTGATGTGATGAAACGCATTGCTGCTCCTATGGTCGGCGGCATCTGTACCTCATTTCTCATGGAACTTATCGTATATCCTGCTGTTTATTTCTTATGGAAATGGCATTCTGAAGTGAAAATGTTGAATCAAAACCAGCAGTCGTCAGTCAATCAGGGCACTTGATAACTTCTCACTGTCAGGATTTTCGCAGGCAAGTTTGCAGATGCCTGATTGCGCACAAAACGGGTAACCTGCATCCCCTAAAGCCATTATGCGCTGCTAAAAAACAACAAATATCAGCCAATACCGCATTATCTTTCCTCTCCCTTGATGGAAGGATTCAGGTGAGGGCAGGTTTCACAACCGCAAAAGAAAGATTTTAGAGCCCCTGTAGGGGCTTGATTTATCAAGCCCGTCAGCATTCACCAAACCTTCTACAAATATCCTACCTTCACTACAAATTGCTTTCGGGCCGGATAAATCCGACCCCTACAAATATCCCACCTCCCACTGCTAACTACTTCGGGTCGGACAAAACATGGCTTAATCGTTATAGCCGAAACTTTGATTTGAGCCGAGTTTGTATGCCTGCAAAGGATAATGTCACCCCTGTAAAATTTAAGGTGTCCTACCTAGCTAAACCGGGGTAATTAAGGTTGGAAAACAAGGTTTCTCCATAGAAAGTTCCGGAGAACCGATAATTTTTGTGTCTATGAAACGGGCATACTACCAATTTCAAAATTAACTGATTTTGCTTGCAAAATCATCAAAATTATCAAACCAATATCTTTTGTAATTATCCAAAACCGCGGCTATTCCTCCTCTTGGTTTGAGCAAAAGTCTTACATTTATAGTAAACCCGTTATACGAAAAATCTCTGGTTACTTTCTGTCCGCCTTGTTCAATTTCAAATATCTTGGAATACCCGTCAATTTTCCTGTACCCATCCGTGTGTTCTGTTCCTTTCGGATCAACAAACAAAATCAAGTAGTGTTTGCCTTTTTGCGCCCAAAAGATGAAGTCCGGCTTAAAACAAGATAAAACATTCTTTTGATTTTTCCCAAAAATCATTTCACCGGATTAGAACTTAATGAACAACGGATTCCAAATCAGATAGAATGTTTTTAAAATTGTTTGAAAATATTTTTTCTAAATCCTCTTTTCTACCAACTATCTGCTCATATACAGGGGAAGAAAAAATGTCATCTGGATTCAATCTTTTGTTCTTAACATAATTCTGGGCCAGAATGCTTTTTATCCTTTCCAAAACTTTTACTTGCTCATCATTGAAGTTATATCTTTTTATGTATTCAGAAAACCCCTTTTCTATTTGTTCCTCAAGTGATGGTATTTTTCTTATTCCAATCGCGTGCAAATAGAAATCCAAAATGCTTCCCTGGGGATAGTTATAAATCTTCTTTAATTGTTCTTCATCAAGATAGATTTCAGGATTTTTTATCCAGTCCTTCAGTATTTCTAAATCTTTATCCTCAGGAATATAATCAGGGGTTTTTTCAAGTTTATTTTTCAATTCAACAACATCGTCTCTTTTGGGCTTTTTTGCTTCTTCCTCAAAAAGTTTTCTTGCCTCTTCAATTGGTATATTATCTATAACCTTTATATTATCCCCATGAATCCATACGCGCTGAATTAAACTTTCGGGGTCGAGGTTTGGAATTAGGAATTGTCCAGAAAATGATTCTGTATATGCTTTTGACGACTGTTTTAGTAAAACAGCATCTCGTTTACCAGTAGCCCCTTTAACAATTTTCTCATTTGGTTTAGGTGTGCCCCTGCCATTATCCTCCATTCTTTTACATAATCCGACAAAATCCAGAACTGTAAAACTAAATTTCCCTGATTTAGGATCGAGCCGTGTGCCCCTGCCAAGCATTTGAATATATTTGCCAATCGATTTTGTCAATGCAGCAAATCCAATATATCTAACACAAGGAATATCCACACCAGTGCTCATAATATCAACTGATACAGCAATATACGGTTTGCGGTTGGGCTTTTTAAACCATTCTTTTAGTGTGGTATTTAATTCGCTGTTATCTGAAATAATTGCTTCTGCATATCTTGGGGCAACTTCCTCGTTGTCATCAAAAACCTTATTTATTGCATTTGCAAGCATAAGACAGTGGGTCTGACTTACTCCGAATAAAATCATTTTTTCGCCATAATCGGTATTGTTCTTCACCTCTTCAGCAATTCTCATTGCTCTTTCTTCTGATAGATACTTTCTTTCAAGTTGCTCAAGTTTAAGTTTCTTTTTCTGGTCAAGTTCAATCTTTTCTCTTTCATCAATGTCAAAAACATAATCAAATTCAACTCCTTTTTCTTCTGCTTCTCTTGTAAGATATGTTTTTATTTCTAAAACCTTATAAGGCGCTAAAAATCCTTCGTCAATACCGCTTGTTAAATCAAATTGATAATCTGGGTCGCCTTGTTCACATCCAAAAAGTTTGTAGGTATCAAGTATCTCTAAATCTTCTTCTGAAACCTTCGCTCCCTTTGCTAAAATTGCTTTCTTCGGTGTAGCAGTTAATCCAATTCTTGGACATAGAAAATGGTCAAATATAAGTTTGCGATTGATATTGATTGACCGATGGCATTCATCAACAATCAAAAGGTCATAAAAATTGTTTGGTATGTCCTGAAAGATGTTTTCAAGAGTATCAATTACAACAATATGAACATTATAATTTCTGTATTGCTTGTAATTTGAAGAGCGAATCCAGGCAACTGGAAAATCCTTGCTTATTAAACTAAAACCCTCATCTCTCGCCTGTTTTGCAAGTAAAATTCTATCTACAACAAATAAAACCCTTTTAGCAAGATTATGCTCAATTAACGCCTTTACCAGAGCAACTGCAATTCTTGTTTTACCAAGACCTGTTGCCATATGGACAAGCATTTTCTGCTTGCCCTGTTTATATTTTTCAATAAGTGTCTTAACACACTCTGTCTGGAAGTATCTCTCTTTACCTGTTGAAGGGTCATAGCCGCCTACGATAGTTTTATCAATCTGAATTTCTCTCTGCATATTTTTCTGTTTTTCCTGCTCAATTTTTAATTGCGCCTCTTCTAAACCCATAAATCCATCAACCCGTCTGAACTCTCCTGCCTCAAGTCCACGCCAGGCAGTATCATAAAAAAGAATTCTTTCAGAAGAGCAGGCATACAAAAACCTTGGTTTAAGCACCTGCCAGTAAAGTGTCCTTAACTTATTTAACGCCTTTTTCTCATCCTCAAGTTTGTTTTCAAAGACCGCCAGAATATTTCCTTGCAAATCCTGTAAAACAATATCTGGCTTAATGCTTTGAATTCCCTGAAATTCCTTTTGTTGTTCTTCTGTAAGTTTGTATTGTGGCTGATATAAAAGAGTATCACCAGGCTTCCAACCAAGTTTCTGAAGTTCGTTTATTACCTTTAAATCTGTTGATGTTGCTTCATTGAAGTTCATCCTCAATCCTTCAGTAAATTTGTAATTAAGCTTATCATAATATCCTTTTCATCTGATTTACTTATGGCAATGAGCAAAGCTAATGCAACTAAAGTCGTATCAATAATTTTTTGCTCACCACTCTTTTTAAATAAGTAATTATTTTTATCCAGAAAGTAAACAAAAAGAAGCGTTGCTATTCTTTTATTTCCATCAACAAAAGGATGGTCTTTAATCGTCAAATAAAGCAGATTTGCAGATTTTTCTTCAATTGTTTGATAGAGTTCTTTTTTATCAAATGTCTGATAGATTGCACCTATAATTGACTTAAATCCATTATTTACTTCCCTGCCAAATAAATCGCTTGCTTCATTTTTCTCAATAAGTTTTTGTTTTAGTTGCTCTATCAAATCTTTACACTCATCGTATTTCAAAATGAACTTTGGCTTTTTTGTTTTATAGGCGCTAACTTTATTTTCATCATACTGAAAAAGTAGAGTAAATGAGTTGGCATATTGTTGAATAATTGATAAAAGTTCTTCTGTCTGTCCCTCAAACTCCGGGAGTTGTGATTTTTGTTTTATAAGGTTTATTGTCTTTTGAAGTTCTTTAAGTTTTTGAGTTTGTTCTAACAACCTTTTTTCATTTATAGCATAGCCCTGAACAAGATAATTTTTCAAAACTTTTGTAGCCCAGATACGAAATTGAGTAGCCCTAAAAGAATTAACCCTGTAACCGACTGCAATTATTGAATCAAGATTATAGAATTGCGTTTTATATGTTTTTCCATCCGAAGCAGTATGTTCCAAAATGGAACATACTGAATTTCTATCCAGTTCCCCACTTTTAAAAATATTGTTTAAGTGCTTGGTTACTGCTGGTCTTTGAGTTCCAAATAATGTTGCAATCTGTGCTTGTGTAAGCCACAATGTTTCTTTCTCAAGTTTCACTCTTAATTCAGGTCCTTCCCTTGTTTTGTAAATGACTATGTTTTGTGGCTTCATATTTTAACTTTCACCCCAGACCTCGTTTAAAATTTCTTCAATTCTTTTTTCTGCTTTTTCTTTGAGGAGTTTAACTTTTTCAAGTGTTTCCATCTCTTTGTCCAGTTCCTCCACAATCTTTTGCTGAATTTCAAGGGGATAATAATCTATTTTTGTTTTTGCAAGCTCTTGTAAATTTATATTTGCTTGTCCGCCTGCCGGTTTTGCTATTGACTTAAAATAGTTACGATATTTTTTCTGAGCAAACAAATATTTAAGATAAAATGGGCTTAGCTTTTCGGTAAATCTTAGCCTAATTAAATATCCAGCCCATGTTCCTTTAAATTCAAAATCTATAACGGCACTTTTACCTACCAAATCTAAGCTGTTTGTTCTATTAAATAAAAAATCTCCATACTTTAAAATTCTTTCTGTGCGTAAGTCATCATTAATATATTTTAAATCCGATAAATAAAATCTTCCCATTTCATCAATATTATTCATTCTTAACACTGGTGTCTTGCCTTCATCAAGCAGAGGTGAAGAAATGCCATAAAGAGCATCTACAATAAAATCCGAAAGATATTTTTTATTATCTGATTCCGGTATAACCACTTCCCAACCTTCCAAAATTTTATCTGCACCTTCAATTATTGCTTTTTGTTTTTCAATTTTTTCTACAATCTCTTTCTGAATTTCAAGTGGGGGAAGGGAGATTTTCCATTTTTTCAAATAATCTATCTTAAAATCCATTCTTACCCCACCTGTCGCCAATTCATTTACATAATCTAAGAATTTTTTGCTTTTAAATAAAGCGAGTAAATATTTCGGTTCAATGTTCTTCTCATCTACCTTGAAAACATTATAAGCACCACTTATAATTTGATTATCATAATCATACTCGTTTAAACCAATTGAGCCCACATTAACACGGTATGGGTTATAGCAAAAATAGCCTCTTCTAACTATGTAATAACTTTGATTAATTTCTTCTCCCTTTTTCTTTTCATTAATGAAGATTCCTTTGTCATTAGCCACACCCAAAACTATAAATTCGTCATCTGGATATTGTGATGGTTTTATTTTATCGTCAATCGCAATTATAAAGGCATCTAAAGGAACAATCGGATATTTCTGTCCTTTCCTCAAAATCTCCTGTAATTTTTTTATCTTTTCATTTTCCTGAGGCAACTTGTTCAAAATATCCCTTGCAATGTCCATCTCAAGGGCATATTCAGGATTGAAACTTGCTAAAATTTTTAAGCAAGTGTTTACATCTAATGTTTTTAATGTTTCGTATTTCTCATCTAAACTTGAGTTATTCTCGGGTTCAACATCTCTCAAAACTTCTTTCCATTCCTTAATTTGCTCCTCTGTTAAATCACTTTTATATGTCTGGAAATTGAATGAGTATAAATATGCCTTTTCTATTTCTTTTGATGTTTCGTTCTGGATTTTGTTTTGCGTTATTAAATCAAAACTTTTTAATTTTTCTTCATAGTCATCTTCTGTTAATCTGCCTTTTTCTTTTCTTTCCTGTAATTGTTTCTGGAGTTTTTCTCGCTCTGCATTTCTTTTTAAAATTATTCTATCTCCTGTTGTCTTTCTTATTCTTTCTTTTAATCGCACATCAAGTGTTTTTATCCATTCAACAGGAATTACAAAACTATTTCTTGTTTCAGGTGGGATGTGTCCGTGTTTTACATATTTGTGAAATGTTTCAATGATTTCTGGTATCTGGCATCCATCTATTGGTTTTCTATTCACTCCCATTGTAAAACCATCGTTTTCAATTTTGTA
>Ga0315298_1003824_pt1 | contig 23317 bp, 25 predicted proteins | sample WHS_1_MG_FD_203077 | JGI IMG/M metagenome (GOLD analysis project Ga0315298, IMG submission 203077) | Extremophilic microbial mat communities from Washburn Hot Springs, YNP, Wyoming, USA - WHS_1_MG | ecosystem: Environmental > Aquatic > Thermal springs > Hot (42-90C) | place: USA: Wyoming...
CGATTCCAGGCCTGTCGGCGCCCACGACCACGATCACGGCGTTCTCCATGGGAGGCCCGACCTAAGCTCGGGTCGCTCGTTATTTAAACTTAGGAACGTTCCTCCGCCCTGCGGAGAGCCGAGCCAGAGGGCCCAGGTCATCGCCTTGGACAAGGGTGAGTGAGGGGATCTTAGATCCAACGATCCGTTAGATGACCTCCACTCCGTGTCTTCTGGCGAGGCCCTTCAGTGCCTTGTCCTTCGTAGCTAAAGGCGATTTGTTCTCTATGGCGTGAGCTAAAATCACGACATCGTTGTATCTCGATAGGCTGAGCCTTTCCTTGACCAATATCTCTAGAGCATTACCTATGACGTCATCGTCATCGCACAATATTCTAGCCTTCTCGTTAGTTACGTAACTTCTCACGTACTCCTCGTTATGGATTCCGTTAGCTCTCAGGAACCAGACGAACTCGTGAACGACTATGGAGGGGATCAGCCATTCGTCAAGGCCGTCCAATAACTCCTCGGCCTCCTTATGGAACTCCGAGTCCTCCACCAGGTCGTAGATCAAAACGTTCGTGTCAACGACTGCCCTCATTTAAACCCCTTTCTATGTCCCTTTCGATCTCCTCAACGGTCAACCTCCTTCCCAACCTAATTCTCGGTCTAACGGATGAAACCTTCTTGATAATAATCTTGTCATCTTCTACATGGAATTCTAAGATATCCCCCTCGTGTATGCCCAGCCTGTTCCTTACTGACGCGGGGATTGTGACTTGATAGTTCCTAGTGACCTTCACCCTCTCCATGGCTTACTACTCGATCTAGTTACATATAAACCTTTCTAGTAATAATTTTAGTCGGGGGCATTCCGCGTTCTGATTGTAAGGCGTCTACACGTCTTTCGATCGTTTTCCGCCTGAGAAAGAAGTTACAAAGGCTCCGGAACTTCTTGAAAGAGTACGAGGAGTGGTTGTCGGTCATTACGATCGATGAACTGGCTAACCTTCTCGTATAGGACGCACGATAAAAACGTACGCCGTGTAGGGTGACTTAGCCCCCCATACTTTCAAGGATTTTAAGCTATCACGTACGTGTTAGTACCTTTCTCGGGAATATAGTAGATGTATGGGTAGTTTGACTTACTAGAAGGCCAATACCACAGTACGCCGGGGAGTTGAGGCGGAGGATTGTTATAAGGCCAAACGAAGTACCAATAGGCTGAGGAGTTAAGGTTCGGATTATGCGCAACGGTCCAGTTGAATAAATAAGTGTTATTATATAGAGGTCCGTTGTAAAGGGCGATATTTGAGACGTTCCAGAACGAGTTAATACCTCCTTGATTCTGATTAATTGGATTCCGAATAGTTTCTATGAAGGCTTGATAAATCCCGTTCGATACAGTTTTAGTTCCAAAAGTAAGAATTAAGGTATATCCGTTTATCTCTGAAGGTAGACCCATTACCGTAGAATTGAGTAGTTGACCTTGTTTGTTATATATCGTGAATTCCGCAACTTGACTTAAACCGAGTTGTGAACCGCTCGTGAAGTTGATGAAGTACGACTGCCCAACTTTCAGGTTGTTATATAGTAGCTTCACTGTCCCAGATATATTCACGTAAACTGAAGAGCCTTGCGTGTACAGTATAACCGAGAAAATTTTCCCAACGCTGTTACCCGTTGGTATAAAGGTGGCGTTCAACAAAGGTGTGGGGCTTTGTTGCATATTTATGACCTTGAACCACATACCTAGTTGAAAGCCGGTCTGAGAAAGGTATATGTGCGGTGTCGGGTTGTTTAAAGCACCGCTGTAACCCTTGTTTATACCGCTACCCGTTATAATATAAGCACCGACGCCGCCACTGAACGGGCTCAAGTAAACGTAATCCAGCCTATACCATTTGCCGTCGTAATAATACAGAAGCCATAGCATGATTATCTGACTTGGTCTTACTATAGCGGATAAAACATAGGTAGAGTTACTACTTACGTTATAAGCTATCACGTGTACATTACCTAAAGGTTGCCCTCCTTGCGGTAGATATACAATAGCGTTCAAGTTGAAGAGGCGTAAGCTGGAATAGCCGTTTAAACTGGAGGTGAACAAGGAGGCGTTTTGGGCACTCGAAGGCAGTATATACGCCGGATTAGGCTGTGGAGACGCGACGAAAGCAACGACCGTCAAGGTCTTGGTGGGCGACTGAATCCATATTACGTAGCTCACGTTAAAGTAGTTGTAACTAGGCGGTATACCTGCATAAATCGGCTGTGAGGCTTCGACGCTGATAAGCTTCGATACACCAATGAGATACTCTTGTACGGATACAGTATAATATTGGTTAGAGAAGGAGACAGAATAGAGCGCGAAGGCACCGAGCGCCAAGACCAACGTCGCTATTAAAAGTAGTATCGCTACAAGTGAGCTTTCCATCGTGCAAATTTCATGTGAAATTACATATAAGGTTTTTGTGATTTATAGGCATGACAGTAGCCCTAAGCGTGGGAGAAATGTATATATAGTTGTTACGGCTGATATACTACAGGGCTAAATTAATGTTTGAGTACAATACAGCGTTACTTACGACCGAGGAGGCTTTTAACGTAACCTTACGACGGGCTAATTCCTCTTCCTTCTTGCCTGTAGCTCCAGTGGAACCGTTACTGAAACGAAGCGGAACAGGGAGTGATACAGCTGGATTGTTTGGTGGAATAGCTTCCAAACTCTTTATTCCCTCACCTATTTACGCTTTAGGAGAGAAGACACTGTATGATAATTCGGTTACCGTGTTCAGTATACCCGTAAACTCAGCAGTCAGCGTTCAAGCTCAAGGGAAGAACTTTAACGGCCTTTCCGTAAGCATCTTAACGATACGGATATTAGGCGATAGCGGTAGATATTCGTTCAGAGCGGGCCATACTTTCGTCGGGGTGGCTCGACCGTGAGAGGACTGTCGACGATAATCATCGCGATAATTCTCCTCTTGTTAATCTCGCTGGTCGTAGTCCCGGCCTTCATCATCTTTAACTCCGTCCCCGTGTACAGCTCTCAAGCCAAAACCTCTGCCGAAGGCGTTTCCCAACTGGCGTCCGAACAAAACAACCAAGTTCTCAGAGGGAATCCCAACGTCTATTATAACTCCTCCACTAATCCATCGTTGCAGTTCACGTTTACATCAGTCGCGGCTCCCTTTAACATGACGCAGATATACTATTTCAACGGAACCGAGTGGGTTCCGATACTAAATCAAAGCCTACAAGTGGCGGCTTATAACACTACTCTACCGTTATCTAAGAAGGTTTTCAACAAACCTATAATTATCGTAACCGGTTACGGTAATATTTACTTCCTTAACCCGAATACATCAATAACAACAATAACGAGTTCTGGACCGGCTGGCAAAGTTCCGGTTTACATAATGGCTTTTGTGGTAAACGGTAGTAAATTAATTCCCGTCAGTTAATTAGTAACGTTACAGGGTCACTTATCATTCCTGACACCCAAATTATTGTACGTCGATCCAGGGACCTATTCCGTGGCTATAAAGAACTCCAGCACGATATACCTACCTAATTACAAATTGACGGCCGTGTTTCAGAACTGGAGCATAGCAGGATCCGGGACATTAGGCATTCCGAACTCATTATCTACAACTTTCACGGTCACGGGAGCGGCGGTACTTACCGCAATCTATAAGGTTAACTCACACAATTTTACGGTCAAGATCGTACCATCGAACATCCCCTTGGGGACCACTATTTATCAAGGAGGAGCTTACCTGACTTCACTTAACTCCACTATCCCAGTAATCATCGACAATCGCATGTATTATGTAGGAAGTTCTGGAATTACTTTGAACTTAACTTACGGGTATCACATTATTCAGTTCCCGACTCACTACAACATAACTTTCGACTATAACTACACTAGTAATAATTTCTATCTTAACGGAGGAGAAAGAATATGTTATCAATTCAGTGGGTTGAGTTCGAACACTAGTGGAATCCAGATTATAAATAACAACACAGTGTTCATTAACTCGAACGGAACAATATACGGTAACTATACACCGGTACAAACGTATTACTTAGTAGTGGTCTACAACAGCTTTTACTTTCCAGATAAAGTGAAGCTGATCAGTAACACGACGCCGGTGTTGGGCAACATTGCGGGTCAATTGTTGCAAGTAAACGTCTCGGGAACTTCAAATAGCATAGCATTAGGCCCAGTAAAGGACTATGTGCCACAACGAATATACTTCAAAGCCGGAACTAGCCTAACCATCGTGGTGGATTACATGAATACAATCTACAACCAAACGATTGTACTAAAGATTAAAGACAAAAAACACACTTACAAAGGACTTCTAGGATCGAATTCATCTACAGTAGTCGTCAATTATCCCGATGGTAACACTCAGGATATTCCTGTAGACGCAAAATTCGGTAATTATGGTACTCTTACTGTTAATTCACCCATAATAATTGTGAACAAACAGGAATGGGCATATGGTTGTTCCTAATGCCGGTTAGGGGTGATAGCATGCTTAACAAAGGCCTTTCGAACGCGGTTTCTGTCTTAATAATCATATAACTGTTAGCATCATTAGCGATACCTGTTCTGTATTATCTCATGAACATATCTCAAGCTAATATCGACAACGCGCTAATCTCGAACAACTATATTTACTTAAAGGAACTGCAGAATAAACAGGTGACCACCGGACACCCTTCGCTCTTTTACCTCGGTAATTATATTTATGTCGTGTACATTAACAGTACTTTCGTAACTCGAAGTAATGTTACAATTGTGGGTATCCTATACTTAAATAGTAACGGTCTGTGGGTCAATATAACTGACTTAAAGTACCCCATCGTGTTGAGCAGCGATTAAATTCTGCAACTACCGTCTTACGTACAAGGTAGACCTATAATTATCGTGACCTCTTTAGGCAATATTTACTTCCTGCAACCCGGCTCCGCAATAGGGCCTTATTCCTCTTTACTAAGCGCTTTTGGGGTAATAGTAGTAACTCAAATATATACACCTAGCGGTTTTATAATGGTCTCTACCAATGTCACTACTAACATCACCGGGACCTTTAAGAACTACACAACACCGTTAGGTTTTCCGAACAAAACAGGTACGTTTGTAGTAAAAGCGCCGCAATATGTCTACTACCAGGAACCAAACGGTAGCATCATTACGGGTGTGTTTAAGAATTGGGTACTGATAGGTAAAGCTGCAGTAAACGGGACCAACACGCTTGCCATACGAGTGACTCTAAAGAACAGTCCATTAGTAATGATAGCGAACTATACTCCGCTACGGTCGTATATTGAATTAGATGTAATACCCACCTTTCAACAAGTAGGAATTATAAATAACGCCTATTTAAACCCAGGAGTAAACGTATCCATTGACGGACGTCTGTACATTTTGAACGGAAGCGCTACAATAAAAATCCCCGCCGGTTATTTCAACGTGACAGTGTTAACGTTGCAGTACAACGACTCTTCGCTAAAAGGATACGGCGTCATCAAATATTACACGTTCAAGAACATAACGTATAACGGAAAGACTTACGTCACTTACTCAGCAATACTGTTCGCCCCTCCGAATAAGAAAGAAAAACTCTACATCAATTACGTCAATGTATATAATTACTATAATGTAACGTTTAAAGTCTACAATCCGCCGGGGCAGGTGTACGTCATACTGAACGGCACGGTGTATAGTTACAATCGATCCTATTGGATAATAGGCGGTAACTACACTGCCTCTTATACGGGCATAGTCAGTGGAAGTTACAGTTACGGCGTAACAAAATTAACAATTGTCACTCCGCAAGGTTCTAAAACTTACTATTTCCCTAACATCCCATCGTACTTATACATAAATTCTCCGACGACGGTGATCGCTTACTACGGAAAAACGTGTTATTGGCAACCGTTATAGGTGAGAAAGAGTGAAAGCGCAGTCAGAATATATCGGCTTGATAACGTTAGTTATCATAATGGTCATAATATTAATTCCGTTGTACTTGCTGTTAATCAACTACCCGGTACCCTCAGCTAAAAAATACGACTACGCTGGCATAATACACAAGCAAGTTAATGGAGGAGGGATATCGATTTTCTTTAATTCGACTCCTGCCGGGACACCTTATCTAATGGTTCTTAAAGGAAACGGTAACTACACGTTAACAGCCGTGTACTACGATAAAAAAGGCGTATGGTACAACATAACCTCTGTTGTTAAAGCGGTTAAATTCACGGCCACTACGCCACAGACCATTGGAGGGCTACCCCAACCCTTGATATATGATTTCTCACTGCCACAATACGTGTGGAACTATACCTTAGTCTTGGAGATCGAAAGCTTTAACACAACTATCTTAGCTACCATATATCCAAACGAGACCGCGTTCGCCCCCTGAGCCTTCACACACTAATGTATTTTTCATTGAAAGGTTCATGAGTTAGAAAAATGAACCTCTGAAGAGGCGATCATTAATAATGCTTGGAAACGTCTTCGCTCCAAGAGAGTACGGACAACAGTTGGTGCCTCACCGTTTAATTCTTAATGATCGCCCTCTACCGAAACTCCCCTATTTCCAACGAACTGAACGCGCGTCAAGTAAAACGGTGTAGCGATTTCTCATCCTGGAGAGGTCAATTGAGTTAAAGAATTCGCAGATCAGTGAAGTCGGAGAGAACTCATTTCGCCAATTTTCTAGCTATTACGAACACTATCGTAACGATGGTTATCAACACAAAGGACGCCCCCCAGGCTACCTCGTTCAAGTTCGGGTAGCCGCTGAACGCGTAAGTGTATATCAATACCGGTATTCCGGTAACGGGCGTAGTGAGGGACTGCAAGTAGAGGTTCGCCGTGGAGGAAGTGAGGAAGATCACGGGGGCCGTCTCGCCTATTATTTTAGCGAAGCCTATCAACAGACCGTTTATTATCCCTCTTCTTCCTATGCGCATGATCAATTTCATCACTTGCCAGGTGGTCAAACCGAGGGAGTACGCCGCCTCCTCATAGAGCTTCTTCGGTATCCTCAGGGCTTCGCTGATCTGTATAGTCGAGTAGGGCAACATGACAATCGCTAATGCCGTAGCAGCCGTGATCCCGTTCAGTCCTAAACCGAACTGTATGACGAGGACTTCGAATACGACTATACCCACGACGATGGTTGGGAACTCCACCAACAGCTCTAAGCTTGCTCTGATCGAGCTAGCTATCTTCGACCTCTCGAAGAACGAAAGGAAAACTCCGGCGAGTACGGAGATAGGGGCCGAGATCAGAACAGCTAAGGAGACCATGTACAGGGAGCCCTCTAGAGCCGGACCTATGCCGCCTAATCCTTGGCCGGGATTAGGAGGTAAATCTATAAAGAATCTGGGCCCGTAACTGATTATAACCTTCAATCCGTTCACTATTACAGTGTAGAAAAGGAACGCTATGGGAAGTAAGAATAATATAACTAACGACGTTATAAGTGAGATAATTACAGCGTCTTTCACTCTCACAGTCTCACCCTCAAGATCAATCTAGAGATTATTACGAAAGCAACCCCTATTACGACGAGGAACAACGCGAGCGCGAACATCACGTTGTACTGGATTCCGTACGCGGTCCCGAACTGACTGATGATTAAAGACGGTATCGTATAGCCCGGGTCAAGTAGGTTCGGTGAGATGTTCAGTATGTTGCCTATCGTAAGGCTTACTGCCACGGTTTCTCCGACAGCCCTTCCGAACGCTAGTGCATACGCACCCAGGAAGGCCCTTTTAATGTAGGAAAGCTTCAGCATGACTAGCTCCCACTTACCTAAACCTAGGGAGTACACGGCTTCGTCTATGGACCTAGGTACCTGAGAGTAGACTTCCCTGAGGAGAGAAGATGCGAACGGCGTTATCATTATTGCCAATACTATTGAGGCCAGTAGTATGCTAGGTCCATTAGTGATCCGGTTAAGCCCGAAAAGGGAGTCCAAAAACGCGAACAGCGTGTGGGATAAAAACGGGCCAAGCGACAGGAGACCCCAGAACCCGTATATCACTGTAGGAAAGGCCGCGAGGAGATCAGAAAGGTTAATTAAAAAGCTCCTGAATTTTTTAGGAGAAATATCGTTAACGAAAACGGCTATAGCCGTAGCGAAAGGCGCGGATATCACCACGCTCAACACGCCCGTCACTATCGTGCCGTAAATCGCCGCTAAACCACCGTACTGGTTGTCAACAGGATCCCATACGTTTTTAGTGTAAATCGAAAGGCCTAATGTATCTAGCGCAGGAATAGAATTGTAAACCAATACACTCAGCAATAATACAAAAGTTAAGACTACTAAAGAGGATGGTATAAGTAGAAAGTAAAAAATTCTCTCTCTTTTTCTTTTGATTATCATCACTTCTAACTCACCATAGTGTAGACGGGCATGTTGTTGTACGATATTAACTTAAGATTTTCTAGAACTAATTGTTGAATATTCTGCGGCAACGGGAGGTAGCCCGCCGGTAGTTCAGTCTGACCTGTGGTTGCCATGTACTTCAGAAATAGGTAGATCGCTTCCGCCTTAGCCTTATCGTTGTAGTTAACCTTTACGACTAGCCACGAGAACGTCACTATGGGGTAAGCGTTGTGCGCTTTAACGTTCAGGAAGACCGAGAGATACTGAGACAGGTCTTTCGTCAGTGAGGATGGGAGTTGAGTTAGATTAGCGTTCTTGACCGCGGTCTCTATTGCAGCTGTACTCGGTATAACGTACTCGCCAGTGGACGGATTCATCACAGCCGCTGGAGTTAAGTTATTCGCTATCGCGTACTGTGCCTCGACGTAGCCTATTGAATATGGGTTCTGAGATACGTACGCTGTAACTCCGTCACTTCCCTTGCCTCCTAACCCGTTTCCGAGTTTATCAACAGGCCAGTTAACGGTGAAGCCGTAACCGACGTTCGAGCTCTTCCAGGATTCGGTCGAGATGTAGAGCCAATACGTGAAGATGAAGGTGGTACCGCTGCCGTCACTCCTGTGAACCGCTATTATCTTCTGGTGAGGGAAGTTGAAATTAGGGTTCAACGCCTTTATGGCCGGATCGTCCCAGTACTGAATCTGCCCCAGGTAAATCTTCGCTAGAACGTCGGCCGTCAAGTTCAAGGTGCCATGAAAGCCTGGAATGTTGTATATTATGTCTACCGCACCCAACACGTCGGGGATCGTGAGAATCTCGCCGTATTTTTGAGTTAATTGCTGATACAAATTAGTGGGCGGCGGTACATCCGTGGCTCCTATGTCATAAGCGCCTTGCAAGAAGTTGTTCACGCCCGCTCCGCTGCCCACCCCGCTGTAAGTCACTTGGATTCCAGGATACTTCGACTGAAAGTCCTTTATCCAAACTTGCATGGCCGGATTGACGAACGTGGATCCACCGGCTACGATGTTTGCCGAGATTTGCGGTGGGGCCGTAGTTTGAGATGTCGAAGTCGTTGAACCAGTTGAAGTCGTCGTAGTCGTTGAAGGAGTTGTAGCGTTGTGACCACCTTGGGAACTCATCATTGCGAAATAAATCCCTGCTGCAGCTACTATGACTATTACTACAATTGCTACAGCGGCCCAGGTTGAGATCCCTTTCATAGCCGTCTCGAGACTTCACGCTAGGAGTAAACTATAATCTTGCTGTATATAGAATATAGTGTTCCCAATAGAATATAGCGATATATATAAACTATATAGATCGCCTTTTTAACGTCGATGACGTAAGTTTGGCTAGGACGCAATGGGAGCTAGAAATGGTGCTGAGGACGTATTCGACGTTCACGGGCTACATCTGCATATAAACGACAGGGTTATACTGAAAGACATCACTTTTAAAGTACCTAATAATTCAGTATTCGGCATAATGGGGCCTTCGGGTTCTGGAAAGTCAACAGTGTTGAAAGTTTTGAATAGATTAATAGAGATCTACGACGGTGAAATAAAGGTTGAGGGAGAGGTTCTTTATTTCGGTAAAGATATCTTTCAGATGGATGCCTCAAAACTCAGGAAAGAAGTAGGGATGGTATTTCAAATACCCAACCCGTTTCACCATCTCAGCATTTACGACAACATCGCGTACCCGCTGAAGTCACATGGGGTCAAGGACAAAAGGGAAATAATGAGAATAGTGGAGGAAAGCTTAAGAAAGGTAAGGCTGTGGGAGGAAGTACACGATAGGCTCCACGCTCCGGCTTCCAACCTCTCGGGCGGGCAACAGCAGAGGCTCACGATAGCCAGGGCGCTAGCGCTCAGGCCGAAAGTGCTTCTGATGGACGAGCCTACGTCTATGATCGACGTAGTTAGCGCCCAAGCCATTGAACAATTGATAACGGAGCTGAAGAACGAAATGACTATAGTTCTCGTGTCACACAATCCTCAGCAAGTCAAAAGGGTCGCTGACTACGTGGCCTTCCTTTACAACGGAAAACTAGTGGAATGGGGACCTGCTGACGAAATATTCTACTCGCCGAGGAACGAATTAACTAAGAAGTACGTTGTAGGCATGATAGATTAGGTTAATTTCGTTTCTTCGAAAAACATAGTCAAGTTACGAAAGTTCGACAATCTGATGAAACACTTTTACATCTTAGAAGTCAAAATTCACAGGGAACCTTCCAATCCACCTCCTTCAGTAAAGGTAGGGTCGTCGTTAAAGGGTCTATCAATTCTGAAGACAGCCTTTTATATAAGGATACACAAAGCGCCTAAAAGGCACTGGGAGAGTTAACGAATGATCTTGGAATTTCTAAATAAACTGTATACAAGCTTAAAACGCTGTCGCGTAGTAAGTTGATAATTAACCGGTTAAGGAACTCAAAATTCCGAGTCCTATGATGAAAATTCCTAGAAACAACAGTGACAGCCTCCCTGCCCTAGCTAGAACTCCGAAATTAGTTCTAGTAACGTTGACTAGACCTTTGTACATCAATAAAACAACCGCGGATTGGGCTATCCATGAGCCTACTCCGAACAACAGCCCGATCAAGAAGGTGAGGTTGACGCTGATAAGCGTACTTAGGCCGGCGGTTAACAGCAAAACTACTATGAAATCCCCTCCAAAGGCCGCGGCCAGGCCGTGGATCCAGATCAGTTTGTAATCCGGATTATCGTCTCTATCCGCTACTTTGTCCTTATTTTTAATAAGGAAAACCGCGGCTACTCCTATCATTGTCAGCCCTACTATAACGTCAACTATTGGGTCCAAGTTGTAGTTCTGAAAGAACGAGAGAAGCTGCCCAGTCAGTGCGCTCAAACTGGTCCAGACGAGCGTCAACGCACCTGCGAAGACGCCCGTAGAGGTCATCGCGCCTTTCACGTTCCTCTGCATTATCCCATATGATACGGTAATCGGCCACGTGTGCTCGTCGGGTTTGAGTCCGTGGATTACGCCAATTATAAAAATCGCTAAGGGCCAATAAACGCCCAGGGCTAGTAATATTTCACGCGCTATCGGCTCTATTATATCTGGCAGTGATAATATTACAATCGCGATCCCAAGAGATATAGAAAGCGCGATTATGAGTTCTTTTCCTCTCATACAGCATTAGGGTAACCCTAAAGTATATAAATTTTCTGTCAGTAACAGAGGAAAAGTGAAAACATGTCAAAAAGGAACTTTTACCTTCTTCTAACGCCGCGGCTTACTACTTCGACCAACAGTATCATTCTAATCGCTGTATATGTCATAGTGTTTGATGACTAAACGGCATAGTGATTATTCCTAAGGCATGCATAAGGACGAAACCTTATCTAGGAGTCCTCATTTCGGTCATTGAAATAGTTTGTTGGACGGAGTTAAAAATAGGAAACATCTGTCGGACGGATATCAAAACCAATTAGCTCTGATGTACTTCGGCAACATAACTTCCGTGCTGTCTTCATACCCGCAGAGGGCAGGAAAGATGGCTGAGAAGCTGTTACCACGGACTGGTATGGGTAGCGGGTGGAAGTAGAGTGTACGTGTAGAACCCCAATAGTGGAGCCGTACTGTCCATGTATTATATAGGAGGGAGAATGGGAATAGCGAACCCCGTAATAGCTGGAGGAACAATGTGCTTGTCAAACAGCTACGGATGGGTAGTTGCAGTGCCGCTGAGCCGAATTTTCCCAGGCTGGTACAGCTACTGGCAACAAAACAATAACTAATATCATTTTTAAAAAGTAAAATGAAATAAAAATATATGATGATTTTTCTTTCATCCTAACCTTCTCTTTCTGCTCATTGCGGCAATTATTAACCCCATTTCTCTTCCCAGGAGGCTGACTAAGATAAGAGAAAATCTCCTTTCTCTGGCCAAAGTAATCGTCAGCCTAGATACCTTAAGATTCGATCTAAAAACTCCTAGAAAATACCAAGCTAAAGATACTTGCTGGATTATGAAAGGAAAGAATAAGGAAGAAAAAGACAGAATAGAAGTGAATTATTTTAGATTATCATCTAGCCTTAATGATGTCTTTAAACTGTTCAGTATATAATATAACATGTTTATACTTAATAAACAGTTTATATCTTCATAACAACTGTTTAAACTACTTTAAATTTATAAGGAATGATACGGACGCTTTACCCATGCCTGGAGGTAAGGGTCTAAAGAAAGAGATAGGTCTAAAGTCGCTGATCGTAATAGGAATGTCCTCAGCTGTGGCAACTGCCATATTCTTCAGCCCGCTGGAGATGTCAGCAGTAGCTGGTCCAGGGAGCATGTTCTCCTGGTTGTTGGGAATGTTCTTTTACATAACGATTTCAATCACTTTTATTGAATTATCTCAGAACTATCCAGAGGCAGGAGGTCCATCTAGATATTCCATATACAGTCACGGTGCAGTAACGAACCTGATAAACGCCATGGCAGACCTTGTTTGGTACATTTTCATTCCTCCAATTGAGGCTTTCGCAACCCTTGAAGGCCTATCATTCATATTTCCTTCTCTCCTATCTAACGGAGTACCTACCATCGAAGGAGCGATAGTGGGAGTCCTCATAATGCTTGCATATATTCCTTTCAATTATTATGGAGTTAAAACGTTCGCAAAGGTGACATCAGTGTTCGGAACTATCAAGTACATAGTTTATATCCTTCCAGCTTTCCTGCTACTGTTTGTTTATTATAACCCGGCTAATCTAACTGCGTATAACGGGATATTGCCCTTTGGAGTTTCTGGAGTTTTCGCAGCTCTGCCTTACGCCATGTTCGCCTTCGGAGGGGCCAGAGTTATCGCAGACCTAGCTGAAGAGGTGAAGAATAAGGCGTATTTGATATATGCTTTAATCATTACTGTAGTAACTGAAGGTATAATATACTTGTTCTTCAACTTCGTCTTCCTGACCAACTTGGACTGGTCAAAGGTAGGAGTTACTGCTGGAAATTGGGGTGAATTAAGCCATGTACAAGGAAACCCCTTCATTGTCTTGGCATCCGATCACGATGCGCAGATAGCTCTGATACTTCTTTTAATAGCAGGAATTGTAGGGCCTTTCTTAACCGGTTACGTCTACATGGGAGCCGGTGCTAGAGTGCTCTTTGCAAGCGCAAGGTCGGGATTCGTGGGAAAAAAGATGCTAGAACTTCATGAGAAGTACGCTATACCGTATTGGGCTCTGATAGTGTTCGCAGTTGTAGGATCTGCGATAGCTTTTCTCTTCGCCCCAGTACCTTCAATTTACGGACTAATAAGCGACGCTACCGTAGCAGGCTATATAGGTTTCGCAACTAATCCTGTGGCATTAATGGTGCTAAGGAAACAAGGAGCTACCAAATACAAGGTACCTGGTGGGTCTATCATAGCCCCTATAGCTTTCGTAGCTACAGGACTAGTTGTGTTCTGGAGTGGGTGGCCTGCAGTACCGTATTCAGTGTTGATAATTGCTGCCGTAAGTGGTGTTCTAGGTGTGATAAACAAGGTTAAGGAGGGGTTGGCCGAGTCTCTTTGGTATATAGGCTATATAGCTTTCCTTACGTTCATGACGTACATAGGATCTGATGGAGCGCTGAACTTGATAAGTTACGACATGAGCACGATTATAGTAGCTTTAGTCTCCCTGCTGGTTTTCTATCCTCTAGGTATAGTACAAGGTCTGAAACAGAGGAACTTCGAGGTACATAAAGAAGCTGCAAGCAACCTAGAAAGTGAGGAAGAAAAGCAAAAGCGATCTCGAAAGGACGTTTCTCTTCTCTACATGAGAGATGCTCCCACTACCTTTGGAAAAGAAGGACGGAAGGGTTACGTTAGCCCAATACACTCCATTAAAATTAGTGTAATTTAGGTGAGCACGGAACCTTCCAACTGTTTCCGTCTGCCCGCTCCAATTAATTTCCGTGCCCACCCAAAAAAGCATTATCATCAACGTCCTATTAATAAAGCACAAATAATTCAAATAATTCATTTTAGATTTACAAAATTGTTATCCGCGCTCATGACGAGTTACACAAAAATTTTTAGGCTGGATAAGCTATCCATCTTCAAGCTGGATAGGCTATCCAGGTGAGCTTGAAAATGATGAAGATAATTGCTTTAATATTGGGTATAATCATAATTGTAAGTTTACTGTCGATTTTTTATTATTTTAGTAATCATAGCAGTACAGCGATATCCGAAAATAGGACGGGCAATATCAGAATAGTAGTCTTGGCCCCAAGCGATACTCAGATCCTAGTTAGTCTCGGATTGGGTAAATATATTGTAGGAATGGATCGTTATTCTTATGAATTATTAAAATATCTTAATATGACTAATTTAATTCCAAATAATGTCACGGTGTTTAATCAGATATATCCGCCTAATATTTCTGGAATATTACTATTACATCCTACTGTAGTAATTGTAGAAAAAGGACTAACCGGCAGTTACCTGCAGCAATTAGAAGAAGCAGGACTTAATGTGTTGGTGACTAATAACGATTACGCTACGTCGTTTCCACAAATAGAGAACACAATATTACAAATAGGAAAATATTTCAATCTAACTCAAAATGCTGAACAGCTAATAAACTGGATGAATGAGAGGATTTCGGAGTTTTCGTCCCCTGGAAACGTTAGCGTGGCTTATTTGCTGTGGGTTTACCCTAATTTAAACTTTTACACAGTTGGTGGAAACGTCTTTATAAACTCGATTATTACTCTCGCAGGCGGTGTAAATGTTTTCTCAAACTACTCCGGTTATCCTAAACTGACTCCCAGTAACTTAATACTTTCGAAGCCTTCAATAATAATAGCTCAAGAGGAATATAACTTAACTTATACAAATTATTTGATCTCACAATATCATTACATTAATGAAAGCAAGGTATACATACTGGGCAATTTTGCCACGTCTCTGCTTAATGAACCTGGACCTTTGTCAGTATATTCCATTAGAATGATAAACATGATAACTAAAGGAGAGACCCCGAAATACATATCGGACTCATGGCTTATGGCTAACCTTAATGTAACATTACCGGTGTTTTAGAATGAAACCGATAACAGTGATTTTTATAACATTATTTCCATTGTCTTTTTTCCTTTCCCTAATTTATGGAGATGTCGAGATCCCCATCTCTCAACTACTTCATCCAAATAGCATTTATGCGTACATTTTGTATGAAATAAGATTACCCACGGTACTTTCAGCCATATTTATTGGTATAATTTTGTCCGTATCTGGTGCAATTTTACAAATGCTTTTAAGAAATCCGCTAGTAGACTCATATATAAGCGGTACTGCATCTGGAGGAGCTTTCGGAGCCGTGCTGACTTATTTCCTATTACTTTTCAATTTACCTTTCTCGTGGATTGTCTTCTTTCAACCGATTATAGCGTTTTTAATGGCTTTACTTGCTACTTTAATTACTATAATAATTGGGAAAAGAAGCGGTTTTTTGGGGCTCATAATTGGCGGTGTATTGGTTTCCTTCGTGTTCTCTTCCCTAGTTACTGTCCTTTTGTCATTCATGATCTCGAAATACCCCCAAATACCGCCGCTCACGTTCTGGCTGTTAGGCGATATTAGCGTGATAGGCTGGTTTGACGTAGTTGTTTTAGCTATCCTATCTACATTGCTACTCTTTTTAACAACACTTAACTCAAGAATTATCGATTTGTTAGCGATAAGCGATGAAATATCTTACGCCCACGGTTTAAATCCCAACAGCCAAAGAATACTTTGGCTAGCGTTAGTAAGTTTTACAGTAGCTTATTGTGTTTCGATAGCTGGTACAATAGGATTTTTAGGTTTAATAGTTCCACATATAGTCAGAAGGTTAGTAGGGGGGAACACGAAGATTCTGTCTATCTATTCCTCATTGGTAGGATCTACAATTTTAATGCTAAGTAATATTTTATCTCACGGATTATTAGGTTATTACATTCCCCTAACCGCTATTATGTCTCTAATAGGCTCACCGATAATGATAGTGGCATTAGTGAGGAAAAATGCTGGTGCTGAAGAACATTAACGTCAACATAAACGGAAAGAGAATTCTGTCAGACATCTCTTTTTCTGCAAATCACGGTGTAAACGTAATTATGGGACCTAACGGTAGTGGGAAAACCACACTATTAAGAGCGATAATAGGAATGGTAAAGTACAGTGGGGAAATTAGGGTATCCGGCAGCGTTTCATTCGTTCCGGCAGAGTTCTCATCCCCTCAGATGAACGTGATAGACGTTCTTTTATCGGGTAATAAGAAAGCTGATTATTTATATTTTGTTAGGGAACTAGGTATAGAAGAGCTTCTCTATAGAGAGTTTTCCACACTGAGTTCAGGTCAGAAAAAATTAGTTTTGATAGCTAAAGCTTTAGCTGAGGGAGAAAACGTGGTCATGGATGAGCCGTTATCTAATTTGGATATAAAAAATAGATTAAAGCTAATGAAAATAATTAAAAAATTTAAGAAAACTTTTCTTATAACATCTCATGAATTAGATATAGTAAATTACTCAGATAAGATAATTCTTCTTAGTGAGGGCAAGTTAGTTTACGACGGAAGCGCGAGCGACCTCTCAGAAGATCGAATTTCTAGTGTATACGGTGTAAAGATAAGAAAGGTCAAAATAGACGGTGAGATATACTTCAAGCCCATAGAGTATTCAGTGTAATTATCTTGTACAACTTTGTTTAAACTTCCTACTCGACTAACCAGATTTTAATGTAAGCGAATAGTAGTTGCTTTTAATGAGAGTTTCAGGAGTTAAAGGAGGAGTAGGTAAGATTGCAATATCGTTAAATTTATCTAAGCGACTGTCTTTAAATGGTGAACGTTTATCTTTTTATCAAACATTCGTATATCTAGTGAAAGAGGATTTAGGAAAATTTCAGCTGAATTTTGAATGAATGAAAATATCGCCGTGCTCTTCCACTTGTTAGATAGCTATAAAACTTGGGAGGGGGTAAGTTACTTGCCAGGGGGTAAGTAAATGTTATTCGACCCGAGGCCGAAGGATAATTTGAAAGACTTATTCGACAGAGAATCGGAAATCTCGTTGCTTAAAAATTCGTTAGACTCACCTTTAATCGTTGTTGTCGGACTTAGAAGAACAGGAAAGACGTCGTTAATAAAATCAGTTTTAAATGATACTAAATCAACCTACATTTTTTTAGATATGAGAAGGTTTGAAAATAAAGACTACATTGTATACAAAGATTTCATTAAATCTCTGGAAAGGGAAATAAACGAAATTACCAGAAAAAATAAGGATCTCCTATCTCATCTTCGCCACATACAGGGAGTTCAGGTAATGGGGCTTTCAGTAAGTTTCAGTTGGGGAAAGGAAAAAGTCGAGATATCCGACGTGTTTTCGGAACTAAACGATTGGGCAAGTGAAAAGGGAAAAACTGTGCATATTGTAATTGACGAGGCGCAGGAGTTAATGAAGCTCAGAGGATACAGTATTTTACCTTCCATCGCTTATGCTTACGACAATTTAAAGAATTTGAGTTTCATAATAACCGGTTCGGAAGTCAGAGTCAGAGATAAGTTCTTAAAATTAGAAGACGAAGACTCTCCTCTCTTCGGAAGGACGCATGTAGAAGTTAATTTGCCGCCCTTTAGCAAGGAGACGGCGATTAGGTTCTTAGAGGAGGGATTCAAAGAACAAGGAATAAATTTCCCAGATTCAGAGAAAATCTTCGACATTCTAGGAGGAAATCCGGGCTGGCTAACTTATTTCGGTTATATCTACATAAAGCACGGGAGAGACGAGGAGAGGGCTGTTTTAGAAACGAAGAGATACGCAAGAAGGTTACTCTCTAGGGAATTCTGTAACTTCATAAGAGAAGGGAACAGAGACAGAAGGAGGTATTTAAAGGTAATAGAAACCTGCAGGAGAGGATGCAGTTGGAAGGACGTCAAAAACTCTCTAGAAGCTTTGGAGGGCAGAGAGATAAACGACGGAACCGTGAGCGACATAATAAATAACTTAATAGAGTACTCTTTCTTAGTGAAAGAGGATAGAAAATACACGATTACAGATAAGTTATTAGAAGAAATTATTGATGTAAGATGCTGATACCAGTTTCAGTATAATAATTCTTGACAATGCCTAGATAGAGCTTTGCCTTCATCGTGATTAATGCGACTAGGCCTCATCCCCTCTCCCGTGTCGTCGACGGGACTACTTTCCATCAAGGAGTCTCGCTGAACGCCTTCATTATGTATAAAACATATTACTCGAATTTGTGTACCACAGATCTGACTGGGGTGTAGGCCCTTTTGGGCTAAATCCCTTCTTCAGCAGCGACTCCGAACTTAAAGTTGGTGATCAGTTAACAGTCATGGGGAATCCTTCACTCTTTGAGGAGGTTGAGGAAATTTTAGAATGAAAATTCTACAAGGATTTAATATTTCTTGACATAATTTTAAACTTAACAGTAAGGTTATGCTTTATTACCCCCCCTTAAATAATTCTTCTATGAACCTTAAACCCTACGTGAAAATTCTAATTATTCTCGTAATATTAGCTGTCTTAGACTATGCCCTCAGGTCTTTGTTGGAGACGTTATCTTTAACCTTTCCAAAGGGCTCCATATACTTTATTGACGCTCAGACTGGAATAACTGTAATTATTGTAGCAGTAGGAGGTTATTTTGTAATTAAAGTATTTCGAGATTTAATAAATCAAGTTTTTCTAAGCAAATTAGAGAGAAACGTGGCTTCAACAATTAGGGTAGTTTTAGACGTCGTTTTCTATACAATACTAGTAATGGCTATATTAGCAGCATTAAAGGTTAATCTAACCGGTGTCTTAGTAGGAGGTGCAGTTGGAGGAATTGTAATAGGCTTAGCTGTCCAAACCATAGCCCAGAACGTTTTATCTGGATTGTTAGTAACTACGAGTAAGACGGTAAAGCCTAACGATGCGGTATCCCTGGTCTCTTGGATTTGGGGATCCCCAATAGTCGGAGAAGTGACTAAGGTTTCCATTTTATACACAGAAGTTAAGACGATTAACGGAATTACAATAAGAATACCTAATTCCGCGTTTTTGGGAAACACAGTGTTTCAGAAGTTAGAATCGGAGAGTTCCTTAGCGTATCCCTATCAGTTACTAGTTAACGCAGATGTTCCCGCAAATGACCTGTTAGACTTGGCTAAATCCTATATTCAAGACTCTTTTTCAAAAAATGGGCTGAAGAATCCCGAAATTTACTTTACTGGAAAAAACGGGATTACTAATGCGTTTACTATTATCTTACATTTTGAAAAAATAGATCAGCTTAATGGATTATTAAACATGGTTAATGGAGCGTTCGATAGGGCGTACTGGGAGTTAAAGAGAAAATCATAGCGCCTTCATTTAAGCACAAATCATACTTTAACGTTAAAAGTACATCTTATAATTTGAACCTTTACGGTTTACTTCGAATTTCATCAAGCCTTACGTTAAACTCACTATATTAGATGGTGAGTGTATTGTAAAATACCCTTCGCCGTTGAAGATCCCTTATGTTTAAAGAGAACTTTACTCTCTTTCAATTCAAGGGAAAACCAGTGCCGCGGCCGGGATTTGAACCCGGGTCTCGGGCTCGAAAGGCCCGAATCCTCTCGGCCCGCCTCCGTTGACCGGGCTAGACGACCGCGGCGAGTTAATTGCCTCCCCAGCGGATTTAAAATTTAGACGCTACTATGCGATGAGGAGCTGCAAGGCCTTCCTTCCGTGAGGGTCGTTAGTCCCTCTCATCACTCGTTACTTTCTCAATTCGTTAATTACGTTACGTAGGTCGATTGTTGGCGTTTGAAAATACTAAAAATGGGTATGAATATTTTAAAAGCATACCAACAATGGAATGATAATGATAATAGTAGGGAGGGAAGACGGATGATAACGCTCAGCTGGAGCCCAGTGGAGGTCAGCGGCCTTTTGTATATTCCTTTGGCCTTGAAAGTTGCGGGGAGTTGGTTGGAAGGGTTCAAATCGAACACCGATATTCAGCACGGCGAGACTGCCACCGAGAGGCCCAGGGCAACGGGGGATGAGAGGAGCGATTCGAGATCCATCATTACGATGCTGAGGCAGAGGGGCTTCAAGAACGAGATCCTGCTGAACTTGAACATGTTCTCCGATCCGGCCAAGTTCATTCTTCTCGCGGCGCCTCCGGGGACAAAGCAAGTAGCTCTTTTGTATAACGAACTCCTTGAATGGAAAGTGAACCAGATAGTCCAGAGGATGACGTCGCTTAGGCCGGACATAGGCGTGATGAGGTTTGTGGATAACGAGCTAGGCCGCGACAGGATAATCGCGGCGTTCAGGACTGGGTAGGCCCACTATCGTTGGTCTCGTAAACTACCTTCCCCTTCTCCCTGACCTCCCTCACTAGGCCCAACTTAACCAGCTTCTTAACCCTCCTATAGGCCGTCGTCTTCGGGAGCCCCGTGGCCCTGACTATGTCCGACAGCGTCCTGTTGCCTGCCCTTATTGCCTCGAGCACCTGTTTGTCCCTCTCGTTGAGCTCCGACTCTTCCAACGAGACGGCCTCCTCGTTATCGTCTTCGACCCTCTCGACCTGAACTCCCTCCCCGACAGGAGGGAGCCGTTCAGATGAGCCCAAAACCGGTTCCACCTTCCTTGTCCTCTTTATCTCCCTCCACAGCCTGTACACCAGGAAAACTAGGGCTGAATTAGTGACGATCAGAGCGGCTACGAGGTAGAAGGTGCTAGGGAAGCCGTTACCCCCCTGAGCGCTTCGGACTTCTGCTTTAACTAGAGGCGAGGGAGAATAGGCGGCGCTGACCTCGGTTCCGGAGAACGTGAGCACGTAGTAGCCCGTGGAGCTCAACACGGAAACCGGGCCCGGGTTGGAATAAACCAAGGAGTAGGAGGAGGGCAACACTAGCCTCAGGGTGAAGTTGAAGGGCTCCCTCACTCTTATCTCGTTCCCGGGGAAATTGGCTGAGTACGTTACAGTGGCGTAGGTAGAGTTGCGGAGAATTATCGTACCGTTCTCCACCGTGTAGGCCGAGCCAGAAACCCTCAAGTCGGTGACGTTCTGCCCAAAGAGAATGAAGTCGTTCACTCCCTTCAACTCGGCGTAGACAGTGCCGTTGTAATACACAGTGATAACGGCGTAGCTCTGGGAGGCGGCGTGAACAGCGGCGAGGAACGATAGCGCGACCGAGATCAGTAGCGCGGTTGCCCCCACCCTAAGCAAGGATCATCGAGCTCGCCATATGTGTTCTCATCGGAGGAATTAAAGAGTGCGATTTCCAGGTCCGTAAGCCCTCACTAGCCTTCAGTCCTTTCCGTTGTTGCCTACCTTTACTATCTCAATCAAGTTCTCCAGGTCCTTCTGGTTTATGTGATCCTTCGATACGAAGGACGCTAACACCTGAACCACGTAATGCCCCTTGTTCAGGTGGATTAGGGCTACGGGGCTTTGGCTGGTGAGCGTTACCGTGGTCCCGTCCGGTAAGTGGATGACCACTACCTCGTCCTGGTACTCCGTGTTTGCGATTATTTCGTACGTACCGCCTTGATCTACGTCGAACTCCGCCACGAACGTGAAGTTGTAAACGTTGCTTTCATTAGACCCGGGCTGGGAGGTCGTTGTAGTAGGGGTGTTGACCGTCGTGGTCGTGGTCACCGTCTTAGTGACGTTGTTGTAATTCGACCCTTGGATCACGGTGATCGGGAGAGTAGTGTTCACGGACTGGCCCACTGTGACTGGCCTATTGAGGGCGTTGTAGAGCTCTATCCCCAGGATCACGTTTACCGCTAGGGTTACAACGATTAGGCCGACCAGCAGGTCGGTTCTCACGATGTAGAACTTCCTGTTCCAGTCCTTATATGCAACACCTTTACACAGAGAGACACTTGGACAAGGTTTCGGCCTCGCGATAGGAATATCTTAACGTGGATTGAACTCGTTTTCATCATTGTTTCTCTAGAATTTCGTCGGTATTCCGGTGTTTCACCGCCGTGCTCCAACGGCTTCCTTATATGGACGGAACGCTTAAGACTCATTCGAGGCGGCATGAGCAAAGTCCTAACCGCCCTGGCTGTAGTCCTGGTGGCCTCAGCTGCTGGACTAGCTATACTAGTAAGTGCAGGCGGCACAGTCCAGCCGCCGGCTACTGCCCCAGGAACTAGTAACTACCAGAACGGCGGTTCTTCCTTCTCGGCCTCCTACAGTAGTAACAACCAGTACAGTGCAACCAACGGAAACCTGACGCTAGCTACTATATCCTATAAGGTAACTAGTAACTACCAGATAATTAGTAACTACCCGAACGGGGGCAACTACCAGTACGGCAGTAATTACCAGGATGGCGGCCCCTCCTTCTTGGCCTCCAACGGCTCAGTGGTTGTGATCACGGCCTCACATCTGAACCTCGGGAACCTCACCGCAAACCAGAAGGGTTACGCCACAGGTACAGCCGCCATTCTGGTCAACTCGTCGGGCTACTTCGTGATAGAGCTCAACGACAGCGTGCTTCATGACGATAACGTCTTCTCCCACTTCATGGTGAAGCTAACAATAGGCAACCAGACGGTGACCCTAGCTGAGGGCGAGCACGTCAATGGGCACGACGAGGCTATCATCTACCTCAACAAGGGAGAGTACAACGTTACCATAAACGTCTACTACATAGTATCTCCGTACCCCCACAGCGTGACCGTTAACAACGCCCCGCTCCTGATAATAAAGCCCTACTATGGTCATGACCACGACTATCAGGAGGAGTACAACGCAATAAAGCCCTACTATGGTCATGACCACGACTATCAGGAGGAGTACAACAGCTGAGGTTCCGATCTAAAGCCCTCTAAGTTATTAAGGAAAGACGGTTTTTTGTCCTCCATTCCCTTTTTCTAAAGG
>Ga0315298_1003825_pt1 | contig 23315 bp, 18 predicted proteins | sample WHS_1_MG_FD_203077 | JGI IMG/M metagenome (GOLD analysis project Ga0315298, IMG submission 203077) | Extremophilic microbial mat communities from Washburn Hot Springs, YNP, Wyoming, USA - WHS_1_MG | ecosystem: Environmental > Aquatic > Thermal springs > Hot (42-90C) | place: USA: Wyoming...
GATGGAGCTGATCGTGCTGAACATCGGCTTCGATCTCGGATTCATCCCGCAGAAAGTCTTCACCATGCTGGTCGTCATGGCGGTGGTGACGACGGTGATGACCGGACCGCTGCTGCGCGTGCTGCTGCCCCGGGCCGGCTATCCGGTGCCGTCCGGCATCGAGGCCTGATCGCTCAGGAGCCTCCCGGGGACCCGTCGTTCCCGCCGGCGCCAGGCCGGTCGTGAAGCCTGCGAGTGAGATGCGCCCGCACCGGGCGCGCGAGTTAGAGCCGAGCGCTCGCGGTGGCCGATATCCGGGGAGTGAATTGCCCGACCGCGCGCACGAGTTCCGGATCGTCGCAGTCCAACGAATTGATGCGTGGACTGACCGCGTGGCTGGCGAGCAGTGCCTCCGGGGCCGTTCTGAGCAGCGCGCGCGCCTCGACCGGGGTGCCGCGCAACCAGGTCTCGACGTCCTCGGCCGCGATGATCGCGGGCATCTCGCGCGTGGCGCTCTGGATCGATTCGATGGGCGCGCACGAGGGCACCGTGAGGATCGTGCAGCCCTCGATCACGTCTCCGTCTTCCGTCTCGGTGCGATCCCAGATGCCCGCCACCGCAAACACGGCGCGGTCATGGGCGTGAACGAAATATGGCTGGCGGTACCCGGCCGGGGTCAAGCGCCAGGTGTAGAACCCGGCGAACGGCAGAATGCAGCGCTGGCTGTTGAGCCAGGGACCGCGAAAGAGCGGACTGTCTTCGAGCGACCCGACCGCGAGACGCAGCCAGAGACCGGCCGACGCGTCGCCCTTGGCCCACGCCGGAGTCAGTCCCCAGCGCATCATCACGGCTTCAGACTGGTCGGCATAGAGACGCACCGCCGGGACGTATCGGGTCGGCGCCACGTTGAAACTCGCCGAGAAGCGCCACCACCTGCACTGGGGTGCAAGTTCACGTTCGACCAGATCCTGCTCCGGCAACACATATCGCTCGCACATGCGTGAACCATAGTCCATGCGGACCGCATCGCCTGTGACGCACTGCACGAGTTGGGAGACGAGCGCTTGCAGTACGCGCTGTCTGCGTCCGGCAACGCCGCGCACCAAACCGATTCAGATTCAGCGACTTACGCATCGGCTGCCCCGTTCAGTGACGCCAGAGCTGTCCTGGAGGCGCAGCCGAGGGGACCTGCGGCCCGACCGACGCCGAGTATCGGAACGCCACGCGACCACGAACATCACCCCCACCATGAGCGCAACGATCAGGACCTGATCCAGCGCGCTCGGTCCATGGGTCCGCGGGGGCCCGATCAGCGCATCGGCGAGCACGCACACCGGAATGTGCGCGGCGAAGACCTGCAAGGAGTTGCGGCCCAGCAATTCGAGTACCTTCACGCGTGCCCGGCGCAGCAGCGGCAACAGCGTCGGGGTGAGCACGAGGCCGAGCGCCACCGCATCGAGGATTCGCAGCGGGCCGAGCTTCCACTTGTCGACCAGCGCCGAGCGATCCGTGACCTGCACGGAGAGCACCGCGGCATGATGGCGCCAGATGAGAAATACGACGACGATTGCCGCGGCACTCGCCAGAACGAGCGGCGCGCGAGTCCAGCGCAGGTCCGCGCTCGCCCACCGGTGCTGGCCCGCGCCGATCCACACGCCGGACACCCAGACCAGCTGCCAGCCGAACCAGTTGAATGCGCCGAATGCGTCGAGCGGCAGCGGCACACCGGCGCCCGACACCCAGCCATACAGCAGGCGTGCGCCGTGCAGCTGTGCGAACAGCCACACCACGACCGAACCACTGAGGATGGTCCACCAGCCGATGCGCTCGCCGGCGCTCAGGATCGCCGGCGTCAACACCAGAAACACGATGTACATCGGCAGGATGTCGAGCAGTGGCGGCTTGTAGATGAGCAACGGACTGCTCGCGAGCGCCCAGATGGGATGATGGAAGAACACTTCCAGATAATCGTAGAGCGATGCGCTGGAGAACCAACGGACCGCGGCCACCGCCGCAGTGAAAATCAACGCGAGCAGCAGCAGGTGGTAACCATAGAGCGTGCGGGCACGATGCAAGAGCCGGCCGCGCACGTACTCGAGGCCGCGCTGAACCATCAGCGGCGTGTAGATGGATCCGACCAGAAATCCCGACAGAAATACGAAGCCCGTAGCGGCCGAGGCATAGCCGAACGGCTCGTTTGCATACGGGCTCAGCGCGGTGGGCAGATGCACCGCCGCCATCAACAGCAAAAATGTACCCCGCAGGGCGTCCAGGTCGTTGCGACGCGCCATCCATCTCCTGCATGCGGTCGGTGGCAAACGCGGCCCGGCGGCGCGCTGTTGCCGTGCACTCGTGCACGCCAATGTCGCAGCACGAGCGGCACGGTGGTTCGCCACAGCCGCCGCAGAGCACCCCTACATCGGTTCGACGGCGAGATCACGGGCAGGTTCCATCGCATCGTCACGCATCTTCTGCACGCATCACACCCCACCGACACGCGTCCACATACGGCGACACTCCTGTGGTGCATATCGACACACGCACCGATGCGACGTACGGCATCCCGAGCTCGGCCGCGGTGCCCCCCTCCGTTGTGCGAAGCCCATGCCCGGCGTCTGTCGGTGCTCGAGCGATTTCCTGAGCGCAGCGCCAGCGCGAACTCTATAATTCCACGCGCATCGTTGCGCCATTGCGAGGATCGCTCAGCGCCGCGAGCAATGCCGAGCGACATCCGTCGGGCGCTCAGCGCGCCTCTGGGGACTTTGCCATGCCACACCTTTCGCATGCGCCGGCCGACCATTACAGTCCCGAGCGCTCCGCCGTCACGGATCTGAACATCCGCTTAGTCGCGCTGCGTCGAGCCACGCCATTTGTGCGGCGCGTCGCCGCAGGTGCGCATCTGGGCATCCTCTCGGCGTGCGCCGCGCTCATGGCCTATCTTCCGGCCCGGGCCGTAGGGCTCAGCGAGAGCTTCTGGAGCGCCATCACGGCGATCGCCGTCGTGCAAACGGAGTTTCAGGCCACCCGGTCCACTGCGCGCGATCAGTTCGTCGGTGCGGCCATCGGGGGGCTTTCCGGGATCGGCGCACTTCTGGCACTGGGCCACAACCTCGCGGCGTACTCGACCGCCGTCGTGCTCTCGGTCATTGTGTGCTGGGTGCTCAACATGGGCTCTGCGAGCCGCCTGGCGGGCATTACGGCCACGATCATTCTGCTGGTGCCGCACGCTGGCAGCGCCGAGCAGATGCTCATCGCGCGCGTCAGCGAGGTCGGCTGGGGCGTCTGTGCCGGGGTCGCCACGGTCTGGCTCGCTGCTCGATTTCCGGCCGAGCGGCTGCTGCGGCTGCGCGAGAGCCGCTCGTGACGGCGCGTGCGGTTGCGATCGCTACGCCGCGCGAGCGTCTCCATGCACACCCCTGACGCAACCCGCCGCCTGCTCGATCTGCTCCAGATCGACTGGCCGATCATCCAGGCGCCGATGGCCGGCGTCTCGACGCCGCAGATGGCCGCGGCCGTCTCCAATGCCGGTGGGCTGGGCTCCCTCGGTGTCGGCGCCATGAGTGCCGCTGCCGCGGCGCAGGCCATCGAGACCTTTCGGGCGCTCTCGCAGCGTTCGCTCAACGTCAACGTCTTCTGCCACGCGCCTGCCCGGCCGGATCCGGCCCGTGAGGCGGCGTGGATCGACCATCTGCGGCCGCAGTTCTCGGCGCTGCACGCGCACCCCCCGACCACGCTCAGCGAGATCTACACCAGCTTCATCGTCGACGAGGCGATGTTCACCACCCTCCTCGACGCCCGCCCCGCCGTGGTGAGCTTTCATTTCGGGCTGCCGCGGCCGGAGTGGATTCGGGCGCTGCGCGAGGCCGGTGTGGTGGTGTTCGCAACGGCGACCAGCCTCGCGGAGGCGAGGCGCTGCGTCGAGGCGGGCGTGCAGGTCATCGTGGCCCAGGGTTATGAGGCCGGTGGCCATCGGGGCAGCTTCGACCCGGAGGGCCGCGACGATCGGCTCGGTATCGTCGCATTGACTCGGATCCTGACCCGCGCGTTGAGCGTTCCGGTCATTGCCGCCGGCGGCATCATGGATGGCCAGGGTATTGCCGCGGCACTGCAGTTGGGTGCCGCCGCGGCGCAGTTGGGGACCGCATTCGTTGCGACGGACGAGTCGGCAGCAGATGCCGGGTATCGCGGCGCCCTCGAGAGCGATGCCGCCCACCATACCGTCATGACGCGCGTGATTTCCGGACGTCCGGCGCGCTGTCTCGCCAACCGCTTCACGGCCCTGGCGGCGCAGGTCCGCTCCGATCAGGTGCCGGCCTATCCCATCGCCTACGACGCGGGCAAAGCACTGCACGCAGCGGCCAAGGCTGCAGGCGAATCCGGCTTCGGTGCGCAGTGGGCCGGTCAGGGCGCCCCGCTCGCCCGACGGCTCGGCGCCGGGGCGCTCGTGGCCGCACTGGTGCACGAGCTGACGCACGGCTGAGCGCGCTCGAGTGCCGCCACGCTGGCGCGGGTCACTGCAGATGGAACGGCATGCACCACTGCGAGAGCACGCGCGCGACGCAATCGGCCTGCGCCTGGCTCGCCCAGGACGGCACCTCACCACTCGGGATCGGCAAAATCAATTGCAACAGCACGTCTCCGGTCTTCTTCAGCGCCGGCAGGACTTGCGCCGAGAACTCAGGGGGAGCAGCCCGGGCCTTCGTGCGCGCCGCAGCGTGTGGTGCCGGTGGCCCTTGCGCCAGGGTCTGACGGTCCTCCGACCGGGGGTTCGCCGTGTTCGGCAGCGTTGCACATCCGCTCAGGCAGCCGATCACGACGCCGGCTGCGAGCAGTGCGATCAGGCCACGGCCCGCCGCTTCTCGCCCGTTGTTGCGCATCCGTTCACCTCCGGCAGCCATCTGCCCGCCGAGCGCGGCGGTTCCGTCCCGCCGCATGAACCTCAAGCTCCAGCGCCAGCCCCACTGTGCCGCGACCAGCGCGCCTCGACCCGATAGTACACCCGACGTCACACGTCGAAACACTACAGCGCGGTTCGGCGTGGGCTATCCGGTGCGTCTGCGTTCATGCATCATCGTCCAGCCCGACCCGCTTCAGGGTCGACCCGGAGGATCCCGTCATGACCTCGATGACCCCGGAACTCACTCCCGCGGCACGGTTGGCAGGTGCCCAGCCCCTGCAGTTTCCCAACGAGAGCGCCGAATACCGAGCGCAGCGCACCGCCCTGCTCGCCGAGGAGATCGAATTGCGCCGGCACATCGAGCGGGTCGCCGCGCTGCGCCGCGCGCTGCCCCCCGGCGGAGTGGTTCGCGGGGACTACCGCTTCGAGGGCGAGGACGGCGTGACGGATTTCGCGGGTCTGTTCCGTGGTCATCCAACCCTGGTGGCCTACAGTTACATGTTCGGTCCGCAGCGCGAGCGACCCTGCCCCATGTGCACGAACCTGCTCGGTGCCTGGGAAGGCAATGCCGCGGACATCGATCAGCACGCCTCGCTCGTCGTGATCGCCCGTTCACCGATCGAACGGCTGCTGGCCTGGAAGCAGACCCGCGGGTGGCGCAATCTGCGTCTGTACTCGGACCTCAACGGCGCCTACTCGCGCGATTACTTCGCGGTCTCTTCCGAGGGCGAGGATATTCCGGCCCTGTTGGCACCCAGACTTGACCCTGCGCTTCGCTGTTCCTCACAGCTCTGCGCACGGCGTCGGTCCCGAGGGACCTTCCATCCGGTTCGCGCTTCCCAACGGTCGGACTTGCCTCGCTCGGACGAACCGAACGGCGTCTCGGATCCGCTCCACGCGCTTCACGTCCCGCCTGCCCGGCGGTAGAGGCTTTTAACCTAACTGAGATTTTATACAGCTGCGCGAACCGATGCAAGTCCTGGGTCTGATCGTCTTTGGCCGGCGGACATCCCGCTGCGCGGTGACTTAAAACCGCCGGGGTCGCTCACCTCCCTGTTCGCTTCAACGTGTTCACGCGGCGCGACGGCACGCCGCGTCACTTCTGGTCCGGTGAAATGACCTTCGCCACCGCCGATCCGGGCCAAGACCCCCGCGGAGCACCGGATCCGGCGCCGCTGTGGATGGTGCTCGACTGCACCCCGGAGGGCCGCCCGGCCCACTGGTACCCCCGGCTCGAATACCCCTGATCGCTCGGCGCAGACCCCGGCGCCGCCGATCGGGACGCGTCGGCCCTGCGCGGCCGCACGCGTCCCGCCTCACCTAACGTCGCAGCGCCGCCAGATCGTTCTTCGGCAGCGGCGCGACTTCCCAGCCGCCGCCGAGGGCTTGATACACCGCCACCAGGCTGGTGGCCGTCGCCGTCCGATCGGCTGCGAGCGCATCCTCGGCCTGCAGTTGCGTCCGCTCGGCATCGAGCACCGCCAGGAACCCGACCATGCCGCCACGGTAGCGGACCGTGGCCAGATGCGCCGCGAGCGCGCTCGCCCGGGCCGCATCCGCGGCATTGCGCTGCTGAGCGAGGTCACGCGCATGGGTCACCAGCGCATCCTCGGTCTGCTCCAGCGCATGCAGCACGGTGCGCCGATACTCATCGAGGGCCACGACTTCCCCGGCGCGCGCGCTCGCGATCTCCTCGTGGACGCGCCCGAGATCGAACGCCGCCCAGGAGATCCCCGGTCCGATCGAGTAGGCCCGTGCGCCCGAAGTGCCCAGGCCCGAGAGCGACACCGCGCTGTAGCCGATGTTCCCGGTGAAGGTGACTTTCGGAAACAAGTCGGCGATCGCCACTCCGACGAGGTCCGTCGATTGCGCGAGATTCATCTCCGCGGCCCGGATGTCCGGCCGCCGGCGCAGCATCTGCGCCGGGCTGCCCACCGGGACGATGCGCGGCAGATGCGGCAGCGGATGCGGTTTGCGCAGCAGCGCATCCAGCGCATCGGGCTGGCGGCCGAGCAGCACGCCGAGGCGGTGCATCGAGCGGCTCACGGCGGCCTGCAGCGGCGAGATGCTCGCCAGCGTCGTACTCAGCTGCGCCTGGGCGCGCGCCACGTCGAGTTCGGTGCCGCTGCCCGCGTTCAGCTGCGCCCGCGTCAGTTCGAGGGCCTGCTGTTCGATGCGCACGTTGGCGCGTGCCACCGCGAGTTCGCTCTGCTCGCCCCGGAGTTCGAAGTAATTGCGCGCCACCGCGGCAATCACCGACACCTGCGCATCGTGCAGGTTCGCAATCCGGCGCTCCAGTGCCGCGTTGCGCGCCTCGATGCCGCGGCGGACGCCGCCGAAGAAGTCGAGCTCCCAGACGGCATCGAAACCGGCGTCGTACGCGCTGGTGGAATACGCGGTACCGAAGGGATTCGACGCGGCGGCCACACGCTGCTTCGTATAACCGCCCGCCGCGGTCACGGTCGGAGCGAGCTGAAAGCGCGACTCGTCCCGCAGCGCCCGCGACTGCATCAGCCGGCCGAGCGCAATGCGCAGACTGTAGTTGGCGCGCAGCGAGGTGCTCACCAGGTGGTCGAGGGTCGGGTCCTGGAACTGCTTCCAGAACGCCACCTCGACGTTCCGGCTCGAGTACGGTGCGGCCGTGGCCGCGGTGAACCGTGCCCCGAGCGGTGTCTTCGGACGCACGTAATTCGGACCCACCATGCACCCGGACAGCACCGTCAGGGCGAGACCTAGCGGCAGCAGCATCCTCATGCTGCGCGCCAGCGAAGTGGACGGTTGATGATCACGCATGATGGGGCTCCTGGGTGAGCAGCTTCTCCTCTGCCCTCTTCCGGTCGGTGATTCTTCGCACCAGCACGTAGAACACCGGCGTCAGCAGCAACCCGAAGAAGGTCACTCCGAGCATGCCGGCGAACACCACGGTGCCGAGCGCATGGCGTATTTCGGCGCCGGCGCCGCTCGCCAGCACCAGCGGGACGACGCCCATGATGAAGGCGAACGAGGTCATGAGGATCGGGCGCAGCCGCAGGTGCGCCGCCTCCAGTACCGCCGTGACGGTATCGCGGCCATGCTCCTCCTGCAGGTGTTTGGCGAACTCCACGATCAGGATCGCGTTCTTGCAGGCCAGACCCACCAGCACGACCAGCCCGACTTGCGTGAAGATGTTGTTCGTGCCGTGATCGAGCCACACGCCCGTGATCGCCGCGAGCAGACACATCGGCACGATCAGGATGATCGCCAGCGGCAGGCTCAGACTCTCGTACTGTGCGGCGAGCACCAGGAACACGAACAGCGCGCACAACGGGAAGACGATCTCACTGGTGTGGCCGGAGATCAGCTGCTGGTAGGACAAGCCGGTCCATTCGAAGTGCATGCCTCGCGGCAGCGTCCGATCGAGAATCGCGGTCATGGCCGCCTGCGCCTGTCCGGAGCTGTAGCCGGGCGCCGGTCCGCCGTTGATGTCGGCTGACCGGTAGCCGTTGTAGCGTTGCACGATGTCCGGGCCGAACGTGCGATGGACGGAGAGGATCGACCCGAGCGGGACCATCTGACCCGCATCATTGCGCGTCTGCAGCGTCGCGATGTCGCTGATGTGCGAACGATACGGTGCGTCGGCTTGTGCCAGCACCTCATAAGTGCGCCCGAAGCGGTTGAAATCGTTGATGTAATCCGAGCCCAGGTAGACCTGCAGCGTGCGGAAGACATCCTCGAGATTCACATGCTCCTGCATCACCTTGGTGCGGTTGACGTTCACCTTCAGCTGCGGCACGTTGATCTGGTACGTGCTGAACAGCCCGGCGAGCGCCGGATTGCGGTAGCCCTGCGCCAGCGCCTTCTGCACCGCGTCGTAGAGCGCCGTGGACCCCAGATCGCCGCGGTCCTCGACGTTCAGCTGGAAGCCGCCGAGCGTGCCGAGGCCGAGGATCGGCGGCGGCGGGAACACCACCACCATGCCGCCCTGGATCGCCGCGAGCTTGCGGTTCAGCGCCGCGGCGATCGCCGGGGCGGATAGCGCCGCGGAGCGCCGCTGGCTGAACGGGGTCAGCGGGAAGAACACCAGACCGGCGCTCGAGCTCGGCACGAAGCCGTTCACCGACATGCCGGCGAACTGCACCGCGTGCGCGACGCCCGGCTGGCGCAGCCCGATGGCGCCGATTTCCTTGATCACCTGGGCCGTACGCTGCAGCGATGAGGCCGGCGGCAGCTGCGCCACCGCAATCAGGTACTGCTTGTCCTGCTGCGGGATGAAGCCGTTCGGCACGGCGCGAAAGCCCACCACCGTCAGCACGATCAGGCCCGCATAAAGCGCAAGTGCCAGTCCGATCCGCCGCACCGACCCGTTGATCACCCCCTGGTAGAGCCGGCCGGCTCGGGTGAACCCGTGATTGAAGCGCCGGAAGAACCCGCCGAGCAGCCGGTCCATCAGCCGCGAGAGACGGTCCGGCTGCGCTCCGTGCGGCTTCAGCAGCACCGCGGCGAGCGCCGGGGAGAGCGTCAGGGAATTGAACGCCGAGATGACCGTCGAGATCGCGATGGTGAGCGCGAACTGCCGGTAGAACTCCCCGGTGAGCCCGCTCACGAACGCAACCGGCACGAACACCGCGCACAGCACCAGCGTAATGGCGATGATCGGCCGGCTGACCTCACTCATGGCCGCCTTGGCCGCCTGGCGCGGACTCTGCCCGCCCTCGATGTGGCGCTCGACGTTCTCCACGACCACGATCGCATCGTCGACCACGATGCCGATCGCGAGCACCAGTCCGAACAATGACAGCGTGTTGATCGAAAACCCGCACGCGAGCAGCACCGCGAACGTACCGATGATCGACACCGGCACGGCGATCAGCGGGATCAGCGAGGCCCGCCAGGTCTGCAGGAACAGAATCACCACCAGCACCACGAGCAGCACCGCCTCGAGCAGCGTGTGCACGACCGCATCGATCGACTGGCGTACGAACACGGTCGGATCGTAGACGATCGCGTAGCGCATGCCGCTCGGGAAGTCCTTCGCGAGGTGCGCCATCGTGGCGCGCACTTCGCTGGACAGCTGCAGCGCGTTCGAACCCGGCGCCTGGAAGATCGGAATGGCCACCGCGCTCTGGTTGTCGAGGTAGCTGCGGATCCCGTACGACTGCGCCCCCATGTCGATGCGCGCGACGTCGCCGAGCCGCACCACCTGCCCGTTCGTCCCGACCTTCAGCACGATATTGCGGAACTGCGCCGGCGTCTTAAGGCGGCCGACCGCATTGAGTGCCAGCTGGAAGGCGGCATGCGGGTCGGGCGGTGCACCGATCTGACCGGCGGCGACCTGGATGTTCTGCGCCCGCACCGCATTGACGACATCGGTGGCCGTGAGCCCGAGGGCGGCGAGCTTCTGCGGATCGAGCCAGATGCGCATCGCATAATTTCCGCCGCCGAAGATCTGCACGTCACCCATGCCGGGCAGGCGCTTCAGCACGTCGCGCACGTTGCGCACCGCGTAGTTGCGCAGGAACAGCGTGTCGTAGCGATTGTTCGGAGAATACAGGTGGACCACCATCGTCAGATTCGGCGAACTCTTGGTGGTGGTCACCCCGAGCGCGCGGACTTCCGACGGCAGCCGAGGCAACGCCTGTGAGACGCGGTTCTGCACCAGGACCTGGGCCCGATCGATGTCGGTACCGACCCGGAACGTCACGGTTAGCGTGAGCGAGCCGTCCATCGCGGACGTCGAGGACATGTACAGCATGTTCTTGACGCCGACGATGGCCTGTTCGAGCGGTTCGGCCACCGTCTGAGCAATGACCTTCGGATTGGCGCCGGGGTAGGACGCGCGCACGATGACCGAGGGCGGCACCACCTGCGGGTACTCGCTGATCGGCAGCTCGAACAGCGCGATGATCCCGGCGATCAGAATGAACGTCGAGAGAACCGCGGCGAAGATCGGCCGGTCGATGAAATAGTGCGAAAGCTTCACCGTCCCTCCCCCGCGTGACCCCGCCGGTCATGCTGCGACGGGTGGGACGCGTTGAGCGCGACCATGGCGTGCGGCCGCGCATGGCCGATGCTCATGGCGACCCGCTGCGGGGTGATACGCATGCCCGGCTGCACGCGCATCAGTCCGTTGACGACGATGAGGTCGCCCGGCTTCAGTCCGTCGCGCACCACGCGCAGACCATCGACCAGCGGTCCGAGGTGGACCGAGCGATAGTGCAACTGATCGTGCGGCCCGACCACGAGGACGAACTGCGCGGTCTGATTGGTGCCGACCGCGCTGTCGCGGATCAGCGTGGCCTGATAGTGCTCATTACCGATGAGCTTGACGCGCGCGAACAGCCCCGGCACGAATCGATCGCCCGGATTGGCGAGCAGCGCCCGCGCCCGGATGGTGCCCGTACCCGCATTCAGCGCGTTGTTCATGAACACGAGCCGTCCCTGGTGCGGGTAGCCGTGCTCGTCCTCCAGTCCGACGAACACCGGATTGCCGAGGCCGTGCGAGCGCTGCCCGGCGGCGCCGCGCTGTGCGTCCCGACGGGCGTACTTCTCGAACTTCAGATAGGCCTGCTCGTCGGCATTGAAGGTCACGTAGATCGGGTTCAGCGACACGATCGTCGTGAGCAGCGTCTGGCCGCTGCGCACCAGATTGCCGACGGTGACGATCGCACGGCTGACGCGCCCGGAAATCGGGGCACGCACGTGAGTGAAGCGCAGGTTCAGCGCCGCGGTATCGAGCGCCGCGGCGGCCGCCTCGACGTCTGCATGGGCCTGACGGGCCGCTGCCGTGCGCTGATCGAATTCGTCCTGAGAGATGGCGCGCGCCGCATAGAGCGTAACGGCTCGCTGCGCCTCCTCGCGGGCGAGGACCGCGGCGGCCTTCGCCTGGTCGAGCTGCGCTTTGGCGCGCAGGTACTGTGCCCGGTACGGACGCGGATCGATCACGAACAGCAGCTGCCCTTTGTGCACGGTGCTGCCATCGACGAAATCGACCGCAGAGATGTATCCGTTGACGCGCGGCCGCACGTTGACGTGATGAATGGCGTCGAAGTGCCCGGTGAATGTCTGCGCATCGGTCACCCGCCGTGAAATAACCTGCGCGACCTGGATCGACGGCGGCGGCATCGCGCGCTCGGCGGCCTGATTCTGTCCGCACCCGGCGAGCACGCCGGTGACGGCGAGCGCAGCGGACACGGTCATGACGTGCTTTACCTTGATGAACATGGGGTCTCCCTGAGATTTCGTTGTAACGACACGCCCGTGCTCATCGCGCAGCGCGTCGGCAGTATCTATGTGCTCACCATGGGTAACCCCATGGTTCATTCGGATCAGCATCACTCCACCTACAGTCCCATGGCGACCTCTCTCGAAATTGGCAGAGCGGATCGCCGTTGCAATGTTTTCCGGTACTTGCGCGCAGCGGCGTCCAACGGCTGCGCGCACCGGGCGCCGGGCTCGGCGCCGACGCCGGTGTCCTCGGCTCATACAGTGTCGGCATCGGCGCCGAGCTGTGTTACAACCCGGCGCGCGTATCGCCCACGATGCGAACGGGAACACCCGGCACGCCGGAACACACCGCGGCACGCACCAAATGAGCGAAGAACGGCCCGTTTTTCCGGCAAAGCGCTCGTGCGCCGCCGCACGGCGCGGCGCCCCGGTTCGGCGCTCGCCGTGTCAGATGGAAATTGTCGTAGTCCCGCCCTAGACTGTCGCGGAACCTACGAGTGATCGGATCGGCACGGACGTAACATGTTGCAAGGAACGCCAACCCGCTGGACGGCGACAGAATATGCGAGCCTGCGCCCGGCCACTAGCGCCCGGAACCTGAATACCCTTATGTCGAGAATTCATGAATGCGACGCGGTGACCTCGGAGATCTGATTGCGTTTCTGGCCGTGGCCGATGAGCGCAGTTTCACGAAGGCGGCGGCCAAACTCGCGACCTCACAATCGGCGCTGAGTCACGTCATCCGGCGGCTCGAGGCGCGTCTCGGCGTGCGTCTGCTGACGCGCACGACGCGCAGCGTCGCACCGACCGAGGCCGGTGAGCGGCTCCTGGCGGAGCTGCGTCCGTCGTTCGAGGACATCAAGTCGAAACTCTCGGCGCTGAGCGAACTGCGCGAGAAGCCGGGCGGTACGGTGCGCATCACGGCCACCGAAGATGCGGCCCGTACCCTGCTCTGGCCGGCCTTCGAGCGGTTGCTCGTGCAATATCCGGACATCCACGTCGAAGTGCTCGTCGAGCAGCGGCTGATCGACATCGTGGCCGAACGCCTAGACGCCGGCGTGCGCATCGGCGAGCAGGTGGCCCGCGACATGATCGCGGTACGGATCGGGCCGGACATGCGCCTGGCGGTGTTCGGCTCCCCGGCCTATTTCGAGCGGCGCCAGCCACCGAAGAGCCCGCGCGAGCTCGGTGACCACGAGTGCATCCGGGTGCGCCGTCCGGGCCGCGCGGATTTCTATCCCTGGGCGTTCGAGCGCAACGGTCGACCGCTCAAGGCGCGCATCGAGGGGAAGCTGGTATTCAATTCGGTGCCGCTGGTGATCGCGGCCGCCGCCGCGGGATTTGGTCTGGCGATGCTGCCGGAGCACATGATCGAGGGTGAACTGCGCAGCGGACGGGTGGTTCGGGTGCTCGAGGAGTGGTGCCCGTCGTTTCCCGGGTATCACCTCTACTACCCGAGCCGCCGCCAGCAATCCCAGGCGTTCTCCCTGGTCATCGACGCGCTGCGCTGGAAGGGCGCACCGTGAGGGTCCCGAACCCCAGGGTCGGGGACCCCGATCTCAGCCCAGCCCGGCAGAGAGCGTGCGGGATATTGTGTCCGTATCGCATTGATTTATAAATCAATGCGATCCCGGGTCCGGTGGCCGGTCGGATGGGCGGATCGGTCACGGCGCCGGGCCGCCATGGCGTGCAACTTTTGGCACCGTTGCGTGTTCTACGGGGGACGCCGGGCCCGAAGACGCCCGCCCACCAGGTTTGAACCCCAGGGGAACTCATGACGGGTGATCCGCATTCAGAGTCGGCGCCCGTCCGACGTCCCCGGCCCATTCCCAACGCCCCGGAACCCGTTGTCAGGAGTTCACCATGAGCCCAAAGCTCGCCGGAACGCTCGCGATCCTCGCCGCCTCGGTTGTCACCGGGCCGGCGTTCGCAACGCAATCGATCTACCACACCCGCCTGAACGCTCCCCCGGGCGGGACGCTGACGCTACACACCGACGTCGGCTCCGTGTCGGTCGTCGGGGGTACCACGTCGCACGTGACGTTCCAAATGCAGGCAGAGGGCTCGGCGTCCTACCGGAAAGACCTGCACATCGTCGCCCGCACGACGGCGGACGGTGTGCGGATCTCGGTCCAGGGCGGTGCTCACTCCTTTTTCGGCTGGTTCCCGTGGCTGCACTGGTTCGGTGCAACACCTAACCGCCTGCAGCTCAGCGTCGCCGTGCCGAGCGCCTATCGGCTCGAGTTGCGCACGTCGGGTGGCTCGCTCAGTGTGCGCGACATCAACGCCGCGGTCCGTGCGAGCAGTTCCGGCGGCGATGCCGACATCCAGAACATCACCGGGGCCCTCGATGTGCACACGGCCGGCGGGGATATTCAGGCGCGCAACATCCAGGGCGCCATCGAGCTGAATTCCTCCGGTGGTGACGTCTCCATCAGCAACTCGACCGGCACGCTCACCCTGCATACCGAGGGCGGCGACATCTCGATCCGCAACGCCAACGGTCGGGTGCGGGCGTCGAGTTCCGGCGGCGACATCCGCGCCGAACTGGCTGCCGCTCACCGCATCAGCTTGAGCACTGCCGGCGGGGACATCACGCTGCTGCTGCCGGAGAATACCCATGCAGCAGTGAAGGCCGAAGCCGCCGGCGGCAGCGTGGACTGCGATTTCCCGCTGAGCACCACACGGATGTCCGGAGGCGATTACCTCAACGGCACGATCGGCGGCGGCGGCCCGCAGATCGCCCTGCACTCCGCCGGCGGTGACATTCACATCGCTCCGCAGCAGTAGCCCGGAGCGTCCACCCAGGGCCAGCGGGGCCTCGGGTGGGCGGACGTCGGCGTGTACAATCCGACCCTCAGACCGGGGGGACGGAACATGTCATCGAAGCAACTTCCCAGGGCAGTCTCGAGCACACGCGCCGTTCTGATCGCGGGGCTCGGCCTGCTGCTCGCCTCGCTCGGCGCCTGTGCCAGGCAGGCCGCCTCACACGGGGCAGCTGCGGGCACGCACCTGTTCTTGCGCATCACGGCGGGTGCCGCGCTGCCGGCGCCGGTCTCCGGCCGGCTGCTGGTGTTCGTGGCCAAAGGGACCGGTGCCCGAACGGTCACGATCAACGAGTTCAAACCCGATGCCACCTGGGTCGCCGCCCGCAACGTGCACGATCTCGCGCCCGGTGCGGCGCTCGAGATCGATACCGACCGGACCGCATACCCGAAGCCGTTCTCCGAGCTCCCTGCCGGGGATTACCAGGTCCAGGCCGTACTCGACGTGGACCATACCTACAACTACAGCGGGTTGACGCCCGGAGATCTGATCAGCCCGGTGCTGACGCTGCACCACTGGGTGCCCGGTCGCGGGGCGGAACCCGAACTGACGCTCGACAAGGTCGTGCCGCCGCGTCCGGCGCGCAAGCTCACCGCACTGCAGCAGCAGGCGGCAACCCACCTGCAGCGCGCCGAGGAGCGCAGCGCGCTGCTCAGCGCATTCTGGGGCCGCCCGATCTTCATCCGCGCCTGGGTCGTGCTGCCGCCCGGATACCACAAGGACCTCGCGCGCCACTACCCGACCGTCTATTGGACCCACGGTTTCGGCGGCACGATGTCCTATTGCCGGTTCATGGGCATCAAACTCTATGAGCGCATGGCCGCCGGCAAGATGCCGCCGATGATCTGGGTGATGCTCGATGAGCACCTGCCGACCGGTACGCACGAGTTCGCCAATTCGGTCAATGACGGCCCCTGGGGCTCGGCGCTGACGCAGGAGTACATCCCGTGGATCGAGGCGCATTTTCGTACCCTCGACCATGCCCGCGACCGCTTCCTGCAGGGCCATTCCTCCGGCGGCTGGGCGACTCTGCAGCTGCAGGTCGACTACCCGCGCCTCTTCGGCGGCACGTGGTCCACGTCACCCGACCCGAGCGACTTTCACGATTTCACCGGCGTCGACCTGTATGCCCCGCACGCCAACGTGTACCACCGGCCGGACGGGACGCCCTACCCTCTGGTGCGCATGCACGGCAAGGTGATCGAGACGTTCGAGCAGTTCGCCCAACTGGAGCGCGTCATCGGCCCCTATGGCGGGCAGATGGCTTCGTTCGACTGGGTGTTCTCCCCGCGCGGACCGGACGGCCGTCCGGAGCCGATGTTCGACCGGACCACCGGTGCGGTGAACCCGGCGGTCGTCGCCTACTGGCGCACCCACTACGATCTGGCCCACATCGTCAAGCACACCTGGGCGCAGCGCGGCCGGGCGCTGCGGGGCAAGATCCACGTCTACGTCGGAACGGCCGATACGTTTTATCTCAACGGCGCGGCCAGCAAGTTCGATGCGGTGCTGCGCTCACTCGGCGCCGATGCGCACTTCACGTTCCGCAAGGGTCGCACGCATTTCAATCTGTATTCTCGAGACGGTGACCCTCTGGCGCTGTTCGATACTATTGCAGCGCAGATGTACCTGACCGCCTACCCGCATGCCGCGGCGAAGTGGCAGGCACTGGCGGCCGTGCCGTTCAAATAATCGCAGCGGGCCTGCGCCCGCCCTGGCGTGCCGTACGGTCAGCGGGCGCTGGGCGGGCCGAGGGTGTCCCAGCCGGAATACAGAACGCTGGGAAGCGGTTGCTACCGCGCCGCCCGGCGCAGGATCCGCGCGCGCTCATGGGCGCTCAGCACTACGGCCACCTGCCGCCGCAGCCACCGAGCGCGGGCATGAACTTGCGCGCTGTTTAGAATATGGACATCGCCCCACACCGGTTTGGCCGCGATGGCCTACCAGTAGTAGGCTCGCGCCCAACTGCGAGGCACCACGCGACCCGCGCGATACAGGTTGCCCAGTTGTGCCTCGGCCGCCGGCGCGCCATGCTCGGCGGCGCGGCGGATCCACTTCATCCCGCGTGCGGTATGGGCCGGGACGTCCCAACCCTGCAGGTACATCAGGCCGATCCGGCCCTGCGCCATGGCGAGGTTGTTGCGGGCCGCGCATCGACTCAACCGAATGCCCGCAGGAATGTTGGCGCGCGCGGGGATCTCACCGGCGGGTGTGTGCAGCCACCACCGCAATCGCGAGCAGGATCACGGCGATGATCAGCACGATCAGCAGATGTCGGGCATGCAGTTTCATAGGGCACCTCGTGGCGACGACAGCCGCCGGCGCGCAACGCTCATAGGAGGATCTGTCCGAGTGGCCGTCGCAGTGACGGTAGCCCCGCAGCGCCGTAGCCGAAACGAATCAGTGCGCCCGGCAGGCGGGAATGACTACCGAGCTCGGCGGCGAGCTCGAGCCGGGTTGCCCGGATTTCGATCGGCTCGTTGACCACCGCCGCACGCAGGTTCAACGCTGTGGCGTGCAGCAGCACCCGTTCACAGGCGCGACCGACCTGGACCCAGTGCCGCGGCTCGCGGCCGGCCCCAAACAGGACCGCGAAACCCCCGGATGCGCGCGCGCGCTCGGCCGCGCGCACGCCGTTCGAGGGGCCGCTGAGCAGCCAATCCTCCAACGACGGACCCAGCCAGCGTGCCGCCGCGTGCGCGCCGCTGCAGCGCGTGAACAGGCCATCGCGCCGCTGCAGCACCTCGTGCTCCGTGAAGCGCGTCCATGACTTCAGTTCCGCCCGGAGGGCCGGATCTGCACCCCGGATCCGATGCGCCGCCTCGAGCACTGCGGCCAGCCGCTCGATGCCGGGCCGATCGGACACCAGCACGATGTCGACCCCGAGGTCCGCGCCGCACCGCTGCAGCGGCGCGAGCTCCGCGGCGCAAGGTGAACGCTGTTCATAGGGACCCGGAGCGCTGTGCCGTTTGGGAATCGCATGAAACAGGGCCGAGGGCTCGATTCGCTGCGCTGAGCCTAGATCTATCTTCAGTCCGCCGCGTCCGGCCGGATGAAACGCAACATCCCCGCGCAGACCCAACGCCCGCGCGGTGATCCCGGCGTTCTCCGCGGCACAGCCCAGACCCATGAACAGGCTCTCGTCATCGACATCCGCGCAAGGCACCCGCCGCGTGAAATCCGGATGAATGACGAGCTCTCCGTCGAGCACATGCATCATCCACGGCTGTGCATTGCGGTGAGTCGGCGCCAAGGTCGCATAACGCATCACCGCGTGGTGCAGCGCCGTGAGCGACTCTGGCAACGTCTCGATGGGACGCCAGAGGTCCCGCACCGCTGCGCCATAGGCTGATGTGCGCCGGCGCGCCGCGGAGGGGTTCGCTGCGCCGCGGACTGCCGGTGCGGCAGCTGAAGTTGCGCTCGAGGCGAAACCTGCTTCGACGTTCATACGCGAGTGCTCCGCATGTGAACACCTCCCGCCTTCGGGTCGGACTGCGCTCGGCGGCGCGCTCTGGGCCGCCGGGTCTCCTCGTTCATCTGTCGAGCGCCCCGCGCGAGTGACGGAGGCGAATCGCTTGGCCGGTTCCTTCGAGCCGCTTCCGGGACCATACCTTGATCAGACATCTCAGCGCGATGTGCGCCGCTTCGCCTATTAGGACGGAGCCGATCATCTGCAATGTCGGTGCGGGCGGACATCGTGGATATCCGCAGGCGTTGCTCTGGGGCAACGTTGAGGTAACTTAATGCGCAAACACTCCGTGTGGCACGTCGCGCGGAGGCCGTTGCGGCGCGCGCGCAGCGGACCCGTAAGCTCGACCGTTCAGCAGCTGGAGTCCCCTGGTGTTACTCCATCGTCCGGCGCAGCCGCTCGACGTCGATGAGCCTCACCTCATCCCCGTTCACTTCGATCAGGCCCGAGTCACTCAGACTGCGCAACGTCCTGGAGAGCGTTTCGGGGGTCACCGCAAGGTGTGCCGCGATGACGACTTTGCGCGTGGGCAGTCTCACCGTGGTGGTTTTGGAGGCATCCGCACCGATCAGTCCGAGCAGATAATGCACCACGCGGTAGGTGCTGTTCTTCAGCGCCAGGGTTTCGATTTCATCCCAGTGTGCCTGAATCCGGCGAGTCATCTGCGCCATGACCGCGCGGCAGGTTGCGAACGACTCCTGCAGGATGCCGAGGAAGGTCTCACGGTCGAAGGCGAGCAGCTCGGCCGACTCGACCGCCGCGCCCGACACCGGGTAGCGCGGGAGATCCATGAACAGGATGCTCTCGGCAAAGGTCTGCGGCGGACGGATCAGGCGCATGATCTTCTCATCGCCCTGGGCCGAGAGCCGATACAGCTTCACGCACCCGCTGCGCAGCAGGAAGAAGTGCCGGGCGGCCTCCCCGCGTGCAAACAGCGCCTCGCCCGCCTCGACGCGGCGCAGCACCGCACTCGCCAGCAGCCGCTGCTGCTGCATCTCGCTCAATGCCGCGAATAGATAGTGGCGGTGCAGCTCGCGCATCAGCGCGGTGTCGACCCGCATGCCGTCTCCTCACTGAGCACGCTCTGGCGCGTGCAACCGGTGCACCTCGCTACCCTATACCGTCCCGACCTGCGGCTTCAACCGGTGCACCGCGCCGGCGCTCTTGATCTTCATCAAGGCGACGCGCCGCCGTGGCGCGCTAGCGTGCACGCATCGAGTCGCCTGAGGCGGCAAGGAGGGCATTGTGGCCCACGTCGTGACCGAAAACTGCATCAAGTGCAAGTACACCGACTGCGTGGAAGTGTGTCCCGTGGATTGCTTTCATGCCGGACCGAACATGCTGGTCATCGATCCGGACGAATGTATCGACTGTACGCTGTGTGTCGAGGAGTGCCCCGCTCAAGCGATCGTTGCGCACGAGGAGTTGCCGCCCGATCAGGCGCACTTTCTGGAACTGAACCGCGAGCTCGCGCGCCGCTGGCCGGTGCTCGCCGCGAAGGTCCCCGCCCCGCCCGACGCCGAGCAGTGGGACGGCATCCCCCACAAGCTGCCGCTGCTCGAGCGCTGAGGCCCAGCACGGCATCCCCCCGCGGCGTGCGCGTTCGTACCTATTGACCGTTCGGGACCCTCCCGCATTTTAATATCGCAGTACGACATACCAACGTCGCCGAGGCCAGCTTTCGGCCCGGCGGCGCTCCTCGAGGAGTTCACTCATGGCGCAGCAGATCACCCCCCGCACCGGCACCGGCGATGACACCCTCGGCAGCATCTTGAAATGGGGGCTGCTCGCAGTGGCGGTCGTCACGTTCGGACTGTTCGGCTGGGCAACCCAGCGGACCTACCAGCTGGCGCCGCCCACGCCCGCGCGCTTCATCGCGCCCGGGGGCGCAACCCTCATGACGGCCCGCGACATCGAGCAGGGCAAAGCGGGCTTTCAGCGGGCCGATCTGATGGACTACGGCAGTCTCTACGGCATGGGGTCGTATTTCGGTCCGGATTACACCGCGACCAACCTGATCAAGCTCGCGACGCTGACCGAGGATGCGCTCGCCCATGAGCGCTACGGTGAGCCCTTCGCGGCCCTGTCGGCGGGCCGCCAGTTCGAGGTCAGGACGGCCATGCGCCAGGCGTTGCAGGGGCTCAACCTGACCGAGCCGATCGTATCGGTTCCCGCGCCCGTGGCCCAGGCAATCGCGACGCTGCGCCCCCGGATCGCTGCGGGGCTGCTGACTTCGGATGCGGCCAAAGGCTGGACGCGCGCGCACAGCCTCGATCCGGCCACTGCGGCGCAGACGGCGGATTTTCTGATGTATTCGTCGATCACCACGGTCGCGCGCCGTCCGGGCGGCGTCGCCTCATGGACGCAGAACTGGCCCTATGAGCCGCTGGTCGGCAACACTCCGACCACGAGCACGTTCATCTGGACCTGGATCAGCTTCGCCTTCACGTTCTTCGCATTCGGCGCGGTGATCTTCATCTACGAGCGCTACATCCACAGCGCCGACAACGGCATCATGGAGCCGGCGCTGACCTTCGGTGCGCTCACGCCGAGTCAGCGGCGGATCGGCAAGTACTTCCTGGTCGTGGCCGGCGTGCTGCTGCTGCAGATCGCGGCCGGCACTGTGATGGCCCACTATTACTCCGACCGGACCAGTTTATATGGCATTCCGGTGAACCGCTTCCTGCCGTTCAACTTCGCGCGCGACGTGCACATCCAGTCCCCGATCGTGTGGATCGGATTGTCCTGGATCGGCGCCGGGCTGTTTCTCGCCCCCCTCATCGGCCGCGAGGAGCCGAAAGGTCAGGCCTGGCTGGTCGATGCGCTCTTCTGGGTCACGGTGTTCATCGTCGTCGGGGCGCTGGCGGGCAACTATCTGGACATCATGGGCGACCTGCACCGGGGATGGTTCTGGTTCGGGGAGCAGGGACTGTCGTACATCCAGCTCGGTCGGGCCTGGCAGATCGGATTCTTCGCAGGCCTGGCGATCTGGAGCGTGCTGATGTTCCGGGCGCTGTGGCCGAACCGCCCGGCGGCTCACGCCGCTCTGCGGGCGTTCTGGACCGGACGGATCCGTCTCGAGCACCTGCTGTGGGCCTCGACTGCGAACATTGCACTGCTGTACGCGTTCGGGATGATCCCGCTCACCGGCATCGAGAAGTCTTTCACCATCACCGATTTCTGGCGCTGGTGGGTGGTGCACCTGTGGGTGGAGCAGTCCTTCGAGTTCTTTGCCGCGACGGTGAGCGCTTATCTGCTGATGGCCACCGGGTTGGTGTCGCGGCAGCTCTCGGAGCGGGCCGTGTATCTGGAGCTGATCCTGATCTTCCTCGGTGGCGTGCTCGGGACCGGACATCACATGTACTGGGTCGGTGAGCCCGGTCTCTGGGTGGCGGTGGGCTCGATGTTCTCCTTCATCGAAGTGCTGCCGCTGCTGCTGCTGGTGATCGAGGCACTGCAGCAGCACCGGTTGATCCGGGCCGCCGGTGAGTTTCCGTATGGACTGGCGTATCTGTACGTCATGGGCGCGGCCTTCTGGAACTTCGTCGGCGCCGGCGTGTTCGGCGGCGGCACGCTCAACGCACCGCTGGTCAATTACTACGAGCACGGGACGTTCCTGACGCTGAACCACGCGCATACGGCGTTGTTCGGCGCGTTCGGGTTGCTCGGCATCGGGCTGATCTACTTCTGCCTGCGCTATGCGGCCGGTGCCGAGGCGCCCTTCAGTGAGCGGGCCGGTCGCTGGGCCTTCTGGCTGTACAACGGCGGGCTGGCCCTGTGGATCGTGTTCAATTTCTTTCCGATCGGCTGGCCGCAGCTCGCCGCGGTCTATGAACACGGATACGCCTATGCGCGCAGCTCGGCGTTTTATGACACGACGCTCTTCTGGCAGTGGATGCGCATGCCCGGGGACATCGTCTTTGCCGCCGGCGCTCTGTTGATGTCCTGGGACTTCCTGATCAAGCTGCGCCCGCTCCTCAGGCACCGACCGGCGCCCCTGCCCGGCGCCTCCGTCCTCGCCCACCAGCCGCAGCAGGAGGCACGGTGAACGATTCGCGCGCGGCGGGCAGTGCCGGACACCCCCTCCTGTCGTACGCCTTCCGGCCCTTCTTTCTCGGCGCAGCGCTGTGGGCAGCGATCGCGATCGGGCTGTGGATCGGCATGCTCACCACGGGGCTGTCCCTGCCGAGCCGGTTCGATCCGCTCGACTGGCACATTCATGCGATGCTGTTCGGATTCGTGCCGGCGGCGATCGCCGGCTTCCTGCTCACGGCCGGGGCGAACTGGACGGGGCGTGAGCCGGTGAGCGGCGCGCCGCTCGCCCTGCTGGTGATCCTCTGGAGTCTCGCACGTCTCGTCCAGCTGATCGGCGCCTGGCTTCCGCTCGGGGTCGTCATCGGGACGGATCTGGCTTTTCCGATCGCCCTCACCGGGACGGTGGCCCACGAGCTGATCGCGGCCCGCAACCGCCGCAACTACCCCATGATCGTGCCCCTCGTCGTCCTCACCGTGGCGCAGCTGTTGATGGACCTCGCCGCGGAGGGCGGCTTCCCGTCGCTCGCCGGCTATGGCTGGCGGCTCGGGCTCGCCGCTGCGTTGATCCTCATCTCGGTGGTCGGCGCCCGCATCGTGCCGAGCTTCACGCGCAACTGGCTGCTCGCGCGTCACCGTGAACCGCCGCCGGCGAGCGGCGGTCTGCTCGAGCGCGCCGCACACGCGCTGATGCCAGGGGCGCTGATGGCCTGGGCCTTCCTTCCGCAGGCCCGGTGGGTCGGGGTACTCCTCGTGGGCGGCGCGGTGCTCAATCTGTGGCGACTGCTGCGCTGGCGTGGCATGGCGACGCGCGAGGAGGCGTTGCTGCTGGTGCTGCACGTCGGCTACGCGTGGCTGGTCGTGGGCGTCGGGATGCTCGGCATCGCCACGCTGACGCCGGCATTTCCG